>Ga0180121_10000384_pt1 | contig 18308 bp, 18 predicted proteins | sample AntDrymUQ5402106_2_FD_129676 | JGI IMG/M metagenome (GOLD analysis project Ga0180121, IMG submission 129676) | Polar desert sand microbial communities from Dry Valleys, Antarctica - metaG UQ540 (21.06) (version 2) (version 2) | ecosystem: Environmental > Terrestrial > Soil > Desert | place...
CCCTATCACCACGGAAAGGCGCGGGCACGCGAGGCAATGCTCGCCGAGCGGGCCCGTGCCACAGGGGTCCCGGTGGTCTATCTCAATTTGGTCGGTGGCCAGGACGAGCTCGTCTTCGACGGTTGCTCGGTTGCCATCGATGCAGATGGAAATGTTCTCCACCGTTCGCCCCAGTTCGCTGAGGATCGGTTCATCCTCGAGCTTGCCGACGAGCTCAAGGCGGGGAAGGTCACCGAGCTGATGGGACCGGAAGAAGAGATCTATCGCGCCGTCGAGCTCGGCCTGCGCGACTACACGCGGAAGAACGGGTTCAGCCAGGTCGTGATTGGGCTTTCGGGAGGCATCGACTCGGCGCTGACCGCGGTGATCGCGACGGATGCGCTGGGGCCGGACGGTGTTTGGGGGATTGGGATGCCGACGAGGTTCAGCTCCGACCACTCCAAGTCCGACGCCTCCGACCTTGCCAAGCAGCTTGGCATCCGCTTTGACCTGATTTCCATCGAGGACGTATTCGCCTCTTATCTCGACACCTTGGAGCCCCTCTTCGGAGCCGGGCCGTTCGGAATAGCGGAGGAGAACCTGCAAGCCCGTGTACGGGGGGCCTTGCTCATGGCGGTGTCGAACAAGTTCGGGCCGATGGTGGTGGCGACCGGCAACAAATCGGAGATGGCTGCGGGCTACGCCACCCTTTACGGCGACATGGTCGGGGGGTACTCCGTGCTCAAAGACATCTTCAAGACCACCGTCTACAAGATCGCCGCCTGGCGAAATGCCCAAGGAAAGGTGATACCGGAGAGCACGATCAAAAAACCCCCTTCGGCCGAGCTTCGGCCCAACCAGAAGGACACCGACAGCCTTCCGCCATACGACCTCCTCGATCCGATTCTGGCGCTGTACATCGAGGAGGATCGGAGCACCGAGGAGATCATCGCCGCCGGTCATGACGCCGGGACCGTCCGCCGAATCGTTCGTCTGGTCGACCGTAACGAGTACAAACGCCGTCAATCGGCACCCGGCGTGAAGATCACCACCAAAGCCTTTGGGCGCGATCGTCGCATGCCGATCACTAGCCAGTACCGATAAGTTGGTTGATTCCTTCGTTCTGTGGGCTGGTATCCGTGCTGTACACGGACCCGAACCCTGGGTTCGCAAAAGCAAGAAGGGTGCGGCCGTTCGCACCCTTCTTGCTTTTTTGGGGAAGTGATCCTCGGGGTTAGTTAAACCACTCCCGAAGTTTTTTCTCGACGGCGTCGCCAGCCTCGCCGGTCCTTTCCTTGATCTTCCCGACCAACTGGTCCCAGTTGCCCTTGGAAGAATCGAGGTCATCGTCGGTGACATCGCCCCACGTCTCGCGGATCTTGCCTCTGACCTGCTGCCAGCGGCCATCGTCTTTGAGACGATCGTTCATATCGGACATATCCGGCTGGTCCATCGTTCGATCCATCGGGTTATCCATAGCGGTCCCCTTTCTCTTGGTCGCTAGACCAAGGTTCGTAGTTGCCAGATTCCTAGTCGCCGGGTTCCTAGTTGGTGGTCGCAGGCACGGTGACGTTTACGTCGACGTTCCCATCCCCGGCCGTGGTCCCGTTGTTGGCGAAGTACCAGATTGCGATCAGGATCAGCAGCACCGCCACGATCCCAGCCACCAAGGCACCAGTACTGCGTCCGCCGTCGTTGTTGACGATTATTTCGCGGTCAGTCATGTTTGTTCTCCTGTTTCTAAACGCGCCTAGACCCGCCGCCCCATGGCTCGGTATATCAAAAGCGCAAGGATCGCTCCGATGATTGATCCGATGATCCCGGCCGCTTGTATGTCCATCTGGCCATCGACGAAAAGGTTGCCGAGAAAGCCGCCGACAAGGGAGCCGATCAAGCCCAAGACCAGAGTGCCAACGACACCCATGGAATCGGATCCGGGCACTAGCGCCCGGGCGATGAACCCGGCGATCAGCCCGATGATCAACCAGACAATTATTCCCAAGTTTTCCTCCAGGTAGGTATTGGTAGCTGTTACCAAACCAGGGATACCCGCGGCGGGATAGGATCAAACCCGAGAATGAATTGGTCGGATCTGGGTTTGTGACATTTCAAATTGACTCTGGAGACCGAGAGGGCGGCGCGGCGGTGCTGGTGGCGACCGGCGAACTCGACCTCGCGACCGTCGAAATCCTCGAAGCCGCATTCGAGCGGGCCATTCAAGGAAGCGACGGCCGGGTCGTCATCGACCTAACCAGGGTCAAATTCATGGATTCCACCGGGATGCGGGCGCTGTTGGTGGCAACGCAACGGCTTGAAGCAATTGATCGCTCGCTGGGCGTAGTTCTTAACGGCGGGCCGGTAGCGCGGGCACTGGCAATAACCGGAGTCGATCGATTGTTGAAGCTGTTCGACACTTTGGAGGCGGCAACCGCGTGAGCCAACCGGAGTCCGTCCTCGATGCGCTCGAGAATCAGGTTCTCCACCACTTGTTGCCCGCGAAGGCCGACTCCGCCCAATGGGCCCGTCGGTTGCTGGCTGAAAACACCCGCCTAGACCCGGTCCGGCTCGCCGAGGCGCAGTTGATGGCGACTGAGCTCGTCAGCCACTTCGTAGAGCACGGGGTCTCGCCGATTGAGGTGGCACTGGTTGCCGACATGACCGATTGGCGGATCGAGATCGGCTCCCAAATGATCGAAGGGGAGCTGGAGCCGTTCTCAAGCGCGCTGCTCGAGGGCTTGAGCCGGCGTTGGGGAGAGGAGAGCGATGACCTCTCGACGAGATACTGGTTCGAGGTCAAGGCGGCCGGCACCGGTGAGGCTCTGGCCGACGTCAGCAACCGCGACCTGCTGATTCGGGCTCGCTCCGACCCCCATTACCAGGATGAAGTGGTGCGCCGGTTCACCCCGCTGTCGGCCGCAATCGCCCGACGTTTTCGAGACAAGGGCATCCCCGACCGCGATCTGGAGCAAGTGGCGCTCTTGGGCCTCATCTCAGCTTTGCGACGTTTCGACCCCGAGAAGGGGGAGTTCGAGCCCTTTGCCGCCGTCACTGTGGTCGGGGAGCTGAAGCGGTACCTACGCGATCGGGCTTGGTCGGTGCGGGTCCCGCGCGGGCTTCAGGAGACAACTTTGAACGTCGGCAAAACGATCGACCGCCTGACGCAGTCGCTCGGCCGGGCACCGACCTCGGCAGAGATCAGTGTCGATATCGGCCTTTCGGAGCGGGAGGTTGAAGAGGCGCAAGAGGCCCGGGCGGCCTACCGATGGGAGTCGATAGATGCCCCGGACCCGAACACCGGGTTGTCGCTGTCTGAACTGCTGCCCGGATCAGCCGAAGACCAGCTTTGGCCAGAGCTAGCCGAGGAGTTGGCATCGTTGCCGGCCCGCGAGCGCGAAATCGTCTATTTGCGGTTCTTCGAGGACCTGACCCAGAGCGAGATCGCGGAAAGGGTCGGAGTTTCCCAGATGCACATTTCTCGGCTGCTGCAAAAAGCGTTGAACCGCCTGCGGGCAGTGCTGGAATCGCACCCAGCCGATTGAGCTAGCTGACGCGGCGGAGGCCGACGATCGATGCATCGTCGGCGAGGGGGTTCGCGGTCCAGCTCATCACATCGTCGAGCACCGTCCGACAAATATGGGACATGCTCTGTCCGGCGTTGTTCCTTGCCAGGGCGGCCTCGGCCAGGTGAGTTTCCCCCCACATCGTTCGGTGATGATCGCGAGCCTGAGTGACACCATCTGAGTAGAGAAAGATGACATCGCCGGGATGCGATGGAACTGTGGAATGGCCATTCCCGTCATGACGAAGTCCGAACGGCAGCCCCGGCGGATCGGATGCCAAGAAACGGTGGCTTCGATCCCGGAGGAGAAGTGGCGACTGGTGACCGGCGTTCCAGAACTCCAGCTCATTCTCTCGCGGCCTGATCATCGCGATGACTCCGGTGACGAAGTCCCCCGGCCTCCCGCTCGTGGCCACGACGTCATCTACAGCTCTGGCGGTTTCCTCCATGGAGGCGTTTTGCCGTCGCAGCAGGCGATAGGTTGAAAGGGCAAGCGTGGTGAGGATGGTTGACCGAAGCCCGTGGCCGACGGCGTCAAAGATGGCGAGGTGGACCCCTTCGGGGTTGATCGCGTAGTCGATGGCGTCACCGGCGACTTCGTAGGCCGGCTCGAGGAAGCTTCCGACGTCGACTTGATCGTCGGCATATGCCGACAGAGGAAGATTCCGTTTCTGGATCGTCGCCGGCAAGCTCAGGGCTCCTGAGCCCTGGTGTCGATCAACGACATCGCTGATATGAATGGTCGCCAGCAAAGAGCTGGTGATGGTGGTTGCCACCGGTGTCAACTCATCGATAACGCCCTCGGCGGCGGGACTCACCTCGAGCACTCCGATTACCTGACCACGCCGGCTCAAAGGCAGGTAGGCGCGCGCGTCCTGGACCAAAGGGATGGCTGAGATCGCCACCTGTCCAGCGGGTGTCTCCCCGAGACCGATCGGTGCTCGACCGCCGGACAGATCGCTGAAGTGGGTGAACCCATGATCGACGATCCAAACGATGGCTTCCTCTGCGATCCCAGATTGGACAAGCTCGGAAACGGCCAAAGCCGATAGATCGGCCGGACGGACCTGATCAAGTCGATTGATCAGGTCCCTCATCACCACGGAAAGCGCGCGCGTGTCGCTCATGTGGCCTTCTGTACCCGCCTGCCCTGCTTCTCAACCCGACGGATCGGGCTTTGGCTCTAGGAAATCTGTCCGCAAGGCGACTGCGGAATGAGCCCGGTTGCCTGCCCGATCATTTCCGCTACTTGCCCCCGGCTGAGAAGGCTATCGAGAGGGAGGTCCAGGACAGGACACACATCGGCGAGGCCAAGATATTGCAGCTCGGCAAGCGCGATCACCGGTTGGATCTCCCATCGTGGCGGGGGTTCGGGAACGGTGAATCCTTGGGCCTGCTCAAAGCTGGCCTGCCGCAGCGACCAGAGCAGCATCGTGGCCAACTGACCCTTAGTCATCGGCGGTGGGGGGCATGGCTCGGAATCGCAGGGGTTGGAGTAGAGGGCGCCAAGCACACCGGTGAAAGGGGCGTCGGGAGGTGGTGGTGGCAGAGGGATCTCGACGCCCGAAATGGCGCCCAGCCAAGCGGCGGCGTCGAGCTCAGTCGCGGCCAGCATCGGACAAACCTGAGATCCCCACGGTTCACATCTGGTCGAAGCGCCGAGAGTGGCGAGCAGTTCGAAGACGACTTCGGAGCGGTAGCCGTCGTCGTCGTTGAAGGCTCCGTCAAACGCCGTCGCGAAGGCTGGCTGACCGCTGTTGTTGCGGGCCCAGCGGAGACTCGGATACGGATTGATCGCGCCGACCCCGGGCATGTGGAGCTCAAAGTGGAGGTGGGCAGGGCCGAGCTCGGCGTTGCCCGAATCGCCCACCCAACCAATCACCTCACCGGCTGCGACTCTGCTTCCTTCGACGAGGTCGGGCCGGATCCCGTTGCCGCGCCCGTCGTCCGAGCCGAGAGTGTCATTGTTGAGATGGAGATACCAAGACGACCAGCCGTCGTCGTGGTCGAGGATTATCCAGCAACAGTCGCCGGGGCTGTTTCGAATCGAACGAATCGTCCCGCTGGCGACGGCCACCACCGGGGTCATCTTTGGCGCCAGGATGTCGTTCCCGTGGTGAAGCCGGACGCCTCCGTCTCGCTCGGCTCCCCACGTCGAGGCCACCTCGAGGTATTCAGGAACCGGCCAGACAATCTCCCGGACCCGATAAATACGGTTCAACGGGGTGGGGGGAGGCACCGTTGTGGTGGTTGTCTCGCCCGGGAAGCTGGTCGTGGTGGTTGCGTCCCCGGTGGTGGTCGTAGTCACCGGGAGCGTCGTGGTCGGCGACAACGTGGTCGTCGTTGAAATCGTGGTGGTGGTTGTGGTCGGGCGGGGGCGGGTGGTGGTAGTAGTTGTTTCGACGGTCGTGGTGGTCGTGGTGTCGGCAGTGGTCGTGGTTGCCCCGGCAGTCGCTTGGGACGTCGGACTTTCAGCCAGCTGCCTGGCCGAACCGATGGCCTGTGCGGGCACTGCGAGCAGCAGGGCGAGAACGACCAGCAAGAGCGGGGACCCACGCTCCCTCATCCTTGGCCAGGCTACCAAGGGCCGTAAGAGAACCAACCGGCAGATTTTGCGCCGCGGGGCCGGATTCAGGAAAGAAGCACGGTGGCGACGGCAAGAAAGCCGGCAAAGCCGAGCAGGTCGGTCACCGTGGTCAGGAAAAGGTTCGAGCCAAGGGCGGGATCAAATCCGAGACGTCTGAGTCCGAGAGGGATGCCCGAGCCGGCGGCGCCGGCGATCACCAGGTTGGCCATAGCCGCGATGGCCATCGACAAGCCGATCCGCGCCGGGCTCGGTCCGTTGCGCAACGTCTGCATGACGTAGCCAAGCGTTCCGGAAAGAAGGGAGATAACGACCCCGTTGATCGCCCCGATGGTGGTTTCCCGGGCAACTACGCGGCTCCCGCTGGCCGCGGGGATCTCATCGGCGGCGAGCCCTCGAATGACCACGGCCAGGCTCTGGGCACCAGCATCGCCTCCGATCCGAGCTATTAGCGGCATCAAGGCCGCTAGAACTACGAAGCTGTCAAGAACCTCGTTGAACTGGCTCACAGCCCAAACGACGATCCCTGACAGGAACACGTCAAAAGTGATCCACGGCAGGCGGGCTCGGACCGAGGACCACACCGGGCTCCGGACGTTCTCGGTGAGACCGGCGCCCATGGCGGCGGCGAAGTCCTCGCTGGCCTCTTCCTGCACTGACTCGATGACCGAGTCGGTGGTGACAACGCCCATCAGGATTCCCTGGCTGTCGACAACGGGGACGGCCCGGATGTGATATTGCGAGATGATCTCGTTGACCTCCTCGCGGTCGGCGGAGGTGCTCACCACGATCGGGTCGGTGACCATCGCCTCCCCCAAGCCGATCCCGGGCCGGTTGAAGACCAGGTCTCGGAATGAGATCACCCCCAGCAACGCCCCGTCGTCCCCGGTGACATAGACATAGGAGAGATCTTCCAGCTCCTCGCGTAGCTGGCGGATGCGCTCGATGGCCTCGCCGGCCGTCATCCCAACCGGCAGGCGCGCGACGTCGGTGGTCATTAAGCCGCCGGCCGAGTCGGGGGCGTAGGCGAGCAGCCTGCGGACCTCCCTGGCGGTTTCCTCGGTCAGCAAGTCGATGATCGATGCCGCTGCTTCCCCCTCAACCTCACTCAGCAGGTCGGCGGCATCCTCGGGGGGCATCTCCTCGAGCAACGCTGCCGCTTCCGCCGCCGGCAGCTCTTCGAGCAGGTCGGCCGCGATCTCCGCTTGCAGTTCGGCAAGGACCTCCGCGGCTTCAGGGGCCGCGAGATCGGAGATCAATTCGGCCAGCACGCCCTCGTCGAGCTCTTCGAGAATTGCTGCCGCGGCGCCCGGGGCGGCCTCGGCCAAAGCTTCCCATTCCTCACCGTGGGCGTCGAGATACTCCTCGACCTCGGCCGGTTTCGAGCGCGCTTGCGCCAAGAGCTGGCGAGCGAGTTGGCGCGGGCTACGAAGCCTGAGTTTCACAACGTCAGGCTAAGTCCCTCCTAGGTGCTGAAGGCGCGCACGTTTTTGATCGTGAGGGAGAACGTGCCTCCCGGGGCTTTGTAGCTGATCGTTTCTCCTGCCCGAGCGCCAAGCAACGCATGACCTAGCGGACCTGCAGGCGAGGCGAGGAGGAAGCCCGGCTCCTTGTTTTCAGGGTTCGCGACGAAGTACTCGACCTGATCCCCATCGGAGTCGACGACAGTGACCACCGACCCGATCCGAACGGTGCCGTCGTCGCTCGGCTCCTCCACCTTGGCATGGGCCAGGATCGACTCGAGCTGACGAATGCGCGCTTCCATCAATCCCTGATCGTTTTTGGCGGCGTCGTAATCCCCGTTTTCGCGCAGATCGCCGTGCGAGCGGGCTTCGGCCAGCCGCGCTTCCATGCTGCGGCGGCCGTTGATTCTTAGGTCATCAAGCTCGGCGGTCAGCTTCTCAAAGGCCGATTTGGTGAGCCACGTGGTGTCATCAGGCATAACTAAGCGGAAGACTTTAGATATCCATCAGACATCAGACCCGAATCTGAGATCTGATGTCTGACGTCTATCCAACTGCTTGGGTGATCTGACGGAGCTCGCGCTTCAAGTCGTTGACTTCGTCGCGGAGACGGGCGGCGTATTCGAAGCGAAGCTCCTTGGCCGCTTGATGCATCTCGTCTTCGAGCGACATGATCAATCGGGTGAGATCGTCGCCACCCAGATTGAGCGGTTCCCGAGAAGTGAGCTCTCTTCTTCGGCGGTCGCCTGGAGCTGGCTGGGAGGCCACGAGGTCGAGGATGTCGGAGACCTTCTTCCGGACAGTTTGCGGATCGATGCCGCGTTCAAGGTTGTACTCCTCTTGCAGCCGGCGCCGGCGGTTGGTCTCGTTGAGGGCGTGCTGCATCGACCTTGTGACCTGATCGGCATACATGATCACCTGCCCGTCGACGTTTCGAGCCGCTCGGCCGATGATCTGGATCAGGGAGGTGTTGGAGCGGAGGAACCCCTCCTTGTCGGCATCGAGGATCGCCACCAGCGAAACCTCGGGCAGGTCGAGCCCTTCCCGGAGGAGGTTGATGCCGACCAGGACGTCGAACTCACCTAGTCGGAGGTCGCGCAGAATCGTGATGCGCTCGAGAGTGTCGATCTCCGAGTGCAGGTATCTCGCGCGCACTCCCATCTCGAGCAGATAGTCGGTGAGGTCCTCGGCCATCTTCTTCGTGAGGGTCGTCACCAGGATCCGCTGATCTATGGCCGCTCGGATACGAATCTCTCCCAGGAGATCGTCGATCTGGCCTCGGGTGGGCTTTACAACAACTTCGGGATCGACCAGTCCTGTCGGGCGCACGATCTGTTCCACGACTTGGGACGACCGGGAGAGTTCGAAATCGGACGGAGTTGCCGAAAGAAAGACGATTTGATTCGCCTTTTCCAGCCACTCGTCGAAACGCAGCGGGCGATTGTCCATCGCTGACGGGAGACGAAAGCCATGTTCGACCAGCATGGACTTGCGGCTGTGGTCGCCCTCATACTGTCCCCCAATCTGGGGAACCGTGACGTGCGACTCGTCGATGATCGTGAGGTAGTCGTCGGGGAAGTAGTCGAGCAGGGTGTAGGGGGCTTCACCGGGCTCGCGGCCATCGAGAAAGCGCGAGTAGTTCTCGATGCCGTTGCAGAAGCCAACCTCGCGGATCATCTCCAAGTCGTAGGCCGTTCGCATCCGAAGGCGCTGCGCTTCGAGGAGCTTTTGGCGACTCTCGAGCTCGGCGAGGCGGTGCGCCAATTCCTCTTCGATCTGGACGGTGGCGCGCAACATTCGCTCGCGCTCGGTGACATAGTGCGATGCCGGGAAGACAACGATCTCGGGCATCTCCTCGACGACCTCGCCTGTGATTGGGTTCATGCGGAGGATTCGTTCCACCTCGTCGCCGAAGTATGAGAAGCGGATCACCGACTCCTCGTAAGCCGGCATCACCTCCAGGGTGTCGCCCCTGACTCGGAACTTGCCCCGAATCAGGTTCACTTCGTTGCGCTCGTAACCGATGTCGATCAGCCGCCGGATGGCATCACGCATCGGGTATTCCACGTTCGCGAACAAACGCAGGAGCTGGCCCTCGTACTGCTCTGGCGACCCCAAGCCATAGATGCAGGAGACGGACGCGACGATGATCACGTCCCGGCGGACGAGCAGAGCCGATGTCGCCGAATGTCGCAGCCGGTCGATCTCGTCGTTAACCGTCGCATCCTTCTCGATGTAGGTGTCGGTCTGGGGGATGTAGGCCTCGGGCTGGTAGTAGTCGTAGTAGGAGACGAAGTACTCAACCCGGTTCCCGGGGAAGAAATGGCGAAACTCGTTGGCCAACTGGGCCGCCAGTGCCTTGTTGGGGGCAATGACGATCGTCGGCTTTTGGACCGCTTCGATCGTCCAAGCGATCGTGGCCGATTTTCCCGAGCCGGTGATCCCGAGGAGCGTCTGGAACCGGTCGCCGCCCTTGATGCCACGAGCCAGCGACTCGATTGCCTTGGGCTGGTCGCCCGCTGGGGCAAAGTCAGATTGGACACGAAACTCGGGCACGACTCGATTCTACGAATCGAGGGAGACAAGAAGACTTTGGCTTTTCTATGGGCTGTAACTGTCGTTGGACGACGGTTACTACCCAGGGTTTGCGAAAATGTCCTTATGGACCGCGACGAACGGCTCTGGTATATCGCTTCTGCGTTGTCGATCGGGGGGGTCGAGCGGCACCTGTTTCTCTGTGCCGAGCAGAAGAACCCGAAATGTGCGCCGTATGAAGAGACGTCAGAGGTTTGGCGGTATCTGAAGAAGAGGTTGAAGGAGCTCAACCTCACTTCGGGTCCGCCCTCGTGGGGCGGCAAGCCGGACCAACAAGCAGAGCCGGTGCCGCCCGGCGGCGGACGGGTGCTACGCAGCAAGGTTGATTGCCTGCGGATCTGTGACAGCGGTCCCATCGCCGTGGTCTATCCGGAAGGCACCTGGTACCGGGGGGTAACGGTCGAGGTCATGGAGCGGATCATCACTGAGCACCTCATCGACGGGAAACCGGTTGCGGACCACGTTTTCGCAATTGGGCCACTGGTATGAAGTGGCTAAAGCGAGGTTTTGCTCTCGCTGTTGCGTGGCGGTTGTTCGGGCCGGTCTTGCCCCCGCGCTGGCGCAAGCCTCAGGAACATCCGTGGCGGGTTCCGGCCCGCACGCTTTTTGTCGGAGATCGGGAGCTCTCGATACGCGAAGCCGGGCCTCTCGCGGGGTCTCCCGTAGTCCTGATCCATGGCTTGGCCGGATCGTCGATGGCGGAGTGGTACAAGGTCGCGCCGATCCTCGCCGAGCACCACCGCCTGATCATGATTGACCACCGTTCGCACGGTCTCTCGGTCGCCGAACGGGGCCGGTTCGAGATTGGGGACGAAGCCGATGACGCCGCCGACATCCTCCGTCAAATTGGAGTGGGTCCGGCGACCGTGGTCGGCTACTCGATGGGTGGGGCCATTGCCCAGGCCGTCGCCTACCGCCACCCCGAGCTCGTCTCTCATCTCGTTCTCGTCGCCACCATGTCTCATCATCCACTCTGGTGGAAACAGGCTCGTATGGCCGGAGCGATAATCGCTCGGGCGTGGGAGCGGATCACGGGCACCGGCACGCCCGAAGTGCGGACCGGTTATCTGCTCGCCGTGGGCGCCGTCGCTCCCGACCACGGACGCTGGCTATGGGAAGAGACCCATCGTCGCGACCCTGACGCCGGCGCCGAAGCGAGCCTGGCTCTCCTCCGCTTCGACTCCCGGCCTTGGCTCGGCCGCCTCGCTATTCCAACGCTGGTCGTGATCCCAACAAAGGACCAATTGGTGCCGCCGGGCTGGCAACACGAACTCGCCAGTCGACTCGCCAATTCAGTGGTTTACGAGATCGAGGGTGCCCATCACGAGGTGCCATGGACCCACGCGGACCAATTGGCGCGCGGGATCATGGAGTTCTTGGATTAGATCGGTTCGTTCGAGAAGTAACGCCAGGCCACGAAGGCGATTCCGGCGATGGACAGAATCAAAAGCAGCTTCTTCACATAAACCTCCTTCGCTGAGGTTAGTTCTACAAATCCGGCAAAAAACTACGATCGGGGTTCAGATGAGACTTCGAATACTCCTAGTCGCCGTCCTTGCAGTTTTGTCCGCGTGTGGCCCCACAGGCGATTCCACGACAACTACCACTTCCGTGACGACCACGACAACCGCAGTTGTGGCGACTACGACCCAGGTGGAAGTGCCGCTGATCCGAGTTGAAGGAGGCGAAAAGATCGAGGGCCTCGACACCCTCTCCGTGCGTGTCGGCGAGCAAGTGGTTTTTGACGTGATCGCCGATGTGACTGACGAGGTCCATGTCCACGGGTACGACTTCCATTTTGCGGTGACACCTGGAGAAACCGCGCGGGTTGAATTCACCGCTGAAAGTACCGGGATCTTTGAGGTCGAGCTAGAGGAAGCAATGATTCACCTTGTCGACATCGAGGTCACTCCTTGACCCGAGCGCCGATCATTGCCCATGGCATCGGCAGCCGGCTCGACCTCCCAGTACCAGTCTCCTACTTTGCCGCCGGAGCGGCGGTGGTGCTCATCGGGTCATTTGTTGCCCTGGCCGCCCTGTGGAAGAAACCGCGGCTGCAGACCGGACCCATCTACGACACCAAAAGCGCCGGCTCGATTCCGACCGTGTGGCTCAGTTGGCTGGGAGTGCTTGGCCTGGGTTTCGTGGTCATCGCCGGGCTCGCCGCCCTTCTCACCGGCCAGGAGAGCACCGGCACCCGCAACATCGCCCCGGTGCTGCTGTGGGTCTACTTTTGGCTGGTGATGCCGTTTGCCGGGCTCGTGCTCGGCAACCTCTATACGGCCGTCAACCCTTGGCGCACGTTGGGTCGCTGGCTCGGCATCGGTGAGGTGGAACGGGGTCGACCGCGAGTCGGAATTTGGCCCGCAGTGTTTGGTCTCCTCGCCTTTGCCTGGTTGGAGCTGGTCTACCCGAACGGCTCGACCCCTGGCGCGATCGCTATCGCCGCCCTGGTCTATACGGTCGGCCAGCTAGCGCTAATGGCCCGCTACGGACGCGAAACCAGCCTCGCCTCCTTCGACATCTTTACCCCCTACAACCGCCTGCTCTCGTCGATCAGCCCGTGGGGTCGTACCAACGAGGGCCGGCTCGCGTATCGGGGTTGGCTGCGGAGCCTGCAGGTGATTCCCGAGTGGAATGGGCTGGCGCCTTTTCTGATCGCGATGATCGGCACCGTGACCTTCGACGGCATCTCCAACACCACCTGGTACGAGGCCCTCACCGGTGATCTGGGGATGAGCGTCGGTGGGAAATCTTTGCTCCTACCCCTGACTTGTGCCGTGATCGGGGGTGCCTACTACCTGGCTTGCGCGGCGGCCGCCCGGCTGGGGCGCGATCCGAGTATCACTGCCGGCTCAGTCGCCACCCGTTTTGCCCACACCTTGGTGCCCATCGCCGCCGCCTATGCCTTTGCCCACTATTTCACGCTGGTCATCTTCGAGGGACAGAGCATCGTCAGCGCCGGCGCCGACCCCTTCGGCCTCGGTTGGAACCTGGGTGGGGGCCGCGACTACAAGATCGATTTCTTCCTCGGCGCGATCCCGGTCTGGTACCTGCAAGTAGCCCACCATCGTCGGCGGCCACGTCGCCGGGGTGATCCTGGCCCACGATCGCGCCCTATCTGACTGGAGAGGGCTTGGCGCCGTCCGGTCCCAGTACGCGATGTTGACGCTGATGGTCTTGCTCACCGGGCTCGGGCTCTTCATCTTGGCGGGGTAGCCGGGCCTTTCGATCGCCGCGCCCAAGGCAACGCTCCGTTGTACTTCAGGTTGTTGAAGTTTTTCCAAATGCGCTTCTGATCGACGCGGACCACTTTGGTGTCGACAGGGGAGCTGGAGCCGAGGTAATCGGCCAAGGAACGAAGGGTGTGCTCCCACATCCGATCCTCGGCCTTGCTGCCGAAAAGCATCATCCCAGCCTCATAGGCGGGGTCGTTGGCGCGGATCAGCAATTGAACCTGGGCCATGGTGCCCACAGGGTCCTCGACGTGCGAGCTAAAGGTGATGAAACCCGCGAACGGGTGGCCTTCTGGGGTCATGTAGCAAAAGGACACGTCGTCGGAATAAAGCACCAGTACGCCAGTGGACAAAGGCACCGGTCCGGAGGTGGACTTGATGAGGCCAACCTCGCCTGGCTGAATGCCGGTCACCGGGGCATAAAACTTGGAATGCGAGGGCCAGAATCGCCCATACTCGGCTTTCCAGGTGGCGATCACCTGCTCGGGGGTCTTCTGGGAGATCGCCACCTTGTAGGTCTTCTGCCAAAGCTGGCCAAAGCCTTGTTGGGGCCCGGTCAGCCGCCGGCCCTGCACCCGCTTGGCATTGACGCCCTCTGGTGCGGAACCGACTTCAAGATGCGGTTTGGGGGGCGACCAATTGGCCTTGTCGTCTTTGGAAACCATCGTGCTCAACTCCCTTTCAGAGCAGATTGCTCGTCGTCGTAAATCCCGATTGCCTCGTCGAGGCGAGTCAGTTCGAAGATCTGGCGATAGTGATCGGTCAGCCCAAAGGCACCGAGCGCCTGGCTCTTGCGCTGTGCCCTGATCAACGTGGTGACTAGCAGGCCGATCCCTCCTGAATTCATGTAGTCGAGGGCGCTGAAGTTGAGGAGGACCGTCTTGACTCCGGGCCGGTCGGCGTCTTCGTAAGCCTCGGCGAGCACCGGCTCCGAGAAGGAGGTCAGCTCTCCAGCGATATCGATGATGCGGACATCCCCCTTGGGCTCCCGCACAGTCATGGCGATCTTTGATTCTGGCAATTTGCCCTCCCTTACGTGAGAGCCAGCGCTTCTGGCTCGTTGTGGTGGATTGACATGAAGTCCGACAAGCGAGTGATTTGAAAGATCTCCTCGTAGTGTGGGCTCAGCCCGTAGGCTCGCAATGGTCGTCCTTCTGCTCGCGCCTTCGCCAGCAGAGTGACAATCACCGCGATGCCGGTCGAGTTGATGTAGTCGACCTGGCTGAAGTTGAGCACGACCGGATCGGTACCGTTCCCCGAGCCAGTGGCATCGTCATACGCCGCGGCGAGGTCAACGCCCGCCGAGCGATCGATGTCACCTCCGAGGTCGATGATCGATCCGCTCGCTTCCTTGCGGACGCTCGCAGTGAATTTGGTACCTGGCACCGTCAGTCTCCTTCTCGCGACATTTCAAGCTCGACGGTGTGGTGACCGTCGTTGCTGGCCGTACGCATGACGTCGACCATTTTTTCGATCAAAAAGAGCCCCCAGCCGCGCGGTCCTTGCTCGCCCGCCAGCTTCGCCTCGAGGTTGGGGATGAGAGCTGCTGGGACGGGGGCGGTGCCCTGGTCGCGAATTCGCACCAGGATTCGCTTGGTGCTGGCGAGAACGTCGACCCCGACCAGCTTGGCGGGATCGCCCTGGTTGCCGTGCTCGATGGCGTTCATCGTCGCTTCCGAAACCGCAGTCTTGAGCCGTTCTAGCCGATCGCCTTTCATTCCCAGTCCGGCAACCACATCGGCGACCTCATCCATCGCTCGGCGCTCATTGCCCGAGCTCGAGGGATAGGTGAAAGTCGAGATCAAGCCGGGTTCGTCGCCAAAGGCCGACGCTGACTCGAGGGCGGAGGATGCGCGCCGGATCGCCACCATCGTCACGTCGTCTTCTTGCTCAAGGTCGGATGGGCGGAATCGTCGCAACTCCTCCAGAACTTGTGAGATCAGATCTTGCTCCTCCGGATCCTTGCCAACGAGCTCCATCAGGCGGTCGAAGCCAAACATCTCCCCGTCGGGGCTATGGGCTTCGACAATCCCATCGCTCGTCAGCAGCACCGTTTCACCCAGGTCCACCTTGGCTGAGTTGACCTCGTAGACCATCCCCGGCATCAATCCGAGGGGCATGCCCCGCGCCCGGAGCTCGCGAACGCCGTCCGCGCTACGAACATAGGGGAGGTTGTGGCCCGCATTGGCGAACACGAGGTCGCCGGTTTCGGGATTCAGGATCCCATAAAGACAGGTCACGAACATCGCCGGTGGAATCTCGGGCACGAGCGACTCGTTCGCCAGAGCAAGAACCGTCCCCGGGTCGTCGTGTTGGGTGGCAATCGAGCGCAGAGTCGAGCGGGTGGTGGCCATGACCAAAGCGGCCGGCACTCCCTTATCCGTGACGTCGCCGATCACTAATCCGATACGTCCTTCGGTGAGCGGGATGAAGTCGTAGAAGTCGCCGCCAACGGCTCGCGCCGACTGGTAATAGGCCTCGATGTTCCACCCTGGCAATTGCGGAAGCTCCTTCGGGAGAAGCGTCTGTTGGATGAGCGCGGCCACCCGCAGCTCTTGCTCAATCCGCTCCCGTTCTTTCGCCTGAGCTTCTTGCTGACGCACGAGCTGGGCCACCCGGATGGCCGGGGCAACCTGGCCCGCTAGTCCGGCGAGAAGCTTGCGATCGTCGGTGGAGTAGGGCTGTTCAGAGAGGCGCCGGCCCAGGCTCAAGGTCCCAATCAGCTCGCCCTGGCTGATGAGGGGCACGATCAGTTGAATCCCTTGCTGGCGGATCTCGTCGAGGGCGGGAGAAGTGATCGTGATCCGGTCTACCTCAACCGGTCCGCCGGTAGCCAGGAGAAGGGCGAACAACGGGTCGTTGTCGGGTATCGCGCCCCCATCGATGACCTCTGTGGGTATGACGGGCGCGGTCTCGGCCGGGGCCGCTCGGTTTCGCATGCGTCTGAGTGCCATCGGAGCCCATTGTGGCCGATCATCGTTCCGGAAGCGTTACGGAACGGATACCAGGCCGTCCCGCGTACAGTTGAGCCGATTGAAGCCGCGTCTTGTGTTCGAATTGCTCGGCGTGCCTCGAATCCACATCGATGGCCAGCCGCTCGAGGTGGATACTCGCAAGGCCGTGGCGATGGCCAGCTATCTCGCGGTCGAAGCCCATCAACCAACCAGAGACGAGCTGGTTTCACTCCTTTGGCCCGAGCTCGATGCCGAGCGGGGTCGGGCTGCCCTCCGACGCACGCTCTCAACTTTGCGGACGTCAATCTCGGCGGTAACCGGAGGCGATGACGTGATCGAGGCGAATCGTGATCGGATTGTTCTCGATCGCTCCGAGCTCTGGCTTGATATCGAGGAAGCGCGTCGAGTGGTGGCTGTCGACCATCGCCATGGGCCTGACAAGGTTTGCCCCGAGTGTGTTGAGTCTTTGCAGGTCGCTGCCAGGCTTTATCGGGGACCGTTCATGCATGGCTTCTATCTGCGGGACTCGGCCGCGTTCGAGGATTGGCAGCGAAATCAGACAGAGCTTCATGGCCGGAACTGGCGCGATTTGATCGATCGCTGGGCACTGGCGCTGGCGAGCGGGGGCCGCTTTGGGGAGGCCGCCGAGGTCACCCAGCGGCGCTTGGGCGCCGATCCATTGGACGAGGCAGGTCATCGGCGCTTGATGCAATATCTCGTCTGGCAAGGCGACCGGGTCGGCGCCCTCCGCCAATATCGAGAATGCGCCATTTTGTTGGATCGTGAGCTCGGGGTGCCGCCGCTTCCGGAGACCCGCGAGCTGTATGAGGAGATCCTCGAAGGCGTCGAGCCGCTGCCACCGGCGGGCCGGGTCGAGCTGGCACCTGTCGGACGCCCGCTCCAACGCGACGACGCCGCGGAGCGCACGTCAGTCGGACGCAAGGAGGAGCTCGCATCGATGGCGGTCGCGACCGGCCACCTTTTTATCGAAGGGGATGAGGGCATCGGCAAGTCCGACCTCATCGAGCGGTTTCTGGTCGATCTGCCGGGTCCGATCGCAGTGTGCGCGCCCCCACCCGGCGCCGAAGAAGTTGCCTATCTAGCGATCATCGAGGCACTTTCGGTGGCAGCCCGATTTATCACCGACGATCCGCCAGCCATCGCGTCCGAAGCGGTGCGTCTGCTCCCCGAGCTGGCAGGTTCAGTCTTCGCCGAGCCCCGGAATGCCGACACTGGGCCGGGAGCGGCTGCCCGCTTCCATGCAGGTGTGGTTGCGGCCCTTGACCACCTGCTTTCTGGCGGAACCTTGGTCGTCGAGGACGCGCAGTGGCTCGATCAATCATCGATCGCGGTAATCGGCCTGCTGCTGAGCCGCCCCACCAGGCTGCGAACGATCATGAGCTGGCGAACGGGGGAGCTCGCCGCGCCTTTGTCTGCCCTCGTCAACAAACTCGAGCGAGGGGGGACCGGGTCTCGTTTTCAGGTGACGCCACTCTCCGACAACGAATCGTGGGAGCTCTTGTCGCTGCGAGCGGAGCCGGGCATTCCGGCCAGCGAGCTGGAAGCCATCGTCGACCGGTCCGGCGGCAATCCGCTATTCCTCCTCTCTTATCTCGGGGCGGTGGGCTCAGCCCGAGCTGAGCTGCCGGCAGGGATCGAAGAACTGATTGGGGCGAGGCTTAATCGGCTGAGCGATCAGGCTTTACAGGTCCTCTCGGCCGCGGCGATCATCGGTCCTGAGTTCGATCTCGATGACGCGCGGGTGGTCAGCGGCAGGGGAGTTCAAGAGATGATCCCGGCCTTAGAGGAGCTGCTGGCACAGCGCTTGGTCGTCGAATCCCATGACCACATCACCCTTAGCCACGACGCCGTCCGACGGGCTGTCTGCCGGCGGCTTTCCAAAGCTCGCACTCGCATCCTCCACGGTCGAGCGGGTGA
>Ga0180121_10000385_pt1 | contig 18298 bp, 18 predicted proteins | sample AntDrymUQ5402106_2_FD_129676 | JGI IMG/M metagenome (GOLD analysis project Ga0180121, IMG submission 129676) | Polar desert sand microbial communities from Dry Valleys, Antarctica - metaG UQ540 (21.06) (version 2) (version 2) | ecosystem: Environmental > Terrestrial > Soil > Desert | place...
GGACTACTCGCCGTCCGAGGACGACAACGTCATCGTGCAGGGCGTGTCCGGCAGCAACGGCGGGCTGGGCTACTTCGGCTTCACGTACTACGAGGAGAACTCGGACTCGCTCAAGGCGCTGGAGATCGACAGCGGCGCGGGTTGCGTGGCGCCCAGCGCAGAGACGGCACGGGACGGCAGCTACACCCCGCTGGCCCGGCCGCTGTTCATCTACCCGTCCAAGGCCGCGCTGGACAAGCCCGAGGTCAAGGCGTTCCTCGACTTCTACCTCGAGAACGACGCCGAGATCGCCGAGGCGGCGCAGTTCATCCCGCTCAGCGACGACCAGAAGGCCGAGGCTCAGTCGGCCTTCGATACGTTCGCCGGGTGACGATGGCACCCATCACCCCCGCACCACCCGTGACCGCCGCAGGGACGTCCCTGCGGCGGTCACGGCCGCGATACGGCGAGCGCGTGATCGAGGTCATGCTGCTCGTCGCCGCGCTGGTCTCGGTCGCCACGACGGTCGGCATCGTCATCGCGGTCCTCGAGCCGACGATCGAGTTCTTCGGCGAGATCTCCATCACCGAGTTCCTGACCGGGACGAAATGGACACCGCTGTTCTCGAACCCGTCCTACGGAGTCCTGCCGCTCGTCTCGGCCACGATCGTCATCACCCTGATCGCCATGCTCGTCGCGATCCCGCTGGGGATGGGTGCGGCGGTCTACCTCAGTGAGTACGCCTCCCCGCGTACCCGCAAGGTTCTCAAGCCTGCGCTGGAGATCCTCGCCGGCGTCCCCACCGTGGTCTACGGGTTCTTCGCCCTCAAGGGCATCACCCCGTTCCTGCAGAAGGTCTGGCCGGCGGGCGACGGGCCGGAGATCTTCAACGCCCTCGTGACGGGCTTCGTCATGGGCATCATGATCATCCCGACCATCGCCTCGCTGTCGGAGGACGCGATGTCCTCGGTGCCGGGGGCGCTGCGGGACGGTGCCTACGCCCTGGGCAGCTCGAAGATGATCGTCGCGACCCGAGTGGTCGTCCCCGCCGCCATCTCGGGGATCATCGCCGCGTTCGTGCTCGGGGTGTCCCGGGCCATCGGCGAGACCATGATCGTCACCATCGCCGGTGGCGGCCAGCCCAACCTCTCCTGGAACCCCCTCGAGGGCATGCTGACCATGACCGCGTTCATCGCGCAGGCGGGCTCCGGGGACGTGCCGGTCGGCAGCATCGACTACAAGACCATCTTCGCGGTCGCCTCGCTGCTGTTCGTCCTGACGCTCGCGCTCAACCTGTTGAGCATCCGCCTCGTCCGCCGCTTCCGTGAGGTCTACGAATGACCGCGACCATCGACCGGCCCACCGCCCCGCCGTCCGAGCCGATGTCCCTCGCCGGCACGAAACGACCGATGCGGGAGGGCGTCTTCCGGGTGTGCCTGCAGCTCTCGCTCGTGATCGCTCTCTCGTTCCTCGGAGCGTTGCTTGTCTACGTGGTGTACACCGCGGCTCCGCGCCTCGACCTCGATCTGCTGCGCAACATGCCCTCCACGCTGCGTCCCGAGACCGCGGGTGCCCAGTCGGCGATCACCGGCACCCTGTGGGTGATCACGTTGACCGCGCTGCTCACCGTGCCGATCGGGGTGATGACAGCCATCTACCTGGAGGAGTATGCCGACTCCACCAAGTGGTGGAACAAGGTCATCGAGATCAACATCCAGAACCTGGCGGCGGTCCCGTCCATCGTCTACGGCATCCTCGGCCTCGGTGTCATCGCCCGCGGCCTCGGCCTCGGCCTCAGTGTCCTCGCGGCGGCGATGACCCTGTCGTTGCTGGTGCTCCCCGTGGTGATCATCTCGGCCCGCGAGTCGATCCGGGCCGTGCCCAGCTCGATCCGCGACGGGTCGCTGGCGCTCGGCGCGACCAGGTGGCAGACCGTCTGGAAGCAGATCCTCCCGGCCGCGGTCCCCGGCACCGCGACCGGCTCCATCCTCGCCCTGTCCCGGGCGATCGGTGAGGCCGCGCCGCTGCTGCTCCTGGGCGCGCTGTCCTACATCGCGTTCAACCCCGACGGCATCCTGAGCCAGTACACCGTCCTGCCGGTCCAGATCTACGACTTCATCAAGCAGTCCCGTGAGGAGTTCGTCCCCCTCGCCTCGGCCGCGATCGTGGTCCTGCTGGTCATCCTGCTAGCGATGAACTCGATCGCCATCTTCCTTCGCAACAAGTACCAGAGGCGCTGGTGAGAACCGTGACACAGTCTGCGGACAAGCTGTCCGTCACCCCGAAGACCGACGCCAAGGAGACTCCTGTGATGACCGCTGAGGGCAGCGAGCCGCGCCGGGAGATCGGGACGACGATCAACGCGGTCTTCGAGCTCAGCGACGTCAGCGTGTTCTACGGCACCTACCAGGCAGTGCGAGGGGTGGACCTGCAGGTCGGGCGCGAGGAGATCACCGCGCTGATCGGCCCCTCCGGCTGCGGCAAGAGCACCATCCTTCGCTGCTTCAACCGGATGAACGACCTGGTGCCGGGCGCCCGCGTCGAGGGGAAGGTCACCTACCACGGTGAGGACCTGTACGCCGACTACGTCGACCCGATCGAGGTGCGGCGGCGGGTCGGCATGGTCTTCCAGAAGCCGAACCCGTTCCCGAAGTCGATCTACGACAACGTCGCCTACGGCCCGCGGGTCAACGGGGTGAAGAAGGGCCTCGACGAGATCGTCGAGCAGGCACTCGTCAGCGCTGCTCTCTGGGACGAGGTGAAGGACAAGCTCAAGGAGAGCGGGCTTGCCCTCTCCGGCGGGCAGCAGCAGCGTCTGTGCATCGCCCGCACCATCGCGGTTCACCCCGAGGTGATCCTGATGGACGAGCCTTGCTCCGCGCTCGACCCGATCGCGACGGCCAAGATCGAGGACCTCATGCACGACCTGGCCGAGGACTTCACGATCGTCATCGTCACCCACAACATGCAGCAGGCGGCCCGAGTCTCCGACCGCACCGCATTCTTCACCGCCGAGGTGGACGAGAAGCAGGTCCGGCACGGCCGCCTCGTCGAGTTCGACAAGACCGGCAAGATCTTCAGCAACCCCGGCGACAAGCGCACCGAGGACTACATCACCGGCCGCTTCGGCTAACCCTGGATCCACTTCCCCGGTGATCATGCACTAGTGGCTGTGCCGCCACGCGTCACGCCGCAGCCCCGCCGGGACGGTCCCACCCGCCGTACCGCGGGTGATGCCTGCTGAGCCGGAAGCCGCATCCGAGCAGCTCAGCGACGCCGTGCTCGAACGCCAGACCGCGGCCGAGAACGAGATCCGCGGTCACGACGGCGAGGCCCCAACCGCAGCGCTCCACGTCACGGCGGCGCCTGCGGTCGTGCACCTGCTGCTCGGCCGAGGAGTGAGCTGCGTCCCCGTCGTACTCGACAGCCTTCCGGTCCGCCTCCCGGCCGAGGTCCAGCCGCGCGACGAAGGTCCCCATGTCGTCGAACACCTCGACCTGCGGCTCGAAGACGGGAAACCCGGCATCGATCGCGCGCAGCCGGGTGCGGCTCTCCATGGGTGACTCCGAGCGCGGGTCCGCCAGGGCCACCAGCTCGCGTGCCTGGACCATGCCGCGGTACCCGGCGAAGTTCGCGAGCTCCGACGTGACCGCTTCCGACGTCAGATCGGGCAGCCGGAGCATGGCATCCAGCGAGGCGAGCGCGTCCGGGCGACAGAGGCAACGGCTGAGGTCCGCTGCCGTGCGGGCAGGATTCGTGATCCACACGCCGGCACGAAGGGCGACGTCGCCGTCGCCGAGGGGTCCCGTGTGCCCAGAGACGCCGGTACGCCGGGCCGCCGCTGATCCCGCCGGACCCATCAGGTCCACCGGCGGAACGATGAGGTGCGCGCCGAGCGCGGTGACGTCCACCCCCCACAACCAGGCCGCAGTGCGAAGGCTCACCACGACGCCGTCCGGCACAACCAGGGCCAGCGAACGGGTTCGCAGCGCTGTGGAGTCGGGGACCGATGCGTCGACGTAGACGCCGCGCAGCACCGGGCGTACCAGCTCCTTCTTCACGAGCTCGCGCAGCCGACCCCGGGTCAGCCCCCCGTCAGCCGCCTGCCGCGCCGTGAACGGCCCCGGTGCGAACCCGGTCGCTTGGCCCATGGTCCGAGCCTGACGGTTCCGGCCCACCGCACGGTGGCAGTCGTCCACAGCCCCACAACCACAAGTGCATGATCACCGACAATGGGGTGGGGGTGGGGCGGGACTATTCGAGGAGGAGGTGGGCGAGGTAGTAGACGGCGGCGGCGGCGAGCCCGGCCATCGGGATCGTCAGCACCCACGCGACGAGGATGTTGCGGGCGACCGCCCACCGCACGGCCTTGCGGCCGCGGACGGCACCGACCCCCATGATCGAGCCGGTGATCGTCTGGGTCGTCGAGATCGGCGCCTCGAAGACGTACGCCGTGGTGTACAGCACCGAGGCGGCCACCGTCTCCGCGGCGAAGCCCGCCGGCGGGTCGATGTGGATGATCCGGCGCCCGAGGGTTCGCATGATCCGCCAGCCCCCGGAGTACGTGCCGAGCGAGATGGCACTGGCGGCGAGGACGACCACCCACCACGGGATGTCGAAGCCCTCCTGGTAGCCACCGACGACCAGAGCCAGGACGATGACCCCCATTGTCTTCTGCGCGTCCTGCAGCCCGTGCCCGAGCGCCATCGCCGACGCGGACACCGTCTGGGCCAGCCGGAAGCCGCGGTTGACCGGACCCGGCTTCTTGTCCCGGAAGGTCCACAGGATGGCCAGCATCAGCAAGAAGGCCAGGAGACCGCCCACCAGCGGTGAGAGCAGCATCGGGTAGACGACCTTCTCCACGACGCTGTCCCACTGCACGGGCACGCCGCCGGCCAACCCGGCGCCCACGAGTCCCCCGATCAGCGCGTGGGAGGACGACGAGGGCAGCCCGAGGTACCACGTGGCGAGGTTCCAGGTGATCGCCCCCAGCAGGGCGGCGAGGACGACCACCAGCGCATGCTCACCCGACGGCGGCTCGAGCACGCTGAACACGGTCTTCGCGACCTTCGTCCCGAGGAAGGCGCCCACGAAGTTCATGACGGCCGCCAGGAGCAGCGCGACCCGGGGAGTGAGCGCCCGGGTCGACACCGATGTCGCGATCGCGTTCGCCGCGTCGTGGAAGCCGTTGGTGTAGTCGAAGACCAGCGCGATCACGATGACCGCGATGATGGTGGCCAGCTCCACCGATCAGGTCTCCTTGACGGCGATCGTCTCTACCGTGTTCGCGACGTGCTCGAAGGCGTCCGCGGCCTCCTCGAGCTGGTCCACGACCTCCTTGAGCTTGAGCACCGTCAGGGTGTCGTATTCGCCGCTGAAGAGCCGGGCCAGCAGCCGGCGGTAGACCTGGTCGGCCTGGTTCTCCAGCCGGTTGAGCTCGATCCAGAACTCGCTGAGGTCCTTCATCGCCCGCAGGCGCGGCATGGCGGCGGCCGTCAGCTCGGCGGCGCGCTCGAGGACCTTCACCTGGTCGGCCACCTCGGCCGGCAGCTCGCCGATCTTGTAGAGGACAACGAGGTCGACGGCGGCCTCCATCGCGTCCATCACGTCGTCCAGCGACGAGGCGAGCCGGTAGATGTCCTCGCGGTCGAAGGGCGTCACGAACGTCTCGTTGAGCTCACGCATGATGGCGTGGGTCGCCTCGTCACCCGCGTGCTCCGCGGCCCGCATCTTCTCGGCGATCACCATGCGCTCCTCGGCGTCGGCGCCGAGCAGCTCCTTGAGCAGGCCGGCGCCCACCACGAGGTTCTGCCCCGAGGTGGCGAACATGCTGTAGAAGCTGTCCTGAGTGGGGGTCAGGCGGATGCGCACGAGCACTCCCGGAGGGGCAGGTCTGGCTGCGGGCGGGGGTCCGGGACGGGATGCTAGGCCAGCGCTGGACTGGAGCAGACGGTAGCGGTCCGGCGCCGGGGCACAGGTCAGCGGGTTCGGGTGCCCTCCCGGGCGATGCCGAGGACCAGGTCGATCGTGTGCTGGCTCAGCGGCTCGTCGGAGTCGGAGCCGGACGCGGCGATCACGAGCTCGCCGTACAACTCGATCTCGTCGAGGACCAGCGGGTCCTCGAGACGGACATCGGCCTCACGTTCCACCGGGCCACCTCTTCTCATGCGACGTCGCGGGGCCGACGACGGCCCGGCTTCAGACTAGGTATGCCCGCGATTCGTCCACAAGACCCACCCGGGTCATTCCCCGAGTGGCCCCGACCCACCCGCGGGATGGCCCGTCGCGTCAGCCTCCGGGTGACCCGTCGCCTCAGCCCGTGAGCGCGCGCAGCGCCTCGCCGAAGACCTCGGTGTGCCGGTCGACGTCGGCTGCCGTGGTCGCCGGGGACATCAGCGCCATGTTGTGGAACGGGGTGAGCAGGATGCCGCGGTTGAGCGCGAAGAGGTGTAGGAACTGCTCCAGCGCGAAGTCACCGGCGGCGTGCGCCTCGGCGCCGGTGCGCGGGGCGTACGCCGTGAAGGTGTACTCACCCCGCGCGCCCAGCCGGTTGCAGTGCCAGGGCAGGCCGTGGCGCGCGATGCCCTCGTCGACCCCGTCGGCCCACCGGTCCCCCAGCGGGAGCATGTGCGCGAAGGCCTCGTCGGTGAGGACCCGGGTCAGGGTCTCGCGCATCGCGGCCAGCGAGAGCGCGTTGCCGGCCAGCGTGCCGCCGATCCCGCCCACGTCGACGTCCTCCAGGTCGATGCTCGCCTGGATCCGGTCGGCGACCTCCTCGGTCATGCCGAAGGCGCCGGCCGGGATGCCGCCGGCGATCGCCTTCCCGGTCGTGAGCAGGTCGGGCTCGAGGCCGTGCGCCCGGGTCCAGCCACCGGGTCCGGCGGAGATGGTGTGCGTCTCGTCGATGATCAGCAGCACCTCGTGGCGCCGGGTCAGCTCGCGCAGGGCGTCGTGGTAGCCCGGGTCCGGGAGCACGATGCCGACGTTGGTCAGGGCCGGCTCGCAGAGCACCGCGGCGACCTCGCCGGAGGCCAGGGCCCGCTCGAGGCCGGCCACGTCGTTGAACTCGACCACCACGGTCGTCTCGGACGGGTCCACCGGCGGGCCGATGTTGCCGCGTCGGGCCACCGTCCGTCCGGTGGCGCTTATCGTCGCGAACGTCTCGTCGACGCTGCCGTGGTAGCAGAAGTCGTGCACAAGCACCTTGCGCCGGCCGGTCAGGTGCCGGGCGTAACGGATCGCGTGCCGGTTGGCGTCGGTGGCCGAGAGGGTGAACTGCCACAGGGGCAGCCCGAAGCGCCGGCCGAGCTCGGTGGCAACGACGACGGAGTCCTCGGTCGGCAGCATCGCCGTGATCCCGCGGCCGACCTGCTCGCGCACGGCGTCCACCGTCGGTGCGGGCGAGTGCCCGGTCATCGCGCCGGTGTCGCCGAGGCACAGGTCGACGTAGTCGCGACCGTCGACGTCGCGGAAGTGGGCGCCCGACGCCTCCTCGACGAAGACCGGGAAAGGCCCGGGCCACTTGAGCATCCAGCTCATCGGCACCCCTCCCGGCATCACCGCGCGCGCCTGCTCGGACAGTGCCCGGCTCCGGGGATGGTCGGCGACGAACCTGTCGTTCTCGTCCTGCGTGAGCCGCGCCAGGCGGTCACGGTCGATCGGGGCAGCTGCTGCGTCGGGCGGTGTGGGCATGTCCGCACGCTAGTGCGACAACCACAACTGCATGATCACGGGGGATCTGGGCCCGCACGTCGGCGGTGATCATGCACTCGTGGTTGTGGTCCGGCCTGCTGGCTACGCTTCCCCGGTGAACCCGTCGGACCGGTGGACCCGGCTGCGCCGCCTCCTGGTCGCGGGTTTCCTCGTCGTGCTGATGGCCCTGTGCGGGCTGCTCGTCCTCGCGACAGTGACGTCGTCCACCGGCCTCGTCGGTTTCCTGATCGGGCTGTGCCTGGCGCTGCTCCCCCTCCCGTTGGTCATCGGCGCGCTGCGGTGGGTCGACCGGTTCGAGCCGGAGCCGCGCGGGCTGCTGCTCTTCGCGTTCTTCTGGGGCGCCACGGTGGCAGCCCTGGCCGCAGCCGTCCTCAACACCGCCAGTGCCGTGGCCATCGCGCGCACCGGCGGGGAGTCGGCGGGCATGGCATCCACCGCCGTTCTCATCGCGCCGTGGGTGGAGGAGGCCGCCAAGGGCCTGGCCGTGCTGCTGGTCCTGTGGTTCCGGCGGGCTGAGTTCGACGGCGTCGTGGACGGGATCGTGCTGGCCGGCCTCGCGGGGGTGGGCTTCGCGTTCACCGAGAACATCCTGTACTTCGGGCGGGCGTTCCTGGCCGGCGGTGAGGAGCTCGGCGTGACCGGGGGCTTCTTCGCCGTGGGCTTCACGTTCGTCATGCGCGGCGTGCTCTCGCCCTTCGCCCACCCGCTGTTCACAGCGATGACCGGAATCGGCCTTGGCCTGGCAGCGCGCAGCGTCAGCGCGCGGGTGCGGGTGCTGGCGCCGCTGGTCGGGTTCCTCCTCGCCGTGCTCCTGCACGCGACGTGGAACTGGGCGTCCCTGGCCGGGATCTCGGGCTTCCTCACCGGCTACGTCGCCATCATGGTCCCCGCCTTCGCCGCGACGATCGCGGTCGCCGTGTGGTCGCGGCGCCGCGAGGGCGCGACGGTTGCGCGGCGGCTCCCGGCGTACGTCGAGGCGGGCTGGCTGGACCCGGACGACGTCCCGATGCTCGCGTCCCTGGCCCGGCGCCGACAGGCGATGCGCTGGGTCGAGGCGAGGTACGGGTCGGCGAGCTCACGGGCGCTCAAGGACTTCCAGCACGCCGCCACCGAGCTCGCGTTCCTGCGCGACCGGGTCGAGCGGGGGCACGACGTGGCCGACTTCCCGTCCCGGGAGCGCGAGCTGCTGGCCCTGGTGGCCCGGTCCCGGGCCGGCGCCGGCCCGGCCTAGCTAGTGCTCGGGGTGCTCGGCCCGGTGCTGAGACAGGCTCAGGTAGGTCACGCCGCTGCGGACCACCGCAGCGACCGTGGCGGCGTCGATCTCGAGAGCCGGCGACGCGTGGCAGCCCAGGCAGGTGAAGAGGAGCTCTCCGGCAGCGGCCCGGTCGGCATCCACGTGCACCAGCAGGCGCCGGACGGGAAGCGAGACCTCGGACCGGCACTGGGGACAGGTGAACGTGAACATGGTGACCTCCTGGTTGCTGGTCCTACCATGCGCGGCGCCACTGGCGAAGGACTTACGGCCAACGTGCACCGGCTCGGGGCTCCTTCGCGCGAGTGACCTTGTGGGGCTGAGAATCGATGAACAGCCCCCGCAAGGTCGCTCGCGATCTTTGGAGCGCACCGGGTCGGGGATGATGGCGGCGTGCCTCCTGCCGCTGGTCGTTGGGTCAGTGTCGAGGCCGAGCGGCTCGAGGGGTGGCTGACGCGATTCGCCGCGCGGCACGGTGCGACGACGTGGACCGCGGACGACGCAATGGTGACGGTGACGGCCGAGGACGGTGCCGTCGCCGAGTGCCGGGTGCCCTTCCCACCGCTGGTTGCTGCGCCCGACACGGCGTACGCCGGGATGGTTGCGCACACGGTCACCGACCGGCGCGTCGGCGTCCTTCTCGTGCGGCTGGGCGGACATGCGGCCGGGGTATTCGAGGGGACGCGGCTGGTGGCGTCCAAGGTGGGCTCCCGGCAGGTGCACGGCCGCAGTGCCGCAGGCGGCTGGTCGCAGCAGCGGTTCGCGCGCCGGCGGGAGGGTCAGGTCAAGGTGGCACACGCGGCTGCGGCGGACGTGGCGGCCAATGTGCTCGCGCCGGCCGCCGGGTCGCTCGACGCCGTGGTCCTGGGCGGCGACCGCAGGTCGGTGGAGGCCGTGCTCACCGACCCGCGGCTGGCGGCCCTTCGACCACTGGTCGTCGAGCCGCTGCTCGACGTGCCCGACCCGCGGCTCAAGGTGCTGCAGGCCACGCCTGCCGGCTTTCGCGCCGTCCGCATCCGCATCACGGATCCGGAGGGGGGATAGCGGCGCACTCATGATCCCCTCACCGCGGGCGCCGCAGTCTGTTCTCAGGCAACGCAGTCGAACGAGAGGAACGGTCATGAAGCAGAACCATCCCGTCCGCAGCGGCCGCCGGAGACAGGCCGGTGCGATCGCCGGCGTGCTGGCGACCGGCGTGTTCCTGACCGGCTGCGGCCAGGACAGCGCGACGCAAGAGGTCGCCGTGGCGGCACCGGTTGCCGCGACCCCGACGTTCAGCGACCCGGGGCGTATCGACAACCGCTACCTGCCCCTGACCAAGTTCACGACGTGCGTCCTGCGCGGAAGGACCGAGGGCGGCGCCCGGGAGCGGTCGGTCAAGACGATCCTGAAGCGCCGCAAGACCTTCACCTTCGGCGGCGCACAGGTCAAGGCGGTCGTGCTCCGGGACAACGCCTACGAGGACGACGAGCTGGTCGAGTCGACGCTGGACTACCTCGGCCAGGCCGACGACGGGACCGTGTACTACTTCGGCGAGCAGGTGAAGAACCTCAAGAACGGCCGAGTCGTCAACACCGACGGGACCTGGCTGTACGGCAAGGACACGAACCGGCTCGGGGTGGCGATGCCGAACGAGCCGAAGCTCGGGCAGCAGTGGAACTTCGAGGACGTCCCGGGCCTGACCACGGAGTCCAACCGCGTGGAGGAGATCGACCTGCGCACGAAGGTCGGCAAGCGCGTCCGGACCGATGTCATCCGCGTGCAGGAGTTCATCCAGCCCGAGGGGGAGGTGGAGTACAAGCTGTACGCCTCCGGGATCGGCACGGTCGCGGAGTACCCGCCCGGTGGTCGCACCGTATTCGCCGGCTGCCGCTGAGGTCGGCGTGCGAACCTGGTTCCCATGCGGGTGCTGATCGTCGAGGACGAGGCGAAGCTCGCCGAGATCATCCGCCGCGGCCTGAAGGCCCACGGGCTGGCCGCGGACGTGGCGGACACCGGTGAAGACGCCCTGTGGATGGCGGAGGCGACCGAGTACGGCGCGATCGTCCTTGACGTGATGCTGCCGGAGATCGACGGCTTCGAGACGTGCAGCCAACTGCGCGCGGGGGGCATCAGCACACCGGTGCTGATGCTCACCGCGCGCGCTGCTGTCGAGGACCGGGTGGCCGGCCTGGACAGCGGCGCCGACGACTACCTGGCCAAGCCGTTCGCGTTCGAGGAGCTGCTGGCGAGGCTTCGCGCGCTGGCCCGGCGTACGGGAGGGCAGCGCAGCCCCGTCGTGGTGGTCGGCGAACTCCGGCTGGACCCTGCCGCGCGGCAGGTGTGGCGGGGCGAGGCGCCGATCGAGCTGACAGCCAAGGAGTTCGCGCTGCTCGAGGTGCTGATGACGCGGGCGGGCGAGGCGCTGTCCCGGTTCCAGCTGCTCGAGTACGCCTGGGACGACGCCTACGAGAACCGGTCGAACGTCATCGACGTCTACATCGGCTACCTGCGGGACAAGATCGACCGGCCGTTCGCGACGCAGTCGATCGAGACCGTGCGGGGAGTCGGCTACCGGCTGCGTGACCCGGGCGCGCCGTGAGGAGCCTGCCGATCCGCTGGAAGGTCACCTCGGCCTTCGCGTTGGCCCTGCTCGTGGTGCTGACCGCGGTCGGCGCGTTCGTCTACCGACGTCTCGACGTGGAGCTCACCAAGACGCTCGACCGGGGTCTCAAGGCTCGCGCCGACGAGGTGGGCGCGGTCGTGCAGGCCTCACCGGCCGGACTGGAGCGCAGGGACGCTCCAGCCTTCGAAGCCGACGAGAACGTGGCCCAGGTGGTAGGGCCGGACGGGACCGTCATGACCGGCACCAGCGCGGCCGACTTCCTGCTGCTGTCGGAGGACCAGCTCGCGCAGGCGCTGACGGGGCCGGTGTTCGCCGACCGTGGCGGCGACCAGCGGCTCGACGAGGCCGTCCGGCTGCTGGCGGTGCCGGCGCGGGCCCGCGGCGAACGTCTCGTCGTCGTGGTGGGCACGTCGCTGGACGAGAAGCAGGAGGCGCTGCACGCACTCCTGATACTCGAGGTCATCGGGCTGGCCGGTGCGCTGCTCGTGTCGAGCACGGCGGGGTACCTGGTGGCCGGGCTCGCGTTGCGACCGGTCGAGGCGATGCGTCGCCGCGCCGAGGAGATCACGGACCATCCCGACGTACGCCTGCCCGCTCCCGCCGTCGACGACGAGATCGGGCGCCTCGGCGCCACGCTCAACGAGATGCTCGACCGGATCGCCCGGGCCAGGGCGCTGGAGACCGCGGCCGTCGCCAGGGAGCGGCGCTTCGTGTCCGACGCCAGCCACGAGCTGCGGACGCCGCTGACGATCCTCAAGAGCGAGGTCGAGGTGGCGCTGCTCGGGAGCCATAGCGTCCCCGAGCTCGAGGCCGCACTGCGGTCGACGCTGGAGGAGACGGACCGGCTGTGCCGCCTGGCGGAGGACCTGCTGGTGCTGGCCCAGCACGACGAGGGTGGGCTCCCGATCCGGGCGGAGACCCTGGTGGTCGTCCAGGTGCTGGAGACCGTCGCGGCGCGACAGCGACGGCGCGCGGAGGCGGCGGGTCGCCGCATCGAGGTGGACGCGACGCCGGACCTGACCGTGACCGCTGACCGGCTCCGGTTAGAGCAGGCGGTGGCGAACCTCATCGACAACTCTTTGACGCACGGTGCCGGCGACGTGGCGGTCGGCGCATCGCCGGTCGCCGCCGGCGTCCGCATCGCCGTCCGGGACCAGGGACCGGGGTTCCCCGCGTCGTTCGGGCGCCATGCGTTCGAGCGCTTCACGCGGGCAGAGGCGGGACGATCCGGGGGAGGCAGCGGGCTGGGCCTGTCGATCGTGGCCGCCGTGGCGAAGGCCCATGGCGGCGAGGTGGAGATCGGTGACGGGCCGGGAGGCTGCGTGTTGCTCACCCTGCCGGGACGAACAGAGTCGGCATTCTCACCGACCTCTCACGGCTGATCGGGCACCGTCGGGTCATCAGGAACGACGAGGAACCATCCCTACCGAAAGGCCCGACATGCGCTCGACCCGGAACAAGCTGATCGTCGCCACCGCCGCAACCGCTCTCGTGCTCGGCGGAGCAGGCACCGCACTCGCCGCAGGGGGAGCCGACGACGTCAGGGGAGACGGCAAGGACAAGAGTCGCGGAGCCGACCGCGCGCGCGCCGCAGCACCGGCGATCATCAGGGGCGGAGACGTCAAGGGCGAGAACGGCGAGCGCGGTGAGAGGGGCGGAAATGCCAAGGCCAAGGGTCGCGGAGCCGACCGCGCGCGCACCGCGGCACTGGCCATCGTCGCGGGCGGCACCGCCAACTCCGTCGAGCGCGACAACGAGAACGGCGCCACCTGGGAGGTCGAGGTCACCCGGCAGAACGGCGGCACCGTCGACGTGCGGCTCGACGCGGCGTACAAGCTGGTCGTCATCGAGGACGACAAGGAAGACGCCAACACGAATGACCACTAGTTCATGCGGCGTCGGGCCGCGTGGCCGTCCTCGGCCGCACGGCCCGAGCCCACGCTGGTCAAGAAGAGACGATGTCGCCAGGAGATGTCTTCGGCTGCGGTCTTGCGCCGGTGGCAGTTGGCACAGCGAACGTCGCACTTCTCGATCTCCCGCATGACGACAGTCCACGGCATGGACCGACGCAAGAGTTTCGCGACGTCGGAAGTCTTCGTCGCACGGTCCCGGTGGTCGAACTCAAGGCAACGGATGTCTCGTTCACCGCAGTCGACGCACGGGTGCTCCGCGAGGTAGCCGGCGAGCTTCTCGACGAGCACGGCATGGTGAGCGACGTTGCGGCGGTAGACGTTCGCGATGTGGGCCGAGCGGTGCTCCTCGTACCAGCGCCGACAACATGCGCGGCATCGCGACTGCAGGCCGTCGGCGGCGGCAGCCTGGCGATTGAACTCGGTGGTCGGAACGACCATCCGGCAGGTCGAGCACCGCTTCATGGTGGCCATGTGTCAGCCAACCGAGAACCTCGGACACAACTCGCCACCCTGAGACGGGTGGGGCTGGTGGGCCCCGTGGGGCTCGAACCCACGCGATCACGGATTAAAAGTCCGCTGCTCTACCAACTGAGCTAGAGGCCCGGGGATCACAATCCTGACCCACATAACCCATCATGACAGGCATGGCGGCGGAGTGGTCGGGGGTCAGAACCAAGGACGGGCGTGACCTCGAGGTCCTGCGGGACGGGCCGCCGGGCGCTCGCCCCCTGATCTACCACAGCGGCACACCGACCGCGGCCGTCGAGTTCCCGCCCCTTGCTGACGCAGCAGCCGACCGCGGCTGGCAGCTCGTCACCTGGTCGCGACCCGGCTACGGCGACTCGACCCCCCACCCGGGCCGCTCGGTCGCGGACGTCACTACCGACACAGCCGCCGTCCTCGACCATCTCGGGCAGGACTCCTTCGTCACCCTGGGCTGGTCCGGCGGCGGCCCGCACGCCCTCGCCTGCGCCGCGCTCATGCCCGACCGCTGTGCCGCCGCCGCGACGCTCGCGGGCGTCGCGCCCTACCCGGCCGAGGGCCTCGACTGGCTCGCCGGCATGGGCCCCGAGAACGTCGAGGAGTTCGGCGCCTCCATCGAGTCCCCCGTCGCCCTCACGATCTACCTCGAGGCGCAGGTGCCGGACCTGGCCGAGGTCACCGGCGAGCAGGTCGCCGAGATGCTGGGCGGGCTCATCGACGAGGTCGACCGTGCCGCACTCACCGGTGACTTCGCAGACATGCTCGCGGCGGCGCTCCGGCGCGCGGTCTCGTCCGGGATCGCCGGCTGGCGCGACGACGACCTCGCCTTCGCGAAGCCGTGGGGTTTCGACCTGTCCGACATCACGGTGCCGGTGTCGGTGTGGCAGGGCGCGCATGACCGGATGGTCCCCTACGCGCACGGCACGTGGCTCGCCGCGTACATCCCGGGCGCACATGTCCACCTCCACGCCGACGAGGGTCACCTGTCGCTCGCGAGCCAGCTGCCGCGCATCCTCGACGACCTTCAGCAGATCGCCGGGTGACCGAGTCGACCGGCGGGTAGGCACCCACCATGCGGATCACCGACACGAGCGACCTCTGGTGGAAGAACGCCGTCATCTACTGCCTGGACGTCAAGCGCTACTGCGACTCCGACGGCGACGGCTGGGGCGACTTCCGCGGCCTGGCAGGCAAGGTCGACTACCTCGCCGACCTCGGCGTCACCTGCCTGTGGCTGATGCCCTTCTACCCCTCCCCGATGGGCGACGACGGCTACGACATCTCCGACTACTACGCCATCGACCCGCGCGTCGGCACGTTCGGCGACTTCACCGAGTTCATGCGCACCGCCAACGACCGCGGCATGCGGGTGATCGCCGACCTGGTGCCCAACCACACCTCCGTCGAGCACCCCTGGTTCCAGTCCGCCCGAGAAGGGCCCTCCTCGCCGTACCACGACTGGTACGTCTGGTCCGACGACCCACCACCCACCAGTCCGTCGGACGTCGCCTTCCCCGGCGAGGAGACGAGCATCTGGCAGTACGACGAGGCGTGCGGTCGCCACTACCTCCACCGGTTCTACCGTTTCCAGCCCGACCTCGACGTCTCCAACCCGGAGGTGCGCGACGAGCTCGCGAAGATCGCCGGCTTCTGGAGCCGTCTCGGCGTGGCCGGCTTCCGTCTCGACGCCGTCCCCGCGTTGCTCGAGACAGACGACGACTCGGCGAAGGCGCGGCTGCCCGACCCGCACGAGTTCCTCCAGGACCTGCGGTCCATCCTGTCCCGCCGCCACGGCGAGTCGATGCTGCTCGGCGAGGTGAACCTCCCCCACGACCAGCAGCGCGCGTTCTTCGGCGACGGCGAGGCCTCCGAGCTCTCGATGTGCTTCGACTTCATCGCGATGCAGAACCTCTGGCTCTCGATGGCGCGCCAGGATGCGAGCCCGCTCGCGCACGCGATCGAGTCGCGCCCCGCGATCCCGCCGGACGGTCAGTGGGCCTCGTTCGTGCGCAACCATGACGAGCTGACCCTGGACCGCCTCACACCCAGCGAGCGGCAGGAGGTGTTCAAGGCGTTCGGACCCAGCAAGACCATGCAGGTGTACGACCGGGGTCTGCGGCGCCGGGTGCCCCCGATGCTGGACGGCGACCAGGACAGGATCCGTCTCGTCTACTCCCTGATGTTCTCGCTGCCGGGAACCCCGGTCCTGTTCTACGGCGAGGAGATCGGCATGGGCGAGAACCTCACCGCCGAGCAGCGCCTCGCCGTCCGCACGCCGATGCAGTGGAACGCGGGGAAGAACGGCGGCTTCTCCACCGCCGCGGCTGCCGACCTCGTCGCGCCGATGGTGCGCGGTCGCTTCGGCCCGCGCAACGTCAACGTCGACCTGCAGCGGCCCGACCCCGGTTCGCTGCACGCCTACCTGCGCGCGCTGATCCGGGTCTACCGCGAGTGCCCGGAGCTCGGGTGGGGCACCTTCAGCCTGCTCAGGTGCGAGACACCGTCGGTGCTCGCCCACCAGTGCGCGTGGGAGGACCGCACGTCCGTCGTGCTGCACAACCTCGCCGACCGCGCGGTGACGGCGACGGTCGGGCTGCCCAGCGGGCGCGGACCAAACCACCTGGCCGAGCCGCTGGGGAGCGCGCAGGTGAGCACGGACAGCAAGGGGCAGTTCGAGGTGCGGCTGCCGCGCTACGGCTCCCTCTGGCTGCGCGTCCTTCCCTGACGGGCGCTCCTTCGCCGACCCCTGTCACGCAGAGTGATCGAATCGGTGGCTACCGTCACTTGTCTGGCGTTGGAGTGACTGCCTTCCGGTTGATGTGCAAACACGCTCCGTGACGGGGACCATGGAGTCCGGATGAGGGGGGACCTCTGACAGGCGAGGAGCGGACGGACGGCCCGGTGCTGGACCTGACCGAGGCCGTCCTTCGCATGCGCGTGGCCGAGCCCGACTACCTGGCGGTCTTCGACCGCAACCCGGTCGGCCTCGCGGTTCTCACGGCCGCGGGCACCGTGGTGCAGGCCAACCGGGCGCTCGGCCAGTTCCTCGGCAGGGCCCCGGCCGACCTCGTCGGCACGGCGTTGCACGACCTCGCGGCCGTCGACGACGCGGGCCGCTTCCGGCCCGGTGTCAGCGAGCGGCGGTTGCGCCACGAGCGCGGTCACGACGTGTGGGTCGTCGTGTCGGCCGTGGAGATGCCTGAGTCCGGCCACGGGGCGCTGCTGGTCTGTCTCGACGACGCGACCGGGAAGCGCAACACCGAGCGCGTACTGCTGCACGCAGCCCTGCACGACAGCCTGACCAACCTGCCCAACCGGCGGCTGCTCCGCGACCGCCTCGACACCGCGCTGGCCCGCTCGCAGCGCAGCGCGACCACGGTGGCCGTGCTGTTCATCGACCTCGACCGCTTCAAGGAAGTGAACGACATGTACGGCCACGACATCGGTGACGAGGTCCTCATCGGCGTCGCGAGCGGCATCCACTCGGCGCTGCGGTCCTGCGACACGGTCGCGCGGCTCGGCGGCGACGAGTTCGTCGTCGTGTGCGAGGACGTGACCGCCGACGACGACGTCGAGCGGCTGGTCGAGCGGCTGCTCGGCGGCATCGAACGACCCGTGCATGTCGGTGACCGCACCGTTTCGGTCACCGCGAGCATCGGCGTCGCCGTGGCGGGACCGCAGGTCGAGTCGGGTGACCAGCTGATCCGGATCGCCGACCTCGCGATGTACCGGGCGAAGCACCGGCCCGACACGGCGTACGTCCTGGCCGACAACGCCGTCCTCGCGCAGGTGGAGGACAGCGCGCGGCCGGACGGTGGGCTCCTCGTCGACCTGCGCCACGCGATCCAGGCCGACATGCTGGCGCTGCACTACCAGCCCGTGGTGCGCGCCGACGGCGAGCTGATCGGTCTCGAGGCCCTCGTGCGCTGGCCGCACCCGCGGCTCGGGCTGCTGATGCCTCATGACTTCCTGCCGCGGGTCGCCGGTACGGACCTGGCGCGCCCGCTGTCGGACTGGGTCCTGCGCGCCGCCGTGCGCGACGCGGCGTCCTGGCACGATCCGCGGCTGCGGGTCAGCGTGAACATGTGGGCCACCGAGATCGCGCGCCCCGGGTTCGCCGACACGGTGGCGATGCTGCTGACGTGGGCCGGCCTGCAGTCCCGCGGGCTCTACCTCGAGGTGCACGAGCACGACCTGCCCGAGGCCGGGCCGGGGCTGGCCGACGAGCTCGACAAGCTGCGCCGTCTCGGCGTCGGGCTCGCGATCGACGACTTCGGCACCGGCGGCACGTCGCTCGCGGGGATGCGCCGGCTGCCGGTGGACACGCTCAAGGTCGACAGGTCCTTCGTCGCC
>Ga0180121_10000386_pt1 | contig 18246 bp, 18 predicted proteins | sample AntDrymUQ5402106_2_FD_129676 | JGI IMG/M metagenome (GOLD analysis project Ga0180121, IMG submission 129676) | Polar desert sand microbial communities from Dry Valleys, Antarctica - metaG UQ540 (21.06) (version 2) (version 2) | ecosystem: Environmental > Terrestrial > Soil > Desert | place...
GCGCTGCTCGCCAACGTTGGCTCGCCAGTCGGCCACGATCTCGGGCGCGCAGTGTCTGGGCTGCATGATCGGGGTCACGCCGAGCGCGCCGAACCGCGGCACGTCGTCGGCATGCAGGCATTCCGTGTGGACCATGCCGTGCCTGGCGCCGACATCGCCGTTCGCCCGACGTGCCGCCTCGAACCCGTCGAGCGCCACCCGAAGCCCCCGGTCACCGGTGCCGTGCACGTGGCACGACCACCCGCGGCGTTCCAGCTCGATCACCAGCTCGGCGAACTCGTCGGGCTGCCAGAACGTCTCGCCCCTCTCCCCCGGTCGGTTCGCATATGGCTCGAGCATCGCGGCGGTCCACGGCTCGATCACGTCGTCGATGTAGAGCTTGATCGGACCGACCCGCAGTCGGTCGTCGTCGAACCGCTCGCGCGTCACGGCGAACTCGTCTCGCTCCGCATCGGTGGTGCCCACCGGGTGGAACATCGCCGCCACCACCCGTGATCGCAGACGCCCGTGGTCGCGTGCCCGCTCGAAGATCCACATGTCTTGGGGCGAGTTCTGCGGTTCGACGATCGTGGTGATGCCGAGCTCGATCGCCATGTCGAGGCTCTCGAGGGTTCGCTCGTACTGCAGGTTCCGCGCATAGCCGGGCACGACGGCTTCCAATGCCGCTTGTCCCTCGCGGCTGATGCCCATGACCGCGAAGTCCCCGACGATGCCCGTGGGTTCACCGTCGGCCGGGTACTTGCGCACGTGACCCCAAGCAAGCGCGTCGGTGTCACGCGTGATGGCGAACACCTCCATCGCCTCGCGGTTCAGCCAGGCGTTGTGTACGTCGTAGGTGAATAGGAACGCGGGACGCCCGCCGGTGAGTCCCTCGAGGTCGTGCCAGGTCGGCATTCGCCCGCCGGGCATCACGGAGTAGTTGAACCCGCTGCCCTCGATCCACGTGTAATCGGGGTGTGCGTCGGCGTGCGCCCGCACCCGCCCCTTCACCTCTTCGAACGTCGCGGCACCGGCGAGATCGACCTCGAGGGAGTTCGAGCCGAGCCGCACGTGGTTGTGGGAGTCGATGAACCCCGGGAGCACGGTCGCGCCGCCGGCGTCGATCACCTCGGTGTCGGGCCCGATCATGGCTGCGGCGTCCTCATCGTCACCGACCCACGAGATGCGGTCGCCGCCGATCGCGACGGCGTCAGCCCACGGCCGAGCAGCGTCGACCGTATGCACGCGGGCGTTCCGGATCAGCAGCGTCGCAGGCACGGAGGCTCGACCCACGATGGCCTCTAGAGCGCGCCGGTCGGCCGCGGGAAGAGACCGGCTCGCTCCACCACGGCCCGTACGGAGTCGTCGTGCCCCATGCCCATGATGTGCACGCCGCCGATGCCCTCGATCGCCTGGATGCCGCGAACCACATCGACCGTGAGGTCGAGCCCGACCGCTTCCGCGTCGTCGCCGGCGCCCTCGAGCGCCTGCATGATCGACGACGGCACCCGGACCCCCGGGAGCTGCTCATGCATGAACCGAGCGCCCTTCGCGGTGCGCAAAGGCACCACGCCCACGAGCGCCGACGCGCGCTCGAACACGCCCCTGGCGCGCGCGCCGTCGGCCCAGGCGCTGAGGGCCTCGACGTCGTAGGCGATCTGGGTGAAGAGCAGGTCGGCGCCGGCATCCAGCTTGCGCTCCAGGTGGGCAGGATCGTACGGGTCGGCCATCGGCATCTCGGCGACCCCGATCGCGAATCGCGGAGGGTCGGAGATGTCGGCGCCACCCATCGTCAGGCCCTCGTCGCGCAGACGCCGCACTCCCGTGACCACATCGAGCACCGAGACGTCGTTCACCGTGAGCGCATCGGGATCGTCGCCGACGCGCATCGGGTCGCCCGACAGGCACATCACGTTGCGCGCTCCGAGCGCCCAGGCGCCCAGCAGGTCCGACGTGATCGCGAGCCGATTCCGGTCGCGACAGGTGAGCTGCAGCGTCGGCTCGATCCCCGCGCTCGACACGAACGCAGCGCCCGCGACCGCCGACATGTGCGCATTGGCGAGCGGATTGTCGGTCACGTTCGCCGCGTCGATCGACCCGACCAGCGCGCGTGCGTGCGCGGTGATCTCGGCGCCGTCTACGCCACGAGGGGGCACGATCTCGCCGGTGACCGCGAACGAGCCGGACCGCAGGAGCGCGGCGAGCCTGCCTCCCGCGGTGGCCGCGCTCACTGACCGTACGCCTGGCGTTCCGCGGCGGTCACGGTGTTCACGAGCAGCATGGCGACGGTCATAGGCCCGACGCCGCCGGGCACCGGCGTGATGGCGCCCGCGACCTCGGCGGCCTCGTCGTGCTTGACGTCGCCGACGAGGCCATCGGGCGTGCGGTGCACCCCCACGTCGACCACGGTCGCCCCCGGCTTGATCATGTCGGCCCCGATGAGCTGCGCCACGCCGGCCGCCACCACGAGGATGTCGGCACGCTTCGTGTGCGTGGACAGGTCGCGTGTCTTGACATGCGTGCTGGTCACCGTCGCGTTCCCGCGGATCGAGTCTTGCGCGAGCATGATCGACAGCGGCGCGCCCACGAGACCGCCGTGCCCGACGACCACGACCTCGGCACCCTGGAGCTCGACGCCCTCACGCAGCAGGAGCTCGACGATGCCATAGGGCGTGGCGGGCGTGAACGTCGGCTCGCCTCGCACCATCATGCCCACGTTCCATGGGTGCAGGCCGTCGACGTCCTTCTCGGGCGCGACGGTGCGCTGCACCTCGAGCTCGTGCAGTCCCACCGGCATCGGGAGCTGCACGATGATGCCGTGGATCTCGGGATCGCGGTTCAGCCGGCGCAGTGTCGCCAGCAGCTCGCCCTCGGTCACGTAGGCAGGAAGGTCAACCTGTTCCGACCGGATGCCCACGTCGGCGCACGCCTTGTGCTTGGCGCCGACGTAGATCCGGGACGCCTGATCGTCACCCACCAGCACGGCCGCCAGACCGGGCGTCGCCCCCCGTTCGGCCAGCGCGCGCACCCGCTCGCTCACCTCCGAGCGGATCGCCTCCGAGATGGCTCTGCCGTCGAGGATACGGGCGGTCACGGGCCGAATCCTACTCGCGAGCCCAAAGGCCGACCAAGGTCCCGTCCTCAGCCATCAGTGCCGAAAGTGTCGCGTGCCGGTCAGCACCACGGCCATGCCTCGCTCTTCCGCGGCAGCGAGCACGGCCTCGTCGCCCTTCGACCCTCCGGGGTGGATCACGGCCGTGCAGCCGGCATCGGCCGCAACCTCGAGCGCGTCGGGGAACGGGAAGAACGCATCGGAAGCGACCACAGCGCCCTTCGCCCGGTCGCCGGCCTTGCGAGTCGCGATCCACGACGAGTCCACGCGCGACATCTGACCCGCCCCGACGCCCACGGTCGCGCCGTCCTTGACGAGCACGATCGTGTTCGACTTCACGCGCCACGCGATCGTCCACGCCAGCTCGAGGTCCGCCCACTCCTCGGCGGTGGGCTCGCGACTCGAGACGACTTCCCACTGCGCGCGCATCTCCATAACGAGGTCGCGGTCCTGCACGAGGGCGCCACCGGGCAGCGGCCGCACGTCGAGATCTCCTGCCGCCGGAAGCGGCGCCTCCACCACGCGCAGGTTCTTACGCTCGGCGAAGGACTCACTAGCCGCGGCCGTGAACGACGGGGCGATCACGACCTCTGTGAACACGTCGGCCATCGCCGTCGCGACGTCGACGCCGAGCTCACCGTGGAACGCGACGATTCCGCCGAAGGCGCTCACCTCGTCGCACTCGAACGCCGCTCGATAGGAATCCGCGAGCGAGCCCTTGGCCGCGGCGCCGCAGGGGTTGTTGTGCTTCACGATCACGGCCGAGTCCTCGGGCATCGCGGCGGCCAGCTCGTAAGCCGCGTACGCATCGAGCCAGTTGTTGAACGACATTTCCTTGCCCTGCAGCACCTGGGCGCCGCCGAGCGGCCCGGGGCCGGCCGACTCACGGTAGAGGGCGCCGCGCTGATGCGGGTTCTCGCCGTAGCGGAGGTCACGCACCTTGTCGTACGCGAAACCGACGTAGCCCGGCAGTCCATCGCCCGCCTGCTGCTCCGCGAACCACGAGGCGACGGCCGCGTCGTAGGCAGCGGTGTGGGCGAACGCCGCTGCTGCCAGCTCGATCCTCGTCTCGCGTGTGAGACCGCCTTCTCTGTCGATGTCCTCGATCACCGAGCCGTAGCGTGCCGGGTCGACCACCACCCCGACCGACTCGAAGTTCTTCGCGGCCGCTCGCACCATGGCCGGCCCTCCGATGTCGATCTTCTCGATCACGTCGTCGAACCCCGCGCCGTTCGCGACGGTCTCGCGGAAGGGATACAGCCCCGCGACCAGCAGATCGAACGCTTCGATGCCGAGCTCGTCGAGCCGGCGCATGTGTTCGGCGTTGCGGCGATCAGCCAACAGTCCACCGTGGATCGCAGGATGCAGCGTCTTGACCCGCCCGTCGAGCATCTCGGGCGAGCCCGTGACCTGCTCCACCGGCGTCACGGCTATGCCCGCGTCAGCCAACACGCGCGCGGTCCCACCGGAGGCGACCAGCTCCACGCCCCGCTCGACGAGCGCGGTCGCGAGCTCCGTCAACCCGGACTTGTCGTAGGGCGCCAGCAGCGCGCGGCGCACGGGCCTCACGTCGCTCATCGGTCCCCTCCCCCGATGCTCACGTGCCGGCCTTCCACCACGAGGCGCCCCTCGACCAGCGCCCGCACGGCGGCCGGCAGCAGCCGGTGCTCGACCTCGAGGATCTTCGACTCGAGCGATCGCCAGTCGTCGTCCTCACGCACCTCGACCGCTTCCTGCAGCACGATCGGGCCCGTATCGATGCCCTCATCGACGAGGAACACGCTCACGCCGGTGACCTTCACCCCGTGCTCGAGCGCGTCGTGCACCCCGTGCATGCCGGGGAACGACGGCAGCAGCGCAGGGTGGGTGTTCAGCCAGCGACCCCCGTAGACGTCGAGCACCGCGGGGCCGAGCAATCGCATGTACCCCGCGGTCACGACGACATCGGCACCGTGTCGCTGCAACGCGCCGGCCACCGCTTCGTCGAACGAGCCTCGGTCCGCGAACGAGGAAGGCTCGATCACGAGCGTCTCGACGCCGCGAGCCTCCGAGCGCTCGAGCGCTCGGATGCCGGCGCGATCGGCCAGCACCAACGAGATGCGCGGGCCGCAGAAGGGGTCGTCGAGCAGCGCCTGCAGGTTCGTGCCGTTGCCCGACACCAGCACGGCGATGCGCTCCCCCATCTCGAGGGCATGCTATCGAACGGGCTCGTCGCGTCGGTTGCCGGCGGCTTCCGGAGATGCTTCGCACATGCTCGCTTGCGGTAGCCTGCCTGGGTCAACGCAGGCCCGACCACGAGGGGAACCACCGTGAAGAAGTGCCCGTACTGCGCGGAGATGATCCAGGACGAGGCGATCAAGTGCCGCTACTGCCACAGCGACCTCACCGTGCCGCCACCATCGGTCACGGCGGTCGCCTCGGAGCGTCAAGGGGCTGTCTCCCCGACCCCCATGGAACCGGCATCCTCGCCCACCCCGGATGTCGGCCATTCGTCACCCTCGGACCAGGCAGTGATGGACCCGGCCTCAGCGGACCCTGTCACAACGCACCCCGTCACAGCGGAACCCGTCGCTGCCGATGGACCGGCGCTCGTGCAGCCAGACGCGAGTGGCGACGTTCGCTACACGCACTCGGGGTACCGGTACGTGCTCGGCTATACCGCCGACGCCTTCGGGATCTGGGACCGCCAGTCGCCGGCCCAGCCCTCGGAGCGGTTCCAGCGGACCGATGAAGGATGGCGTGAGGCGTGGCTCCGATTCATCGCCCTCGAGCCGAACAACACAGCCGTTGACCAGGCTGAGAGCCAGCCGAGCCCCGGCCGCTCGACGCCGGCCGACGCGGTCGTCATGGACCCCGACGACGTGGCGGCCGTGCAGTACACGCACTCGGGCTCGCGGTACCTGCTGGGGTACGGGCGCACGTTCTTCGGCATCTGGGACCGTCAGGCGCCGACGACCCCGGTCGAGAAGTACCCGCGCGACGACGCCGGCTGGGCGGCCGCGTGGGGCCGGTTCACCCAGATCGAGACGAACTTCACCGAGGTCAGCCTCGGCGGCTGAGGCGCCTCGACGCGAAGCTCCCCGCGCTGACCACGAGGCCGCCCGCCACACCCCACCCCAGCGCGAGCGACCCGGTCAGCAACGGATCGGGGCCGAGCGCGACCGAGCGGGTCGCGCCGCCGTCGTGCACCTGCAGCCACAACGACCCCGCGAGCGCGATCACCGTCACGAGCGCCGCGAACACCCCGCCCGCAAGGAGCCCGCGCGCCGCCGCGCGGACGAACGACGCCGCCGAACGGCCGAGCCGATGGAAGCCGAGCAGGATCGCCGCCGTGGGCACGGCGACGAAGAGCCAGGCTTCCCACGGCATGGGAGCGACCGGCGGCGATCCTTCGACCCGTCCGAGCTCGGAGAGCAGCCAGGTGGCCGGGTCAGGGGCGCGCGGGATGCGGTCGAGACAGAGCACGTCGTGCGCGCCCTCATCGACGCGCAACGACACGCATCCCCCGAGCGACGGCGCGATCACCCACATGGCTTGATCGGGGAGCAGCAGCGCTTGATGGCCGATGTAGACGGCGGCGCGCTGAGGCCCTGCCGACCACATCTCGACGGAGTATCGCTCGAGCCCCTCGGGCCGGAGGGTCGCGAAGACCAGCACACCGACGAAGCTGAGTCCGATAGCCCAGACGAAGGCCAGCGTTCCCGCCCGCACCGACCGTCCGACGGATCGATGCCAGCTCTCCGAAACCGACCATCCACCGAGCATGCCGCCGACCAGCGCGAGCACTCCTGGCAGCGCGAACCCTTCCCAGACCGGAGCGGCGAAGGTGGTCGCATCAGGCAGGAACCCTCCCCCGGTGTCGAGGCGAAGGCCGACCCCGGCGTTCACGCCGCCGATCAGAGCCGCGTACGGCACGGCGAGGAACGCGCCCGCGACGATGCGCCTGACGCCGGCGTCGTCGACCCGGCGAGCCGTCGCTCGCGCGCCCGTCACGAGCATGGCGACCGCGACCGCGGCGATCGTGAGCATGCCGAGTCGCACGCTGACCACGCCCACTTCCAGCCCACCGACCGGACCCCCCGAGCCGGTCGCCCTGATCGACACCGCGTGACCGGCCATCGTGTAGAGCCAGCCCACGCGGAGCTGGGTCTCGACCGCTAGTCCGCCTCCCGCGACGTTGACGAGCGAGGGAGGCACCTGGCCGAGCGCGGCGACGGCGAGCGCGGCGGCCGTGGCGCGGAGCACCGCGACCGGGATCGCGGCGACGAGGTCGCGTGTGAGCGAGGTCGCCGGCGCGCCAACGACCCCGGTGATCGTCATGCGAGCGCCGCCCGCGTATGCCTCATGCGAGCGCCGCCTGGGTGAGCTCGGCGACCTGGCTCGGAGTCCGGGCCACCCGCACGCCGGCGGCCTCGAGCGCCTCCGCCTTCGCAGCCGCCGTTCCCTTCGAACCGGTCACGATCGCGCCGGCGTGACCCATGCGCTTTCCCGGCGGCGCCTCGAACCCGGCGATGTAGGCGACCACCGGCTTCGAGATGTGCCCGGCGATGTGGGCCGCGGCCCGCTCCTCGTCGTCGCCGCCGATCTCTCCGGTCATGATCATCAGGTCGGTCTCGGGGTCGGCCTCGAACATCGCGAGCGACTCGATGAACCCGATGCCGTGCACCGGATCGCCGCCCATGCCCACGCACGTCGACTGGCCGATGCCCCGCTGCGTGAGCTCGTGCACGATCTGGTACACGAGCGTGCCCGAGCGGCTGACGAATCCAACTCTCCCGGGCATGCAGACCTCCGGAGGGATGATGCCGACGTTCGCCACGCCCGGCGAGATCACGCCAGGACAGTTCGGCCCGACCAGGGTGGTCTCACGGCCCTGCAGGTAGCCGTGCACGTGGGCCATGTCCTTGACCGGGATGCCCTCGGTGATGCACACGACCAGGCCGACGCCGGCGTCGGCGGCTTCCAGGATCGCCTCGGCCGCGAAGCGAGGCGGCACGAAGATCATGCTCGTGTTCGCGTCGGCCTCGCGCACGGCGTCGGCCACCGTGTCGAACACCGGGATGCCCTCGACGTCGTGTCCGCCCTTGCCGGGCGTCACGCCCGCGACGACGTTCGTGCCGTAGGCGCGGTTGCGCAGCGCGTGGAACGTGCCCTCCTTGCCCGTGAGCCCTTGGACCACCAGCTTCGTGTCGGCGCCCACCAGGATGCTCATGCCGCTGGTCCGTTCGCGAGGGCGGCGGCTTGCTCGGCCGCCTCCTGCATCGTCGCCGCCGCCACGATGCGCGGGTGCGCGGCCTCGTCGAGGATCGCACGCCCTTCATCGGCATTCGTGCCGTCGAGCCGCACGACGAGCGGCACTGTGGCTTCGACCCGCTCGAGCGCGCCGAGCACGCCCTGGGCGACCAGGTCGCACCGGGTGATGCCGCCGAAGATATTGACGAGCACGGCTTTCACCGCCGGATCTGAAAGCACCACCTCGAGGGAGGTCGCCATCTGGTCGGCGCTCGCACCACCCCCCACGTCGAGGAAGTTCGCCGCCCTGGCCCCCGCCTGCGCGACCACGTCGAGCGTCGACATCACGAGACCGGCGCCGTTGCCGATGATGCCGACGTTGCCATCGAGCTTCACGTACTGCAAGCCTTCCTCGTTCGCCCGCGCCTGCACAGGATCGATGGGGAACGCGCCGGCGTATGCCTCGACGTCGGGGTGGCGGAACAGCGCGTTGTCGTCGATCGTGACCTTTGCGTCGAGCGCGACCACCGAACCGTCGTCGAGCTGCACGAGCGGGTTGACCTCCACGAGGGTCGCGTCGCGCTCTTGCACCAGCTCGTACATGCGCCTCAGCACGTCGGCCGCGCCCTCGCGCGCGTCCGTCGGGAGCGTGCCGACGAGCTCGCGAACGTGGAAGGCGCGCATGCCCAACATGGCGTCGACATGTACCCGCCTGAGTGCATCGGGGCGAGTTCGGGCGAGCTCCTCGATGTCCATGCCGCCCTCGGCCGTCATCATCGCGAGGTAATCACCGGTGGAACGATCGAGCAGCATCGACGTGTAGAACTCGAGGGCGATCGGCAGCAGCTCCTCGACCAGCACCTGCGTGACCTGGTGACCCTTGAAGTCCGAGCCGAGCATGCGCGCGGCTTCCTCGGCGGCACGCTCGGGCGAATCGACGAGCACGACACCTCCACCCTTGCCCCGCCCACCGACCTGCACCTGCACCTTGACGACGCTGCGACCGCCCAGCTCACGGGTCGCGTCGGCGGCCTGCTCGGCCGTCTCGGCCACGATGCCGCGAGGCGTCACGATGCCGTGGGCCCGGAAGAGCTCCTTCCCCTGATGCTCGTACAGGTCCACGTAGCTCCCCCGGGTTCCGTGTAGTCTGAGCTGGACTAGTTCGCGGACGGATCCTCGAGGTGCTCGCGGAGCCACGTGGCGATGTCGCCCGTGTTCGCACCCGGCGTGAAGATCTCGGCGATGCCCGCTTCCTTGAGGGTGGGGATGTCGTCGACCGGGATCACGCCTCCCCCGAACACCAGGATGTCGCCGGCACCCCGCTCCCGGAGCTGCGCCACCACCTTGGGGAACAACGTCATGTGCGCGCCCGAGTGACTCGATAAGCCCACAGCATCGGCGTCTTCCTGGATCGCGGTCTCGACGATCTGCTCGGCCGTTTGGTGCAGGCCCGTGTAGATCACTTCGAACCCGGCGTCGCGCAACGCGCGCGCCACGACCTTGGCCCCCCGGTCATGGCCGTCGAGGCCCGGTTTCGCCACCACGATGCGATAGGTCCCCGCCATCGCGGCTGAGTCTAGCGATGGTGCCGGATGTCGGCTTGCAGCGCAGGGCGCAACGGGCGGAGTATTCGCAGGTGAGGAACCACGAGACCTGCATCTCTATCGAGTGGTGAACTGACACGTGGACGTTCCGAAGACGCACTACGCGAGAACCGCCGACGGCGTGCACATCGCATACCAGGTCGTCGGTGATGGTCCGGTCGATCTCGTGCTCGTGGCCAGCGCACTCGGGCTCGGCGAGATCTGGCGTGGCAGGCGGTCCGGTGCGTTCCTGCTGAGGCTCGCGTCGTTCAGCCGGCTGATCCTGCTCGATCGCCGGGGAATGGGACTGTCGGACCATATCCTCGATAGGGAGCAGCAACTCACCCTCGAGAGCAGGATGGAGGATGTCCGTGCGGTCATGGACGCAGTCGATTCGGCGCGCGCCACCTTGCTGGGGCTCGAGTCCGGCGGCTTCGCCGTCGCCGCGATGTTCGCCGCGACCCTTCCGGAACGCACCGCTGGACTCATCGCGTACGGTGCCATGGCTCGGGAGTTGTGGGCGCTGGACTACCCCTTCGGCGTCACCCAGGAAGAATCCGACGCCGAGATCGCGGATGTCGAGCGTGCGTGGGCCACCGGCGAGCTCGCGAGCAGCTGGGTGGAGTTCCTGTACCCGAGCGCTCGCGACGACGCCCGTGAGGTCGAGGATCTCGTGGCACTCATGCGGGGCATCGGTGGGCCCGGAGACGCCGCCACCTGGTCACGCGTTGACCGCGACATCGATCTTCGAGAGATGCTGCCGTCGATCCGGGTCCCTACCCTCGTGATTCATCGCCGGGAAGACCGCGCGGTGCCGATCGAGCACGGCCGGTACCTGGCCGCTCACATCCCCGGCGCCGAGCTCGCGGAACTCCCGGGCGAGATCCACATGTGGGACGTGGGTGACGACTTCCCGTCGGAGGTCGAACGGTTCGTGGCCACCATCCACCGAGAGGAGATCGAGCTTGATCGTTTCCTCGCGACGGTGCTGTTCACCGACATCGTCGACTCGACGTCCGTTGCCTCGGCCCGGGGTGACCAAGGGTGGGCGAGGCTGGTGGAACGGCATCACCACATCGTGCGTGGGAACCTCGCGCGGTATCGAGGCACCGAGATGGACACTGCCGGCGACGGTTTCTTCGCAACGTTCGACGGACCCGCTCGCGCCGTGCGTTGCGCGCTCGCCGTCGTGGAGAGCGTTCGCCAGCTGTCGATCGAGGTCAGAGCCGGGGTCCACACCGGCGAGATGCAGACGATCGACGGGAAGGCCGGCGGCATCGCGGTGACGCTCGGGGCGAGGGTCGCTGGCCTGGCTGCGCCGTCCGAGGTGCTCGTCTCGCAGACGGTGCGCGACCTCGTTGCCGGCAGCGGGCTGCAGTTCGCGGACGCAGGAGAGCACGAGCTGAAGGGCGTGCCCGACCGCTGGCGCCTGTACCGGGTGGTGAACTGATGATCGAGATCCCCGAGCCCACGTACGCGACCGCCGCCGACGGTGTCTCGCTCGCCTACCAGGTGTTCGGGCACGGCCGTCACGACATCGTGTACCTGCCCGGGAACGCGACCCAGCTCGATGTCATGTGAGAGCACCCGACATTCGCGCGTTTCCGTGAGCGCCTGGCCGAGCTGGGACGGGTGATTATGGTCGACCGGCGTGGGGTCGGTCTATCGGATCGGTTCGCGCCCCAGGACCTTCCTCCGGTCGAGGTGGTGGTCAGCGACCTGACGTGCGTGCTCGACACCGTCCGCTCACGCGACACCGTGCTCCTCGGGTGCGACGAAGGCGGCATGACCGCGGTGCTGGCCGCCGCCGCACACCCGGACCGCATCCGCCAGCTCGTGTTGTTCGGACCGCGGCCCTCGATGGTGGCGACTCCGCTACACCCATGGGGCGGCGATCGACAGGAGTGGGAAGATTGGCTCGCCTGGGCCGCGGACCACTAGGGCAGTCGGGACAGCATCGTGCACGACATGCACGAAGCGTTCCCGTCGATGCTCGACGACGAGACCGTGATCGCGTTCGGCGCCAAGGTGCAGCGGGCGCCCGTCAGCCCGAGTGCGGCCGTCGCGCTGTTCAGCATCTCGATGCAGTTGAGCGTCGCGGACGTCCTGTCGACGATCCGAACGCCGACCTTGGTGCTGCATCGCCGCGACGACGTGACGGTGCCGCCGGAAGCCGGGAAGGCCGTTGCCGATCTGATCTCCGACGCGTTGTTCGTCGAGCTGCCGGGTGAAGATCATCGTGGAAGCCGGACCGCAGGGACCCTTCTTCGAGCACCTCCGCTCCTTCCTCAGACTCGAGGTGCCCCAGGCTGATGCCTCGAGGCGTCTCGCGACCACCCTGTTCACCGATATCGTCGGGTCGACGGAACGGTCGGCCGATCTGGGCGACGCCGCATGGAAGCGACTGCTCGAGAATCATCACGCGCTCGTCAGGTCGGAGCTCGACCGCAGCAGCGGCCACGAGGTCGACACCGCCGGCGACGGCTTCTTCGCAACCTTCGATGGCCCAGCCGCGGCGGCCAGATGCGCGCTCGCCATCTCGCTAGCGGTTCGATCGATCGGACTCGAGATCCGAGCCGGTCTTCACACTGGAGAGGTCGAGACGATCGACGGCAAGGTCGGGGGCATCGCGGTCGCCATCGGGGCGCGGATCGGAGCGCTGGCCGGTTCCTCGGAGGTGCTGGCGTCATCCACCGTGAAGGACCTCGTGGCTGGTTCCGGCCTCGTGTTTGAGGACGCCGGCGAGCACGAACTGAAGGGCGTCCCCGACCGATGGCGCGTGTACCGGGTAGTGGCAAGGTGACCCGCCCCGGCTGGCGGCCCCCTCTCAACCAGTGGTTGTCATATGGTAACTTCAGCCTATGGCTCGAGGGGACTTCCTGAGCGTGCCGGAGGTGGCGGAGATCCTGGGCATCACTCGCCAGGCGGTGCTCAAGCGGATCCGGACCGGCAAGCTGGAGGCCACGAAGGTCGGACGCAACTACGTCGTGCCCGCCATCGCGGTCCATCAGGGAGGCGACGACACAGATCCGATGCTCGTCGAGATCGTCCATCGGCTGGTGGAGGCATACCGTCCCGACCGCGTCTACCTGTTTGGCTCGTCGGCGCGGGGAGACCGCTCCGCTTGGAGCGACTACGACCTGCTGCTCGTGGTGCCCGACGATGCGACCGACGACCGGGTGCGAGCACGTCGCGCGTACGAGACGCTGTGGGGCCTCGATGCCGCGGTCGACGTGCTCGTCTGGCGCCAGAGCGCCTTCGACCGACGGGCGCAGGTTCCCACGTCGCTGCCCGCGACGGTCCTCAGGGAAGGGGTCCGGCTGCGTGTCGCATGACGAGGTCACCGAGGAAGCGGATGCCTGGCTCTCGAGGGGGCGCAACGACCTGCGGGCCGCCCGGGTGCTGCTCGCCGCCGACCCGCCGCTGCCCGGCGACGCGGCCTTCCACTGCCAGCAGGCGGCGGAGAAGGCGCTGAAGGCGCTCCTCACGCTCCACCGCCATCCGTTCCCGAAGACGCATGACCTCGGCATGCTCGCCGCGGCGTGCCTCGAGTACGAGCCGGGGCTCCACGACCTGTTGCGCACCGCGGCTCCCCTCACCGAGTACGCCTGGCGCTTCCGCTCCCCTGGCGACCTCTTCGCACCACCCGTGGACGAGGTCATCGACGCGACCGGCATCGCCGCCGAGGTCGTCGCGAAGGTCGCCTCGCGCGTCGGGGGGGCCACCCCGTGAGCGGTGAGCACGAGGTGAAGAGCGTGCCCGATCGTTGGCGGCTGTACGGGGTCGTCAACGGCTGAACCCTCCGTACACTGGGCCTCGTGGCTCGCAAGAAGCTCCAGATCCGTCCGCCCGGGCTGAAGCCCACCACGAAGGTCGGCACGCTGGGGCCCTACCGTGGCCGGCTCGGGCTCGCGTGGGTGATCGCACCCCTCATCGCCGGCGCGGTGATCCTGGTCGCCGGCTACTTCGCCCTCGTCCGGTAGTCCGCATGCTCGAGGCGTACTGCTTCCCACGATCGGGCGTTCCCGGTGAGTCGCTTCCCTTGCGCGTCTCAACCGACGCCGGCACGTTCGATGTCGAGGTGGCACGAGAAGGAGCAGGGCGCGAGGTCGTCTTGCGCGCCCACGAGGTGCGCGGCGACGTTCACCCCGCGCGAGACGACGCCTCGACGAACGGGTGCGGCTGGCCCACCGCGCTCGAGATCCCCATCGGCGACGACTGGCGAAGCGGCTACTACGCAGTGACGCTCACCGCCGGCGACGAGCGCTCCGACGCGTTCCTCGTCGTGCGACCGGGGGCGGCGGGGACCGGAAGCCCCAGAGCTCCGATGATCCTCGTGCTCTCGACCACCACGTGGAACGCGTACAACGACTGGGGCGGTCCGAGCCTGTACACGGGCGGCACGCAGGTCTCGTTCGAGCGGCCGCTGGCGCGCGGCTTCCTCGACAAGCCCGAGTCGAAGCGCCGCAAGATGCAGCCCGAGCCCGACCGCGAGGGGAAGTGGTACTTCCGCTGGGCGGAACCGCTCGGATTGTCGGTGTGGAGCGGCGGCGCCGGATGGGCCACATGGGAGCGCGACTTCGTGCGGTGGGCGGAGTCGAACGGGTACGACCTCGACGTCGCGATCTCCGAGGATCTGGAGCAGCACCCCGAGGCGCTCGACGGGCATCGGCTGTTCCTGTCGGTCGGCCACGACGAGTATTGGTCCTGGGGCATGCGCGAGACCCTCGACGCCTTCACCGATGCGGGTGGCAACGCCGCGATCTTCAGCGGGAACACCTGCTTCTGGCAGGTCCGGTTCGACGACGAGCATCGCGCCATGACCTGCTTCAAGTACGGAGCCGATGGGGACCCGGTCGTGGGCACGCCCGACGAGCGACGGCTCACCGGCGTGTGGAGCGATCGCCGCATCGCGTGGCCGGAAACCCGCACGATCGGCCTCACGTTCACCCACGGCGGCTACTCGCGTTACGGCCTCGGGGTGCCGCGCGGCTCGGGCGCCTACACGGTATGGCGTCCGGACCACTGGGCGTTCGAGGGCGCCGACCTTCACTACGGCGACGAGCTCGGGCGCGCCGACGCCATCGTCGCCTACGAGGTCGACGGTGTGGAGCTCACCACCGGATCCGACGGACTGCCGGTCCCGACCGGAGCCGACGGCGCGCCCGACGGGCTCGAGATCCTGGCCACCGCCCCGGCGCGCCTCTGGACCCAGCAGGAACAACCCAGCCGCTACGCGCACGAGCCGGGCGAGCTCGAGAACGCTGCCGCGGCCGTCTTCGGACCGGGGTGGCGCGACCAGGTGCACCGCGTGACCAACAACCACGCATGCATCGGCGTCTTCTCGAAACCGAACGGCGGCACGGTGTTCAACGCAGGGGTCACCGACTGGACGTGCGGGCTCGCTGGTGGCGACGCGGATGTCGCTCGCGTCACCCGGAACGTGCTCGACCGCCTGATGGAGTGACCGCGTGGGGGACATCCAAGGATCGTCCCGATGACATCACTATCGATGTCAAGGACGGCTCTCGCGCGACCAAGCCCCTTTCGACACCACTATCGAAGTCACGGGCCGAGCGCGGCGGCCCTCGAAGTCAGCCCGCCTTCGTGAGGGGAGCGTAGGCGAGCAGCACGCGCTTCTCTCCCACCTCGGGGAACGTGATCGTGGCCTCCGCGCCGTCGCCGTTGCCGCTCACGGTAGTCACGATGCCCTCGCCCCAACGCTCGTGCATGACCGTGTCGCCGGCGGCGATCACGGGCGCCTCGCGCTGGCGCACACCCCGAGGCTGCGGCGGCGACCAGTCGGCGGCCGGCCGGTCGTCGTCGTCGTGCTCGCGGCGGCCGCCGATCACCCGTCCGCCGCCCCTGCCGGCACCCGGGTATCCGCCAGCGCCGGTGCCCGAACCTGGGTCGGGAGAGGCGGCCGCCACGCGGCCGCCGTGGCGTCCGCCCGTGTACCGCCCGCCGTACCCACTCGAGGCGCCCTCACCCTCGCGCATGTCGAACAGGTGCTCAGGCATCTCGGCGAGGAACCGAGACGGCGGGTTGTACTGCGTCTGCCCGTAGAGCGTGCGGCTCCAGGCATGCGTGAGGTACAGGCGCTGGCGCGCCCGGGTGATGCCGACGTAGGCCAACCGCCGCTCTTCCTCGAGCGCGGCTGCGTCGGTCATCGACCGGAAGTGCGGGAAGATGCCGTCTTCCATGCCGACGATGAAGACCACCGGAAACTCGAGACCCTTGGCGATGTGCAGGGTCATCAGCGTGACGCTCGAGGCGTCCTCGTCGTACTCATCCTGCTCGCCGATCAACGACACTTGCTCGAGGAACTGCTCGAGACCGGCGTCGGGCTCGCGTGTGAGCAGCTCGGCCGCCACACCCCCGAGCTCCTGGATGTTCTCGATGCGTCCTTGCGCCTCGACGGTGCGCTCCTGTTCGAGCTCGCCGAGGTAGCCGGACTCGAGGGCGGCGAACTCGACCATGCGCCCCGGGCCGGCACCGTCGTCGTGGTGGCGCCGGATGGCTTCCATCACCTGGTTGAAGCCGGCGACGGCACCTTTGGCTCGCGTCTGCAGCACCACGATCTCGTCGATGCGACGGCATGCCTCGACCACGTCGATGCCCTCGGTGTCGGCGAACGACTCCAGCGCGGCGACGGTCGCGTCACCGATGCCGCGCTTGGGCGTGTTCACCACCCGCCGGAACGAGATCACATCCTGCGGGTTCAGCAGCAGGCGCAGGTACCCGAGCACGTCCTTGATCTCCCTGCGCTGGTAGAAACGCACGCCGCCGAACACCCGGTAGTTGGTGCCGACGCGCATCAGCACGTCCTCGAGGACCCGGCTCTGCGCGTTCGTGCGATAGAAGACGGCCACGTCGGAGAGCCGGAAGCCCTCGGTCTCGCGAAGCCGCTCGATCTCGTCGACCACGAAGAATGCTTCCTCGTGCTCGTCATCGGCGCGGAACCGCACCACGAGCTCCCCGGAGCTCGCCTCGGTCCAGAGCGACTTGGGCTTTCGCTGCTGGTTGTGCTCGATCAGGGCGTTCGCGGCCTCGAGGATGTTCTGCGTGGAGCGGTAGTTCTGCTCCATCAGGAAGACGGCCGCGTCGGGGTAGTCGCGCTCGAAGTCGAGCATGTTCTGGATCGTCGCGCCGCGCCAGCTATACACGCCCTGGTCGGCGTCACCGACGACGCACACGTTGCGGTGCTTCGCGGCGAGCAGGTTCACGAGCTCGTACTGGGCGCGGTTCGTGTCCTGGTACTCGTCGACCATCAGATACGGGAACCGCTCCTGGTAATGCTCGAGCACCTCGGGGTGCTCACGGAAGAGCCGCACCGTCTCGGTGATGAGGTCGTCGAAGTCGAGCGCGCCGGCGTCGTGCTTGCGCCGCTCGTACGCGTGATAGACCTTGGCGATCGTTTCCTCGTAGAAGTTGCTCGCCATGCTCGCGAAGTCGTCGGGCCCGATCACCCGGTCCTTGGCGCTCGAGATGCCGCTCGCCATCGCCCGCGGCGGGAACCGCTTCGGATCGAGATCGAGGTCCTTGAGGATGCCGGCGATGAGCCGCTCGGTGTCGCCATCGTCGTAGATGGTGAATCCGCTCGGCACGCCGAGATGCGCGTGCTCGCGGCGGAGCAGACGGGCGCATGTCGAGTGGAAGGTGAGGATCCACATGCCGCGGGTCACGCGTTCCCCCAGCATGCCTTGGACCCGCTCGGCCATCTCGCGCGCGGCCTTGTTCGTGAAGGTGATCGCCAGGATCTCGAACGGCGAGACGCCCTGCTCGCGGATCAGATAGGCGATGCGGTGCGTGAGCGCACGGGTCTTGCCGCTGCCGGCCCCCGCCACGATCAACACCGGTCCCTCGGTGTGCAGGACCGCCTCGGTTTGGATGTCGTTCAGGCCCTCGAGCAGGGGGGAGACGGCGCTCACGCGGGTCAGTGTAGGTGGCAAGGGCGACGCAGGCCTCGGGTAGCGGTACCGTTGGGTCATGGCGGCCGAGCGGCGGGAACCGAGTCAGGGGCGCGGGGGATGGCGCACGATCGTGCACTGGTTCGGCATGGGCTGCCTGATGGTGGCGGCCGGGTTCGTCGGCTACATCGGGTGGTCGCTGTGGGGAACGGGGCTGCAGACGGCCGAAGCGCAGGAGCGGCTGCGGAGCGAGTTCCGCCAGGTGATCGAAACCCCAGCTCCGGTCGACCCGGCGCAGGCACCCGACCGGGTGCCGCTGGGAGACGCCTATGCCCAGATCGAGATCCCGTCGATCGACGTGAACTTCATGGTGGTGCAGGGCACGAGCTACGAGGACCTGAAGGACGGGCCGGGTCACTATCCCGACACA
>Ga0180121_10000387_pt1 | contig 18227 bp, 19 predicted proteins | sample AntDrymUQ5402106_2_FD_129676 | JGI IMG/M metagenome (GOLD analysis project Ga0180121, IMG submission 129676) | Polar desert sand microbial communities from Dry Valleys, Antarctica - metaG UQ540 (21.06) (version 2) (version 2) | ecosystem: Environmental > Terrestrial > Soil > Desert | place...
CGCGATCGGATTCGCGGTGCCCGAGTGTGGGGGGGGGCACACGGTTTCGATGAACCCCGCCGCCCATGAGGAGACAAGACTGCGCACGGCGTTCGGCGAGGCGGAGCGGCTCGCGGGGGAGCGCGGCATGGCGGTGACCGGCTCCGAGATCGTCGGCCTCGTGCCCGCTTCGGCGCTGACGGACGCCGACGTGGCCTTCCTGCGACTCGAGGGCTTCGATCCGGCCCGGCAGGTTCTGGAGCATCTCATCGACGACCCCGCGCACGGCAGCGTCTGAGGAGGAAGGCAACGATGACTGACGAGACACGGTTCGGTGACATGACGCTGAGTGGCTTCCTCCAGGCGATGAGCTCGAGCGACCCGACCCCCGGCGGCGGTGCCGCGGCCGCGATCGCCGGCGCGACCGGCGCGGCCCTCATCGCCATGGTCGGACGGCTCACGCTCGGCAAGCCGGGATTTGAGGACCTCGCCGAACGCATGCATGCCCTGGTGGCACGAGCCGACGACGCACGTGTCGAGCTCCTCGCCCTCGGCGATCGCGACGGCGCAGCGTTCGAAGAGGTGATGACGGCGTTCCGCATGCCGAAGGGAACCGACGTCGAGACGGCCTCACGCACGCAGGCGATCCAGCTCGGTCTCGAGCACGCGGCATCGGTGCCGCTCGAGATCGCCCGGAGCGCTGTCGACCTGATGGAGCTCGCCGAGGACGCGACGGCGCTTGGCAACCCGAATGCGGCGAGCGACGGCATGACGGCTGCGGGCCTGCTCGTCGCCGCCGTGATCGGCGCTCGCGCCAACGTGGAGATCAACGCGTCGTCGCTGAAGGACGAAGCGCGTCGCCGGGCGCTGCTCGATGAGGTGGCCGACATCCGCGAGCGGGCTGGTGAGCTGTTGGAGCAGTGCCGAACCGCGTTCGGGCTCCGCCTGACCGCCTGACCGCCTGACCGCGTGACCTGGTCACGCGGTCCTCGCCTCGCGGCGGAGCCCGCGGTAGGACGACCCGAGCGTGGTCGAGCCGGCCAAGGACGAGCCGGCCGGGCTCCCGGTGCTTTCTTCACCGAGGTGCACGAGTTGAAGGCGGGCAAGGATCGCGTGCACGTCGACGTGGTCGCCGAAGAGACCGTCGACGACGAGGTCATCCGGCTCGAAGACTCGGCGCCACACTTCGCAACTGGGTCAAGGAAGAAGGGAACGTCTGCGCCGTGATGCTCGACCCCGAGGGCACCGAGTTCTGCGTGATGCCTCCCGAATCCTGAGCTTTCAGCCGACGATCACGCCGACGTCCTGCGCGAAGTTGACCAACCCCCATGCGGTGGCTATCACCAGCGCGACGAGCGCGACCTCACGGGCGCCGAGCGCCACACCACCGTCGGTGAGCGTGACGACGGCACCGAGCACGGCCACGAAGACGATGGCGAGGCTTCCAGGAGGCCCGCTCTGCGCCGCGACGACGGCGATGCCCAGTATCCCGAGGCCGACCCCTAGAGCAGTGCCGATCAGCGTGAGTGGCGCCAGATGAACGAGTGGGCGCTGCAGCAGCCAGCGATCGAAGCCCTCAGCGAGTGCGACCGACATGAACCCGAACAGCGGGAACAATAGCGCGAACATCGCCACGTTCAGGGCCCGATTCCCGACGATCATGAAGTCCGGGTTCCCGGGATCGATCACGATCGCACTCCCGAGGGCGAGGAGCACGATCGAGACGGTCAGCGGAAGCCGGCGACCCGGCAACACCGCGCGCAACGCGAACAAGAACGGCCCCATCGCGAGCCCCACCGCGAGCCCCACGAACAGCACGAGACCTAGCGTGCCCTCGCCGGTGATCGCTCCGACGACGTTGCCGTTATCCGTGGTCATGCCGATCCGCGAGTCGTCGGCTGCCATCGCGGACAGGCGCATCACGAGTCTGCCCCCGAGCCCGCCGACGACGATGCCGGTGATGAGCGACGCCACGATCGACGACGCGAGCCGCAGGATCACGGGCTTCCTCAGCACGCCGAGGGCCCGGCTGTCGGCGGTTCGTTCAGATGACCCCGTGGCATCGACCATGCTCGGCATCATGCGTCAGGGTCACGCCGGGAGCGAGCAAGGTGCCTTCCGGCGGACGCTAGAAGAGACCGACGGTGCGGCCGCCGTCGTCGATGTCGACGTTGTGGAACGCCGGCGTCCTGCCGAGGCCGGGCATGCGCTGCATGTCACCGCAGAGAGCCACCACGAAGCCCGCTCCCGCGCTCGGCACCACCCCGCGCACCGGCAGACGGAAGCCACTGGGGCGGTTCAGCATCAGCGGATCGTGGCTGAGCGAGAGGTGCGTCTTCGCCATGCACACCGGCACCGAGCCGAACCCGAGCTCGCCCATGCGGGCGATGTCCTTCTCGGCCTGGGGGAGGTAGTCCACCCCTTCGGCGCCGTACAGGCGCGTGGCGATCGCCTCGATCTGCCCCTTCAACCCGGCGCCTTCAGGCGTGAGGAAGTCGAACGAGTTCGGCTGATCGCACGCTTTGACGACCGCCTCAGCCAGCTCGATCGCGCCCTCGCCACCCTGCGCGAACGCGCGGTTCACGACCACGGTCTCCGCTCCCGCCCCGACGGCGAGCTCGCGGATCAGCTCGACCTCGGCCTCGGTGTCGTTCGGGAAGTTGTTGATCGACACGACGCAAGGCAGGCCGTACTGGCGAACGATGCTGATGTGTGCGCTCAGGTTGTCGATGCCACGGCGAAGGGCGTCGAGGTCCTCGTTGCCGAGGTCGGCGAACGCCATGCCGCCGTGCGATTTCGTGGCCCTGATCGTGGTAACGAGCACGGCGGCGCTCGGCGTGAACCCGCCGAAGCGGCAGACGATGTCGCAGAACTTCTGGAACCCGAGGTCGCTCGCGAACCCGCCTTCTGTGACGACGTAGTCGGCGAGCTTCAGCGCCACTCGGTCCGCAAGGATCGAGTTATTGGCGTGGGCGATGTTCCCGAACGGGCCGGCGTGGGCCAGCACCGGCTGTCCCTCGAGGGTCTGCACCAGGTTGGGCTTGATGGCGTCTTTCATGATCACGGTCATCGCGCCGCCCGCCCGCAGGTCGTCGGCGGTCACCGGCACTCCATCGTGCGTCGACGCGACCACGATGCGGCCGAGGCGCGCGCGCAGATCCTGCAGGTCGCTCGCGAGCGCGAAGACCGCCATGACCTCGCTCGCCGCCGTGATCACGAATCCGTCCTGGCGTGGATACCCGTGCGCCCTGCCACCGAGCCCGGCGACGATGCTTCGCAGCTCGCGGTCGTTCATGTCGATCGTGCGCGGCCAGGTGATCGACTGCGGATCGATGCCGAGCGTGTTGCCGTGGTAGATCGACGCGTCGAGCGCGGCCGAGAGAAGGTTGTGCGCGGCGCTCACCGCGTGGAAGTCGCCGTTGAAGTGCAGGTTGAACTCTTCCATGGGCACGACCTGGGCGTAGCCGCCGCCGTTGCCGCCGCCCTTGATGCCCCAGACCGGTCCCATCGACGGCTCTCGCAGGCAGAGCATCACGTCCTTGCCGATCGAACCGAGGCCCTGGGTGAGCGAGACGCTCGTGGTGGTCTTGCCCTCGCCGGCCTTCGTCGGCGTGATCGCCGTGGTGATCACGAGCTTGCCGTCGGGCATGTCGGCGAGCCGATCGAGGATGCCCAGGTCGACCTTCGCCCGGTAGCGCCCGTACTGCTCGAGCTCTTCGGGTTCGATGCCGGCGGCGTCGGCGACGTCGGCGATCGGGAGGAGCTCGGCTTCCTGGGCGATCTCGAGTCCGGACTTCATCGTGGTCGCGATCCCTTCATGGCAGTGGGCGGCGCTCCGGACGATACGACCCAGCGCACAGATGATTCAAACCGAGGTTGCGCGAGCCGCGACCGTTGGGGAGCGACGATCCGGTCGTGGGGCGTGACCTTCGAGGCCGACCCGCCGATACTTGGGTGATGGCGACCTCCGGCCGGCTCCGGCGCAACGTGACCGACGTTCGAGTGACCGCGATCAACGACGGCATCCGTTCCGAGCGTCCTGACACCCTCGCGACCGAGGAGCCCATGGAGATCAGGGTCGGCGGTCCCGGGCAGGACGCTCGCGCCGTGGCCGTCACGATGCGCACCCCGGGCGCCGACTACGAGCTTGCGGTCGGCTTCCTGTTCACCGAAGGCCTGATCGCGCCCGGTGACGTGCGACGCGTCGCCTACTGCGACGACCTCGGTGACGAGGAGCAGCGCTACAACGTGGTGACCGTGACGCTCGACCGGCCGTTCGATCACGACCGACTCCATCGGAACTTCTACGCCACATCTTCGTGCGGCATCTGTGGGAAAGCTGCGCTCGACGACGTCGAAGTTCGATGCTCGCCGGTGGCCGACGGACCGGTCGTGTGCGCGGACGTGATCGTGTCGCTGCCCGAGCGGCTGCGATCGAAGCAGCCTGTGTTCGACCGTACCGGCGGTTTGCACGCGGCCGGGCTCTTCACGCCCGAGGGCGAGCTCGTCACCCTGCGCGAGGATGTCGGCCGCCACAACGCCGTCGACAAGGTGATCGGTGAGCAGGTGCTGGCCGGCGCCGTGCCGCTGGAGGCCCGTGTGCTGCAAGTGAGCGGCCGCGCCAGCTTCGAGATCGTGCAGAAGGCGGCGGTGGCGGGCATCCCGATCGTGAGCGCGGTGAGCGCACCGTCGTCGCTCGCCGTCGAAGCCGGAGAACGGTTCAACATGACGATCGTCGGGTTCGTGCGCGACGGTCGCTGCAACGTGTATACGCGCCCCGAACGAGTCGCGAGCTAGGTCGACGGTTCGGCGGGATCCGAGGCATCCACCGGATCCGGAGGTATCCGCGAGCGCTCGTCGAGCCTCGCGGCGACGGCGTCGATATCGAGGCGTGCCACCACCACGTCGAGGTCGATGCGCGCGAGGATGCGATCGACATCGATGTCGTCGGCGATCGCATTCACGTCGACTCGTTCACGCACGAGGGCGGTGAGGTCGACCTGATCGGCTACGCCTTTCGCGACCGCCGGCACGAGCACGCCTAGGAAGGCGGTGGCCGTCTCGATCAGCTCTGCCTGTGATGCCTTCCATCGGCCGTCGAGCACGCGGGCGGCGCCGGCCGCCATCTCGCTCGCTTCCTTGGCGAAGCGCGGCTCGACGAGCCAGGTCATCGCCGGCCCGACCGTGTCGGCAAGCTGCGTGACCGCCGTCGCCGCTGCCTCAGCAGCGGTCACGGCCGCGCCGAGCCCCGCGCCGGCGAGCGTTGCCGCCGGATCCTTCCGACCGGCCGTTTCATCGTCGGACGGCGACGTCGCGCGGAGCGCGTCCGCGAGAACGGAAAGACTGGCCGCCAATAGGCCCGCGCCCACCCGGACGCCTTGCTCCATGAGCTCTGCGACCTGCGATGCGGGCGCCGGGCCAGGTGGGGAGGGCTCGTCGACGCCTGCTTCGGCGTCGACGGCGATCGCCTCCTCATAGCTCATCTCCTCGGCCGGTGAAGCATCGGGTTCGTCAGCACGCGGGAACCTCACGACGTTGTCCGGCGGCTCGACGATCGGGATCCGGTCCATGCTCACATCATGGACCGTGGGGATGCCGAGCGACCAACCGCCGCGGCAGAGGTCCGGTGCGCCGGGCCGATGACGCTCGATGACACCCCGAGCGGCCGTACAATCGCTGCGCGGGACACCGGTTCCGCATCGGAAGGAGACGTGTCGATGAGCACGACGCTCACCCGCTTGACGGAGCCGATGGTTCGCGAGAACGGCAAGCTGCGCGTGGCCACCTGGGACGAAGCCCTCGATCGGGCCGCCGAGGGGCTCCGCCGCGCTACCGATCGCAACCCCGGCTGGGGAACGGGCATGTTCAGCTGCTCGAAGGCCTCGAACGAGATGAACTTCATCGCAGGGAAGTTCAGTCGCCAGGTCCTCGGCAGCAACAACATCGATAGCTGCAACCGCACCTGACACGCGCCTTCGGTGGTCGGTCTGGCCACCGTCTTCGGTGCCGGCGGCGGTACCAGCTCGTATGAGGAGGTCGAGAACACCGACCTCATCGTGCTGTGGGGCTCGAACGCCCGAGCAGCGCACCCAATCTTCTTCCATCACGTCTTGAGGGCGGTCAACAAGGGCGCGAAGCTGATCGTGGTCGATCCGCGCCGCACCGAGTCGGCCGAATGGGGCGACCTGTGGCTCGGCATCGACGTGGGCACCGACATCGCGCTGTCGAACACCATCGCGCGAGAGATCGTCGTGAGCGACCTGCCGCACCATGCCTTCATCGACGGCGCCACGCTCGGATACGCCGAGTACGTCGACTCGATCATGGACTGGACCCTCGAGCGCGGCGAAGAGGTCACGGGCGTGCCGGCCGAGGTTATCAGCGAGGTCGCGCACGCCTACGCCAAGGCCGATCGCGCGATGATCTGCTGGACCCTCGGCATCACCGAGCATCACAACGCGGTCGACAACGTGCTCTCGCTGATCAACCTGTCGCTTCTGACCGGTCACGTCGGCACCTACGGGAGCGGCGTGAACCCGTTGCGCGGCCAGAACAACGTGCAGGGCGGCGGCGACATGGGCGCGATCCCGAACAAACTTGCCGGCTTCCAGGACATCGAGAACGACGAGGAGGCTCGCGCGAAGTTCTCAGCGGCGTGGGGCGTGCCGATCCCGCCGAAGTACGGATGGCATCTCACTGAGATGTTCCATGCGATGGAACGTGGCGACCTGACCGCTGTGTACTGCATCGGCGAGAACCCGGCGACGAGTGAGGCCGACAAGCAGCACGCGGTCGAACTGTTGGAAGGGCTCGACACCTTGATCGTGCAGGACATCTTCATGACGAAGACCGCCGAGCTCGCCGATGTAGTCTTCCCCGCTTCGAACAGCGCGTTCGAGTCCGACGGCACGGTGACGAACTCGGAGCGACGCGTGCAACGGACGCGAATGGCGCTGGAGCCTCCCGGCAACGCCAAGGACGACATCTGGATCATCACGCAGCTCGCGAACCGCATGGGCGCCGATTGGGGCGACGTCACGCCGAAGCAGGCGTGGGACGAGCTGCGCTCGCTCAGCCCGATGCACGCGGGCATGACCTGGGAACGTCTGGAAGAGCTCGGTGGCTTGCAGTGGCCATGTCCCGACGAGAACCATCCGGGCACGCAGTTCCTGCACGCACGGTTGTGGGAGCTCGACGACCCTGAGGCACAGGGCCCCAAGGCGCCGTTCTCGATCGTGATCGACGACCCGCCGGTCGATGAGCTCACAGATGACTTCCCGATGCGACTGACGACAGGGCGCAGGCTCGATTCGTACAACACCGGCGTGCAGACGGGTGCGTATACGTCGCCGCTGCGGCGCGGCGAGACGATCGACGTCTCGCCGGAGGACGCCGCGCGGCTCGGCCTTGCCGAGGAAGAGTGCGTGCTCGTCTCGAGCCGCCGAGGATCGGTCGAGGTGCCGGTGCACGTCGACGCGGCGCTGCGACCCGGGCTCGTCTTCATGACGTTCCACTTCCCGGACCAGGTCGACACGAACGTGCTCACGATCGAGGCCACCGACCCGAAGTCGGGAACCGCGGAGTTCAAGGCTGCGGCGGTGCGCATCGACAAGATGCCCGCGGAGGCGACCGCGGGTTCGGTGTCCGGTGGAGGCGGGGAGTAGCATCGCGCTCGTGACGAGCACACGCCCGCCCGCGCCGCCCACGGAGGCGTCGTGGACCTGAAGCTGATGTCGGCCGAGCCGACGGCTGACGAACGCGCTGCCGTCGACGAGCTGCTGGGCCCTCCCGAGAGCTCCTGGGACGGCGCGGTCGAGCGCACGGCCTTCGATCACCGCGTCGCTCGCGGCGGTGCCGACGCCCGCGACGATCGGCACCTGCTGCTCCCCGCGCTGCACGCCTTGCAGGCAAGGGTGGGCTGGATCAGCCCCGGCGGCATGAACTACGTCTGCGAGCGCCTCACGGTGCCGCCCGCCGAGGCCTACGGCGTCGCCACCTTCTACGCGATGTTCAGCACCGTGGAACGCTCGCCGACGGTGCTCCACATCTGCGACGACATCGCATGTCGGCTACACGAGGCAGACGCGTTGGTCGATGACGTCGAGACCAGACTGGGAGATGAACGAAGGCAGCAGGTCCTTCGGAGTCCATGCCTGGGTCTGTGTGATGTGGCGCCCGCCGGACTCCTGCAGACGGCCGGTGAAGGCGGCGATTCGCAGATCCCGCGCGTCAGTCTCGACGCGCTACTCCCGTTCATCGACGGAGGTCCATGGACCATCCATGACCACGAAGAGGGCTCGACCCCGCAGCCCGCGGACGAGCGACGTCTCCTTCGTCGCGTCGGCGTGGCCGACCCTTCCTCGATCGACGACTACCGCGCGCATGGCGGGTACGAGGCCCTCCGTCTCGCCCTCGAGCACGGCCCCGACTGGACCCTCCGAGAGATCATCGACTCGAAGCTCATGGGGCGCGGCGGCGCGGCGTTCCCGACCGGCGTGAAGTGGAAGGCCGTCGCGGAGCAACCCGTGCACCCGCACTACTTCGTCTGCAACGCCGACGAGAGCGAGCCCGGCACGTTCAAGGATCGCGTCGTCATGGAGCAGGACCCGTACGCCGTGATCGAGTCGCTCACGATCGCCGGCATCACGACCGGGTGTGAGCAGGGCTACCTCTACATCCGAGGGGAGTACCCGCTCGCGACCGAGCGCTTGGCGCACGCGATCGAGGAAGCGCGCCGGCACGGCCTCCTCGGCGACGACGTGATGGGCCACGGCGCCCGCTTCGACATCGAGCTTCGCCGTGGCGCCGGCGCGTACATCTGCGGCGAGGAGACGGCGCTGTTCAACTCCCTCGAGGGCAAGCGGGGGGAGCCGCGGAACAAGCCGCCGTTCCCGGTGCAACGGGGGCTGTTCGGCAAACCGACGGGAATCAACAACGTCGAGACGCTGATCAACGTGCTCGAGATCCTGCGCATCGGCGGACAGGCATACGCCGAGACCGGCACCGAGGGTTCCACGGGCCTACGGCTCTTCTGCCTGTCGGGCGACGTGGAGCGCCCGGGTGTCTACGAGCACGCGCACGGGGTCACGCTCCGCGAGGTGATCGACTCGGCAGGCGGTGTCCGAAAGGGCAAGGCGCTTAAGGCGATCCTGCTCGGCGGCGCCGCAGGAGGGTTCGTCGGACCCGACCAGCTCGACATCGCGCTCACGTTCGAGGACGCGCGCGTCGGCGGCTACACACTCGGCTCCGGCGTCGTGATGCTCTTCGACGAGAACGCCGACCTCACCGACGCCTGTCTGCGCATCGCGCAGTTCTTCCGCGACGAGTCGTGCGGCCAGTGCGTGCCCTGCCGTGTCGGCACCGTTCGACAGGAAGAAGCGCTGCACCGCCTCGTGCAAGGACGCACGCTCGGCTCACATGACGACGAGCTGGTACTGCTCGAGGACGTCGCCCAGGTGATGCGCGACGCCTCGATCTGTGGGCTCGGCCAGACCGCGGCCAACGCGGTGCAGTCGGCGATCGCCTCGCTCGGCGTCTTCGGCGGCGATGCGAGCGACGCAGCAAACGCAGGTGACGTGCCAAGCCCGACCGAGGAGCAGGAGTCCTAGATGGCCGCCGTGCCGCTCGAGCCACCCCGTCGCCTGCTGACGATCACGGTCGACGGCGTCGAGTCCCGGGTGCCCGAGGGGTCGACGATCCTCGACGCATGCCGTGCCCAGCAGGTCGATACCCCTACGCTCTGCTTCGCCGACAACCTGACGCCGATCAACGCCTGCCGGGTATGCGTGGTCGAGGTCGAGGGGGCGCGAACACTCGCGCCCGCCTGCAGCCGCAATGCCGAGGACGGTATGAAGGTCGCGACCGATACGGAGCGGGTACGGCGTTCCCGCACGCTCGTGATGGAGCTCCTCGCCTCGAGCGTCGAGATGGACCTCACGAGCCCCGACGTGCATCGCTGGATGCGCGAATACGAGGTGCACCCCGAGCGGTTCGGCGCCGTGATGGCGGACCTGCCCGCGGCAGAACGCGACACGCGCGAGCCCGGCCATCATCACGCGCCCGAGGATCCGACCGTGGCCGAGGGCGTCTACCAGCCGGTGAAGATCGACAACGAGCTGTACGTGCGTGACTACTCGCGGTGCATCCTCTGCTACAAGTGCGTCGAGGCATGCGGCGTCGACGCGCAGAACACGTTCGCGATCGCCGTCGCGGGCCGCGGCTTCGACGCGCGCATCTCGACCGAGTACGCGGTGCCGCTCGACGAGAGCGCCTGCGTCTACTGCGGCAACTGCATCGGCGTGTGCCCGACGGGCGCTCTCATGTTCACGAGCGAGCACGGGATGCGCGAGGAAGGCACCTGGCACGAAGACGAGCAGACCGTGACGAACACGATCTGTCCGTACTGCGGGGTGGGGTGCGAGCTCGAGCTCCACGTGCAGGACAACGAGATCGTGAAGGTGACGAGCCCGGCCGATCATTCGGTGACGAGCGGGCACCTGTGCATCAAGGGCCGGTTCGGTTTCGCCTACGTGCAGTCCCGCAGACAAGACGACCCCACCCGGCGGAAGCGCACGGATCGTGGAGCCGACTAGTCTGGGTCAGACTACCGGTGTCGTCAGCGGTATCGTGCTCGCCGGAGGCCGGTCCTCGCGGTTCGGCGTCGACGACAAGCTCGCAGCCACGTACGACGGCATGCCCCTGCTGCACCATCCCGTGCTCCGCCTGGCCGAGATCACCGGTGACGTGGTGGTGGTGCTGGCCCCTGATGCGCCCGAGCCTGCTATGCCGCCCGGTGCCCCCGTTCGTTTCGCGCGTGACGCACGTGAGGGCGAAGGGCCATTGGCGGGTGCGATCGCCGGGCTCGGGGCCGTCGACGCGGAGCTCGCGGCTCTCGCCGGCGGTGACATGCCGGGCCTGTCCACCGCTGTGCTCCTCGAGATGCTGCGGATCGCCGGCGACGCGCCGGTCGACGCGGTGGTCCTGCAGGACGGGGCCGGGTTCCGTCCGCTTCCAGCCGTCGTGCGGGTACCGCGAGCGCGTGAGGTTGGGCATGCGCTGCTTCACGACGGGGAACGCTCGCTCCGCGCGTGGTTGCAAGCGATGCGCCTCGCGGTGATCGACGAGGCCACGTGGACGGCGCTCGATCCCCGCCGCGAGACACCGGTCGATGTCGACGAGCCGAGTGACCTCGACCGCGGAGCGGGGTGATCGCGATGACGAGTCACGTCGAACCCTTACGCGTCGGACCGTTCGAGGTGTCCGTGGTCTGTCAGGGGTTCGCGCCCCTCGAGCTCGGCGACGAGTGTCCCGGACGAGACGTCGACTGGCTGGCCGAGCGCGAGCGACATCCCTGGGCGTTCCTCGACGAACGTTCGTGGCCGTGGCACGTGCACGCGTTCGTGGTGCGCGGGCCAGACGGCACCGCGATGGTTGACTCCGGCCTCGGCGCGTTCCCTCCGTACCGACCGTGGGCTCCAGGCTCCGGTATCACGGCTGACGAGGCGTACGAGGAAGCAGGCGTCGAGACGGCCGAGGTGAGGGTGGTGGTGCTCACGCATCTGCACGCCGATCATGCCGGGGGCACCTGGGCCGGCGACGGGCCGAGGTTCCCCAACGCCCACTACGTGCTGCACCAAGCAGACCTCGACTTCTTCGCGGCGTCTTCGGACCCCGACCCGTACGCGGCGATCGCCGAGCTGCGTCGCATCGAGGCCCTCGGCATGCTCGAAGCGGATCCGGCCGACCGCGAGGTCATGCCCGGCATGCGGGTGGTGCACACGCCCGGCCACACACCCGGGCATCGCAGCGTGATCCTCGAGGCGGACGAACGGTCGCTGCTGTTCACGGGAGATCTGCTGCACCTGCCGGTGCAGGTGGCGCACCCCACCTGGCCTTCGAGCCACGACGAGGACCCGGGAACAGGTGCGGCTTCGCGATCCGCGATCATCGCCCGAGCAGCGGGCGAAGGATGGTTGGTCGGCGTACAGCACTTCGCCCGTCCGTTCGGACGGGCCAACGAGGGCGGATGGACCTGCATCGAATGACCTCGAGGAAGGTCTCGACGCTCACTCACCGTGAAGAAGCCGTGGGGTAGGCTCCGCGATGCCGCCTGGTCGATCACGCTACGCGAGAGGAGCGACGCATGGAGCGGGTCGTGGTCGCCCTCGGGGGCAACGCGCTGCTTCGGCGCGGCGCCGAGGACACGTTCGAGGAGATGTATCGATCGTGTCGCCAGGCGGCTGAGCGCATCGCCGACATCGCGGCCGATGGTTGGCAGGTCGTCGTCACGCACGGCAACGGCCCGCAGGTCGGCCGCATCCTGCTCCAGCAGGAAGCCGCGATGGGGGCTGTGCATCCGATGCCGCTCGACGTGTGCGGCGCGCAGAGCCAGGGCCAGATCGGCTACCTGTTGCAGGTCACCATCGGCGATGTCTTCTTCGAACGCGGCATGGAACGCCCAGTGGCGACCGTGCTCACCCTCACGAGGGTCCGGCCCGATGACCCCGCCTTCGCGAACCCGACCAAGTTCGTGGGCCCGTACTACGAGCAAGCGGAAGCGCGGCAGCTCGAGGCGGACCGTGGGTACACGATGAAGGCCGATCCGCACGGAGGCTGGCGCCGGGTCGTGCCGAGCCCCACCCCGTACTCGATCGTCGAGACGCCGCTGATCGCGAGACTCGTCGCCGACGACGTGATCGTGATCGCGGCCGGCGGGGGAGGCGTGCCCGTGATCGAAGACGGCCCACGCCTGATCGGCAAGGAAGGGGTCGTCGACAAAGACCTCGCCTCGGCGATCCTGGCCAAGGAGGTTGGGGCGAGCACCCTGCTCATCCTCACGGACGTGAAGAAGGTGCAGCGCGGGTACGGCTCGTTCTATCCCGAGGACATCGATCGCATGACGGTCGGCGAGGCTCGAGCCATGCTCAGCAGGGGGGAGTTCGGCGCCGGATCGATGGGCCCCAAGATCGAGGCGGCCACCGGGTTCGTGCGTGGGGGCGGGGCCAGAGCCGTGATCGCAGACCTCGATGACGCCACCGACGCGCTCCGAGGCGCTGCGGGCACCGATGTCGTGCCGGACGATCGAAGCTAGCGGCCGGGTCGTTCGCGGCGGCCGGGGTTGCGGAACTGCTGCGCGAAGACGAAGAGCGCGAACACCCCGACCGCGCCTGCCAGCAACACGAGCAACCCGACGAAGATCGCTTCCAGCAACCCCTTGATCTCGGGGAATAGGCTTGCGAGCACGGCTGCCAGGAGCATGGGCATGCATGCTAGCGGAGCGGCGGCGGCATGCTCCCCGATCGCCTACCCGGCTTGCGGTATCAAGCCGCCGAGGACGGCTCCCGATGGTGGGTATGCAAGTCCGACAGCACGGAATGGGAGTGGGATGGTCATGTCGAAGGAACGAACGGTCGACGAATACCTGGGCTTCGTGCACAAGACCACCGAGAAGGAGCCGTCGCCGGCGACGCAAGCCGACGACGACGATGCCTACGAGGACAGCTGGTATCAGGTGCTGAAGGCCAAAGCCGAAGAGGCCGAGGTCGACGAAGCCTGAGCCTTCGTTGTTCTGTGGCCGTCTTCGTGGTTGGAGGAGCCCCAGCACGCAGACCAGGCCTCGACCGTCGCAGCGGCCACTTGCAATTCGTGTTCCGCGGTCGTAGGGCCATGCCGGTCGGCCCGCGGCACGGGACAACCGCGTCGTAGGGTGTCGCTCGTGCGGATCGGAATCCTCACCGGTGGGGGTGACTGCCCAGGTCTGAACGCGGCTATCCGTGCGGTGGTGCGTCACGGATACGAGATCGGTGCCTCGGTGTTTGGGTTCCGCGACGGCTGGCGCGGGGTGATGGAAGGGGTCGCCGACGAGCTCACGCGGGACGACGTGGGAGGCATCCTTCCTCGAGGTGGGACGATCCTCGGCACGTCCGGCACCCAGCCGTTCCGCACACCGGATGGGGTCGAGCGCGTCCGGGAAGCGATCGATGTCCATCAGCTCGACGGATTCATCGCGATCGGAGGCGAGGGAACGATGAGGGCGTGTGCGGCCATGCCCGACGTTGCGGTGGTAGGTGTGCCGAAGACGATCGACAACGATGTGAGGGGCACGGATCACAGCATCGGGTTCCAGACCGCCGTGCAGGTCGCGACCGACTTGATCGACCGGCTCTACAGCACCGCCGAGAGCCATCAGCGCGTGATGGTCTGTGAAGTGATGGGGCGGAGCGCGGGCTGGATCGGCCTCGAGGCCGGTCTCGCCGGCGGCGCCAACGTGATCCTCTTGCCGGAGCATCCGTTCGACATCGAGCTCGTCGCGCGGCGCGTGAAGCAGCGCATGCTCGAGGACAGGCGATTCTCGATCGTGGTGGTCTCCGAGGGAGCCACCCCCCTCCCGGGCACGATGGACGTGCCCGACTACGCCCTGGATGCGAACGGGTGGCCGCGGCTCGGCGGCATCGGCGGACTCGTGGCACGCCAGCTCGGCGAGCGCATCGGCGTCGAGTCGCGGATCACGGTGCTCGGCCATGTGCAACGGGGCGGCTCGCCGAACGCCTTCGATCGCGTGCTCGCGACCAGGCTCGGCATCGCGGCTCTCGAGGAGGCGGCCAACGGCGGATGGGGCTCGATGGTGGGCATGATCGGGCAGCAGGTCGTGAGGACCCCGATCGCCGAGGTCGCGGCCTCGCTCCGCACCGTGCCCGACGCTTCCTGGCACCTCCCCGAGGTCCTCTGCGACTGAGACGCCAGGGTCGCACGGGCCCTGCCCGGCTCTCGTAGGCTTCCAGCCATGCGACTGGGCATCCTGACCGGCGGCGGCGACGTGCCGGGGCTGAACGCTTCGATCAAGGCGGTCGTCAATCGAGCGGCGTCGGAAGGGCACGAAGTCACGGGCATCAGGCGAGGGTGGGGTGGCCTCCTCGACACCGATCCCGGCGACCTCGAGAGCGTGGCGGCGAACACGCTCGCGCTCGATCCGGGCGTCGTGCGCACCATCGATCGCACCGGCGGTACGTTCCTGCACACGTCGCGCGCGAACCCCGCGAAGGTCAAGGCGGTCGACGAGCACGCGTTCCTGTCTCAAGGGCGCACCGATGACGGGCCGCGGGACCATACCGCGCACGTGCTGCGGGTGATCGATCACCTCGGGCTCGACGCGCTGATCCCGATCGGGGGCGATGACACGCTCTCGTTCGCTCTGCGCCTTCACCAAGAAGGTGTGCCGGTCGTCGCGATACCGAAGACGATGGACAACGACGTGCACGGCACTGATTACTGCATCGGATTCTCGACCGCCGTGACCCGAACGATCATCTTCGTGCACCAGCTTCGAACGAGCGCCGGCTCGCACGAGCGCCTCGCGGTGGTCGAAGTGTTCGGTCGCTACAGTGGCGAGACCTCGCTCGTCTCGGCGTACCTGTCGGGCGTCGAGCGGGCGGTCATCTCCGAGGTGCCGTTCGACGTCGATCGGCTCGGCGAGCAGCTCATGCGCGACAAGGCGTCCAACCCCAGCAACTACGCGATGATGACGATCTCCGAAGGCGCCACGCTCGCGGGCGGCGAGATGGTGCAGGCGGGCGCCGAGGACGCCTACGGTCACCGCAAGCTCGGCGGCATCGGCCAGCTCACCGGCGAGCTGCTCAAGGAACGCACCGGCGCGGACATGATCCATCAGCAGGTGGGCTATCTGATGAGATCAGGCTCGCCCGACTCGCTGGATCTGATGGTCGCGATCAACTACGCGGTGATGGCGGCGGACCTGGCGATCGAAGGGGTGCACGGTCGCTTGGTCGCGATGCGCAACGGCACGTACGTCAACGTACCGCTGACGGTGCTCGGTCAGGGTGTGAAGCGGGTCGACGTGGAGGCGCTGTACGACAGCGAGGAATATCGCCCGAAGATCCGGCACGTCGACGGCAAGCCCATGTTCCTGTACTGATCTGCCGGGCGTGGGCAGGCTCGCCCGTGTGACTGTCTACACTGCTCGTCATGAGCCGATTCCGCGTCGATCTGCGATCGGACACCGTCAGCACGCCGTCGCCCGAGATGCGCACGGCGATGGCCGAAGCGGAAGTCGGCGACGCGTGGTACGGCGATGATCCCACCGCGAATCGGTTGCAGGAGCTGGCCGCCGAGCGCCTCGGCAAGGAAGCTGCGCTCTACGTGCCGACGGGCACCATGGCGAACCAGATCGCGCTCGCGCTGCACGTCGGCACGAGCGGGCACCTCGTGGCGTGCTCCGCAGCCTCGCACGTGGCCACGACCGAGGTGATGACGTCGGCGGTACTGTCGGGCATCGCCTTTCGAACCGCCGACCCCGGGCCCAGAGGGTGGATCGACGCCGATCAGGCCCGCGGGCTCCTCGAGCCCGATACCTACTACGACGTCGAGGTCGTCGACGTGCTGTCTCTCGAGAACACGCTCGGGGGCGCCGGTGGGCGTGTGATGCCCGTCGAGGAGTTGCGGGCTGCGCGCAAGGTCGCCGACGAGGCGGGCGTTCCGGTGCATCTCGACGGGGCCCGGCTGTTCAACGCCGCTGCCGCCGCGGATGTCGACGCCTCGGAGATCGCCCGTGAGGCCGACACCGTCATGTTCTGCGTCTCGAAAGGCCTCGGCGCCCCGATCGGGTCGCTGCTCTGCGGCCCTGCGGCGCTGATGCCCGAGGCGAGGCGGTTGTGCATCCTGTTCGGGGGTGCATGGCGCCAGTCGGGCATCACGGCGGCCGCGGGCATCGTCGCCCTGCAGAACGGCCCAGCGCGCCTGCACGAGGATCACGAGCGGGCGAGGCGGCTCGCTGAAGGGGTCGCCGAGCGGCTTCCCGGGTCGGTCGATCTCGCCCAGGTTGAAACGAACATGGTGTTCGTCGACACGGAAGCGGCAGGGCTCGATCTTCTCGAGACCGTCGGGCGGCTCGAGACCCTGGGCGTGGGCGTCACCCACGGCGCCGGCAAGGTGCGCATGGTGACCCACGTCGACGTGAGCGACGACGGCGTCACCATCGCACTCGACGCGTGGGCCTTCGTGGCCGCGCGATAGAGGCAGCGGCGGCGCGAAGGAGGTTCGATGGGCCTGTTCACCAAGAACTACCCGCCGGAGATCGCCCCGCGCATCCCGCCGGGCCAGCGGCTCGTGAAGACCTGGCCGGTCTTGCACTACGGACCGATCCCGAGCTTCGACGGCACGAGCTGGGACCTCGAGGTCTCGGGTCTCATCGAGAACCCGTTCCGGCTCTCCTACGAGGAGCTGCGGGCGCTCCCGAGCGTCACGGTCGACGCCGACATGCACTGCGTGACCGGCTGGACGACGCTCGACAACACGTGGGAAGGCGTGCCGTTCCGCACCATCGTCGAACGCGCCCGGCCGACGCCCGCGGCGAAGTGGGTGATCGCGGAGTGCGCTCACGGCTACACGTCAGATCTCTCGCTTGAGGCGATGGAAGACGACGACGTGCTCCTCGCCTGGCGCAACCGCGGCCACGATCTCACGCCCGAGCACGGCTGGCCGCTCCGGCTCGTCGCGCCCAAGCGCTATGCCTGGAAAAGCGCGAAGTGGCTCACGGGCCTTCGCTTCAGCGAGCGGAACGAGCGCGGCTTCTGGGAGCAGCGCGGCTACCACGTGCACGGTGAGCCGTTCGCCGAGGAGCGCTACAGCTACCAGGAAGGCCCGCGGGCCGAGTTCCAACCCTGATCTGAGGGTCCGGACCGAGAGGCAGGCGCGAGGGCGCGGAGCAGCGCGATCTGCGCGGCATGCGACTCAGCGTCGCCTGGCGTTTCGAGCACGAACGGCCACGCGGCCGCTTCGGAGCGAGAGAGCAACACCCTCCATCCCTCGACGCCCACGTGGCCTTCGCCGATCGGCGAGTGACGGTCGCGGCGGTCCCCTCGCGGGAACTCCGAGTCGTTGGCGTGCACCAGCGCGACCCGATCGGTGAGGCCGTGCGCTGCGAGCTCGGCGAAGAGCGCCTCCACGCCTCCGGGCTCATCGAGGCTATAGCCCGTCGCGAAGAGGTGGCAGACGTCGAGACAGATGCCCAGATGGGCATCGCCGGCTTCCTCGAGCAGTGCCGCCGCCCACCCCCGCGGGTTGGACAGGAAGACCTGGGCGCAGTCGGCCCCGCGGCGCCGGCACTCCTCGACGACACCGCTGGTGGCTTCGGACCCACGGCGCACATGTGCGCCGAACCTCACGCGACGTAGAGGGTGACCCCGTCACCGAAGGTGACCGTCACGTTCGGCACTGGAGTCTGGCTGATGACG
>Ga0180121_10000388_pt1 | contig 18210 bp, 18 predicted proteins | sample AntDrymUQ5402106_2_FD_129676 | JGI IMG/M metagenome (GOLD analysis project Ga0180121, IMG submission 129676) | Polar desert sand microbial communities from Dry Valleys, Antarctica - metaG UQ540 (21.06) (version 2) (version 2) | ecosystem: Environmental > Terrestrial > Soil > Desert | place...
GACGTCTCTGACACCTCGATCGGCTTCGAATCGGCCGAGAACGAGGTCACGGTGGTCGAGCGAGAGAGCGCCCATCCCGTCCCCCGGGGCACGAAGGACGAGGTCGCCGAGGCGGTTCTCGAGCGGGTGGACGCGCTTCGCTCCACGGCGATCCGGGACTGACGAGGCGTTCGATCAGGTTCAGCTGTCACCCTGAGCAGCTGCCCGTCGTGGAAGCGCCAACCGACCACGGTGGGACGCTCTGCCTAGACTTGGTCGCATGACCGAGGACTCCACATACGAGCTCTACACGCGTGGAATCGAGCTGCTCGAGAGCGGTGACTATGCGGCCGCCGCCGTGCCGCTGCGCAAGGTCGCTGCCCGCGAGCCGGAGAAGTCATCGGTTCGCGAGGCGCTCGGCAGGGCGCTGTTCCGCTCCCGGCACTTCGGCGAGGCCGCCCGTGAGTTCGAGGCGGTCGTCGAGCGCTATCCGACCAACGACTTCGCGCACTTCTGCCTCGGCCGCTCGCTCGCCCTGAGCGGGAGCGCCGATCGCGCCCGCCGGCACCTCGCGATCGCGGCGAACCTGCGTCCCGATCGCGGCGACTACCGGGCCTACCGCCAGCGCCTGCGCGCTTCCTGACGCCGGGACCGGATGCGGGCGCTCATCCAGCGGGTGCTCTCCGCTTCGGTCTCCGCGGACGGAGTCGAGATCTCCCGGATCGGACCCGGGATGCTCGTCCTGCTCGGAGTGGCGACGGGCGACGGCGCCCCGGAAGCGGACCGGATCGCACGCAAGCTCCTGGCGCTGCGGATCTTCGACGACGCGGAGGGCCGGATGGACGAGCCGCTCGGCGAGCGGGAGATCCTCTGCATCAGCCAGTTCACCCTGCTGGGCGACGTGAGCAGCGGAAATCGGCCCGGCTTCACCGCTGCCGCGACGGCCGAGGTCGCCGAGCCCCTTTACGAGCGGGTTTGTGACGAGATCGGGGCGCAGCGTGGGATCTTCGGCGCGCGGATGGCCGTCGAACTGGTCAACGATGGGCCGCTGACCCTACTCGTGGAGGCCGTTTCCGGCGCTTAGATTCCTTTCGACGGAGCGGAACCGCGGCTATACTGGTCGTTCACCTTATTCCGCGATCGATCCGTTTGCGAGAGGTGGGCCGTCGGCCCGCCTTTTTTTCGGCCTCGACCCCGCGGAGGGAGAACCGGCGATGGATCAAACCCAGGACGAACTGAAGAAGCTTGAGAACGAGATCGAGGCGCGCGTCGCCTCGCTCGACTCCGATCTCGAGCTGATCGCGGTCGAGCGACTCGGTCGTGAGCGCCTGCGCCTGTTTATCGATCGTCCCGAGGGCGTCGGCCTCGAGCACTGCGAGCTGGTGACGAAGGAGCTGGACGACCTGCTCGGCGACTACGCCCTGGAGGTCTCGTCGCCCGGCCTCGACCGCCCGCTGACCAAGCCGTCTCATTTCGAACGCTTCGTCGGCGAAACGGTCCGGGTCAAGACCCGCGAGCCGATCGACGGTCGCCGCAACTTCACCGGCCGCCTCGCCGTCGCCGGCCCCGAGTCGATCGAGATCGACCTCGACGACGGTCGGGCGGAGATCCCGCTCGACCGGGTACACCGTTCCAATCTCGTCCCCCAGCTGCCGGAGGTGCAAAGGTGAGCCGCGAGATCGTCGACGCGATCAAGGTCCTCGAACAGGAGAAGGGCCTCGACTCGGAGATCCTGATGTCGGCGCTCGAGGACGCACTGCTCTCCGCCTACAAGAAGTCGCCGGGCTCGGCCAAGTACGCCCGCGTCGACCTCGACCGCGAGACCGCGGACTTCCGCGTGTTCGAGCTGATCCTGCCCGCGGAGCTGGAGGAGAAGCTGCTGGCCCAGGTCGCCGAGGCCCAGGAGTCGGAGATCGACCCCGCCACGGGGGAGCTCCGCGAGCCCGAGGAGCCCGAGCTGGACCCGGAGGTGCTGGCTCCCTACGAGGACCAGATCGAGGCGATCGACGTCACCCCGGACAACTTCGGCCGGATCGCGGCCCAGACCGCCAAACAGGTGGTGCTGCAACGGATCCGCGAGGCCGAGCGGACGATGATGTACGAGGAGTTCCAAGATCGCGTCGGCGAGCTGATCACGGGGATCATCCAGCAGTCCGACAACCGCTATACGCTGGTTCAGCTCCGCGACCGCGTGGAGGCCCTGCTCCCGCGATCCGAGCAGATCTACAGCGAGCGCTACGACCACGGAATGCGGGTCAAGGCTGTGATCACGGACGTTTCGGCGGAAGGCAAGGGCCCCGCCGTCGTCGTTTCCCGCAAGAGCCCGGAGCTGATCAAGAAGCTGTTCGCGCTCGAGGTCCCCGAGATCGCCGACGAGCTCGTCGAGGTCGTCGGGGTCGCCCGCGAGCCCGGCTTCCGCTCGAAGATCGCAGTGGTCTCCCACGCCGACGGCGTCGATCCCGTCGGTGCCTGCGTCGGCCCCCGCGGCTCCCGGGTTCGCATGGTCGTCTCCGAGCTGCGCGGCGAGAAGATCGACATCATCCCGTACAACGAGGAGCCCGCGCGCTTCGTCGCCAAGGCGCTGTCGCCGGCTCGCGTGCGTGAGGTCCTCGTCGACGACGACAACCGCCAGGCGACCGTAATCGTGCCCGACGACCAGCTCTCGCTGGCGATCGGCCGCGAGGGACAGAACGCCAGGCTGGCGGCCAAGCTGACCGGTTGGCGCGTCGACATCGTGGGGGAGAGCGAGTTCGCCGACCAGGCGGAGGAGGAGAGCTTCGACGACGAGGAGGAGACGTTCGACGGGCGATGCCTCGCGGTCCTCTCGGCCGGCCGCCGCTGCCCCAACGCGGCCCTGCCGAGCTCGCGCTACTGCGGCCTGCCCACCCACCAGGCGCTCGCGCGGTTCGGGACCAACCAGGTCACCGTCCTCTCCTCGCTCGGCGATGACGAGATCGCCGTCCTGGCCAGACCCGACTCGTCCGACGAGGACGTCGGCCCGATCGTCGAGCGCGCCGAGGCCGCGTTCGACGAGCCGGGTGAAGAGGCGGAGGAGCCGGCCGCGGAGGAGGCTCCCGCCGCGGATGGCGAGGCTGCCGTCGAGTCCGCCGACGAGACCCCTGAGGAAACCGCCGCCGAGATGCCCAACGACGACGAGCCCGCTGAGGAAGTGGCCGCCGAGACGCCCGTCGAGGACGAGACCGCTGAGGAGACCCCCGCCGAGCAGGTTCCGGCCCCAGCGGAAGGCGCGACTCCCGAGGCGACGGATGACTCCGCCGGTCCGGTCGAGGAGATCGACTCCACCGACGGCGCCGAGGTTGAGGTCCTGGTACCCGAGGACGCCGCGGTCGAGCCGCTTGTGACGGGGGAGAACGGCGAGCCGGTCGATGTCGAGCAGGCCGTTGAGCCGCTGGTCACCGACCGCCCCGAAGGCGAAGGCCACTAGAGAGGTTCGATGGCGAAGCAACGCGTCCATGAGATCGCAAAGGCGCTCGGGCTCGAGTCCGAGCGGGTCATCGCTGCGCTCAAGGCGTCCGGAGTCGAGGTCAAGACGGCCTCCTCGAGCGTCGAGCAGTCCACGGCGCTGAAGGCGCTGGCGGCCGCGGGGGCGCTGCCGAAGAAGAAGCCGGTCCCGGCCGGCGCCGCGGGCTCCTCGCGGCCCGCGGCCCCGCGCCGCCCCGCCGCCGGCGATGCGAACGGCAACGCCGCCAAGAACAAGCGCCGCCGCGTCGTCATCGACTCCCAGGCCGCCCGCCGCGATCACATGTCGCAGGGGCCGCCGCAGCGTCCGCCGCGCCGCCGCGGCCGCCGCCGCCGTCCGGCATTCGACGAGTCGCCGGAGCTGAAGACGCTGACCACCGACGAGAACGAGACGACGAAGGTCAACTCGGGCGCGACCGTGCGCGAGGTCGCGGAGAGCTTCGGCGTGAGCAGCGCCGAGATCATCAAGAAGCTGATGCAGCAGGGCGAGATGGCGACCCTGACCCAGACGCTGACGGACGCCACGGTCGAGGCGCTGGGCGAGGAGTTCGAGCAGAAGGTCGAGATCGTCCACGCCGATGAGGAGGTCGAGGTCGAGCCGACCTTCGACGACGCCGAGGGCGACCTGGTCCTGCGGCCACCGGTCGTGACGGTGATGGGCCACGTCGATCACGGCAAGACCTCCCTGCTCGACGCGATTCGAAGGACCGAGGTGACCGCGGGGGAGGCCGGGGGGATCACTCAGCACATCGGCGCCTACCAGGTCCACCAGGAGGGCCGCACGATTACTTTCCTCGACACGCCGGGCCACCAGGCGTTCACGGCGATGCGCGCCCGCGGGGCGAAGGTCACCGACGTGGCGATCATCGTCGTCGCCGCCGACGACGGCGTGATGCCCCAGACCGTCGAGGCGATCGACCATGCCAAGGCCGCCGACGTGCCGATGATGATTGCCGTGAACAAGATCGACAAGCCGGGCGCCGAGCCCGACAGGGTCCGGACCGAGCTCGCGAACCTCGGCCTCCAGCCGGAGGACTGGGGCGGGGAGACCGTCTACTGCGACGTCTCCGCGAAGACCCAGGAGGGCCTCGACAACCTACTCCACATGATCCTGCTGGTCACCGAGCTCGAGGACCTGAAGGCGAACCCCGACGCCGCGGCTTCCGGCACCGTGATCGAGTCGCATCTCGATCCCGGCCGCGGCTCGGTCGTCACGGTCCTCGTCCAGCGCGGGACCCTCGAGGTCGGCGACGCCGTGGTCGCGGGCTCGACCTGGGGACGGGTCCGCGCGATGCACGACTTCACCGGCCAGAGGATCCAGACTGCAGGCCCGGGCGACCCGGTCGAGGTGCTCGGCTTCGACGGCGTCTGCGAGGCCGGCGAGCGCGTTGCCGTGGCCGAGAACGACCGCCGCGCTCGCCAGCTCGCCGGCGAGCGCGCCAACCGGCTCAAGACGGAGGCGCTCGCCCGTCGGACCGCGCGCCGGATCACGCTCGAGGACGTCTTCTCGAAGGCCAGGAAGGGCGAGATCAAGCAGATCAACCTCTTGCTCAAGGCGGACGTCTCCGGCTCCCTGGAGGCGCTCCAGGACGAAATCGCCAAATTGCCGCAGGACGACGTCTCCGTCGACGTGGTCCACGCCGCTGCCGGCGGGATCAACGAGTCCGACGTGATGCTCGCCGCGGCCTCCGACGCGATCATCATCGGCTTCAACGTGCGCCCCCTCGCCGACGCCCGTCGCGCGGCGACGAGCGAGGGCGTCGAGATCCGGAGCTACTCGGTCATCTACAAGATCACCGAGGAGCTCCGCGACGCGATGCAGGGGATGCTCGATCCCGACGAGGTCGAAACGACCCTCGGCGAGGCCGAGATCCTCGAGCTGTTCAAGGCGTCGAAGATCGGCACGATCGCCGGCTCTCGCGTCACCGAGGGCAAGATCTCCCGCGACGCCGAGGCGCGGCTCGTCCGCGACGGCACGGTCGTCTGGACCGGCCGGGTCAAGACCCTCCGCCGGTTCAAGGACGACGTCAAGGAGGTCGAGCAGGGACAGGAGTGCGGCATCACCCTCGACGGCTTCCAGGACACCAAGGTGGGCGACATCCTCGAGGTCTTCGAGACCACGCAGGTCGAGAAGACCCTGGAGTAGGACGCGGGCCCCGAACGCGATGGGCTTTCTCTGCTTGATCGAGGTCCAGCTGCACATCCCCGCGTCCCACTCGCTGAAGGGCAAGCGGCAGGTCGTCCGCTCGATTAAGGACGCCGTTCGCGAGCGGCTCGGCGCGGCCGTCGCGGAGGTCGACGGCCAGGACACGTGGCAGAGCGCGACGCTCCTCTGCGCGCTCGTTGGCCGCGAGGAGGCCGAGCTGGGCAAGCGCGCCGACCGTCTGGAGGGGATCATCGTGGCGAGGGCGGGGGAGGGGGCCTCGTTCAGCCGGGACCTGCGCAGCCTCGAGGACCTGCGGGGCTGAGACGTCAGCCGATCGGCCCATCGACCCGGCTCTGAGTCCCGGCTATAGTCGCCGGCCATGTCCACTGCGCGGATGCGCCGCGTGAACGAAGTGGTGCGTGAGGTGGTCGGAGTGACGATCGCCGACCAGCTCCATGACCCCCGCATCGGATTCGTGACCGTCACCGCCGTCGAAACCAGCCCCGATCTCCGCACCGCACAGGTGCACGTCAGCGTGCTCGGATCCGATGAGGAGAAGGAGGACACGCTGGTGGCGCTGCGCGCTGCGCGCGTCGTGCTCCAGAAGGAACTGGGATCGCAGCTGAGGATGAAACGGACCCCGAAGCTCACCTTTCACTACGACGACTCGGTCGAGCGAGCGGCCCGGTTGACGAAGATGCTCGAGGAATGATCTCGTGAGCCCGAGCCCGACGGCGACCACGGCTGAGTGCGAGGTGACCGCGGCGCTGGCGGCCGTGGTCGAGGAGATCGCGGCCGCCGAGCGTTTCCTGATCACGACCCACGAGGGTCCCGACGGCGACGCGCTCGGCTCGCTCCTGGGGCTGCATCAGATCCTCGCCCAGCTCGGCAAGGACTCAGTGATGTTCCTGGCCGAGAAGGAGTTCCCGCTGCCGGTCGAGTACCGCTTCCTCGCCCTGCAGGAGGTCTTCCACGAGCCGCCGGCGGACCTCGTCGATCGCACGATCATCTTCCTCGACTGCGGCAACATCGACCGGATGCCCGTGGACTGGCTGCAGGGCGGCCTCCGGATTCTCAACGTCGACCACCACCATGACAACACCCGATTCGGCGAGGTCAACCTCGTCGACGTCGAGGCGTCGTGTACTGCCGAGATCATCTTCGAGATCGCGCGGCGGCTCGGCGCGACGGTGACCCCGGAGATCGCCCAGGCGCTCTACGTCGGCCTGATCACCGATACCGGGATGTTCATGTACGAGAACACCGATGCCCGCACGCACCGCGTAGCAGCGGAGCTGATCGAGGCCGGGGTGGAGGTCAACGAGACCTTCCGCCGCCTCTACGAGCGCGTCCCCGAGGAGAAGCTGCGGCTCGTCGCCCGGGCGCTTGGCAACATCGAACGGCGCCTCGACGGGGCGCTCTCTGCGACCTACATCTCCGCCGATGACTACGCCGCCACCGGAGCCGACGAGACCCTCACGGAGGGGATCATCGACCTCGTCCGCGGGATCGAGGGGACGCTGGTCGCGGCCGTTGTCCGCGACAAGCCCGAGAGCCAACGCGAGGCGCGCAAGGTCAGCCTGCGCTCGACCGACGGCTCCGTGGACGTCTCGCTGATCGCCCGCAAGATGGGAGGCGGAGGCCATCAGCGCGCGGCCGGGTTCTCGACCGACCTGAGCTACGAGGAGCTCGTCGAATTCCTTGGCGACGAGACGCGCGCCGGCCTCGCCTGACCCGTTGACCGCGGCCGAGCCGGGCTTCCTGCTCTACGACAAGCCCGCCGGAATCACCTCCCACGACGTGGTGAGCCGGGTTCGCCGGGAACGGGGGGGAGCGAGTCCGATCAGGGTCGGCCACGCTGGCACGCTCGATCCATTCGCGACCGGCCTGCTGGTGGTGCTGCTGGGTGCGGCGACCCGGCTGCAGCGCTACGTCCTCGGCCTGCCGAAGACCTACCTGGCCACCGCGCGGCTCGGCTGGACCTCGAGCACCGGCGACCCCGACGGCAAGCTGCGCAAGACGGGGCGGATTCCCGAGCGGCTAGAGCTGCCGACCGGCCGGGTCACCCAGACCGTCCCGATGACCTCGGCGGTGAGGGTCGGCGGCGAGCGGCTCTACAAGAAGGCCAGACGCGGGGAGGACGTGCAGCGTCCCAGCCGGGAGGTGACCGTCGAGCGGGCGGAGCTGGTGGAAACGCGCGACGGCACGGCCACGTTCGAGATCGAGTGCTCCTCCGGCACCTACGTGCGGACCCTGATCGAGGAGCTGGCTGACGCCTATTGCCAATCGCTGCACCGGACCCGGGTCGGGACGCTGCGTATCGAGGAGGCCTCGCCGAGGGTCCATCCGGTCGAGGAGCTGCTGCCGTTCCTGGGCGAGGTGGAGTTGGACCCCGCGCAAGCGCGAATGGTTCGAAACGGCGTCCGGATCCCGGCCCCCGGCGCTGCTTCCGGCGGACAAGGGCCATTTCGGCTGTCCTGCGAGGGAAGGTTGATCGCGGTCGGACGCATCGAGGAGGATGGCCGCTTGCGGACCGAGGTCGTGCTGCCCGTGATTGAGTGAGGGGGATGAACCTGACCGTCACCTCTCTGCCCGACGTCGAGCCGCACCCCCGCGAGGTCGCGGTCGGCAGCTTCGACGGAGTGCACGTCGGCCACCGCGAGGTGATCAGGGGCTCCGACACCGTCCTCACCTTCGAGCCGCACCCGCTCTCGGTCATCCATCCGGAGGCGATGCCGAAGCTGATCATGCCGTTCGCGATCAAGCGTGACGTGATCGAGGGCCTGGGCGTCGAGGAGCTGGTCGTCGTGCCCTTCGACCGCGAGTTCGCCGGGCTCGCGCCGGATGACTTCTGTTCGCAGATTCTGGTCGAGCGACTCGGCGCGACGAGGGTCTCCGTCGGCGAGAACTTCCGCTTCGGCGCGCGGGCGCAGGGGACCCCCGAGTTGCTCGCCGCCCGCGCGGAATTCGAGACCTTCGTGGTCCCGCTGGTCGAGGCCGGCGGTGAGACCGTCTCCTCGACGCGGATCAGGGCGCTCGTCGCAGCTGGCGACGTCGAGGGGGCCGCACGATGCCTCGGCGCCCCGTTCCTGCTGGAGGGCGAGGTCGTCTCCGGGGACAAGCGGGGGCGCACGCTCGGCTTTCCGACCGCGAACGTCGTGCCCGATGAGACCTATGTGTACCCGGGCCACGGCGTCTATGCCGCCTTCGCCAACGGCAGGCCCGCCGCGGTCAACGTCGGGGTCCGCCCGACCTTCGAGAGCGGCCGCGGGGTGCTGATCGAGACCTACATCATCGACCACGACGAGGACCTCTACGGGAGGGCGATCCGGATCGGCTTCGTGCGGCGCCTGCGGGGAGAGAAGCGTTTCGTTTCGACCGAGGATCTGGTCGCGCAGATGCATCGCGACGTCGAGGAGGCCCGTGATCTCTGTGCTAGCTTCTCCGCTTCCTGAGCTGCGCCACGGGCGTGCCTCTAGGATTCGCCTATGTCCCTGACCAAGGAAAAGAAGGCCGAGCTGGTCGACAAGTACGGTCGCGACGGCGCCGACACCGGATCCACCGAGGTCCAGGTCGCGCTGCTCACCGCGCGCATCAACGAGCTCACCGAGCATCTGCGCGAGCACAGCAAGGACCATCATTCTCGCCGCGGGCTGCTGATGCTCGTCGGCCAGCGCCGCCGGTTGCTGCGCTATCTCGAGTCCACCGATCTCGACCGCTACCGGTCGCTGGTCGGCGAGCTCGGCCTTCGTCGCTAGAGCGGGCAATCCAGTGATCGATCCCGGGACGCAGGCACCCGACTTCACCCTGCCGGACCAGGACGGCAAAGACGTCTCCCTCTCCGACTACTCGGGGCGTATGCTCGTCCTCGCCTTCTACCCGCTCGACTTCAGCCCGGTCTGCGCCGACCAGCTCTCGATCTACCAGTAGGTCCTCGGCGAGATCGAGGCCCGAGACGCGACGCTCGTCGGAATCAGCGTCGATTCGGCCTTCTGCCACACCGCCTTCCGCGAGAGGTTCGGCCTGAAGATGCCCCTGCTGGCCGATTTCCACCCCAAGGGCGCGGTCTGCGGCGCCTACGGCGCGATGATCGCCGAGCGCGGCCACGCCAACCGCTCACTCGTGCTGATCGGAGTGGATGGCCAGGTGCTCTGGTCTCACGCTGCGCCGACCCCGCTCGAGATCCCCGGCGCCAACCTGATCTTCGACGCCCTCGACAGCGCCTGAGCGCCCGAGCCCGGATTGACTACCTCGGAGTCGCTCGGCAGCGCCCCGGTGCCCGCCGTCGGGCTCGACGACCACGTCCGCGGCGCCGGGCCGAACGCGGTCGTCTACCTCGATCTGGCGTGCCCGCGCTGCGCTGGAGCCTGGGCGCGGATCACCGAGCTGCCACTCGCAATCTGCGTACGCCACTTCCCGCTCGCCGGCAAGCGGCCCCGCTCGGCGGCGCTGCACGCCGCCGTCGAGGCGGCGGCGGTCCAGTCGGAAGCTGCGTTCTGGCCGTTCTGGGACTCGCTGCTGTTCGATCGCGGCCGGGTCGACGACCCTCACCTCTGGGACCGCGCCAGTGCGCTCGGGCTCGACGTCGCCGCGTTCGAGCGCGACCGCCGCTCCGACGCGGTCGCGGCGCGGGTCCGCCGCGACTTCGCGAGCGGCATCCGCGGCGGGGTCACCGGAACGCCGGCCGGATTCGCCGGGACCGAGCAGCTTCGCGGCGACCTCGTCGAGGCGCTGGAGGCGATCGCGGGCTCGGGAACCCGACCCGCGCTCTGAGATGATCCCGCGGCGACGGGGTCGTCGGGGTGGTCCGGCTGCGCCGGCTGCAGGCGCGAGGTGGTCGCCCGCAGCGGATCGGTCGGTTACCGCCATCTACGCCTGCGCCAAGGGCTGTCGCCGCTAGCTTCTCCGACGTCGGCGCCCGCATCTGTACTCTCCCTGCCGAATAGATCAACCCGAACCACTCGGGTCGTCATCTCGCGGGTCCTAACCCGCGCCGTTCAAAGACGCGACGACCTCCGGAAGGAATTACGAATACATGACTATCTTTGACGTGAAGAACGTCGCTGTGGAAATCGGCGGCGAGGAGATCAGCTTCGAGACCGGCAAGATGGCTCGCCAGGCGAGCGGCGCGGTCGTCGTCCGCAGCGGCGAGACCATGGTCCTCTGCACCGCGACGATGGGCAACCTCCGCGCCGTGGACTTCCTGCCCCTGACGGTCGACGTCGAGGAGCGCCACTACGCCGTCGGCAAGATCCCCGGCTCCTACTTCCGCCGCGAAGCCCGCGCCGGCGAGAAGGCGACGCTGACGGCGCGCATGATCGACCGTCCGCTCCGCCCCCTCTTCCCAAAGGGCTGGCACTTCGAGACCCAGCTCGTCTCGACCCCGCTCTCGGTCGACCACGTGCACCCCTACGACATCCTCGCGATGAACGGCGCCTCCGCGGCGCTGGCGATCTCGCCGGTCCCCGTCCAGGAGCACGTCGGCGCGGTCCGCGTCGGCAAGCTCGAGGGTGACTTCGTCGTCAACCCGCCCGAGGAGCAGCACGAGAACCTCGAGATGGACCTGATCGTCTCCGGCTCCAAGGAAGCGATCCTGATGGTCGAGTGCGGCGCCGACAACGTCACCGAGGCCGAGGTGCTCGATGCCCTCGACATCGCCCACGCCGAGATCAAGAAGCTCGTCGGCGCGATGGAGGAGCTGGCCCGGATCGCCGGCAAGGAGAAGCTCGAGGTCGAGGCGCCGACGATCGACGAGGGCCTGCTCTCGCAGATCCGCGACACGCATCAGACCGCGATCGACGAGGCGACGAGCGTCCCCGAGAAGCTCGCCCGCCAGGAGGCGGTCGAGGCGATCAAGGACGCGGTGCTGGCGCGGTACGCGCCCGACACGGGTGACGAGGACCCCGACGGCGCTCGCCACGACGAGGTCTCGACCGCCTTCGGCGCGATCGAGAAGTCGACGATCCGCAAGCGGATCGCGGTCGACAAGCGACGTCCCGACGGTCGCGCCCAGGATGAGATCCGTCCGATCGAGACCGAGGTCGACATCTCCCCCCGCGTGCACGGCTCGGCGCTGTTCACCCGCGGTGAGACGCAGATCCTCTCCAACGTGGCGCTTGGCACCACGCGGATGGACATGCGGCTCGACAATCTCGGCCTGCAGGAGACCAAGACGTTCTTCCACCACTACAACTTCCCGCCGTACTCGGTCGGCGAGGCCGGGTTCATGCGTGGTCCGAAGCGTCGCGACATCGGTCACGGCGCGCTCGCCGAGCGTTCGCTGCTGCCGACGATCCCCTCCCAGGACGACTTCCCGTACGTGACCCGGATCGTCTCCGAGACGCTCGAGTCCAACGGCTCGTCGTCGATGGGCTCGGTCTGCGCCTCCTCGATGGCTCTCCAGGCAGCGGGCGTCCCGGTCACCGCACCGGTCGCCGGCGTCGCGATGGGGCTGATCAAGGAGGACGAGCACGTGATCGTCCTCACCGACATCGCCGGCGTCGAGGATCACCTCGGCGACATGGACTTCAAGGTCGCCGGCACCAAGGAGGGGATCAACGCCCTCCAGATGGACATCAAGATCACGGGCGTCACGTTCGACATTTTGCGCGAGGCGTTGGAGCAGGCTCGCCAGGGCCGGCTCTTCATCCTCGACAAGATGGCGGAGTCGATCGACGGCCCGCGCGAGCAGCTCAGCCCGACCGCACCGCGGATCGAGTCGATCAAGATCGATCCGGAGAAGATCGGCGCGGTCATCGGCAAGGGCGGCGAGACCATCCGCGGCCTCTCGGAGGAGTTCGAGGCCCAGATCGACGTCGAGGACGACGGCACGATCCGCGTCTACGCGGCGAACGGCGAGCTGGTCGAGGCCGCGATCGCTCGGATCAGCGCCATGACGCGCGAGGCCGAGGTCGGCGACCAGTTCCACGGCAAGGTCGTGAAGACGACGACGTTCGGCGCGTTCGTCGAGCTCGTCAAGGGCACCGACGGCCTCCTGCACATCTCGGCGGTCAAGCCGGGTGAGCGGGTCGACACCGTCGAGGACGTCCTCAACCAGGGCGACGAGATCGACGTGACCGTGGTCGAGGTCGACCGCGAACGGGGCCGGATCGGCCTGCGGCTCTCCGAGGACCCGCAGGTCTCCGGCAAGACCAAGGACGAGCTCGCCGCGGTCGGCAGCGGCGACCGCGGACCGCGGCGCAGCAGCGGCGGCGGCGGACGCGGCGGACGCGACCGCGGCGGTGACCGCGGCGGCAACCGTGGTGGCGACCGCGAGCGGCGCAGCCGCGACTAGGTGGCTGGAGGGACTGAGGTGACCCTTCCCGAGAACGTCGAGCTGACCGAGCTGGACGGCGGCCTCCAGGTCGTTACTGAGACCGTTCCTGCGGTCCGCTCGGTTGCGCTCGGGCTCTGGGTCAAGACCGGATCGCGTGACGAGACGCCGGCTCAGGCCGGCGTCTCGCATTTCCTCGAGCACCTGCTGTTCAAGGGGACGGACCGCTACTCGGCGATCGAGATCTCCGAGTACTTCGACGGGCTCGGGGCGATGACGAACGCGGCGACGAGCAAGGAGACGACCCACCTCTACTCGCGCTTTCTCGACGAGCACACCGAGGCAGCGCTCGATCTGCTCGCCGAGATGTTCCTCGAGCCGACCTTCCCCGACATCGACTCCGAGCGTCAGGTCGTGATCGAGGAGATCGCGATGTATGAGGACGAGCCCTCAGATCGCGTCCACGACGTCCTCGCCGACGCCATCTTCGGCGACCACCCGCTGGGCCGGAGGGTCCTCGGCACCACCGAGGTGATCGGATCGATCCCGATCCCCGACATCTCTACCTATCACCAGGAGCGTTATCGCGGGTCCAATCTGGTGGTTTCGGCGGCGGGGAGCCTGGAGCACGAGCGGATCGTCGAGCTAGTCCGGACCCACCTCCAGCCGGGCGGCGGCGAGATCGAGGCGAGCAACGGTGGCGCCCCGCGCGACGCGGCCAATCTCTGCTTCTACCCGAAGGAGACCGAGCAGTACCACATCTGCTTCGGCGCGCCCGGGATCCCGCGCAACGACGACCGCCGCTTCGCCCTGACCGTCATGGACACGATCTTCGGCGGCTCGAGCTCCTCGCGCCTGTTCCGCGAGGTTCGCGAGAAGCGTGGCCTCGCCTACGCCGTCGGCTCTTACTCCGAGCAGTTCGCCGACCGCGGCACGGTCGCGATGTACGTGGGCACCCGCGAGGACAACGTCGCCGAGGCCTGCGAGATCATCGGCCACGAGCTCGCCTCGCTCCGGACCGATGGCGTCAGTGCAGCCGAGCTGCTGCGGGCGAAGGAGCACGTCAAGGGCCGCTTGGTCCTGGCGCTCGAGTCGACCCCTGGCCGGATGTCGCGGAACGCACGATCCGCCCTCTTCGGCACTCCGTTGCTCACCCTCGACGAGCTGATCGGCAAGACCGAGGCGGTCACCCTCGACGACGTCGCCGAGCTCGCCAACGAGCTGTACGCGCCGGAGCGCATCTCCGCCGCCTGCATCGGCGCCGAGGAGTCACACTTCCGCGAAGCCGTCGCGCCGGTCAGCGAAGGGCTCGCGGGCTAGCTCCCACCCTGGCTGAGACCGATGGCCGCTCCAATCCGAGTCGCAGTCGCCGGCGCCGCCGGGCGCATGGGCGCGACGGTGTGCGACGCGATCGCCGAGGCCGAGGGTCTCGAGCTCGACGGCCGTGCTGATCCCGCCCTCGACACCGCGCTGGCCGACGTGCTTCCCGGTGCCGACGTCGTGGTCGACTTCACGGTCCCCGACACGGCGCTCGCCAACGCCGTCGCCTGCCTCGGCGCCGGGGTCCACGTCGTCGTCGGGACCACGGGATTCGAGCTCGACTCGCTGCGCGAGGCCGCCGAGCGCACCTGGGCCGGGGGCGGGGGGCCACGAGCGTTCGTGGCTCCCAACTTCGCGATCGGCGCGGTCTTGATGATGGAGCTGGGGCGGCGGATCGCCGAGTTCATGCCCGAGGTCGAGATCGTCGAGCTCCACCACGACCGCAAGCTCGATAAGCCGTCGGGGACGGCGTCGCGCACCGCGGATCTGCTGCGCGGCGCCGGCGCGAACGTCCACGAGCCGATCCACTCGATCCGGCTGCCCGGGCTCGTCGCCCATCAGGAGGTCGTCTTCGGCGGCCCGGGGCAGACGCTCTCGATCCGCCACGACTCGATCGACCGCAGCTCCTTCATGCCGGGGGTGGTGCTGGCGTGCCGGCGGGTGGGTGGGTTACCGGCCCCCCTCACGGTGGGGCTCGAGACCCTTCTCGAGCCTCCGCAATAGGGTGGGTGGGCCTTGACCGACGAACTGGCGAACATGGACGCGACCGCGCAGGCCGAGCTGGTCAGCAGCGGCGAAGCGAGCCCGCCGGAGCTGGTCGACGCCGCGATCGCGCGCTCGGAGCAGGTGAACCCGGAGATCAACGCGATCATTCACGACCTCTCGGAGGAGGCGCGCGCCGCGGCGAGCAACGGGGTCCCCGACGGCCCGTTCACTGGTGTGCCCTTCGTGCTCAAGGATCTCGGCGCCGCGTTCGCCGGCCAGCCGCTCCACATGGGGATGCAGGCGCTCAAGGACGCAGACTTCCGGGCCCCCGTCGACACCTTCCTGGCCGAGCGCTTCCGCGCCGCCGGGCTGATCACGATCGGCAAGACCAACACCCCCGAGCTCGGGATCCTGCCGACGACCGAGCCGAAGGCCTACGGGGCGACGAAGAACCCGTGGGACACGACGCGCACCCCGGGGGGCTCGTCGGGTGGATCCGCCGCCGCGGTCGCGGCCGGGATCGTGCCGATGGCGCACGCCAACGACGGCGGCGGCTCGATCCGCATCCCCGCCTCCAACTGCGGGCTCGTCGGGCTCAAGCCGACGCGCCAGCGGATCAGCGAGGGGCCGCTGATCGGCGACAACCTCTCGGGGCTGACGGCCGAGCTCGTGGTCTCCCGCTCCGTCCGCGACAGCGCCCGGATCCTCGACGCCGTCCAGGGGCCGGCACCGGGCGACCCCTACTTCGCCCCGCTGCCCGTGCGCCCCTACGTCAAGGAGCTCACCGACGAGTCGACCGGCCTGCGGATCGGGATGATGAAGGAGCCGGCGGTCCCCTCCGAGGTCGATCCGGACTGTGTGAAGGCGGTCGAGAAGGCGGCGAAGCTGCTCGAGTCGCTGGGCCACGAGGTCACCGGTGACTCCCCCTTCGACATGATCCCGAACGAGGGCATCGGGCTCGACATCGAGGACAGCTTCCTGACCCGCTGGGCCGCGGGGCAGGCCGCGGTCCTCCAGCAGATGGGGATGATCGCGGGTCGCGAGATCACCGCCGCCGACGTCGAGCCGCTGACCTGGGCCCTCGCCGAGATCGGCCGTGAGCGATCCTCCGGCCGCTACCTGCTCGACGTCGGCATTCACCACGGGATCTCGCGGATGATCGCCGGCTGGTTCCACGCCGGTCACGAGCTCCTGCTGACGCCGACGATGGCCGAGGTCGCGCCGCCGCTCGGCACGTTCGACGACTCCGGCTCCGACCCTATGGACGCCTTTCGCCGCGCGTTTCCCTCGGGGGCGTTCACCGCTCTCTTCAACGTCACCGGACAGCCTGCGATCTCGCTGCCGCTGCACTGGACCGACGAAGGTGTCCCGGTCGGGGTTCAGCTCGTCGCCCCGTCCGGCCGCGAGGACGTGCTGCTCCGCGTAGCGGCACAGCTCGAGCGGGCTCAGCCCTGGGCCGAGCGGACTCCGCCGGTATTCGCCGCTTAGGTTGTCCCGATGAGTCCAATCGATATGGGGGATCTCGGCGGCGTTCTGACCGCGATGGCGACACCGTTCGACAATGGTGGCGACGTCGACCACGATGCGGCCGGCCGGCTTGCCGTCCACCTGCTCGAGAATGGCTCCGACGGTCTGGTCGTCGCCGGCAGCACGGGTGAGGCCGCGACGCTCGACGACGGCGAGCAGATTGCGCTGCTGCGCAGCATCCGCTCGGCCGTGGGCGAGGACACGACGCTGATCTGCGGCACCGGGACGAACGACACCCGCCACTCCGCGAACCTGACCCGAACCGCCGACGAGGCCGGCGCGGACGCGATGCTGGTCGTCACTCCGTACTACAACAAGCCCAACCGGGCCGGGATGCGAGCGCACGTCGAGGCGATCGCGGCGGTCACCGAGAAGCCGATCGTCCTCTACAACATCCCTTCGCGAACGGTGATCAACGTGCCGCCCGACGATCTCGCGGCGCTGGCCGAGATCGACAACGTCGTCGCGGTCAAGCAGGCGAACGACGACGAGCTCGCACTCGTAGACGGCCTGGCGCTGCTGGCCGGCAACGACGGGGTCTTCCTGCGCTGCCTTGAGCTCGGGGGCGCCGGCGGCATCCTCGTCGCCTCCCACCTGGTCGGCCCGCAGATGGCCGAGATCCGCGACCTCATCGAGGCCGGGAACCATGAGCGGGCTCGCGAGATCGACGCCGGACTACAACCGCTCTACGACGCGCTCGGCGTGACCACGAACCCGATGCCGCTCAAGGCCGCGCTCGAGATGCTCGGCGTCTGCTCGGGTCGCATGCGGCTACCGATGGTGCCGCTCGACGAGAGCCAGCGCGCGGTTGTTCGATCTGCGCTCGAGCGGCTCGAGCTCGAGGTCCACGCATGAGCCAGGCCAACGGCAAGGGGGGCAAGCTTCGGATCCTGCCGCTCGGCGGGCTCGGCGAGATCGGCAAGAACATGTGCGTCGTCGAGCTCGACGGGCGCATCGTCGTCCTCGACACCGGGCTGATGTTCCCGACGGCCGAGATGCTCGGGATCGACCTGGTCCTGCCGGACTTCAACTACCTTCGCGACCGGCTCGGCGACATCGACGCGATCGTGCTCACCCACGGCCACGAGGACCACGTCGGCGCGCTGCCCTACGTCCTGCGCGAGATCGGCATCCCGCCGGCGATCTACGGCGGCAAGCTGACGATCGGCATGGTTCGCTCGAAGATCGAGGAGCACAAGCTGCGCGACGTGCCGCTGCGGGATCTCCAGCCGGGCCGGATCGAGCAGGTGGGCGCCTTCGGGATCGAGATGATCCACATGTCCCACTCGATCCCCGACGCCTGCGCCGTCGCGATCCACACCGACGTCGGCACGGTCCTCTTCACCGGCGACTACAAGTTCGACCACACTCCGGTCGACGGGGTCCCGGCCGACTTCGCCCGGCTCGCCCAGCTCGGCAGCGAGGGTCTGCTCCTCCTCTGCGGAGACTCGACCAACGCCGACCGCCCCGGAGTCGCGCCGTCGGAGTCGAGCGTTGGCCCGGCGCTGCTGGAGACGTTCGGACGTTGCGAGGGGCGGATCATCGTCACCTGCTTCGCATCGAACGTCCATCGCGTCCAACAGGTCATCGAGGCCGCGGAGAAGCTCGACCGCAAGGTCGCGCTCGTCGGTCGCTCGATGCGCAAGAACTTCAACATCGCCTCCAACCTCGGAATGGCCCACGCTCCCGACGGGATGTTGATCCAACCCCGCGACATCGAGAACCACCCGGAGGGGAAGGTGATCGCAATCTCGACCGGCAGCCAGGGCGAGCCGCTCTC
>Ga0180121_10000389_pt1 | contig 18204 bp, 18 predicted proteins | sample AntDrymUQ5402106_2_FD_129676 | JGI IMG/M metagenome (GOLD analysis project Ga0180121, IMG submission 129676) | Polar desert sand microbial communities from Dry Valleys, Antarctica - metaG UQ540 (21.06) (version 2) (version 2) | ecosystem: Environmental > Terrestrial > Soil > Desert | place...
CGAGCGACGTACACACCGGGAGCCAGAACCACGGGCGTCACATTGGCGGCTGAGATGATTCCCACGCCGAACCGAAACAGTGCGCCCAGCTCCCAGTTGGATTGGTCGGCCGAGCGGCCCAGGATTCGAGCTCGAGGCTCAGTGTAGACCCAGAGTATGTTGCGCCCGCCCTGCTGCGACTGGTAACTGAGACCCATGACACACAGGTTGGCCCTCGAAGCGCGGGCCGAAAACAGCCCTCGACGTCGGTTCCGTCCGCAGGATCGCTTCCCGGCAGCGGTGCCGCGCCGCTTTGGGCAAAGCCACTGTGCCATCCACCGGCTAACTCGATACCGAGCTCCCACCCGGGCCGGTTGGCTGTGGCAAGCCGCCGGCGCGACTGCGCGACATCGCGATAAATCCTCAACCGGGTCGATATGCGGGACCCCTGGATGGTGATGGGCCGGAGCTCGTATTCGCCGTCCTGGTCCGGGTAGATCTCGACGATGGACGAGCCGCTGGCGGTCCTGGAGTCGCCTATCGGGTATACCCGCGGGATTGGGCGGCCACTGAATCGCGAAAGCAGCACGAGGGTGACGTCCTCGCTGCTCAGCTCGGCCCGATATACCTGTCGGTCGACGAGGAAAATCCGAACGATCTCGTCCGTTACGGTGAAGTCGTGGTCCAGGACCAGTACGTCCGCGCTATCCACTGCTTGCGTACGGTCCTGGGCCTGTGCGGTCGCACTCAGGCACAGCAGCAGCGAGGCTGCCGCGGCAAGTCGAGACATTCTTCACCAGAGTTTACGGGAGTGGGGGATGCGGTGGGGAAATTGGCAAGTTATGGGCCGGCAGGCGTTCACGGCGGCGGCGCACTCTAGCCCAACCTGGAGCCTGGGCCTCTGGCAGTTTGCGTTTAACCGCCGGTAATCCGAACCCCGCAGCTGACGCAGTGCCTCCACCCGGCTTCGGTCTCACTCCGGCAGGCAGGGCAGCGGATGATCCCCTGGCCCCCACCACAGTGGGGACAGAAATTGACGACCCGGCCGGTCGGGAGCCCCCGGTCGCATAACCCGCACCGGAGAGCGCCATGGCCAGTGGCTCCCGCGGGATCCACATCATCAAGTGGTTCGAGCGCGGGCAGCTCCGGCAAGCCGACAGAGGGTTCCTCTCCGGTAACTGTCCGACCCGAAGCGTCCGGTGGGGCGAAGGCGAGCCCGGGCTGGTGGTTGAGTGCGAGCGCCAGCGGCTTCGGCTCGAGGCTTACCACCGCATTGCCGTGCCGCTGAACTATTTCCAGGTCGGGGTTGGAGCTCCCTATTTCGACCTCGAACTCGGCCCGCACTTCGGCCGGCTCGGTGCGGGCGAAGCCGCCTTCTCCAGCGCAGAGCCGCATCAGGACGAGCTCGTAGTCCTCGGCGCTCTCCAGCTCGAGCGCCCGCCGGTTGGCCCGGTAGGGCACGATGGTCTCACGCAGCTCCGACAGCGGCAGCGGCCGGTGAAGTCGGGCGGGATCCGTGGCAGCAAGGTTCCGAACGATCTGCCGGAAGAAGCGATCCAGGTCGGTCATTCGCTCAGTCGCCAACCGGCAGGCCGCTCGGTACGCTGGCGGGGATGGTGGTGCCCAGACCCAACGCGCCGGGATCCGTCAGCGATCGCAGAAACAAAAGGATGTCGGCCACTTCCCCGGTCGAGAGCGTGAGCGGCGCTTGGACCAGGGGATCGATCGAGGCAGCTAGAGCCTCGACCGCTGCCGCGTCGGAAAGGTGCGACGCACGGAGGTCTTCCCGGAGCTGGGAAGCGTCGTACGAGCGCAAGGCTGAATCGGTGTCCAGGTAATGAAGTACGGCCGCCTCCAGCGTGGTGTAGGCACCATCGTGCATCCAGGGGCCGGTCAGCTCCACGTTGCGAAGCGGCGGGGTGCGAAATCGAAACTGGTCGGTCTGACTTGCTGTGACGCGTGCCAGCCCGCGATCCTCGGGCTCGTCGGGACTCATGCCGGGTCCAACCTGAGGTACGCCGATACCATGAAACAGCTGATCGGTAAGGTGGGGGCCCAGATGACAGGAACCACAGGCTGCCTTGCCGAAAAACAGGATCGCGCCACGCTTCTCCGGCTCAGCCAGGGCCCCGTCATCTCCGCGGACATATCGGTCAAAAGGCGAGTTCACGCTGGTGAACGCGGCCACTTCGAACGCCGCGATGGCATTGGCTGCGTGCTGGAAGCCGAGCTCTGCCGGGGCAACCGCCGGGTAGGCCGTCTGGAACAGGGAGACGTATTCCGGGATGGCCAGGATACGATTCATGAGAGCAGCCCAGATAGCAGGCCGTTCCTCGTCACCGGGCTGAGCCAGCTCGTTCGGCACACCAAAACGATCGAGGTCGCCAACCTGTCCGCGCATCTCCAGCCTCGTCGCCACCGGGAACATCGCCTGGGCCGAGAGGGGACCCGAGAGGCCGGCGGGCAGCTGAACTCCGGCGGGCGTGTGGAAGTCGCCATTGCTGGCCTGAGACACCCGCCCATCCCAGAACATGCGGCTAAATTCGGCGTATCCGCGATTGAAGAGCTCCTGCGAATTTCGCGGGGTGAATTGGGGGGCGGTGGAGAGAACTCGAGACCCGGCGGCCCCGGTGCCACCGGTGCCGATCGATATGGAGAGTCCATCCGACGTGCCGGATACCGGGTTGTGGCAGGTGGCGCAGGATACGTCCCGGTTGCCGCTCAGCACCTTGTCGAACATCAGTGCCTGTCCCAGACGCACCAGATCAGGGTCCTCGGGCGGCAGCGGCGAGAGCGGGGTGACATTGGCCTGCCCTAAAGCGTCCCGCACCTGGCTATCGAGGTCACTGCCTCCAACGGGCCCATCACCACAGCCGGCAGTCAGCATGGCTGCAGCGGTTATCCAGAGGAGCCCTTTCATTTAACCACTATGGTACCAGTCATCCCCAGGCCATGCACCCCGCAGTCATAGGTGTAGCTGCCGGCATCCGGGAATGACGTGCTGAACACGCTTCCGTCATCGCTAAAGGCGGGGCTTTCGGGGAAGCCGGCATCGTCGAAGCGCACGGTGTGGGTTCCGGCTTCGGTCCAGGTCCAGGTGACCGTTCCGCCTGTTGCCACGGTATCGATGGCCGGATCCGTGGACCCGTTGCGGGCGCTCTGAAAAAGGATGTTCGCCACGTTGACGTTTGCGGTGGGCGGCGGCGTTTCTCCGGATCCAGCCGGGCCATCGCCACAGCTTGCCAAGAGTGTGGCCGAGACCAGGGACAGGAGCCGCCTGGGGCGTGGTTGCATCATCCGTAGCCTCAGTTCAATCATAAGGTCTATCCTCCTTTAGCCCGCGAGCGGAAACCCCTCGCCCGCTGCAAGCCGCCGCTCCAGCACCTGGTACTCGGCATCCGGATCGTAACCCGGGAACTTCTTCTTCGCCTGCTTGGCTGTCAGCCATTCGAGGAACTTCGACTCGACCGCTCCCGCGGAGGTCCTCTGCTCCCGGGCGGCTCCCACGGCCAGCTCGTCGGCGTACTCATTCTTGGGATGACCGGCATGGCCCCGGACCCAGGTCCATTGGACGTCGTGCTTCTTCGCGGCAGCCAGCAGGTCCTGCCACAGCTGAAGATTCTCGATTGGACCGCCAGAGCGCTTCCACCCGCGAGCCACCCAGCCCGGTACCCACATACGCATCCCCTTCACGAGATACTCGGAGTCGGAAACCATGAGGGCCCGCAGCCGGGCTCCCTTGGCGCCGAGCAGCTGTAGCGCGGTGGCTGCGCCGAGCAGCGCCATCCGGTTGTTGGTCGTGCCCGGCGAGCAGCCATAGAAATCCCGGCGCTGAGTGCCTGATCTGGTCCTCGCCTCGATCAGACCTCCATACCCGCCGTGATTCTCTCCCTCCCGGCCATTCCCCAAACAGCTCTCGTCCAGATGCACGACGGCGATGGGGGTCACTCAATGACCTGAAAGCCGTCGATGTCGCCCAGATGAAACGTCAGCTCCTCGCCGGTCATCGGGAGCCGGCCCACGAACACTTCGTGCCGTCCCACGAAAGTCACCCGCAAGGCAACCACGATGTACTCGGTTCCCCGCCGTGAGATCGCTACCCGGAGTCCTCGCCGTGCCGCGGACTCCAGCTGATCCATGCGTTGGGCGGTCCATCGGAGTGGTGACATCAAGGAAGGCCAGCGGCTCCCATGTTCTCAGCCAAGTTGTCGAGCGACGCGGACGTGTCCGGCGGGGCCGCCGGTCAGCCGGCCGATGACGCTGGCCGCTGGAGTATGCTCCTCGCGCAACGCGGCAAGCAATGCACCTTCGTTCTCGGGCGGAACCGCCAGCAGCAGCCCCCCCGAGGTCTGGGCGTCCACACAGAGGTAGCGATCAGCCTGGCTCAGCTCGGCTGCCCACTCCACCCGGTCGGCGGCCGCGTAATTCCTCTCGGTGCCCCCGGACACGATTCCGCGGGAAACGAGATTTCGGGCGTGCGGCAGAATCGGGAGCGCTTCGAATGCGACCTCCGCCGCCACCTTGCTCGCGTCCAGCATGCCGGTGAGGTGACCGATCAGTCCAAACCCGGTCACATCCGTTGCGGCACTCACGCCGACCTTCAGAGCCGCGCGGGCAGCCCCATCGTTCAAGGTAGTCATGGAACGGACCGCGTCCTCCATTCCGGTCTCGAGGAGCGCATCACGCTTCAAAGCCGTGGCCAGAATACCGGTGCCCAACGGCTTGGTGAGAACCAGAATATCACCGGCACAGGCCGCGGCGTTGGTGAGCATCCGGTCGGGGTGCACCTCGCCAATCACGGTCATGCCGAAGATCGGCTCCACGGCATCGATGGAATGGCCACCAAGAATCAGACATTTTGCCCGCTCGGCAACCTCAGCGGCTCCACGAATCACCTCGGCCAGCATCTCGAAGGGGACCCGGTCGCTGGGCCACCCGAGCAGGTTGAGGGCAAACAGCGGAGTCGCGCCCATCGCGTAGATGTCGCTCAGTGCGTTGGCGGCCGCGATTGCGCCCCACGATGCCGGGTTGTCGACAATGGGGGTAAAGAAGTCCACCGTCGTGACCAGGGCCCGATCCGGAGACAACAGAAACACCGCGGCGTCGTCCCTGGTGGTGGCGTCGATGAGGACTCGGGGGTCCATGATGGGGGGCAGATGGCGCAGGACCTGCGCCAGGTCGGCTGGGCCGAGCTTGCAGGCTCAGCCGGCGCCGTGCGAGAGCGCGGTGAGACGAATGCGGGGCTTCTGGTCCATCGGGCCATCCGGCATCCTACATCTCCTTCCCGGCCCAGATCAATGAACGCAAGGCAATCAGGGCCCGTTCCTGCTGAGCGGTAGAGCCGAAACTCCCGTCGATCCGCTGGCGGGCAAACAACGCCGGGACTGCCCGGCGAACAGTTGCCTGGGCATCCCTGGTCCCGATCGCCAGCAAGGCCTCCAGGGTGTGAAACAGGTCGGCGTTGGCCCAGGTGCCGTCCTCGGACTGGTTTCCTGCCACCGCGCCGGCCAGCCTGGGAAGGATCTCCTGGTGGGCCTCGGCAGCAAACGCAAGCGTGTGAATTCCCGCCACGATCATGTCGGGTGCGAAGTACCCGCTCCAATCATCCCATTGCTCCTGCAGCTGAAACAGACTGAGAAGGTGCTGCTCGACCCCCGGCCGTTTCTCCATCCGGCCCCGGAGGGCGGCCCGCAGCGCCAGGCAGCTGATGGCAAAGCGGGCCGCGGGCTCCGCCCGGAACACCTTCCCGTTGGGAAACATGACCGGCGCGAAGCGGTGCATCGGTGGAGCGGGGGAGAAGAATCCCGAGATGAAGTGCTCGCAGGCGCGATGCGCGTGACGGGGAGGACTACAGCCCTCGCTGAATGCGCCGGGCTTGCTCTGGAGGCCGAGCACCCAGCCCATGACCCGCACGGTGCCGGCATGATCGCCCTTGCAGCCGAGGTCCAGAAGCTCGTGGGCCCGCCAGACAGTGGCGACCACTGCACCGGAGATGCTGCCATCCATTCCCGTTTCCGCCCTCATATCGTCCACCAGACGCATGGCCAGCACTTCGTCTCCGGGAGCCGGCTGCCCCAGGGCCTGGCGAGCCAGCACGCCCTGCCGCGTGGACAGCTCGGCGAAGAACAGCTGAAGCCGATCGATTCCGTCCTGCATGCCTGCGGCTCTCACGATTTACCAGGTGGCGCGAATTGAGTCGGCGTCGAGCAAATACCCTCGCGCCATGACCGACGTGATGGCACGGGTGTTACGGATATCAACCAAGGGGTCCCGGGAAAGGACTAACAGGTCGGCAACCTTGCCTGGTGCCAGAAGGCCGAGCGAGTCGACGCCGATCAGAACTGCGGCGTTGCGAGTCGCGGCCCGCAAGGCTTCTCTCGGCGTGAGGCCGGCCCGGACCAGGAGCTCCATCTCGCGGTGCTCGCTGTAGCCCGGGATCAGCATCGGGCCGGCGGCGTCGGTTCCGGCGGCTAGCCGCCCTCCGGCGGCGGCAAACTGCCGGATGAACAGGTCCTGATTGGCCCGTGACTTCTGGAATGCCTCGAAATCAGTCTCGGTCCAACCGATGCGGGCGATGAGCCCTCGCACATCCCACTCCTTCTGCTCGGCCTCAGGGACATCCTGGAGCGCCGGGTCTCGCAACAGTCCCGGCTCGTCCAGGCGGCTCAGGGTTTCGTGCAACACGAGGGTCGGGACGAGGGTAACCTTTCCTTCAGCCAGCCGGGTCGCCACCCGCGCCAAAGCCGCCGAATCCAGACCGGCCCAGCTGCGCTCGGAGGCGGTCCATCCGGGGAAGAATCCGCGGTAGTGAGCGCCGAACAACGACTTCGCGTTGGGTGAGGCCGCCTCGGGAACGCCAGTCAGGTGTTCGATGGATGCGACGCCGGCCTTGGCCGCGGTCACGGCGTCGGTCAGCCCGAGGTGGGCGCTCACTCCGAGATTGAAAACCCGCGCCTCTTCGACAATGGCCCGCAGGAGTGGCGGATCGATGCGAGTGTAAACCTTTACGAAGTCGGCTCCAGCGCTGACCAGTCGGTCCGCGCCTTTCCGGGCCTCATCTTCGTTGTTGACGCCGATGGCGTCCGGAAAGGTGGCAGGCAGTCCATCGATCATGGCGCCGGCCGCGTACACTCGCGGTCCCTCGGGCGCTCCCGGGGCAGAGCCCTTCTTGAGCCTGGTCAGCGAAGCCATTCCGCCGTGTGCGTCTCGAACGGTGGTCACGCCCCAGGCGAGAAAACGGGGCCGGGCCCAGGATGCGGCCGGGGCCAGGTGCACGTGAGCATCGATCAGCCCCGGGATGATCCAATGCCCGGTAACGTCGACCTCGCGAGTTCTGCTGGGGAGCTGGAAGTCGGTCCAAAGTCCGACGGACTCGATCCTGCCCTCGCGCACCACGACCGCCGCGTTTGCCACCGGCGGCCCACCGCTGCCGTCGATGAGCGTGGCTCCCACCAGGGCGACACCGTCCTGGTTCCCCGGCTTGCATCCGAGCAGGAGCGCCCCGGTCAGGGCAAGGCGCCCGAGCAGGTAGCTAGTCTGGATCACTGGAGGAGTGGTCGTGAAGAATTTTCCAACCTTCTGGCTGGCGCTCCATGACGAGGGTGAAGGGCCCGCTGGCGGTGACCTCGGCTCCCCGCTGAAGAATGAAGCGCGCGGTCACCAGGGCGAGGGTGGGGCTCAGGCCGCGGACCTTCAACTCCTCGAAATGGAGACTGTCCCGTCTGGCGCCGGACGCGAACCGGGGCGCGTAGTTCTCCCGGATGAAGCCGATCCCCGCTCTGGCCCGCCGGCCATCGATGAAGGTGGTCGTGCTCTCCGGTGCATAGTCCGACAGAAACTCGTCCAGGTCACCCCGGTTCCAGTCACGAGCCGCGCGGTCCATCTGCGCCGAGATGAGGCGAGTCAGGGCAGCCGAATCGGTACCGGGCGAGGGGGGCGTGGTGGGACTTACGCTCCCACGGCAGCCCGCGAGGACGATGGCCACGAGGACCATGGCGCGCATGAAGATATCGTCGGAAAAGATGCTGGAAGGTGGGCGGTCGCACCCGGCGATGCAAGTTCTATCGCGCCCGGCTTATAATTGGGCAATGACCGACGTCCAGCCGCAACTGTCGGCCGAGGCCTCCCCTCGGCGCGTTAGCGCCGTTCCCCAACAACCGATATCGGCCTACGGTCTGATAGGCGACATGCGAACCGCGGCGCTGATCGGCCTCGACGGCTCCATCGATTGGTGTTGCATGCCCCGGTTCGATAGCGGGAGCGTGTTTGCCTCCCTGCTGGACCCGGAGCGGGGTGGCTCCTGGTCGGTTCGCCCCGAGGGGAAGTGGACCTCCACTCAGCGCTATCTCCCGCGAACCAATGTCCTGGAGACGACGTTTCGCACCCCGGACGATGGGGTTGTGAGTGTGATCGATTTCATGCCGGTGGGCCTGGACGGCCAGCCCTCTGGCGAGCATCCGGAGATCCACCGCCGGTTGCGCTGCAGTCGCGGTCGGGTAGCCATGAACATGGTCTTCATGCCGCGTTTCGAGTACGGTGCCCGGGCCACCCGGCTGGAGTCATTGCGAGCAGGCCTCTTCGCCACCGACCGCACCGACCAGGTTCTCACCCTGTCCAGCGCGAAGCCCTTTGAGTGGGTGATCGAGCAGTCGGTCGCCACCACCCGGTTCGACCTGGAGAAGGGCGAAGAGCGCTGGTTGGTGCTGCGCTACGACGACGACGATATCCACCCCGTCGATCGTTACGAGAGCGCCCGCAAGCTCGATGACACCGCGGCATTCTGGCAGAAATGGTCGTCAAAGGTACGATACAAGGGGCCATACCGGGGCATGGTGAAGCGCTCGGCGCTCGCGCTCAAGCTGCTGACCCACGCGGAGACCGGCGCCCTCATTGCCGCGCCCACCACCTCTTTGCCGGAGACGATCGGCGGCGTGCGCAACTGGGACTACCGCTTCGTGTGGCTCCGGGACGCGGCATTCACCCTCGCGGCCCTCGACAATGTCGGCCACTATCGCGAGGCCGACCAGTTCATGCGCTTTCTGAAAAAGGTGTGCCGGCACGAGGGCGGCGGACATCTGCAGATCATGTACGGGATCGACGGGCGCCGCGACCTCATCGAGCGACAGCTCGATCACCTGAGCGGGTATCGTGGGTCGCGTCCAGTCAGGGTCGGCAACGGGGCTGTGGGCCAGCTCCAGCTCGACGTGTACGGGGAGGTCATGGAGACCGCCGATATCTGGCGGCGCAACCACGAGATGACCGAGGGCACCTGGCGGGTGCTCCGAGGCCTGGTCGACTGGGTGTGTGGAAACTGGCACCTGCCCGACTCGAGCATCTGGGAGGTGCGGGGCGAGGTGCGTCACTACGTGTTCAGCAAGGTGATGAGCTGGGTGGCGCTCGACCGCGGAGTCCGGATGGCAGAGGAGCTGAGTCTCGAGGGAGACACGGCCGCCTGGCGCACCGCGCGTGATACCCTGCACGCGGAGATCATGGAGCGAGGATGGAGCGAAGCAAGACAGTCATTCGTCCAGTCGTACGACGACGACGTCCTCGACGCGGCGACCCTGGCCATTCCGATGTTCCGATTCCTGCCCTGGAACGATCCCCGTGTCCACAGCACCGTGCGGACCGTGGCCCGGGAGCTCACCACGGTGGATGGGGAGCTGGTGTATCGATACCGGCAACCGGATGGGTTGGAGGGCGAGGAGGGGGCCTTCTCGATCTGTACCTTCTGGCTGGCGCAGGCCCTGGCGATGATCGGCGACCGGGAACGGGCCGAGCGCATCTTCCGGCGAATGCTCCGGCACGCCAACCATGTCGGGCTTTATTCCGAGGAGATTGACCCGGCCAGCGGGGAGTTCCTGGGGAACTTCCCGCAGGCCTTCACGCACATTGCATTGATCAACTGCGCCGCGGCCCTCGCCCGAGTCGAGGGCCGAACCTAGTCAGAGGCTAGCGCCGCCGACCGCCCTTTTTCGCCCGCTTCCGGGACGACGACCGGGCCGAGCCCTTCCTCGCTGACTTCCCGCGCTTGGCGGCGCGGCGCGCGCCTTTCTTGGCCGACTTGCGGGCAGATTTCCTGGCGGACTTCTTGGCGGACGATTTCCGGGCGGTCTTCTTGGCGCCCTTCTTGGCGGCTTTCCGGGCGGTCTTCTTCGCGGCTTTCCGGGTCGATTTCTTGCTGGACTTCTTGGCTGACTTCTTGGTAGCCGTCTTTCTGGCGGCCTTCCTCCGCGGACGGGCCGGCTTGGTACGGGCCGCTGGCTCGTTGTAGTCGTCGTACGACGAGCGGGAGGAAGAGGGCGCTGAAGAAGGAGTGTTCTCCATCGGCAGCGGATCCATCCATCCAGAGCCGGACCAGCCCATCTCCATATAATGAAGCTCGGCCATCTTTCGCTTCCTCCGAACGCATGTGCGGCGCCACCCGCCGACGGTTTCGAGGCGCAGGCCGCGCCTCCCGTATATAACATGCACCTCATCAACGCTTCTGCAAGGCGTCGGACGAGCTGCGCAGGGTGGTGCCACTATTCCGGCGGGGAAGTCCTTCGGGCTCATTCTCTTAGCCGCCAGACTCGAGGTTGGTGCGTTGTGGGGCGAAGCTGCCCCGAGCGATGCGGCAAGCCCGTTCCTGAGCTATAATTACGCCCATTCTCTCTACCTGGAATCAACTGTCGGTGAAATCCGCCCCTAGCGACCGGGCTCGCCCGCCCGCCCGCCTCCGATTTTGGCTGCTGCCATGTCTGTTGGAGGGCTTGGCGGTTGCGGCATCTGCACGGGTCACCTCTGCCCAGACTCAGGCGGTGTCGGAGATCCAGGTGACTCCAGAAACCATGACCCTGGGGGTCGGTCGGAAGCAGGCCCTGTTCGCCGCCGCGTTCGACGGGCGGGGTAATCTGCTGGCAGCCGCCAAGTTCACGTTCTGGAGCTCGGACACGATGATCGCCCGGGTCAGGAAGGACGGGACGGTCCTGGGAATTACGCCCGGCCTGGCCAAGATCGAGGCCCGAACCCAGGGGAAGCGAGCTTCGATGGCGGTTCTCATAACCGGTACCGCGCCGGGGGACACCTCCGGCGCGCGCGCGGCCTCGGCCTCGCTACTGAGTCTGGAGCCCGCCTCGGTGACCCTGTTCCCGGGCGAGAACGTCCGGGTTACCCCGCTGGCCGTGAGGGAAGATGGCAACCCCATCGCGGTGGGACGGGTGACCTGGAAGTCACTCAAGCCCGACATCGTTTCGGTGGACTCGGCCGGCATTGTGACAGGTCTGGGCCCCGGCCGCGCGGTGGTCCAGGTTATCACCAGCAGCCGGCTCATGGCGACTCTGCCGGTTGAAGTCTCCCAGCCTGACTTTGCCCTTTCCCATAGCCGCCTGTTCCTGAGTCCGGGCGAGTCAGACACGCTCCGGGCGATCGTCCCCACCCAGGGAAACCGCGAGATCCACGGGCTGGTGCGGTGGCGCTCGACCGATTCGATGGTCGTCACCGTGGGGTCATCCGGAATCGTCCGAGGCCTGGCACCCGGCCAGGCCGACATCGTCGCAGCCGGTTTCTCCCAGGAGCGCCGAGCCGCGGTGACGGTGCATCCGCGGCCCGAGGCCCTGGTGGTGTCGCCCCAGCACAGTGCCGGCGCGATTCAGGTCCCGCTTCGGGCCACTCGGCGGTTCACCGCGGTTGCCGAGGCGGCCGATTCGAGTCTCATCCCCGAGGCCAGGATCACCTGGCACCTGAGCGATACCTCAGTGGCGGGCTTCGACCCTGCCTCCGGCGTGCTCCGCTCCAAGGCACTGGGCACTGCCACGTTGACGGCCACCCTGGCGGGAATTTCCCCGGCGGTTTGGACGGTACAGATCGTACCCGGCGACATCGAGCTCCGGCCGGCCCGGATCGGGATTGTGCCCGGTCGGCGAGCGACCCTGAGCGTATTGTTGAGAGACGAGCAAGGTTCGGCCGGAGGCCGCGCTACCGGGGTGCGGTGGAGCTCGGACAAGCCTGATGTCGCACTGGCGCGGGAAGGCGTGATCGATGCCCTTAGCCCCGGACGGGCTGTAGTCACCGCCTCGACGTCCTGGGGCAAAAGCGCAAAGGCCGACGTATTCGTGGTGGGTGACCTGCTGCTGAGCTCGAATCGCGGCGGGAGTTTCGGTATCTATCAGATGCGGGCCTCAGGCTCGCCGGCTCTGCTTCCTCTACTGCAGGACAGCGCCGCCAACATGCAGCCGGCGCTGAGCCCGGATCGGACTCGCGTCGCCTTCAGCTCGAACCGGAGCGGGAGCTTCGATCTGTATGTGATGGAGGCTGACGGGAAGAATCTCCGCCGGCTGACCACCGGCGCGGGAACCGAGGGCGACCCAGCCTGGACTCCTGACGGCACCCAGATCGTCTACACCGCAACCTCGGGAACCACGACCCAGATCGCCATCATGCCGGCGGATGGCGGGGAAGGCCGGCCTCTCACTACAACTTCCGGAGGGAATCATTCCCCGGCGGTTTCACCCGATGGTCGCAGCATTGCGTTTGTGTCGGTCAGAGATGGGAATCAGGAGGTCTATGCGATGAATCTCGATGGGGCCACCCCGCGGAGACTTACCAAGACCTCCGAGCGGGAATCCAGCCCACGGTTTTTCCGCAATGGTGACCTTGCGTACGTAGTCGAGCGGGGCGGCCGTTCAAGGGGGTCGCGGGTCATGCGTCTGGCCTGGGGAGGGACCAACGCCGGTTTGCTCCTCCAGACTGAGGAGCCCGTTCGGGCCATCGCCTTATCGCGCGAGGGCGACCGCCTGGCCTACGTGGTGGGGCGGCTGACCGACGGCGCCAAAGGTCATGTCGAATTCAGCTTCTTCTTGCAATCTACGGCCCCCGGAAGCGCCCCGGCGCCTGTGCCGCTCACTTCAGGTGAGCAGATTCTGAATCCTTCGTTCTGACCCACCGAGTCGGATGAGGGCCCTCACCCTGGTCGCCCACGGTGGACCTGAGCAGCTCAAGGTACAAGAGTTGCCCCAGCCAACAGTCACGCCCCCCAGTCAGGTTCTTGTCCGGATGCGGACCGCAGCGCTCAACCGGCTTGATCTTTTGATCGCGGCCGGCCTGCCGGGGTCAACTCTCCAGTTCCCTCACGTGGTGGGCTCGGACGGTGCGGGCCTGGTGGAGCAGACCGGCGCCGGGGTTCGGCGGTTCCGGGCCGGAGACCGGGTCATGATCAATCCCACCCTGTCCTGCGGAGACTGCCCGGCGTGCGGAGAGGGCGAGCATTCGCTCTGCGCCAGGCTTCGGGTGCTGGGGGAGCACTGTGCCGGCACCGCCGCCGAGTTCGTCGTGGTCCCGGAGGAGAATCTCGCTCCGATTCCCTCCGCCATGCCCTGGCCCCAGGCCGCCGCCTTCTCGCTGGCTACGCTCACGGCGTGGCGAATGCTGGTCACCCGGGCGCGGCTCGATCCGGGCGAAACAGTCCTGATCTGGGGGATCGGCGGGGGTGTGTCCATCGCTGCGCTTCAGATCGCCAAACTGGTTGGTGCGCGGGCGATCGTCACCAGCGGGTCGGACGCCAAGCTGGAGGTCGCGCGGGGTCTCGGGGCTGATGTCGGGCTCAATCACCGCACCTCCGAGGTGGTCGCCGAGGTCAAGCGGCACACCGGCGGACGCGGAGCGGACGTGGTGGTGGATAGCGTGGGCGAGCAGACCTGGCCCGGCTCTCTTCGCGCTGTACGACGGGGCGGCCGCGTGGTTGTCTGTGGGGCCACGACCGGCCCGATGGTTGACCTCGACCTCCGCCGCCTCTTCTGGCACCAGTGGAGCATCCTGGGCTCGACGCTCGGCAACAGGCATGAGTATGCCGAGATCGTGCGGCATGCAGGGGAAGGCAGGCTCTGGCCCGTGGTGGATCGGGTGCTGCCGCTCGCGGCAGGCGTCGACGCCTTTGAGCGGCTGCAGCGAGGCGACCAGCTCGGCAAACTTGTCATCGAGGTGGCACAGTGAATCAGCTCTGGGAACGAATTTCGATCGGGGCCTCACAGATCGGCAACGCACTGCCCGCGCTGATCGGCGCAGCCGTTATCCTGCTCACCGGCTACTTCCTGGCCCGGCAGATTCAGCGCTGGGCCGACGACACTCTCAAGCGGCTGGACTTCAACCGGATGGCCAGCGCCGGCGGGCTGGATCAGGCTGTTGTCCGCACGGGGTCCGGGCTGGATCCCGTCAGGGCTCTGACCAAGCTGCTCTTCTGGCTGGTGATGCTCATCGTGATCCTGCTCGCCAGCACGGCGCTGGGTCTGGAGAGCATCAATGAGATGTTCGGGATCATGCTGGCGTTCATTCCCACGCTGATCGCGGCGATCGTAATCCTGATCCTCGGGATCATCCTGGGTGAGTTCGTTCGCGGCCTCATTCTGGCCTCGGCAGGGGGTGTCTCCGGCGTGCCGACCGTGGCGAAGCTCGCCAAGGGCGCGGTGATTCTAATATCCCTGTTCATGGCGTTACAGCAGGTGGGAGTAGCGGAAGAGATCGTCACCGCCGCATTCACGCTGATTCTCGGCGCGGCCGCTCTGGCAGTGGGGCTCGCCTTCGGGCTGGGGAATCGCGAGTTGGCGGGGGAGATTACCCGGCGGTGGTACGAGGAGGGCCAGCGTCGTAATCGCCGAGGGTCCGACAGCAGGAATGCCGGCATCCTGGGCGAGGATGAGCCGCCAATACTGGATTAGGCTGTCCGTTACTGCAATCTGTACTTCTCTACCGTTCGCCTTCCGTCCGCACCCTTCATCGAAGCGTAGATCGCCCCCTTGGCCCCGAAGCCGGCGAGTGATGCGCCCTTCGGGAACGTAACGCTCCGCTGCCAGACTCCCTGCCGGTTGACGACATCGTAGACCAGCGGTGCATCCTCCTGCGCCCGTGGGCGCTGCAGCCAGACCTCTCCGCTCTCCCGACCCAAGGCAAAATCGAACGGGGGCTTGGACTCGGCGAAGGGATAGGCGATCGAGAGATCCTGGGGCATGCCGAACTGCTTGCCTTGCTCCCGTACCTGGGCGAGCACTCGATCCTTATCGGTCTGGGTCACCGGAATTTTCGGGTACGCGCGGGGCTTCCCCGGAGTCCACTTGCCGTCCGGGCTCCGCCAGTCGACCCGATTCTCCCGGCCGCGCGCCACCCACGCCGTGCCGTCCGGCAGCACGCCGAAGTGATCGTTCGGGGCAAACACCTTGGCGGCCTGCTGGATCTGCTCCCCGAACTTGGCGTCGCCGTACTCCGGGGAAGCCAGGTGAACGATGGTGTCCACCGTCCCACCCTTGAGCGCGATCCGGAGGACCGGGACGCTATCGGGCCTCAGGGTGCGTCCCGGCTCGCCCCCGCCGAGTATGGCCTGGTAGTCGATCTTGTAGCCATGGCCCACCGTGTCGTACAGGAGGACCGGCGTCGCGCCCGAGACGACGCTGATAGGCAGCACATCCAGGGCCTCTCCCCGCTCGTTCCATCGGGTGGTCCGAATGGCGCTAAAGTCCACCAGGGCGATAGTGTCGCCCGCCAGGTGCGCGACCCAGCCGGGGAACCGGTAACTCCCCGCCGGCGCGCCCTTCGGAAGTGAGTCCACCCGCTTCCCGAGCGTGTCGACCTTACCGGTCTTCAGGTCGGCGCTGAGAAAGAGTTTGTCCCTGGTGTCGGTAAATACCACCCGCCCGTCGCTCAGCTCCACAACATTGCTCAGCGTACCGAAAGACGAGGGCAGCTTGGCCTCGAGTGTCAGACCGCTCTGACTCTCGGCGGGTGAGCAGGCCAGTGTGATGGCAAGCACCAGGGCGCAGCTGAAGTACTCGAGCCTCATTCGAACAATCCTCCGGGTGATTCTGTCAGGGCGGAGTGGCAAACTACGGGGTGGGGACGGCGGGCGGCAGGGCGACACTCTTGAGTCGGGTCCCATCCGGCGTGGATTCCGCCACCAGAACGGCTCGCGGGCCCACGGCAAGCACACGCCCCCGCCCCCGGAGTCGGACTTCCTGCGCCAGCCGCCCACGCTGATCGACCACGTGGTAGACGCGTGAAGAATCGGCCGGGGCGCGGCTCTTCTCCAGCCACACCTGCCCGCCGGCACTGGTGAGCGCCGCCTCGAACGGCGGCTTGATCGGTGCGAAGGGAAGCTGTTGAGCCGTGCCTCTCAGCTCGGGTGGAAACTTCTGCAGAAAGAGCTCCCGGTCGTAGCGGGTCACTTCCAGTACCCGGTCGGGCAACGCCTGACCACGAATCCATTTCCCGTTCGGGGCCCGCCAGTTCACCCGATTGTCGTAGACGCGGGCGACCCAGACGGAGCCGTCGGGCACGACCCCCCAGCGATCCACTCCCCCGAACACCCGGCGCTCGAAGCGACGCCCCGCGTCTCCCACCACCTCCGCTATGTCCAGCGGAGCGAGTTTCGCGATGGTATCTGCCTTAGTCAGCCGAGGATCCAGCAGCAGGACCGCGCCAGAGTCTCGGTTTCCGCTGCCATCCGGACCGGGTAGGGGCGCCTGGTCCAGGTAGAAGTTGCCCCGGGCGTCCCGGCCGCGCGGCAGTGCGCCTCGTACCGCATCCGAGGTTGGAAAGGAGCGTACCAGTTTGCCGCCGCCGGTCCACACGGTGGTGCGACGGTTCCCCCAATCGCCTACGTACAGGGTGTCCTGGGATACGAATAGTGTGGTGGGGTTGCTCAGGTCGCTGCGACCCCGCCCGAGGGGCCGGATGGTTCGGTGCGAGAAGTCCACGATACCAGCGGTCTCGTTCGGCGCGGCCAGGATCGCCCAACGGTTTCCATCGAGCCACGCGGCACCGGTCACGTCAGAATCGCGGGTAGTGACCGTGTCGCCAGAGGCGGGGAGTTCCACAACTGGCGCGGCGGACCGCGATTCCTGGCAGCCCAGGAGTAGCGCGGCGCAGAGGGAGGCCAGGACACGAAGATGGGTGGTAAGCACCCGGGAAAGGTAACTGGCCTCGGACTCAGGGCGCCGGGTGCCGGAGCTTCACCGCCTTACCATCAACCTTCTTCAATCGCAGGTTCAGAATCTCGACCCCCACCGAGAAGGCCATGGCAAAGTAGATGTAGCCCTTTGGAATGTGCTGGTTGAGGCCATCCGCGATCAGCGCGAGTCCGATCAGCAGCAGGAAGCTGAGGGCCAGCATCTTGACCGTCGGGTGGCGGTCGACGAAGTCGCTTACCGGGGTGGCAAAAATCATCATGAACCCCACCGCAATGACCACGGCGGCAACCATAACCCCCAGATCTTCGGCCATCCCCACGGCGGTGATCACGGAATCGAGCGAGAACACGATGTCCAGCAACATGATCTGGATCAGCGTACTTGCCAGCGACGGCCGCGCCTTCACCGACGTCTCGCCCTCATCCCCCTCCAGCTGCTCGTGGATCTCCCGGGTGCTCTTGGTGAGCAGGAAAAGGCCGCCGACTATGAGCACCAGGTCGCGGCCGGAAATCTCTTCACCCAGTACCGTGAACAGGGGGGCCGTGAGCTTGATGATCAAGGTGATCGAGAACAGCAGGGCAATCCGCATGAACATCGCCAGACCAAGGCCCAGCCGCCGGGCCTTGGTCTGCTGATCCGGGGGCAACTTGCCCGCCAGGATCGAGATGAACACCACGTTGTCGATGCCGAGGACGATCTCGAGGACGGTCAGCGTGAGGAGGGCAATCCACGCTTCTGGGCTGGTAATCCAATCCATGGTGCCGGGAGGGGGATAGGGTGAGTAGCTAGCTCCGAGCGTGCTAAGCTAGCATTACCACCCCGCGGCTCGCCAGCAAGAGGTCGCTGGGCTCCCGACTCCGGACTCCCGGCTGGATTACGGATTCCACCAATAGGAGAGCTTCAGCAGGAAGATGTTCTCTCCTGCCGCTCCCCAGAGGCGGTCCAGTGCCCGCCCGGTACGGAACGTCCCGATGGTCTCGGTGTCGGACCGATTCTGAGTCCAGACCAGGAAGAGGGTTGAGCCGGCCGAGTACTCCCAACGGAGGACGGCGTTACCTCGCAGTGATGCGAGCGAGAAGTTTGGATCGTCTATCTCCTGGCCTACTGCGGTACCGTCTCCGTCTGGATCGACCACAATACGATCAGGATCGTCCGTGGCGGCCGGATCGGGGTAGGCGGTAAAGTCGTAGCTTCGCGGGCGGGCCAGCTCCTTGAACCCGGTGTACCGCCCCGAGGACAGCAGCGGCTGGGCATATACCTCGAGGCTCAACCTCGGGGTAAATATCCAGTTGAG
>Ga0180121_10000390_pt1 | contig 18202 bp, 16 predicted proteins | sample AntDrymUQ5402106_2_FD_129676 | JGI IMG/M metagenome (GOLD analysis project Ga0180121, IMG submission 129676) | Polar desert sand microbial communities from Dry Valleys, Antarctica - metaG UQ540 (21.06) (version 2) (version 2) | ecosystem: Environmental > Terrestrial > Soil > Desert | place...
AGTTTGCCTTCGTGGCCAACTCGGATTTTCACGGCGACCACCCCCGGGTGAACGTCGTCTCGGTGGTGCACACCCCCACGATGAATAAGATCACCGACATTCCGGCCTGCGATATGCCGCACGGCGTCAAGGTGAACCGTGCGGGCACCCGAATCTACGTGTCGTGCATGCACAGCGACGAGATCCTGCAGCTGGATGTCGCAACCTTCAGGGTGGCACGCCGCGCCAAGACCGGTGAAGGTCACGCCGTCACCGCCACCGGTCCCGCCCATCACGGGCCGGCCGCGCCGCTGGTTGGAGGCGTTGCCAAGGAGTGCTCGCCGACATTCGTCTCGGTCTCGCCTGACGACAAGCGGCTCTACGTGGCGTGTAACTACGGCAACAACCTTCAGGTCTGGGACGCGGCCTCTCTGACGCTCATCAAGGAAGTTCCCGTCGGGAAGGGCGCGTACAATGTCGAGCCGTCACCCGACGGCAAGCTGATCGTGGTCACGAACAAGAAGGAGCAAAGCGTGAGCGTGGTCGACGCGGTGAAACTGACAGAGATCGCCCGGATCCCCACCAGCAAGAAGATCGTGCACGGCGTCGCCTTCGCTCCCAACGGCAGGCTGGCCTACGTGTCCTCTGAATCGGTTGGATCGGATCCCGGTGCCGTGGACGTCATCGACCTCGCCCTCCGGAAGGTGGTGGGGACCATCGCCATACCGGGGCAGCCCACCGGCATCGCCATCGCGCCGTTTCCCTCCACCACGGCGGGTCGTTAGCCATGGTGCACGAGGCGATCACGACTCTCGACGGACCGGAGGTACTGCGCTGGGCCAAGCGCTTCTTTGCCGAGCGGGTACCCTTGAATGCGGCCTACCCCGAGAAGGAAGGTCCCAGCTTCGTGACCTTCCGGGGGCAGGGAGGCGAGGAGATTGCGCTGGCAGTCTGGGCCGATCCCAGGGGTACCCGCGTGCGCGCCTCAACTCTTCTCTTCGACCAGGTAGTGGATCGGTTTCTCTCAACGCTGCCCTTGCCGGCCGAGCACGTGGCATGACCGGCGCCATGCCGGTCCGGGTCATGGTGGAGGATGCCTGGGATGAAGTGTTCCTGGAGCTCCCCGAGCAAACCTCGCTGTTGGAGCTCAAGCGTCAGGCGCTCGAGCTCACTCACGTCGTGCGACCTGCATCTGACTACATGATCAAGTACCGGGGCGCCGCGGTCTCCGACGAGACCCAGACGCTGGCCGCTGCGGGGCTGGTGCCGAATGCCGCGCTGATCGTGCTCGCCAAGCGGCGGCGGCCGGTGCGGTAGGGTGAGCGGGTCTCCCATGGTGAGCCGCACGCTGACGATCGTGGCCGTGGCTTTTCTCACCTTCGACGGTGCGGCCCTGGCCGGAATGGGCCTGGCAACCGGCCGCATGGTGCTGGTGCCGGTAGGCCTCGTCTTCTTCGTCGCTTCGGGTCTCGTTCTGCTGTACTGGCGCCGGCATCGCGGCCGGTTGCAAGAGATTGCGGACCAGCGCCGCGGCGTGAAGGACGAGGTTCGGGAAATGCAGCGAACTTTAAGGGAAAGCGTAAGCGGGAACGACAAGGCGTGAGCGGTAAGCGGGAACTCATCCTGTCTCCCCGCCAACGCTTTTCTGTTCCCCCTCACCGCGTACCTTGTTGAGCATGCCGATCCCCGTCTTCACTCATCCCAGCTGCCTCAAGCACGATCCCGGGTCGGGGCATCCGGAAACATCCGCCCGGCTGAGTGCTGTCCTGCAACGGCTTCAGCGCGAGCCAGGCGTTGCGCTGCGCGAAGCCGAGCCGGCGGCGCGCGACTCGCTGCTGACGGTTCATCCCGCTGGGTATCTGGCGACGCTCGAAACGATCAGCGCCAAAGGCGGCGGCGCACTTTTCCTCGACACCGTGATGAGCCGCGACAGCTGGCAGGCCGCGCTGGGCGGCGCCGGAGCCGCGCTTGCCGCTACGGCACACGCGGCCCAGGGGCAGGGCCACGCCTTTGCGGCGATCCGGCCGCCCGGACACCATGCGCTGGCCGGCAAAGGCATGGGCTTCTGCCTGCTCAACAACGTCGTGATCGCCGCCCGGCAGGCTCAGGCTGCCGGGCTGAAGCGGGTGCTGATCATCGACTGGGACGTCCATCACGGCAACGGAACCCAGGCCCTGGTCGAGACCGATCCCACCATCCGGTACGTCTCACTGCATCAGTATCCATGGTACCCCGGCACCGGCGCCGCGGACGAGCGAGGCGTCGGCAATGTGTTCAACGTCCCGCGCGGGCCGGGAAAGCCTGCGTCGCTCTACGTTGGCGATCTGTGGGCGGCGATCGTGGCGGCCACCGCCGACTGGAGTCCCGATCTAGTGCTGATATCGGCCGGATTCGATGCCTTGGCCGGCGATCCTCTCGGGGGCTTCACCCTGGAGCCGGAGCACTATGCCGAGTGGACGACGCGGCTGCGGCAGCAGCTGCCGTCCGCACCCATCGTGGGCCTGATGGAGGGCGGTTATGTCCCGGAGCGGCTGGCGGAAGGAGTGGCCTCGCACCTCCGCGCGCTCGCGTGAGGGGAGCGTTCTCTTGCCCGGCGGGCTGCCGAGGGCGCACATTATGCTGCATCAGCTCATTCCACGCGACTGAAAGAGGACGCCTTGCCCCACCCCCTCCGACTGGACGTCGAGCTGCTTCCGCTCAGCACCAAGCACCCGTTCATCATTGCCCGCGGGGGTCAGAGCGAGTACCGCACCGTCTGGGTCAAGCTGACCGACGCCGACGGCAACGAAGGTTGGGGTGAGGCCGCGCCCACCAGGTTCTACGGAGAGACCCCGGACTCCGCCATCGCGGCGCTGAACCTGTACGCGACGGCTCTACCGCGAGACCCGCTGGACCTGGAGGACGCGGAGCGGCAGTGGGAGACAATGCTCCGAGGCAATGCGGCCGCGCGCGCCGCGCTCTCATCCGCGCTCCATGACCTTGCCGGGAAGCGGTTGGGCATTCCGGTGTATCGGATGTGGGGCCTGGATCCGTGCAAGGCACCGATGTCCACCTTTACCATCGGTCTCGACACGCCGGAGCGGATCCGCGCCAAGGTGCTCGAGGCCGAGCAATACCCCATCCTCAAGGTAAAGCTTGGCACCGATCGCGACGTCGAGATCCTGCGCACCATCCGTGAGGCAACCGACAAGGAGATCCGAGTTGACGCCAACTGCGGCTGGAATGTGAAGGGTGCCATCCGCATGCTGCCGGTGCTCGAAGAATACGGGGTGACGGTGCTGGAGCAGCCGCTGGTGCCGGAAGATCTGGATGGTCTCGCCGCCGTCACCGCCCAGTCGGCCATACCGGTCATCGCGGATGAAAGCTGCGTGACCTCGGTTGACATTCCGCTGCTGGTGGGGAAGGTGGACGGCATCAACATCAAGCTCGCGAAGTGTGGTAGCCTCAGGGAGGCGCTCAGGATGATCGCGATCGCGCGGGCCCACGGGATGATGGTGATGGTTGGCTGTATGATCGAGAGCTCGCTGGGCATCACGGCGGCGGCCCACCTTACGCCCCTCGTAGACATCGTCGACCTGGACGGCGCAGCGCTCCTGGCCAACGATCCCTTTGTCGGTGCCCATATCGACGGCGGCCAGGTGACGCTACCTCCAGGGCCGGGCCTGGGCGTCAGGCGGCGATGAGCGATCGCTTTGCGCTCGTCGCTCTCCCTCTCCCGCTCGCCACTCCCTACACGTATCGCATTCCTGAAACCCTCGGCGACCGGGTCGTTCCTGGCGCCAGGGTCGTCGTCCCGGTCCGCCGCCGGGAACTGATCGGCATCGTGGTTGCCGCGGATGCAGAGCCTCCGGCTGCGGCAGCCAAGGAGGTGTTGGCGGTTCCTGATCCCGAGCCGGCGCTGTCGCCAGCGCTTCTGGCCACAGCTGAGTGGATCGCCGGCTACTACGCCGCGCCCATCGGCCTCACGCTGAAGAGTGTGCTCCCCGGAGGAATGTGGGGAGAGTCTCAGGTGATCGTGTCGCTTCGCAATGGCACCCGCGTGCCCGGTGGCGTGGCCGGCGAGCTGCTCGAGTGGCTGGAGGACCGCGGCGGGCGGGCGGCGGTGTCCACCGCGTCGAGAGCTCTCAAGCGGCCCTTGTGGGACGTCATCGAGCGGCTTACCCGGGTGGAGGCGGTAACGCTGGAGGTGCAGCCGCCCGACACGAGCGCCGGTGGTCTCACGGAGCGAGTCCTGTCGCTGGCCAGCGAGAGACCCACGATGGTGGAGCGCGACAGGATCTTCAAGCGACGCCCCAAGCAACGGCAGCTGTACGAAATGCTGGAGACGCTCGGCGGGAGCGCCTCGGTACGCCACCTCTCGGAGCACCTGGGCTTCGGCGCCACTGTGCTGCAGGGGCTGGTGGGCGAGGGCCTGGCTCGCCTCCACCGCTCGGAGGTGCTGCGCGATCCCTTTGCCGGTTCTCCCGCCTCAGCGCCCCCGCTCACACTGACAGCAGATCAGTCCGCGGCCCTCACCGCAGTCTCCCGGGTCAATGCCGGTGAAGGCGCGCTGCTGTTTGGCGTGACCGGAAGCGGCAAGACGCTGGTCTATCTCGAGGCCGTCCGCCAGGTGCTTGCCGCCGGTCGGGGCGCCATCGTTCTCGTCCCGGAAATTGGACTGACTCCGCAGACCGTGAGCCGGTTCAGGGGCGTCTTCGGCGACCAGATCGCTGTGCTTCACAGCGGCTTGTCGGACGGTGAGCGGGCTGATGCCTGGCGCCGGCTGCGCCGTGGCGAGCGGCGGGTGGCGGTGGGTGCGCGCTCCGCGGTGTTCGCCCCGGTGGCCGACCTCGGCATCATCGTGATAGACGAGGAGCACGAGGCCAGCTACAAGAACGGAGAGACGCCGAGGTATCACACGCGGGAGGTGGCCGCGGTCCGCGCCCGCCTCGAGGGGGCCAGGTTGGTCCTCGGCAGCGCCACGCCCTCGCTGGAGACGATGGTCAAGACCGAGACCAGCCTCCAACTGCTGCGACTGCCCGAGCGGGTGGGTGCCCGGCCGCTGCCCCCGGTGGAGGTCATCGATCTCCGGGTGGCGCCGAAGGTGTCAGGAACAGGTCCGGTCCCGTGGTCCGAGGCGCTCGACACCGCCATGGTGGCGACCTTGGCGAGAAAGGAGCAGGCACTCCTCCTTCTCAACCGCCGGGGGTATGCCGCGTTCCTTCACTGTCCCGACTGCGGTGAAGTGTGGCAGTGTCCGCGTTGCAGCATCTCCCTTACGGTTCACCAGTCGCCGCCGGGGTTACGCTGTCACTACTGCGGTCACGAAGAGCCGCTGCCGTTGAGCTGCCGGACCTGCGCCAACCCGGTGCAGCGGATGCGAGGCGTCGGGACCCAGCAACTGGAGCGCATGCTGGCCGAGCGATACCCGGACGCGCGCATCACGCGGATGGACCTGGACACTACCAGCACCAAGTGGTCTCACCAGCGCATCCTCGCATCGGTCGAGTCGGGCGACGTGGATATCCTGATCGGTACCCAGATGATCGCCAAGGGTCTGGATTTCCCGAACGTCACGCTGGTGGGGGTCGTTGATGCCGACACCGGACTGTATCTGCCTGATTTTCGCTCGGCGGAGCGAACGTTTCAGCTGCTGGCGCAGGTGGCCGGACGGGCAGGCCGGGGCCCCAAGGGCGGGCGGGTACTGGTACAGACGCGTTATCCGGAGCATCACGCCCTGGTCTGGGCCCAACAACACGACGCCGAGAACTTTCTCCGCCAGGAGCGGCTGATCAGGGAAGATCCGCCGTACCCTCCGGCCACATCGCTGGTCAACTTGCTGGTGTCGGGCCCCGATGAGCCTGCCGTCGGCCGCCGGGCGGCCGCGGTCGCCGACTGGTGTACCGCACTGGTGGAGCGCTACGCGCTGCCAATCAGCGTCCTCGGCCCCGCGCCGTGTCCGCTGGTGCGCATCAAGGACCGGTGGCGCTGGCACGTACTTCTGAAGGGTCCCTCTGAGGCGCTGGGGCGGGTGGTGCGCTACGCGGCGGGTAGACTTCGGCGGGAGGGGGAAACCCGCATCGTGATCGATCGCGATCCGGTTTCACTACTATAGCTGCGCATCCGCCACATCAGGGAGCGCTGGAGTAGCCGATTTCGGTCCCCAGATACACCACGCGGCGTGGCGCCGGCTCGATGACCCGTCCGCCCAGGCCGTTCAGCGTCACGGAGCCGATGTAGCGGCGGTCCCAGAGATTGTTCAGGCCGAGGAACGGAGCCAGCCGGAGACCTCCAGTGTTGCCGGTCCACCCCAGCCGCAGATTGGTGACACCCGCGCCCCAGGCCGGCACGATGATCGTGTTGGCGTCGTCGGCGGCAACCGAGGTGGCGATGGTGTGGTCGGCGTCGGCGTAGAATCCTGCCGGGAGAACCGAGCGGAAGCCGAGGCGCCAGAAATGCTCCGGCACCCCGGGCAGCCGATTGCCCTCGAGTGCGGCATCCGCGAACCGGTAACGGGCATAGGTGTATGCCCCACTCAGGGTCAGCGCCGATACCGGCGACAGCGTAAGCCCAACCTCGGCCCCGTCGTTGTGGGTTCTGCCCGCGTTCCTGAAGAAGGCCCGTCCGCCTACCTCCAACTGCTGGACGATGGCATCGGTCACGCGCCCCAGAAACAAAGCCACCGAGTAGCTGATGCCGGTGGCGGGCTGGCCGCGCGCGCCAACCTCGTAGTTCACCGTCCGCTGCGGCCCCAGCTCGGCGTTAAATCCTCCCGAGCCATCCGGCTGATTGACCAGCTCGGTGGTGGTGGGCGTCTCAAACGCGGTGGAGATGTTCACATAGGGCACGAATCGCGAGTGGACGGTCCAGCTGGCCCCGATGTTCCCGCTGGCCGCCGACATCGTCCGGGCCCCACTGTCATCGAAGCCGTCGCCGGTATAGCGGTCGTCCAGGTCGAAACGCACCCAGTCGTATCGGAGGCCACCGCTGAGCAGCAGTTGCTCGTTGGGAGTCCACTGCACCTGGGCAAACGGACCAATCTCCGTGATCTTCTCGAGCTGATCGAGGAAGACAGCGCTGGTGGGAACGCCGGCGTCGTGAACGAAGTTCTGGCGATCGTCCCGCATGTACTGCACGTCGGCGCCGGCGTTGAGCCGGGGAGACGTCTCGGCCGATCCGAGCCGGCGGCTGGCGCTGAGTCGTGCGCCCCCCACCGCCCGGTCGATGGCGACGTAGGTGCCTGCGGTTGGTCCGGGGTTGATGTCAGGCGGGGCTGCGAGCGGATTGGCCAGGTCGCGCAGCAGGCCGAAGACCGTGGCCTCGTACTCGTTGCCCGCGGCATCGAAGTGGCGAAGCCCGAGTGACAGCTGCTGCTGCTTCGCATCCTTGTCCGCTCCACGGCGGATGTTATTCGCCGCGGCCGAGTCGGGGTTGGCCACGTACTCGGCCAGCGTGAGCGCGCCGGGGTTCTGAGCCTCGGGACTGTCGGCCAGATTCAGCCGCAGCCGCGCCAGGGTCGACCCGCTGATGGCATAGTCGAGACCGGTGTTCAGCTGGCGGAACTCGGCCGCGCTGTGTTGCCGGAAGCCGTCGGCCTTGAACTGCGAGAGCGAGAGTGTGCCGCTCACGCTTCCCGACCGGCCCGAGGTCCAGGTCTGCCACTTGTAGAAATCGTCACCATCACGCTCACCACTCCCGCCCTGCACCCGCACGTTCTGCGCGAATGGTCCCAACGCGGCCTGCTGGGTCTGGAATGAAATCACGCCACCCGAGGCATTGCCGTACAACGACGAGCTCGCGCCGCGAAGCACCTCAGCTCGATCCACTGTCGCAAAATCGATGTTGGTCAGCTGGCTCTGGCCGTCCGGGAGAGTCTGGGGCACGCCATCGAGCAGGATCTTGAGCCCGCGCACGCCAAAGTTGGACCGGCTGCCGGCTCCGCGGATCGAGATGCGCTGATCCAGCGAGAAGTTGTAGCGGTTCGACACCACCACGCCGGGGAGGTTGTTGAGCGCCTCATCAATGCCCAGGGTCTGTTGCCCTCGCTGGATGTCGTCGCGGGTGAGCACACTCACGGCATAGGGCACTCGCTGGAGCGGCGCCGCCGAACGCGTGACGGTGACGTTCAGCTCGGGAAGCTGAGCCACCCGGCTGCTGTCCTCGGCTGCGCTGTCCGGCAGAGCCGGCTCCTGGGCCAGCGCAGCGGCTGCCGCCGCTGCGCTCAGCAGTCCCACCGCCGCCGCTTTGCCCGCCAATGTTCTGACTGCCCGCACCGTACTCCACCGATCCATGACGTTCTCCTGGTTGGCGTAAAGCTAATCGTTCGTGGAGGGCGCACGTATGGTGCTTGAATCCCCCCTGGCCCACCCCTAGCTTCCTCTCCCACATGCAGCCATCCAGCCACCTGTTACCCGACTTCGATCAGCCCCCGTTTGCCGGGGCTCCTGACGCCCATTTCGCACCGTTGCCGGCCGACGGCGTACTTCCTGAGGGTTTCTTTTCGACCTCGAACCTGCCTACCTACATCCGGATGGATGGTCAGTGGCTGGCCCCCATTCGCCCCCGCATGGATTGTGTGGTCGTGAAGCGTCCCGGGCTGCTGGAGACGATCGAGCCGCGGCGACTCAAGCGGGGCGAGCTCATCGCCATGGGTGAAGCGGAAGACGGCACTGAGGGCATCGTGGTTCATGCCCAGGGCTTCCTGGGCGGCGGACATGGCGCCAACGAGTTCCGCTTCATGTCTACCGAAGTCAGCCGCGAGCGTCCGGTGAACTATGAGGAGCTGGCGGCGCGTCTGGGCGAGGAGAAGCGGCGTCGGGGATATCTCGTCTGGGTGATTGGACCCGCGCTGGTCCATTCGCGTGCCCGCACCGATTTCGAGTGGTTTATACGCAACGGCTACGTTCAGGCCGTCCTGGCCGGGAATGCCGTGGCAGTTCACGATATCGAGGCCGCCATCTTCGGGACCACGCTGGGCATGAGTAATACCGGGCAGCCCACCGAAGGCGGTCACGGGCTGCACATGCGCGCCATCAACCGGGTGCGGGCAGCCGGCTCGATCTCGCGGGCGGTCGAAACCGGATTGATCAAGAGCGGCATCATGCACGCGCTGGTGACCACCAAGGTACCCTACGTCCTGGCTGGCTCGATCCGCGATGATGGCCCGCTCCCCGGCGTGTACAGCGATGCCCTCCAGGCCCAGGATGCCATGCGCGAGCACACCGTGAAAGCCACCGGGGCGGTGTTCGTGGCCACGGCGCTCCACGCCATCGCGGTGGGTAATATGCTGCCCGCCTTTTATCTCTGCGATGGGGTTCCGGCCCCGCTCATGACGATCTGTGTGGATCAAACCGAGTTTGTGGTCAACAAGCTCAAGGACCGCGGTACCCACCAGGCGTATGGCGTCGTCACCAACGCGCAGGACTTTATGCACGTGCTTCGGTTCTATACCGAGCGATGGGAGCAGGTTCCCGCATGAGCCGGCTAAGTGGCGGCACAGCTGTGGCCGGCTCCGGATGGGACCGGCTGGCCCAAGCGGTAGCGGACATACTACCGCCCGCCGAGGTAGACGCCATCTGGGTGTTCACGCCGCTCCGTCGCGAGGCCAAGGAGTGGGGTACCGCGGTCATCTCCCGGGTGGATGGCGAGCGCCGGCGCATTTACACCGCGCGCTACGGGCTTGCCATCAAAGGGAAAGACCGCGGCAAGTTCGAGGCATCGGTGCATGAGGTGGGGACCGGTCCCCTCGAGGCTCTCGCCCGGCTGGTGCAGGAGGCCCAGCGGCGCATCGACGACGAGCAACCACCGGTCTCCGTCCCGCCCGAAACCTGGTTTCCGCCTCCTCCCGCTGATGTTCCGACCGATGGCTCGACTGGATAAGGCAGAAGCAGCCGCCCACTCCGAACGCTTTCGCCGCCATCTCCGAGAGCACCACCAACCGGTCACGCGCCAGCGGGACCTGGTTGCGCACGTGGTGTTTGTCGCCGATGGCCACCTTTCGGTCGAAGCCATTCGAAGGGAGCTGAGCAAGCAGGGCGAGCGGGTGGGGACCGCGACGGTCTACCGCACGCTGGAGCTGCTGGTCGAGAGCGGGCTGGTGCGGGCGCACGACTTTGGGGAGGGTTTCAAGCGGTACGAGCCGATGACCGCGCAGGCCGATCACGAGCACTTGATCTGTCAGCGGTGTGGTCGGGTGGTGGAGTTCGCCAACGAGCGCCTGGAGCGGATGCTGCCGGTCCTGGCCGACGAACACGGGTTTCAGCATCAGCGGCACAGGCTGGAGATCTACGGGGTCTGCCGTGAATGCCGGCAGCGGGAGCTCGGCCCGCTATGAACGAACCGGCAGCGCTGGGCTTCGCGGTCGCCTTTGTCGCCGGTCTGCTGAGCTTCCTCTCTCCCTGCGTACTGCCGCTGGTGCCCTCCTACGTCGGCTTCATTACCGGGATGACCCTGCCTGAGGTCAGCGGCCGGAGGCGGACGGCGCTCACCCACGCTCTGCTCTTCGTCACCGGCTTCTCGCTCGTCTTCATTCTTCTTGGAGCCAGCGCGACAGCGCTCGGACGGGCTCTCAATTATTACCAGGTCTGGCTGCAACGCGTCGGAGGCGTGCTGATCATCGTCTTCGGATTGTTGTGCCTGGGTGTGTTCAAGATCGGGGCGCTGAACCAGGAGCGGCGCCTGCACCTGGAGCGGAAACCGGTGGGCTACCTCGGGTCGGCGCTGGTGGGAATGGCCTTCGGCGCGGGATGGACCCCATGCATCGGCCCGGTGCTGGGCGGGATACTGGGCCTGGCAGCGACGTCGAACGATGTCTTACGGGGCATGCAGCTGCTCGCCGTGTACTCGGCGGGTCTGGCCCTGCCGTTTCTGATTGCCGCCGTGGCGGTGGAGTCTTTTCTGGGCTGGTTCCAGCGGTTCCGGCCCTATCTACCCTGGGTCATGCGGGCCAGTGGGGTGCTGCTCGTGTTCGTAGGGATTCTCATGGTCACGGGTGAGTTCACCCGGCTGGCCGGATGGCTCCAGGGGCTGACACCGGAGTTCCTGAGAGAACAGCTGTGACACAAAGCGCTTACGCTGGTTCCTCCGCCTCCTCCAGCTCCTCTTCCATCTGCTGTCTCCGCAGCAGCTCCCAGTAGCGGCCACCGGACGCGAGGAGCTCGGGGTGGGTACCCTGCTCGACGATGCGCCCCCGGTCGAGCACCAGGATCCAGTCGGCGTCCCGCACCGCGGCCAGCCGGTGTGACACCACGATGCTGGTGCGACCCACCAGCGCGTCGCGGAGACCGGTGAGGATCCGGGCCTCGGTGTGCGCGTCTACCGCGCTGAGGGCGTCATCCAGCACGAAAATCGGCGGATCCTGGGCCAGAGCACGGGCAATGGCCGCGCGCTGCCTCTGCCCACCCGACAGATTGATCCCTCGCTCGCCCAGCATGGTCTCGTAGCCATCGGGCAGGGCAGGGAGCGCCTCGGTCAGCTGAGCCACCTCGGCCACCCGTTCGAGACGGCCGTCATCGGGCGCGCCCAGCAGAACGTTCCGGCGCAGAGTCTCCCCAAATAGAAACGTCTCCTGCGGCACAAAGCCCACCGCGCGCCTCAGGTCCTCCAGCGAAAGCTCCCGCAAGTCCACTCCATCGATGAGGACGGCGCCGCGGTCCGGATCATAGGTACGGACGATGAGGTCCACCAGCGTAGACTTGCCGGCTCCGGTTGCTCCCACGATGGCGAGCGACGCACCGGGCGCCACCTTGAACGAGATGTCCTCCAGCACCCATCCGCGTTCCCGGGCACCGGGATAGCTGAACCACACGTTGCGAAACTCCAGCGCTCTGGAGCGCGTTGCGGGTGGCAGTGAAACCGGAGCGGTGGCACTGGTAATGGCGGGGCGCTCGGCAAAGAGTTGGTTGATCCGGGCCATCGAGGCCGCTCCCCGCTGAACCAGATTGAAGGCCCAGCCGAGCGCGATCATGGGCCACACCAGCATGGCGAGATATACCCCGAACGCTACGAACTCCCCCACCGTCACCGAACCGCGCATGACCAGTTGGCCGCCGGCGTACAGGATGACCACGGCGCTCAATCCGCCGAGCAGCGACAGCAGTGGAAAGAAGGCGCCCTGAACCCGCGCGAGCCCCAGATTGCGGGTCAGGTAGGTATCATTGAGCCCTCGGAAATGCTGGGTCTCAGCGCGTTCCTGCCGGTACGACCGAACCACACGCACCCCGGAGATGTTCTCATGCGCGTGGCTGGTGAGCTCGCTGAACTGGGCCTGGATCTCCTGCGAGCGGCGATGGATAATGCGACCCAGCGAGACCATGGCCACGGGAAGGCCGATCAGTGGGACGAGGGACAGCAGCGTCAGCTGCGGGCTGATGGCGACCATGGCGGGAGCCACCAGCATCGCCCGGACCGTCGTATCCACCAGATACATGAGGGCCGGCCCTGCGACCATCCTCACCGCCAAAAGGTCGTTGGTTGTGCGGGCCATCACATCGCCGGTCGGGTACCGGTCGTAGAATTCGGCCGACATACGCTGAAGGTGGTTGTACAGATTGTCCCGTAAGTCGGTCTCAACGCGGCGGCTACCGCTGTTGAGGAGTTCGCGCATACCGTAACGGGCCACGCCGCTCGCAACCGCCACGAGCAACAGGAAGGCTACTGCCGCCTGGACTTGATCGAAGCGGTTGACCCGAAGCGCGTCAATTCCGTGCTGGAGAAAGCGCGGGCCCAGCGTGGCAAAGAAGTTCGAGATTACGACCAGCGCCAGACCGGTTAGAAACCCCCTCCGGTACGGCTTGAGATACGGAAGTAGAGATCGCAGCTCGCGCATAATGAAAACGAAATGTCATCGGGTCGAAGAACCCGAGCAAGTCACACTTAAGGAGGCCCAGATGTCGAGATGGTTGATTGCAGCGCTTTCGTTGGTGGCCGTCACAGCCTGTGGCGGTGGCGACAAGAACGACATGGCCACGGCCGACAGCCTGAGTCGTGATCTTCAGCTGGCCCCCGTGGACACCTCGGCCGAGCTGAACGACCGTACCACCGAGGGCCGTCCATCTGCCGGGGCGGCCGCCCCGGCGCCCCGTAGGCGGACCACCCCCAGCACCGCTACCCAGCCCCGGACCAGCGCGCCGGCGCCGGCGACGCCCCGAAGCCTCGCGGTCGGCACCACGCTCACCGCTTCGACCAACGCCGAAATTCGCTCCCACAAGAACAAAGTGGGCGACACGGTGACTGCCACCATCGCCAACGATGTGAAGGATGGTTCGGGCCGGGTGGTTATTCCCGCCGGCTCGGAGGTGGTGCTGAAGGTGACCGCGATCAAGGAGTCGGAGAACAAGAGCGACAAGACGGGTACCCTGACGGTGCAGCCCACCTCGGTGGTGATCAGCGGGCAGTCCTACCCCATCGCCGCCAACATCGATGGCGTCACCACCGAGCTCCAGGGCCGGGGGACCAACGCCGGTGATGTCGCGAAGCCCGCGGCCGGGGCCGCCGTCGGCGCGGTAGTCGGCCGCGTACTCGGCGGAAGCAGCAAGGGCGCCATCATCGGCGGTGTGCTGGGTGGCGCGGTGGGCGCCCAGCGCGCGGTGGAGACCAAGGACCGGGACGTGGTGCTGCCGCAGGGCACGACGGTGACGTTGTCGCTCACCGGTGACTTCACCCCCGGCACTTGAGCCTGTGAGGTGGTCGAGAGTCTAGAGGTCTAGAGCCGCGCTGACTCTAGACCCTAGACCCTAGACCCTAGACTACGCTTTCAATACCCCGCTCCTCCTCCTCCGCTGCGGGGGTCACTCACGCCCTTCCATCCGTCCGGCGTGCGGATGATCGCTTCGACATCGCCCCATCGCCCATGACTCCAGATACCATGGCCCTTGGCCTGGAGGGTGTCGAGGACCGCGGGACGAAATCCTCCTTCCTCCAGCTGTAGACTGTCAGGCAGCGCCTGATGGTGTATCCGCGGGGCGCTCACCGCGTCGGCCAGCCCCATGCGATGGTCGATCACATTGGAGATGACGTGATACACCATCGTGATGATCTTCGGACCTCCCGGAGTACCCGTTATCAGGTAAAGCTGCTTTTTGGGGTCCAGCACGATGCTGGGAGTCATGGCTGACAGCATCCTCTTTCCCGGGGCAATCGCGTTCGCCTCGCCCTGAACCAACCCATACATGTTGGGCTGCCCCGGCGCCGTGGCGAAGTCGTCCATCTCGTCGTTGAGCAGAAAGCCGGCACCCGTCACCGTCACCGCGCTGCCGTAGCTGTTGTTCAGCGTCGTGGTGCAGCTGACGGCGTTGCCTTCCGCATCCACGACCGAGTAGTGGGTCGTGGATGCCCCCGCTCCCGCACCGGCCTCGAACTTCGGCGTGACCGACGCCTGCTCGCCGATCTGGCGGCGCAGTTCCGCCGCGTAGTCCTTCGATAACAGACGGTCCACCGGGTTGCTCACAAACGACGGATCGCCTAGATAGCGGTTCCGGTCGGTGAAGGCACGGCGCATCGCCTCCGCCTCGCGATGCATCAGCGCCGCTGAGCCGAATGGGGGAAGTGGCCGGTAGCCTTCCATGATGTTGAGGATTTCGCCCATCGTGACGCCGCCGGAGGATGCTGGAGGCATGGAGTACACCGTGTGGCCCCGGTAGGAGATCTCGATGGGGTCGCGCCAGATCGCACGATACCGCGCCAGGTCGTCATAGCTGATCAAGCCGCCCCCCCGCGTCATCTCGGCGACGATGAGGTCCGCCACCCACCCACGGTAGAACCCCGCCGCGCCGCTGTCACGCACCGCCTCAAGCGTGGCTCCCAGCTCCGGCTGCCGGAAGGTAGAGCCCGGCACCGGCGGACGGTCGTTGGGAAGAAACGTGGTCCGCGAAGCCGGAAACAGCACCAGCCGCGCGCTGTCTTCTCCAATCGATAGACTGCGGTGCTCATCGACCAGAAAGCCTTCGTAGGCCAGACGGATGGCGGGAGCAATAACCGCTGTGCGGGGTAACCGGCCGAACCTGCGGTGAGCCTCGATCAGGCCGGCTGCCGCACCCGGCACGCCGGCGGCCAGGTGCCCGGTGACGCTCGCTTCGGGGGCCGCTGACAGGTACATGTCGCGCGAAGCTCCGCTCGGAGCCGTCTCGCGGTAGTCGAGGGTCTGCACCACGCTGTCGCCCATGCGAATCACCATGAAGCCCCCGCCGCCTATATTGCCGGCTTCGGGATGAACCACGGCCAAGGCGAACCCAACCGCCACCGCTGCATCCACCGCATTGCCGCCCTGGAGCAGAATCTCTTTGCCCACCTGGCTGGCGATTGGACTGCCGGAGACCACCAGCGCCTTCGAGGCCGAAACGACCCGGCTCTTCCCGGGATTCCAGCCAGGTGCGATACCACCGGCCGACGGGGTGGCCGTTGGGACGGCAACCCGGCGGGCGCAGCCTGGCATCAGAGCAATCAGGGCCAGCAGCATGCCGGCAGGAAATAGCTGCACAGAGGCTCCGTGAAAGAAATGAATGGTGGTGCGGAGTTGCCTGAGGCGTCGAACTTCTCCTAATTTAGCCGACCGCTGGCGCTTGGGCACTCCTATCATCCTTTTGTGTGGCTGACGACTTCCACGACACGCGCCTGACCGAACGGCGCAATCCTCGCAGCTCCACCATCGATACCGCTTCCGCCCTGGAGATCGTGGATCTCATTGGCGCTGAAGACGCCGCGGTGCCCGCCGCGGTGGCACAGGCGCGCGGGGAGATCGCTCGCGCCATCGATCTGGTCGAGGCCGCCTTCCGAGCCGGAGGGAGGTTGATCTATGTCGGTGCAGGCACCAGCGGCCGGCTGGGGGTGCTCGATGCCGCTGAATGTCCCCCAACCTTCGGGACGCCACCGGAAATGGTCCTCGGGATCGTCGCAGGCGGGGCCCAGGCCCTGGTGCGTTCGATCGAGGGGGCCGAGGACGACACCGCCGCCGCCGAGCGCGAGCTGACCTCGCTAGGCGTCAATGACCGTGATGTTGTTGTCGGCATTGCGGCCAGCGGCACAACTCCGTATGTCGGTGCGGCGCTCGACCGGGCTCTCGCCCTGGGCGCACGCACGGTTTTCCTCTCCTGCTCCGAGCCGCCTCAGAAACTGCGGGACAGCTGCGATGTGTGCATTACTGTTCTGGTGGGCCCCGAGATCGTCACCGGTTCCACTAGAATGAAGGCGGGCACTGCCACCAAGCTGGTGCTCAACACGCTCACCACCGGCGCCATGATCCGGATTGGCAAGACCTACGGCAACCTGATGGTGGACCTCAGGGCCTGGAACGACAAACTCGTAGATCGGAGCCAGAGAATCGTGATGGAGGCTGCGGGGGTAGACCGGCCGGCCGCGAGGAGCGCCATCGACGCAGCGGAAGGGAGCGTAAAGACGGCAATCGTCATGGCCCGTCGGGGTGTGGCCAGGTCCGAGGCGGAGCGGCTGCTGGCGGAGAATGCCGGGCGGCTAAGAGCGGTAGTGGGAGATCCTCCACCGGTGCGGTCTCGATGACCGAACGTCCCACGCTGGCTATCGGGCTCATGTCGGGCACTTCGCTCGACGGCGTAGACGCCGCACTGGTCCGGCTGGACGGGCCTACCCATGCCACCTTGCTGGACTTCGTGACCCGGCCCTACACCGATGCGGAGCGGGCCGAAATCCGGGCGGCATTCAATGGAGCCACGGCGCCGTCGCTCGCCCGCCTGCATGTGCGCGTGGCCGATTGGGCCGCCGAGGCGGTGCAGACGGTGCTGGTTCAGGCCAACGTGCGCGCCTTGGACCTGTCGTTGATTGCCTTTCCCGGGCAGACGATCTGGCACGAGCCCCCGCTGGTCTCGTGGCAGCTCGGCGAGCCGGCGGTGCTGGCCGAAAAATTTGGAGTACCGGTGGTGAGCGGCTTCCGGGCCCGCGATGTCGCCGCGGGCGGGCAGGGTGCTCCCCTGGTGCCGATGGCTGACGTTCTCCTCTTCGCCTCGCCCGACGCGCCCCGGGTGCTGCTCAATCTGGGTGGCATGGCGAATCTGACCTATGTGGAGCGAAGGGCACAGGAGGCCGGTGTATTCGCTTTCGATACCGGGCCGGGTGTCGCCGTGATCGATGCGGTTGCCCGGCTGGTGGATCAGCGGCGCTCCTACGACCGGGACGGACGGCTCGCCGCCCAGGGGGCGGTGCACGAGGACGTGCTCGAACGCCTCATCGCGGATGAGTTTTTCGCGGCCGCGCCGCCGAAAAGCACCGGACGGGAGCGCTTCGGCGATCAGTACGCACGCGATCTCCACGAGAAGGTGCCGGGCCCCGACGGCGTAGCCACCGCGGTAGCGCTTACCGCCCGTACCGTGGCCGATGCCGTGGCACGTTGGACCCCCGAAGGCGTCGAGGTCGTGGCCTCCGGCGGCGGTTGTCACCACCCTGGCCTCATGGATTCGCTCGGCCGGAATCTGGCGGCGCGTGGCAACCACTCTCTGCGCCGCTTCGATGAGCTCTTCTTTCCGGGCGACGCGAAGGAGGCGGTCGCCTTTGCCCTGCTCGGCTATCTCACGGTGCACGGCCAGCCGGGCAATATTCCCGCCGCCACCGGCGCGGGTGGCTCGCGGGTGCTGGGCGCAGTGACCCCTCCGTGACGGCCCCGGTTCGAGAATCCGCCAGCCCCGCCCGGCTGATTATGCCGGCGCTTCGATCCGATGCCCTGAGCGGATTCGCCCACGAGGCGGGCCGCATCGCCGATACACTCGAGATCGGGGTAGGGGGCTACATCATTTTCGGTGGGACGGCGGAAAGCGTGCGCCGCCTGACCGCCGATCTCCTGCGCCGGGCCGGCAGGCCGCTGCTGCTCGCGTCGGACCTCGAGCGCGGCGCCGGCCAGCAGGTCGCCGGGCTGACCGAGTTCCCTCCGCCCATGGCGCTGGCTTCCCTGCGAGAACCGGCGGTGGTTCGCTGGGCGGCATCGGTTACGGCGCAGGAGGCGCGCGCCGTCGGGATCAACTGGGTCTTTGCACCAGTGGCCGATCTCGATCTGCTCCCCGAGAATCCCATCGTGCAGACCCGGGCCTTCGGCGCCGACCCGAACGAAGTGGCTACCTACGTGCGTCACTGGGTCGAGGGCTGCCAGAGCTCCGGCGCGCTCGCCTGTGCCAAGCACTATCCCGGGCACGGGCGGACCGCGGTGGACTCGCACGTGACGCTGCCGGTGGTAGAGGCGTCGGCGAGCGAGCTGGAAGTCGACCAGGTGCCGTTCACCGTCGCCATC
>Ga0180121_10000391_pt1 | contig 18197 bp, 13 predicted proteins | sample AntDrymUQ5402106_2_FD_129676 | JGI IMG/M metagenome (GOLD analysis project Ga0180121, IMG submission 129676) | Polar desert sand microbial communities from Dry Valleys, Antarctica - metaG UQ540 (21.06) (version 2) (version 2) | ecosystem: Environmental > Terrestrial > Soil > Desert | place...
AACTACAACCTCGACCTTCCCGCCGCCAGAATCCGGGAGTCGATGGAATCGCTTCGCCGCTCGACGCGCGAGGAATATGCGGCAGCGGTTCGCGGACAGAGCGCGGACGCGGAACGTATTTCCTCGGAGCAGAGCCGCCCCGCGATTGCGTCCGTGGACAGCGCACTCGCGGCGACAGCGACGACGCTGCGCAACCGCACTCGCATCCGAGTCGAGGAAGCGACCACCGCCACGCGAGACGCCGAAGTGCTCGCCGCCGGCGCGCTGCCTGTCGCCCTTCTCGTCGCGACGCTCATCGCCTTCTGGCTAATGAGATCAATTAGCGAGCCCGTGCGTGAGCTCGACCGCGGCATGCAGGCAATCGCCGATGGAGATTTGTCGCAGCAGCTTTCGCTGTCGACGGAAAGGCACGACGAGTTCGGCCGGCTCGCCCTCAGCTACCGCACCATGGCGCGCCAGCTCTCCGAGCTCGAGCGACTGCGCGCGGAGTTTGTCTCGGTCGCTTCGCACGAGCTCAAGACGCCGATCAATGTCATTATCGGCTATCTGGAGCTGCTCCGGGAAGGGATCTACGGTGAGGTAAATCCGAAACAGGGCGAGGTCCTCGCCACCCTTACCAAGCAGGCAAACACTCTGACCCGCCTCGTGAAACGCCTGTTGGACGTCAGCCGCTTCGAGGCGAGCGGCGGCAAGCTGGACGTGCGTCACGTGGACCTCAACCGCCTGCTCCATAACCTCGAGTCGTCGTTTTCGGTGCTTGCGTTGCAGCGTGAAATCAGGTTCTCGATCTGCCGCGATGAGTCGCTGCCCGTAACCGCGCACTGGGATGAAGACCGCATCAACGAAGTGCTGGGAAATCTTCTCTCCAACGCGTTCAAGTTCACGCCGCGGGGCGGTGAAGTGACGCTCTCGGTGAGGTGCGCCCGGGACATCGTCACGATCACAGTAATGGACACGGGTGCCGGAATCGCCAGGGAGCAGCTTCCCGCTATCTTCCAGAAGTTCTACCAGGCCGATAACCAGGCCAAGGCGGCGACAAAGGGTACCGGCCTCGGCCTGGCGATTGCGAAGGAAATAGTCGAGGCACACGGTGGCCGGATAACCGTGGAGAGCGAGGTCGGTATCGGCACCACCTTCCTGGTGACGCTGCCGACCGAGCCGCCAATGGACAAGAGGCGCCGGGACTCATCGCCCGGTAAGGAAGTAGCATGAGAATTTGTCTGATCGCGATCCTGATCACGGTTGTCGCCGGTTGCTCGCGCGTCCCGCGACCGGAAACCTCGTCGCGGCGCGACTGGAATTCCACGCTCGCCGAGGCGCGGCAGTTCGTGAAGGGCGGGGATTATCGATCGGCGGACCGGCTTCTGACACAGTTTTCGGAGAGAAACTCGGGTAGCCGCGAAGGGAGGGAGATTCTCTTCTGGCGCGCATTGTACCGGCTCGATCCCAACAACAAGTCGGGGTCCCTCGCTGCCGGCATCTCAGGCCTCGATGCCTATACCGCCGCCGATTCGACCGGGTGGTACGTGCAGGAGGCCGGTGTGCTCAAGCGAACGGCCGTCGTCGCCGAGGTGCAGCGCCTCACGACGGCGTCGCCGGCGAGTGGACCGCGCGACCCCCAGCCCCGATCCCGTGAAGAGGAGATGATCGCCCTTCGCGAGGAGCTGGCCCGAAAGACGACGGAGTTGGAGAAGGCTAACGCCGAGCTCGAGCGAATCAAGCGCCGACTCGCCAACCCCGTCCGGTAGCACTCTCAACCGACGCGGAAAAGCTCCATCGCGCGCGAGTAACGTGCGCTGAGAACTTTTCGGATTCCCGCGTTCGCCTTCGACGAAAGCTCCGGATCCGCGGCGAGCAGCCCTTCGGCGGCCGCGCGCGCGCGCACGTTGAGCGCTTCATCCCGGATCGGGTCGGCGACGCGGAAAGTCGCCGCGCCGCTCTGCTCCTCGCCGAACAGATTCCCCATCCCGCGCAGGTCGAGGTCGGCACGCGCGATCTCGAATCCGTCGTCGGTCTCGACGAAGATGCGGAGGCGCTCGAAAGCCTCCTCGCCGACATCGCCGAGCAGGATGCACCACGACGCTTCCGCGCCGCGACCGACGCGCCCCCGCAGCTGATGCAGCTGCGAGAGGCCGAACCGCTCCGGATGCTCGATCAGCATGACGGTCGCATTGGCGACGTCGATCCCGACCTCGATTACCGTAGTTGAGACGAGGATGTCTATCTCTCCGGCGCGGAATGCGCGCATCGTCGCATCACGCTGCTCGGCGGGAATGCGTCCATGGAGCAGTGCGACGCGCCTGCCGCTGAAAGGCCCCGCCGAAAGCTGCTCGAACATTATCGTCGCCGCCTTCAGGTCGAGCTTCTCCGACTCCTCGATGATCGGATAGACGATGTACGCCTGGCGCCCCTTCGCCGTCTCGCGCTCGACGAACTGGAGCACGCGCTCGCGCGCCGAACCCGGCCGGTGCACAGTCGTGACAGGCAAGCGACCCGCGGGCCGCTCGTCGAGCGTGCTGACATCGAGATCACCGTACTTCGTGAGCGCCAGCGACCGCGGAATGGGCGTCGCGCTCATGAGAAGTATGTCGGGCGCTTCGCCCTTTGCCGAGATCGCGGCACGCTGCTCGACACCGAAGCGATGTTGCTCGTCGATGGTGATGAAGCCGAGCCTGCCGAAAACCGCTGCGTCCTCGATCAGCGCGTGCGTACCGACAGCGAGAACCGGATCGGTCGTGCCGAGCAGCGCGGCGGCATCACGGCGCTGCTTCGACTTGAGGCTACCGGTGACGAGAACGGGCACGATTCCGAGCGGCCCAAGCAGGCTTGTGAACGTTCGCGCATGCTGCTCGGCGAGCAGCTCGGTCGGCGCCATGAAAGCCGCCTGATAGCCGTTCTCCATCGCCAGCAGCGCGGCGAAGAGCGCGACGATCGTCTTCCCACTGCCGACGTCGCCCTGCAGCAACCGGTGCATGCGACGGTCGCTGCACATGTCCTCGAAGATTTCACGCACGGCGCCGGTCTGTGCGTTGGTGAGCTTGAAGGGCATCGCCTGCTTTAGAGCGCTGGTGAGCTCACGGCGGTTGGCGAACGCAACTCCCTTTCTCTTTTCGCGCGCGAGGTCGTGAGCGCGGCGGAAGAGAATCTGCACGAACAGCAGCTCCTCGAAGGCGAGGCGGCTGCGCCCGCGCGCGCCCTCATCGATGCTGCCCGGGCGGTGCACCATCCGGAGGGCTTCCGGAAGCGCAGGAACGCCGGCAACGCGCAACATCTCCTGCGGCAGGTACTCCCGGACGAGCCCGAGCAGCGACTCGAGGTGCGAATCGATAATGCCGCGGATCACCTTGAACGAAAGTCCCTCCGTGGCGGAATAAACCGCCAGCACCCTGCCGCCCTTGACTCCCTCGTCGTCCTTCCCGAGCTGGATGTATTCCCGCGGCTGCAGCTGGCGTCCATGATAGAATCGCACGCTCCCGGTGAGCAGCATCACATCGCCCTTGTCGATGACACGGTCGAGGAAAGGCTGGCCCGGCCAGGACGCCTCTATCATCCCGCTGTCGTCCCTGAGCACAGCCTGAAATATCCTCAGACCCTTTCTGGTCGGGATGATGCCCTTGGAGATCACGCGGCCGATGATGGTGCCGTCCATGCCCGTTTCCAGCGACGCGATTGGAGAGATCGTGCTGGCGTCTTCGTACCGCCTCGGCACGTGGAAGAGGAGGTCACGCGCCGTGGTGACGCCAAGGCGCCGCAGCGCGTCGGCGCGCGCGGGCCCAACGCCCTTCAGGTAGGTGACGGGCATGTCGAGGTAGATCTTGCCTCCGCGGCCCTTCCCCGTCTCGGCGCCCGCCATCTACCCCTCCAGCACCTCTCGGGCGAAGTCACCCGCGTCGAAGGCGACGAGGTCGGCTGCCTGCTCCCCAACGCCGACGAACTTGACGGGCACGCCGAGGGCCTCGTGCACGGCAACGACAATCCCCCCCTTGGCGGTTCCGTCGATCTTCGTCACGACGATCCCGGTCACCGGCACCGCCTCAGCGAAGGTGCGCGCCTGGGCGACCGCGTTCTGGCCGATCGTCCCGTCGAGGACGAGCAGGGTCTCCTGCGGTGCCCCGGGAAGGCGGCGCGCGATCACGCGGTTGATCTTCTTCATCTCGTCCATCAGTGCCGTGCTGGTGTGCAGCCTTCCCGCGGTATCGACGACGACTACATCGACGCCGCGGCTCACTCCCGCGTCAACCGCATCGAACGCCACTGACGCCGGGTCAGTGCCCTGCGTGCCGCCAACAAAGTCGGCGCCCGTTCGCTCGGCCCAGACCCGCAACTGGTCGATTGCCCCCGCGCGGAAGGTGTCGGCTGCTCCGACGAGGACGGACATCCCATTCGCGCGCAGCAGTGCGCAGAATTTCCCGATGAAGGTGGTCTTCCCGGCGCCGTTCACCCCCACGACGAGTATGACGGTAGGAGCCGTCGCGGCCCTGATAACCCCCGGCGCGCTGCTCCCCGACCGCAGCGCCGCCTCGACAGAGCCGCGCAGGGCCGTCAGGAAGGCTTCCTCGGTCTTGATCGCGCCGCGCCGCGCGAGTCCTTCCATCTCGGCAACGAGCCGCATTGTGACGGGGACGCCAAAGTCGGCTTCAAGTAGTAGCTCCTCCAGCCGGCCGAGCGAGCCCTGGATCGAGCCCCCCCGCGCGACAACGGTGACGTCGGTAAGGGCGACGTCCCGGAGCTTGTTCCACAGCGAGCGCCGCGGAAGATCGCCATCGCGCCTGATTATCCTCGAGGCCATTGAGTTCGAAAGAGGTGAAACGAAAAACCCGGACCGTGTGGCCCGGGTTGAAGATAAGGGAAGCCGAAACTCTCTGACCTAGTCGGTAATCGGCGCCGCTGATGCCACGCGAGCCTGGCTCAGGCCGGCGAGCGTCTGTGTTCTGAGGCGCTGAAACAGCTTGCGCTCCCCAGCCGGAATAGGATCTCCCGAGTTGCTTGCGAGCGCCTGGCGCGGGTCGCGCTGCACACCGCCGACGAGAACCTCGAAATGGAGGTGCGGGCCGGTCGCGTAACCGGTCATGCCGACAAAGCCGATCGTGCTGCCCATCGTCACGCGCGTGCCGCGGCGAATGTCCTTGGCGAAGTTGCGCATGTGGCCGTAGCGGCTGACGAAGCCGTTGCGGTGACGCACGTCGATCGCGTTGCCGTATCCGCCCTTCCGTCCCGCGAAGATCACCACACCATCGCCTACCGAGCGAACCGGGGTTCCCATCGCCGCGGCGTAATCCGTTCCCTTGTGTGCTCTTGGATTTCCGAAGATCGGGTGGCGGCGGAGACCGAAGACGCTGCTGATGCGGCGGAAGGTGACCGGCGTGCGGAGGAAAGCGGTGCGGAGAGACTTGCCGCTCTGGTCGAAGTACTCGGCGTTGGAGCCGCGGCTCTGGAAGTGGATAGCCTCGAGCTCGTTGATGCCACCACCGAGGGCGAGGCGCGCACCGAGAACACGGTTAACGATGATCTTGCCGTTCGGCTTCTGGAGTCGCTCGACAAGTATATGGAAGCGGTCGCCCTGCGAGAGGTCGCGCGTCATGTCGACGCGGTACTCGAAGATGTCGGCGAGATCGCCGGCGAGGGCGTGGCGGGCGTTACGGGGAAGGTCGTCGATGCCGGTCTTGTCGAGCGCGCTGTAGAGGCTGGACTGAATGACGCCGGCGATGGCGAGGGTATCGAGCTTTTCGTGCGTGAAAGCCTGGACGTAAAGCGGGTTGAGCGTGTAGTCGGCTGATTCCATTCCGGGCTGACTCACCAGGACGGGCTGAAGCAGCACCACCGGGCGCTTCTCCAGCGTCGGGGTCTGCCATATCGCAATCGCTGCAAGCGATGCGACTACGGAATAGCTGAGGACTCTTGCGCTGACCTGCTTCAATCCATCTGTCTCCGAATGAAGGTAGGAATCTCCATGTCGCTAAGATCCTGCTCTGGAGACGACCCACCCTTATCGGAGGTTACAGGCGGAGTTATGGCCGGCAGCGGACGCCGCGGAGGCTCGCTGATGGGGGCGTTCCGGCCCACCCCGTTGGACCGGGAGCGGAGAGGAATTACCGACCCGCGGGCGATCTGGGGCGGCTGGGAAGAAACGACCGGAGACTGCTGAATTCCACCCCCGATTACCCTGTCGAAGCCGGTGGCGATGACGGTGACGCGAATCTCGCCCTGCATTGCGGGCTCGTGGACGGCGCCGAAGATGATCTCGGCATCCTCGCCGACCGCTTCGTGAACGATTTCGTTGATCTGATGGACTTCGCCGAGGGTAAGGTCAGCGCCCCCCGTGATGTTGACAAGGACGCCCGTGGCGCCCGAAACCGAGACGTTGTCGAGAAGGGGGCTGGCGATGGCCTGCTGGGCGGCCTCGATGGCGCGGTTTTCACCGCGGCCGATACCGGTGCCCATCAGGGCGGAGCCCCCCTCCTGCATGACAGTGCGGACGTCGGCAAAATCGACGTTGACGAGGCCGGTCACGCTGATGAGGGAGGAGATTCCCTGCGTCGCGTGCAGCAGCACTTCGTCGGCCTTCTTGAGGGCGTCCTGGAACGGTATTCCCTTCCCGACGACGGCAAGCAGCCGCTCGTTGGGGACGACGATCATCGTGTCGACGTTCTTTCGCATTTCGGCGATGCCGAGCTCGGCCTGCCGCATGCGCTTGCGCCCTTCGAAGAGGAACGGCTTGGTCACGATCCCGACGGTGAGGGCCCCTGCTTCGCGGGCAAGCTGGCAAAGGACCGGAGCGGCGCCAGTACCCGTACCGCCGCCCATGCCGCAGGTGACGAACACCAGGTCGGCGTTGGACATGGCGCGCGAAACTTCCTCGCGGCTCTCATCTATCGCCTGCTTGCCGATCTCGGGACGGGCTCCGGCGCCAAGTCCGCGAGTCAGCTTCTTCCCGATCTGGATTTTTACGTCGGACTTCGAGTTGAGAAGGGCCTGCGCGTCGGTGTTGACGGAGATGAACTCGACCCCTTCGAGGCGCTCCTCGATCATGCGGTTCACGGCGTTCCCGCCGCCGCCACCGACGCCCACGACCTTCATGCGGGCGTTCTGTGAGCCGCTTTCCTCGAATTCGAATATCATCAGGGGGGAAACTCCGGTGCAGCGAAGATGTGGAAAAAAAATCTGGGGCAAGTATATGGCACTTACCCGATTCCTACCATAGCCAAAGACGAAGCTAAGGAGAAAAAAGTACAACGGCTGTCAAGCGAGTTATCCACACGCCGGCAGCCGTTTGCATTTTTATGATTTTTCCCAATGAGCCGCGCGTTCGCTAGAAGAAGTCCTCCAGCCACGTCTTGACCCTCTTCGCAAAGCGGTCGACGCCCGGTCCGGTGAAAGCTTTGTGCTTGCTGGTGGCGCTGAACCCCGCCGCGGCCCGGTTGGCGCCATAAAGCGCGAGTCCGACGACTGTCGCGAAACGAGGCGCATCCACGGAGTCGCTGATCCCGCCGATGTTCTCCGCCGGCGTCCCAATGCGCACGCCGGTGCCGAAAACGTCGGCGGCAAGCTCGCCAACGCCCTGCATCGCAGCAGCGCCACCGGTGACGACGACCCCACCGCTAAGCCGCTGCGAAAATCCGGCGCGCTGGACCTCGGCCTGCACGAGATAAAAGATCTCGTCCATGCGCTGATGGATGATGTGCGCGAGAACTTCACGCGGCACGTGACGCTCGCCTTGCGCGACTGTGCTCGGCAGCTGGATGATGTCCTGCGGATCGACGAGCGGCTCATACGCGCACCCGTACTTTTCCTTGATGCGTTCCGCATCAGCCTGCGTCACGCCGATTCCCTGCACGATGTCGCTGGTGACGTTGTTGCCGCCGTAGTTGATCGTGCCAAGGTGGCGGATTTTCCCCTCGTGAAAGACGGCGATGTCGGTTGTGCCGGCGCCCATCTCGACGAGCGCGACACCGAGCTCCTTCTCGTCCTCGGTGAGAACGCTGAGCGAGCTCGCCAGCGGTTCGAGCACCAGCTCGTTGACGCGATACCCGGCGCGCTCGACCGATTTGCGCAGGTTCATCGCCGGCGAGCTGCCGATGGTGACGAGATACATCTCCGTCTCGAGGCGCGTGCCGATCATACCGATCGGATCGCGGATGCCCTGGTTCTTGTCGACGGTGTATTCCTGCGGAATCGCGTGCAGCAGCTCGCGATCTTCCGGAACGGGCTGCGCGCGCGCGACATCGTTGGCGCGATCGACATCGGCCTTCGAGATCTCGTCGCCATTCACGGCGACGATCCCCTTGCTGATCATCGCGCGGACGTGCTCGCCAGCTATTCCCGCGTAGAGACCTTCGACTTTTGTACCGGCCATCCGCTCGGCGTCCTCCATCGCTTTCCTGATGGAGCGCGTCGTCTCCTCGATGTCGGAGACGATGCCACGACGAAGTCCCGTCGTCCTCGCCTGGCCAACGCCAAGGATTCTTAGCGTAGGCGTGCTGCGCCGCTCCCCGCCGACGGACTCCGCGATGACGGCGGTCGTCCTGGCGGAGCCAATGTCTAGTCCAGCGATGAGGCGGTCGGGATTCATTGCAGCCTTGCGATCACCTGATCGCGGTAACGTAGGTCGAGCTCGTCGACGCGCGTCTGTCTGCGCGCCAGGTCACTCTCGACGGGAAAGATATCGGCCAATCGCTCGACTGACAGCCCCAGTGGAACGCGTACCCGCAGGGATGTCGGTGCCGGAGCAACGCTGTCGCCCGGAAGCGGCGCGACATCCACGTAGCTCCGCGACATCAGCAGCAGAATGTCCCGGGGACCGGTGCGCCGCACCTCGGTAAGGCGCGTGAACACGGTCGGCTCAGAGCGACGGATGGCCCCCGCGAGACGCAACAGCGCGGGGTCGGCGGTCGTAACGAGCGGCAGGTCGAGATCGGCGCGAGTGGGATCGATCGGTAGCTGCTTGCCCGACGAATCGTAAGCGACGAGACCGCGTGGTCCGGGAACGAGGGCGACGGGCAGATTCTCCCGCACAGTCACGACGATAGTGCCCGGCATTCTTCGCCCGATGGTGACGGAGCTCACCTGCGGATGCGCAAGCACACGCCTGCGCAGCGGCGCGAGATCCTCCCATAGCGATCTCAGCGTATCGATCTGGAGCGCCGCAACGACCTCCGAGGGCTGCAGGTAGCGGGTCCCGCGGATCTCGACGGCGCGCACGCGAAAGAAAGCCAGCTCACGCGAGCCCGCGCTGAGGCCCCAGGCGCCCGCCATCAGCAGCGCGAGAAGGAGAAGCACGAGCGGCACTCTCATCCGGCGCCGCGGCGGGCCAGTCACGCTGCCTAGGTCGCGCGCGATTTGAGGCGCTCCTTAAGCTCGCCGCCGGTGAGCGTGATGTCGCCGGCGCCGATCGTGATGACGACGTCACCGGGCTTCACGACGTGAGCAAGAGCCTCCGCGAGCTCCGTTCGCGCGCCCTGCCACGCCACCGGGTGTCCCGCGGTCTTCATCACGCTCGAGACAAGGTCGGAAGTAATGCCGGGCAGCGGCTTCTCGCGTGACGCATAGATGTCGGTGAGAAACACGGCGTCGGCGCCGCAAAGGACCGCGCCGAACTCAGTGGCAAAGTCGCGCGTCCGCGAAAAGAGGTGCGGCTGAAATGCAGCGACGATCCGCCGCCCCGGAAATGTGGAGCGCGCCGCTTCGAGCGTCGCCGCGATCTCCGTCGGGTGGTGGGCGTAGTCGTCGACGATCGTCACGCCCGCGAAATCGCCGAGGCGCTGAAATCTCCGTTCGACGCCGCCAAAGGACTCAAGGCCGGAGCGCATTGCGTCGAGCGTGGTGCCGAGCGCGAGCCCGGCGCCGATAGAGGCGAGCGCGTTCTGCACGTTGTGAATTCCCGGCACGCGGAGCGCAACCTCGCCGAGCGGCTTCCCATCGAACGACACGGTAAACGCCGCACCTTCTCCAGCGGCGCGTACCCGGGATGCGCGCAGTCGTGCGTCCCGCGACTCGATTCCATACCTGATCACTTCGGCGCTGTTGGGAACGGCGATGCTTTCCGCGCCCTCGTCGTCGGAGCAGAGCACGATAAATGGAGCCGATTTGACGAATTGCGAAAAGGTCGCGCGGATGTCGTCCAGATCGCGGTAGATGTCGAGATGATCGGCCTCCATGTTAGTGACCACCGCAACCGTCGGCGCGAGCGCGAGAAAGGAGCGGTCATACTCGTCGGCCTCGACGACGAAGAGATCGTCCGAGTCGTAATGGAGATTGCTCTCCCAGGCAGCGACGCGCCCGCCGACGACACCGGTCGGCCGCAGCCCCGCCGCGGAAAGGGCGGACGTGCTCATTACCGTCGTCGTCGTCTTCCCGTGCGTCCCCGCGATCGCGACAAGTCTTCCACCCGACACCGCGCGGCCCAGCGCTTCGGCGCGGCGTGTAACCGGAACTCCCAGCTCCCGCGCACGCGTAATCTCAGCATTGTCCTTCGACATCGCCGAGGTGACGACGAGCTCCGATACGCCGTCCAGGTGATCGGGACTGTGGCCGTGGATGATCTCGATCCCGAAACGCTCGAGATCGGCGGCGGTACTCGGATTGGCGTCACAGCCCGTGACCTTGAGCCCGCGCCGCGCGAAAAGCTCCGCAAGCGCGCGCATTCCCGCGCCGGCGATGCCGACGAAGTGAACTGCACCGCCGTCGCTGTTACCGGGATTGGGCACTGGGAATGACGGAGGTAGTGTCCGTGGCTTCAGCCACGCAACGGCGTCGATTCGATGAGCCGGAGGATTTTCTTCGCAATGTCGGCGGCCGCCGTCGGCCGCGCGCGCTCGAGCGATTTTGCGCGCATTGACTCCAGCTCCTGCGGCTCGGCGAGAAGTCGCGCTACCGTCGATTGAAGCCGGTCGGTGGTGAGGTCGGACTGGAGTATGAGCGCGGCGGCTCCGGCACCGACGAGCGCCTTTGCGTTCGCGGTCTGGTGATCCGCGGCGGCGGTCGGGAGCGGTACCACCACCACCGGAATTCCCCACGCACACAGCTCGGCCGTCGCCATCGCCCCGGCGCGCGAGAGCGCGAAGTCGGCGGCGCGGTAAGCGTCGGAGATCGGGGCGATGTACGGCTTGATCTTTACCGCTTCGCTCTCGAGGTGCGAGAACTCATCGTAGTTACCCTTCCCGGTCGCCCAGATAACGGACAGCCCGGCCGGCAGTCCGCGCTTCACCCACTCGGCAACGACGTCGTTCATCGCCTTCGAGCCCTGGCTGCCTCCGTACACGAGGAGCACCTTGCCGGTGGATGTGGAAAATCCCCACTTCGCCCGCGCCGGTCCTTTGGCGAACGCATCCGCCGGCGGTGGCTCGATCGGATTTCCCGAATCGAAGATCTCCGTGCGCGCCGAGGGCTTGAGGTGGGTGCGCGCCTCGGGAAATCCGAGATGAACCTGGGTGGCGTACCGGCTGAAGAAGCGCGTGGTAATTCCGGGAAAGGTGTTCTGCTCCTGGAGGACGAGCGGAATCCGGTTCGCCGCGCCGTAGCCGAGCGCCAGTCCCGATGCGTACCCGCCTGTGGCGACGATGCAGCGCGGTCTCTCGCCGCGCACTATCGTGCCGATGCGTGACCATGCGCTCACCGCGCCGCGCAGCGTTCTCCAGTTCTCCCAGATGCGCGAGCGGTAGAGCGGGTGAAGGTCGAGCAGCTCGAAGGGAAACTCCGTCTGTGGCAGCACGTCCCGTTCGATTCCCCGTCGCGCGCCGATGAAGAATGGCCTCACCTCCGGATTTTCCTTCACGATCGCGCGCGCGATCGCGAGTCCCGGATACAGGTGGCCCCCGGTGCCGCCACCGGCGAAGATGATCCTCATCGCGCGTTGACCGTGCGCAGCGCGAGCGGATTGGTGGCGTGCCCGCCGAAAACCCTTTCGCGCGTGCTGCCGATGTTCACGAGAATTCCCGTCATCAGGAGTGAAAGCACCAGGTTGGACCGCCCGTATGAAATGAATGGAAGCGTCAGGCCCGTGGTCGGAAGCAATCCGGTCGCGACGCCGATATGAAGATACGCGGTAAGGACCATCGTCATCGTCAGCCCGACCGCAACCAGCTGCAGGAACGGAGTTCTCGCCTGGCGCGCGATGCGGAATCCCAGCGCCGCGTACATGCCGAATGCCACGACGAGGAGCACCATGCCGACGAATCCCCACTCCTCGCCGATATGCCCGGCGATGAAGTCGTCATAACCGAAGGGCAGAAATCCGTACTGCTGGCGACCGCGCCCGAATCCAACGCCCAGCACCTGCCCTGACCCGACGGCAATGAGCGACTGCTTGAGCTGATAGCTCACCTCCAGAGGCGCCGCACCCGGATCGAAGAACGCTGTCATCCTCAGGAGCGCGTAGTTGAGTCGCTGTATCTGTGCGTACAGCAGAGGCACGAGCAGGACGCCGAGCGCGACGAAGTGACCGATACGAACACCGCCCGCAAAGAGAATGATCCCCATCACCAGCGTGAACATCATCGCCGCGGACAGGTCGGGCTCGAGCATGACGAGGACATCCATCGCGCCGATTACGACGAGGAAGGGCAGCAGGCCCTTGGTAAGTCTCCGCAGCCCATCACCTTTCTTGATCACGAGCATCGACGTCCACATCACCACCGCGAGCTTGCCGAGCTCCGAGGGTTGCACGGAGCTGCCGATCAGGTAGCGACGCGCGCCGTGAACGCGTGGCGCGATTGGCTCGGTGAATGGAAGGATCACGATCAGCAGGAGCAGGAGAGTGACGAGCATCAGCGGCCACGCCCACTTCTCCCACAGCTCGGCGTCGAGCTTGGCAGCGATCGCGAACGCCGCCGCGCCGAGCGCCATCCCGAGCAGCTGCCGCAGCAGCAGGTGAGCGTGGCTGAAGCCGGCCTCCATCTCCACGATTGCGCTGGCACTGTAGACGGTGGCAAGGCCGAATGCCATGAGGATTGCAGTCAGAATGACCAGCATCCTTGCTTCGATCCCGATGTTCCAGCGGTATCTGACGTTGAGGGCCGCCTCGCTCATGCGCTGCCCCGCGCCAGGTCGGCGAAGCGGCGGCCGCGCTCTTCGTAGTTCGCGAACATATCGAAGCTCGAGCACGCGGGAGAGAGCAGCACCGCATCTCCAGCTGCTGCCGCGCGGCGGGCGGCGCGAATGACCTCGTCGAAATCCGATGCGAGCGTTTCGACGGGAAGGTGCGTTCCCAGATCTGCGGCGATTTTCGCGGCTGCTTCACCGTATGCCAATACGTGTTTCACTTTTCCCTTCATCCCCGCGGCAAGTTGCGTGTAGGTCTCGCCTTTGTGGCGGCCTCCCAGCAACAGGACGGTTGGACGCTCCATCGCGTCAATTGCCACCGCAGTCGAGCCGACATTCGTGGCTTTTGAGTCGTCGATCCACTGAATGCCGTCCCGGTCGAGCACGAGCTCGAGACGGTGAGCCAGCGGGCGAAACGTCCCGAGCGCCTCTCGCATCAGGTGTCGTGCGTCGGGGCTCCTGTACTCCTGGTGCGCGACCGTAACGGCGAGCAGCGCAGCCAGCGCGTTCGCAATGTTGTGCCGCCCCATCAGCGGAAATTCGGCGCGATCGGCGATTTTTTCGCCTAGCAGCATCAGGGACTCGGCCCTCGCGTCGTACCACGCATCGGCGGCAGGTCCCGGCTCGCCGGCCGGCGGTGTTCCCGCGGTGGAAAAACCATAGTGACTTCCCGCCACACCCGCGGTCATCGCCCGTGATGCGGCGTCGCTCGCATCCGATACCCAGATGGAATCGCGGTCGGCATTCGCGAAGAGCAGCGCCTTGTCGGCGTAATACGCGTCCACCGACGGGTATCGGTCCAGATGATCCGGACTCAGATTCGTCAGCACGCCAACGGCTGGCGCGAGGCCGGGGGTATCGTGAAGCTGGAACGACGACATCTCGAGCGCGATCCAATCGGGAGGATTCCGGCGCAGTGCAATCTCGGAGAGCGGCGTGCCGATATTTCCCGCTGCCGGTGCGTCCTTCCCGAGTCCGGTCAGGAGGTGCGCGATAAGGGCGGTCGTCGTGCTCTTCCCGTTTGTCCCGGTCACGGCAATGACGCGATCCGAGCCGAGAAAGCGAAGTGCGAGCTCGACCTCACTCACCACCTGGACGCCGGCCTCGCGCGCCGCGGTCAGTGGCGCAGCGGCGGGAGGAATTCCGGGACTCACGACCAACAGCCTTGCGCGGCGGATCCTGGCGAGGTCGTGAGATCCGAAGTCCGTCGCCGCGCCCAGCGCGGCGAGCTCGCTGGCGGAGCTCCGAATCGCTTCGGAAGTGCCGGCGTCCGATGCGTAGACACTGAACCCGTGCCCTCGCAGCAGCTCGCTCGCCGCGCGGCCGCTCCTTGCCAGCCCGACGACGGCGATCTCGCCGTCGCCTGACGCGGGCCAGGTCATCGCAGCTTGAGCGTGCTCAGTGCGAAGAAGGCGAAGAGCACTCCGATGATCCAGAACCGCACCACGACCTGCGACTCGTCCCAGCCCTTCACCTCAAAGTGGTGGTGCAGCGGCGCCCGCTTGAACACCCGGTGTTCGTTGGCATACTCGACGCCGTGACGCTTCTTCCTGTACTTGTAAACGAAACGCTGCAGGATCACCGACATCATCTCGGCCACGAACACGCCGCCGACGATGAGCAGCAGGAATTCCGACTTGAGCAGGATCGCGATCGACGCGAGGGCACCGCCGAGCGCGAGCGATCCGGTATCGCCCATGAAAACTTCCGCCGGATGCGTGTTGTACCAGAGGAAGCCGATACACGCGCCCATGACGGCAGCGCAGAACACCGTCAGCTCGCCCGAGCCGCGCAGGAAGTAGACGTTGAGGTAGTTACTCGCATCGACTCTGCCGAACACGTATGCGTAGAAGGCAAAAGTCGCGGCTGAGATTGCCACCAGACCCGCGGCGAGGCCGTCCAGTCCGTCGGTTACGTTGACGGCATTGCTCGCGCCCGTCATCACGAAGGTTACGAAGAGAACGTAGAGCCAGCCGAGTCCGGCCGTGAGCGGGACGATCAGCGTGTACTTGTAAAACGGGAGCGTCGTCGACGCGCCCGGGAGTGTCGACAGAGGATACTTCCAGAGGTAGAATCCGAGTGCGAGCCCGAGCGAGACCTGTCCGACGAGCTTGTAGCCCTCCACCAGTCCGGTGTTCTTCCTTCCTGCCATCTTCTGCTTGAGCTTGAGATAATCGTCCCAGAACCCGATTGCTCCCATCCACACCATCGATCCCATCGCCAGCAGCACGTACCGGTTGTCGAGCCGCGCCCAGAGGATTGTGCTGATAAGCGTCGCGCCGAGGAGGATGAGGCCACCCATTGTCGGCGTGCGGCCCTTCTGCTGGTGGGCGTCGGGAGTTCCTTCACGAATTACCTGGTGCAGCCGCATTCTCTTTAGCCGCTTGATGATTATCGGGCCAACGATGAACGTGAGCAGCAGTGCGGTCACGGCGGCGCCGGCGGCGCGGAAGGTTATGAATCCGAACAGGCGTAGCCAGCCGAAATGATCCAGTCCAACGAACGGCAGGAGCAGGTAGTTCAGCACTATGCAGTTGCCCAGGTTGTGAGATGTGGCACGAGCCGCTCTAGCTGAACGCCGCGAGAAGCCTTGAGCAGAATAATAGCGTTCCTCTGAAGCCTGGTCTGCAGTTGTGGCCACAGCTCATCGACGTCCGGCGCGGTGACCACGCGTTCTCCGGCGGCGCCCGCCTCTTTCAGGGCCGGGGCAAAGTCGCCAATCCCCGCGACGATGTCGGCGCCGGAGGCGAGCGCCAGCCGGGCAATGTCGGTGTGGCACTGCGCTGAAGTCGGGCCGAGCTCACGCATGGTCCCCAGCACGATCACACGCTGGCGGCCCTCACCCGCGCCTTCGATCAGGTCAATTGCCGCCCGCGCCGACCCCGGATTGGAGTTGTACGCATCGTTGATCAGGGTGACCTCGCCCAGCTGCTCCCACGCCACGCGCATCTTCGGCTGCGGCATCGCGGCGATTCCGCGCGCGGCATCGGCCATCGATACGCCGCACTCGCGCGCCACCGCGAGCGCGAGCATCGCGTTGCGCATGTTGTGCAATCCGCGGAGCGGTGGGCTGACGGTTACACCGCCGATCTCGATCGTGCCGAGCCCGTCAACGCCGATCGACCAGCGCGAGGGCTTGAGGTCGGCCTCGCCTTCGAGGCCGGCAACCACCATGCGCTTTGCCTTTCCCTTCCCCGCCAGCGCGACTTCCGGCTGCGCCGCCGGCGCAATCCCGATGGGAACGCCATCGTAGACCGCCGCTTCCTCGCGCAGCACGCCCGCCAGATCGCCGAGCCCTTCGAGATGCTCCTCGGCGATTGACGTCACCAGCGCGATGTCGGGCTCGGAGAGCTCGCGCAGAATTGCGACTTCACCCGGCAGGCTCGTTCCGAGTTCAACGACGGCTATTTCCGCCGAATGTGGGAGCGAAAGCAGCGTCAATGGCACGCCGACGCGATTGTTCAGGTTGCCGGTGGTGGCATGAACGACAAAGGACCCGCTGAGCGCGGCGCGAAGCAGGTCCTTCGTGCTCGTCTTGCCGTTACTTCCGGCGACGCCGATCACCGTCTTGCCCCACGCCCGGCGCCAATGCTTGCCCAGCGCGCCAAGCGCGATCAGCGTATCGCTTACTTCAAACACCGGCACGGATAGCTCGGCGAGGCGCGGCGCCCGCGAGACGACCAGCGCCGCAGCGCCGTCGCGTACTGCATCGGCGAGGTAGTCGTGGCCATCAAATCGCTCACCGACGAGCGCGACGAAGAGATCCCCCTTTCCGATCTTGCGTGTGTCTGTGGTGATCGACGCGATCGGAGCGGTGCCGCGCGGGAGGCGACCCGTCGAAAAGGGCGCGAGCGCGGCGGCGACACGGTCGAGTGTCCAGAAGTCGGCGCTCAAGTGCGACCCGCCGTCAGCTCTCTCACGATTTCCTTTTCGTCGAATGGATGGGAAGTGGTGCCGCGTATCTGGTATGTCTCGTGACCCTTTCCAGCGAGCACGACGAGATCTCCGTCGCCGGCGAGCGCGAGCGCCCGCTCGATCGCCGCCAGGCGGTCGGTTACGCGCTCATGCTTTCCGTCCTCCATGCCCGCTTCGATGTCGCGCATTATCGCGTCCGGATCCTCAGTGCGGGGATTGTCGCTCGTCACGATAGCGAGATCCGCGCCCTGCTCGGCGATTCGGCCCATTATCGGCCGTTTTCCCCTGTCACGATCTCCGCCGCACCCGAACACGACGATCAGGCGGCCCGTTGTAAAGGCGCGCGCGGTGCGGAGAGATCGCTCGAGCGCATCCGGCGTGTGGGCGTAGTCGCGAAGGACGGCGGGGCGCCTCGAGATTATTTCCAGCCGGCCGGGCGTCTGCGGTACTCCCGCCAGGCTTGCGGCAACCTGGTCGGGCGCATCCCCGAGCGCGATCGCCGCTGCGGCCGCTGCGAGCGCGTTCTGGACGTTGACGTCTCCAAGAAGGGGAAGCTGGACGGCGGCCGCTGCGTCGCGCGTCACGAGGCGCCATTCGCTTCCGCGCGTCGTGTAGCGAATCGACTCCGCGCGCACATCCGCCTCGCCCGCAACCGCGAATGTGACGGTAGTACCCTGCTGCCGCAGTCCGCGCCACTCCGGCGCATCGCGATTGACGACGACTGTACCACCTTCGCTTACGTAGTCCACGAGCCTCGCCTTGGCGGCAAGGTAGGCGTCCATCGTCCCGTGATAGTCCAGGTGATCTCTTGTCAAATTGGTGAACACCGCGACATCGAACACGAGGCCATCGATGCGACGCTGATCGAGACTGTGCGACGATACTTCCATCGCCACATGCTGCACGCCGCGGTCACACAGATCACGCAGCACCCGCTGAAGCTCGACGGGTCCGGGCGTGGTGAGCCCGCCTCCTCCAGGCAGCACTTCCCCCGCGCTGCCGATGAGAACCCCCAACGTTCCGATCGATGCCGCCGGCCTTCCTTCCCCAGAAAGCAGATGCCGCATGATGGAGGTCGTCGTCGTCTTGCCATTGGTGCCGGTCACGGCGAGCATGGTCAGATTTCGCGCCGGATGGTTGTAGGCGGCGCCGGCGGCAACGGCGGCAGCGCGCCGTCCTTCGCGCACGACCAGTGCTGGAAGCGGGGTCCGTGCCGCATCTTCGACAACGGCCAGCCCCGCGCCGCG
>Ga0180121_10000392_pt1 | contig 18168 bp, 19 predicted proteins | sample AntDrymUQ5402106_2_FD_129676 | JGI IMG/M metagenome (GOLD analysis project Ga0180121, IMG submission 129676) | Polar desert sand microbial communities from Dry Valleys, Antarctica - metaG UQ540 (21.06) (version 2) (version 2) | ecosystem: Environmental > Terrestrial > Soil > Desert | place...
GTGCCGATTCCGGGCAGGTGGTCGACGAGGTCGGTGTAGCGCTTCGGGCCGTACAGCAGCTCACGCACGACGAGCAGCGTCCAGCGTTCGCCGATCAGGCCGAGCGAGTGCGCGATCGGGCAGTACTGGTCGTAGCGCTTCACTTCTTCATATTCTGCACGAAACACTTGCGAAACGCAAGTGCTTTCTGTAAATTCGCAAGCCACCGACCCCGAAAGAGAAGGAAACACGCATGGTTACGTCCCCTCGCTTGAAATGGTTCGGACTGGCTCTCCTCGCCACCGTCCAGTTCATGGTTGTGCTCGACATCGCGATCGTGAACGTCGCCCTCCCGTCGATCCAGACGGATCTCGGCTTTTCGCAGGCGAACCTGCAGTGGGTGATCTCCGCTTACGCGCTCGTCTTCGGCGGCTTCCTGCTGCTCGGCGGCCGCGCCGCGGACCTGCTCGGGCGCCGGCGGATCTTCATGTTCGGACTGATCGCGTTCACGATCGGCTCGCTCCTGTGCGGGCTCGCGTGGTCCGAGGAATCGCTGATCGGAGCACGCGCGTTCCAGGGCCTCGGCGCCGCCACGATCTCGCCGGCGGCGCTCGCGATCCTGATGACGACCTTCGCCGAGGGCCGGGAGCGGAACATCGCCCTCGGCGTCTGGGGCGGGGTCGGCGGCTTCGGCGCCGCCGCCGGCGTCCTGCTCGGAGGCGTGCTCACGGACGCGCTCTCGTGGGAGTGGATCTTCTTCGTCAACATCCCGGTCGGGATCGCCGCCCTTGTGCTCGCCCCTGTGCTCCTGCGCGAGAGTCGCGACACCCGCGTGAGTACCTTCGACGCGCCCGGAGCGGTCCTTGTCACCGGCGGGCTGACGACGCTCGTCCTCGCTATCACCCAGGGCAGCGACTGGGGCTGGAGCTCGGGCCGAACGATCGGCGTCTTTGCGGCAGCCGCGGCACTGCTCGTCGGCTTCGTGCTCTGGGAGAACCATGCCGCGGAGCCGCTGATGCGCTTCGGGATCGTGCGGACGAAGACCGTCCTCGGCGCGAACGTCGCCGGCTTCATTCTCGGGACGGCGCTCTTCTCGATGTTCCTGATGCTGACGCTGTACATGCAGCAGGTGCTCGGGTACTCGGCGATGAAGACGGGGGTCGCCTACCTGGCGGTCGCGGGCACCTCGATCATCTGGGCGAACGTTGCCGCCGCGCTCGTGAACAGGGTCGGCGTTCGGCCGTTGATCGCGGGCGGGATGGCGATTCTGACGGTGGGACTGCTCCTGTTCACGCAGGTCTCGGTCGGCGGGTCGTACGCGGCGGACCTGCTCCCGGGCTTCCTGATCATCGCGCTCGGGATGGCGCTCTGCTTCGTGCCGATCTCGATTGCAGCGCTTGCCGGGGTCCAACAGGCCGAGGCGGGTCTCGCGTCCGGCCTGATCAATACGTCGCAGCAGATTGGCGGCGCGGTCGGAATCGCCCTCCTCTCGACGATCGCGATCTCGCGCACCGAGGACGAGGTCGCGGCAGGGACGGCCGTTCCGCAGGCCCTCACCTCGGGCTTCCAGCTCGCCTTCTGGGTGGGCGCCGGGATCGCCCTCGCCGGTGTGGTCGCGGCGCTCGCGCTGATCCGGCAGGAGGAGATCGAAGCCGTGCCCGAGGTGCAGACCGCCTTCGAACCCGCCTAGAGGCGCTTCAGGAGCTCCAGCAGCTCTGCGGGGCCGTCGACCACGATGTCGGCGGCCTCGCGCAGCTCTGCCGGCGCTTCCGGCGAGGCGACTGCCACCCTGACGCCGAGCTCCAGTCCCTGGACGGCGTTGAAGGCATCGAGGTCGGTGGTGTCATCGCCCGCGTAGAGCGCCCGCTCGAGCCCGCGCTCGCCGAGCAGGTGTACGACGGCCGTGCCCTTGTGGGCGCCGATCGGCGGTCGCAGCTCGAGCACTTTCCGCCCGAACCGCGCCACGAGACCCTCGTCCCGGGCGCGCGCCGCCACCGCTTCGAGCATCGTGAGCGCCTCAGCTTCGCTCTCGGCACGACGGTAGTGGAAGGTGACGGTGAGTGGCTTCCGCTCGATGTCCTCCCAGTCGATTGTCGCGGCGAACGCGTGCAACCGGTCGCTCCAGTCGGCGGCCTCGGGCACGAGCTCGAGGCCGTGCTCGCCGACGTAGACGAGCTGGTCGAGCCCGACGATCCGACGTGCATCGGCGCCGGAGCGGCCGCTGATGCAGGCGACGAGCGCGTAGCGATCATGCAGCCGCGCGACCTCCAGGCGCGTCTCCTGCGGCACGACCGCGTCGTGCGGCACAGCGACGATCGGCGCGAGCACCCCATCCACGTCGAGCAGGATGGCGGTGCGCTCGGGAGCCTCGGCAAGCCGCGCGAGCAGGGGGTGGGCCTCCACCGCCCTAGGATACGAACCGCGTGCTGAAGCTGATCGCCATCGGTCTCGTCGCGGGCCTCTTCAGCGCCCTCTTCGGCGTCGGTGGCGGGATCGTGATCGTGCCGCTCCTGATCCTCGCCGCCGGCTTCGAAGACAAGCTCGCGACGGGGACTTCGCTCGCCGCGATCGGGATCACGGCGCTTGCCGGCACGATCTTCTACGCCTTCGAAGGCCACGTCGACGTCGCTCATGCCGCGCTCGTCGGCCTGCCCGCGGCCGGCGGCGCGGTCGCCGGGACGGTGGTCCAGCAGCGCACCTCGGCTCGCGGGCTCTCGCTCGCCTTCGCTGCATTGCTCGTCGCGCTCGCAATCTGGCTCCTCGTCGGGTGACCGCCGTCGCAGTTGCGCTCCTCCTCGGCTTCGCCGCCGGAGTGCTGGCCGGCTTCTTCGGCGTCGGCGGCGGCATCCTGTTCGTGCCCACCCTCGTCGGGCTCGGGCTTTCGCAGCTGGACGCCCAAGCGACCTCCTTGCTGGCGATCCTGCCGACCGTCGCGGCAGGCGCCTGGCGCCAACAGCGCTACGGCAACGTGCGTTGGCGGAGCGCGCTCGTGCTCGGGCTCGCCTCCATCGCCGGGGTCGCGGCGGGCGTCCAGATTGCGACGTGGGTGTCGGAGGACACCCTGCGGAAGCTGTTCGCCCTCCTCCTGCTCGGCGTGGCCGCGCAACTCGCATGGCGGTCGCGCGATCCCGCCCCGTATCCTTCTAGACCATGACGGAGCACGAGGAGATCTGGCTCCCACTCGTCGATGAGCCGATCGGCAGCATCGTCGCGCAGATCCAGGCGGACGATCCCGAGATCGAGCGTCTCGTCGGCTCGCCGCGGCGCATCCTCGCGTTCCGCACGTTCGCCTACATCCGCGTCGGCGTGAAACTCGGCGAGCTGCTCGTCGAGAGCGACGTTGCTCCGTACGACGGCACCGACTCGTGGATCGAGCTACTCCTGCGCGACCCGGCCCACCGAGCCGCCGTCGCCGCAGAGGTTCGCGCGGCTGCCGAGGAGATCGCGGCCGATCCACGCTACCGTGACGACGAGCCGCTCGGGCCTGACGATGACGCCCGTGCCCGGTTCCGCGAGTTCGCGCGCAAGCTCAACGGCTAGTGACCAGCGATCAGGCTGACCGCCAGGACGGCGGCGAAGCCGACAACGGTTAGAAGCACGCGGCGTCCCGACGGGTGCTGGTGCGCATGTGGAAGCAGGTCGGTTGCGCCCATGAAGAGGAAGAAGCCGACGTAGACGGCGAGCAGCGCCCCGAGGTTCTGCTCGGAGATCGACAACGCCGAGCCGACGACGGCGCCCACGAGCGGAGCTAGCGCGTCGACGGCCAGCCAGCGGATCGCACGCCCGCGGTCGCCGGACTGGCGCAGGACGAAGCCGACGGTGTTGAGCCCGTCGGCAAAGTCGTGCGCGACGACGGCGAGGAAGACCAGCAGGCCTGTCTCGGTGGACAGGCCGAAGGCGAGGCCGATGCCGAGACCGTCGATGAAGCTGTGCACCGAGAGGCCGGCGGCGCCGAGGGCACCGACCTGCGCGTGCGCATGAATCTGGTCCTCGTCGTCGCGGTGATGGAGGACGAGGGCGCGCTCGGCCAGAAAGAAGAAGACGAATCCTGCGCCGACGAGCAGGCCGACGCGTTGCGGGTCGTCGATCGCCTCGATCGCCTCGGGCAGCACGTGAAAGAGGGCGACCGCGACGACGACGCCACCCGTTAGCGCGATCGCCGTCGTCAGGTCGCGCGCGAGCCGAAAGGCGACGACGCCGCCGGCCAGCGTCGAGAACACTGTGATCGCGGCGAGGGGGATCGCGAGACTCATGCGCAGCGCCGGCAGGTGCCGTAGATGTCGAGCTCGTGTGCGGTCGGCCGGAAGCCGTGCTGCCGGCGCAGCTCCGCTTCCGAGGGAGCGGCGCAGAGTTCCGTCTCCTCGACCCCGCCGCAACTCGTGCAGACAAGGTGATGGTGGTGCTCGGGCCGGCAGCGGACGTAGGCGTGGCGGCCCTCGCCGAGCAGCGGGTGCACACCGCCGCTGGCGCGCAGGAGCTCGACCGTCCGGTACGTGGTCGCGAGGCCGAGCCTCGGCTCCAGCCTGCGAGCGCGCTCGTGCAGCTCGGCGACGGTGAAGCTGCCCGCGGACGCCTCGACCGCCCGGAGAACGGCCTGCCGCTGTGCCGTCGCGCGGGCGCCGGCCGGGAGCGCGAGCTCGTGCTTCACGCGGGCCAATCTATATGAAAGTGATTCTCATTCTCAAAAGAGCTGCGGCACCATCCCGCGAGAACCGGATAATGGTGTTCTGTGTACGTGAGGCTCCTCGCTCTGCTCTTCCTCTCCGGCGCCCTGGCGGCGGTGGGTTCGAGCGCGACAGCGCCTCCTGCCCCGGCCGTCGTGTCTGCGAGTGCGTACGGGATCTCGGTCTCCGTGCCGGGCCAGCCCGGGGCGGGGGCGGCGTTCGCGTCGGCGCCCGGAGCGGCTTCGACGGGCGTGGCTGACGGCTTCGCCTATCCGGCGGACGGCAATTCTGCGCGGACGGGCGCGCAGGCCTCGAGCGTGTCGGCGAGGGGCGCTGCAGCCCACGCCGTCACGGACGTGCTCGCGATTTCACTCCTGAACGGGGAGGTCACGGCGGACAGCGTCGCCGGTCGCGCCAAGGCCTCCGCGACCGGCGCGGACACTGCCGGATCGCAGGTCACGAACCTTGTCCTGCTTGGACAACCGGTGGCAGCGACCCCAAACGGGCGCTTCGCACTCGCCGACTGGGGCTACGCGGTAACGCTCGAGCAGGTAGCCGAGTCTCCCGTGACCAAGGAAACCCGCAACGCCCGCGCTTCTGTGACCGCGTTGCGCGTCGTGCTCACCGCCGATCACGGCGGGCTGCCGGCGGGCGCGGAGATCCTCGTTGGTCACGCAGAGGCGTCGGCGTCGACGGCCGTTGCCCCGGTCGCGACACCTGGTGTCACGAAGCCTCCCAAGACCAGAGCAAAAGGGCGGGGTGCTCCCCGCACGACTCCGGCGAAGGGGCCGAAGCCGAAGTCGAAGCCCAAAGAGCCGCGCATCGTTCCCGGCCTCGGGGGGCCGCTGTTCAGGACGCCGCCCACGAACATCTCAGCTCCGCTCTCGCCCAGCGGCTATGTCTTCCCGGTCTACGGCGACGCGTCCTTCAGCGACACGTGGGGTGCCCCCAGGGCGAGCACGGGCAGGCACCAGGGGACCGACATCTTCGCCTTGCTGGGGGCGCCGATCCTGGCTGTGGCCGACGGCACCGTGTTCTCGGTCGGCTGGAACAGGATCGGTGGCTGGCGGCTCTGGCTCCGCGACCGGCAAGGCAACCAGTTCTACTACGCTCATCTCGCTGCGTTCACCCCAATCGCGCGAGACGGAGCCGAAGTGAAGGCGGGGCAGGTTGTGGGCTTCAACGGCAATAGCGGCGACGCGCAGGGAACGCCCTTCCACCTCCACTTCGAGATTCATCCCGTGGGTCTGCTGCCCCTCGGCTACGTGGGAGGCGCAGTCAACCCTGTCGGCTATCTGTCGGCCTGGCGCCGGCTTGAAGACGTCACGTTCGCAGTCGGCCGCGGCTGGGCACCCCCGGTTCCGTCGAGTGCCAGCGCACCGAAGCCCGCGGTGCTCCTGCTCGGCTCGACTGACATCTCGACCGCGAGCGGCCTCGAGCCGGGCTCGCTCGAGCGCGCGCTGATCGCGCCTATTTCCGCGCAGGGCTAAAGATCCGCGGCAGCGGATCTTCAGCCCGCACGAAGTAGCCAAGGACTTCGCGCGTGAATCGCAGTTGGGGAGGCCTACGAGCTGGCGTCGTTGGAGCCGGAACTGCTCGACGGCGGCGTGTACGAGTAGTCGTCCGAGCTGTCGCCGGTGACCTTCTCCATCAGCCACTGGCGGGTCTGCGCGCCGGTCATCGGGTTGAACAGAATGCCGGCGGTGATGCCCGCGAGCAGCAGCATCGTGTTGCGGGTGCCGTGATCCTCCTTGCCCTGGATCCGGTTAGCCGCGGTGCGAAGCTCGTCGACAGCCTTCTTCAGGTTTTCCTGGATGTCCTTGTCGGTCGCCGCCCGCACGGCGGTCGCGGTCAGGTTGCGTCCACCGAGCAACTCGGCATACACGTCGCGCGCGGCGCTGAACGCCTCCTTGAGGTTGTCGTGCAGGTCGTCGTCGTGCAGCGCACGATCCACGTACGGCCTCATCGTGTCGGCCTTGTCGTAGATCCTCTCCTTTGTCTTGGCCATCCGGCCCGTCCTTTCGGTCTATTAGTCGGCCGAATTAGTCTTGCCGCAGAGTGCTCGTTGCAAACCGGCTAGCCGGTAGGCGCGGCCGCCTGGCGCTCGAGCGAACTCCTGCGCGGGCGACGAACGCTTGCACTCGACGAGAGCGCGTGGCTGAGAACCTCCTCGATGCCGTCGACGAGCACGAAATCGAGCTCCTTCTTCGTCTCGGGCGGCAGGTCGTCGAGGTCGTGCTCGTTCTCCCGCGGCAGGATCACTCGCTTCAGGCCAGCCCGCTGGGCGGCCAGCACCTTCTCGCGCACGCCTCCGATCGGCAGCACTTGCCCGGTGAGGGTGATCTCGCCGGTCATGCCGACGTCTTCCGACACGGGCACGCCCCGCACGAGCGACGCGATCGCGGTCGCCATCGTCACACCCGCCGACGGGCCGTCCTTCGGCACCGCTCCCGCCGGAACATGGATGTGGACGTCGTGGTTCGTGAACCACTCTGGAGCGACGCCGAGCTCTCCAGTGTGTGACCGCACCCAGGAGAGCGCCGCCTGCGCCGACTCCTGCATCACCTCACCGAGCTGGCCCGTGATCTTCAGCCGCCCGCGCCCGGGATACCCTGTCGCCTCGATGAAAAGCACGTCACCGCCGACCGCGGTGTACGCAAGCCCGGTCGCGACCCCCGCGTCCGCGGTGCGCCGGCGAGCCTCGGACGAGAAGCGCCGGGGGCCGAGCCACTCGCGTACCAGCGCCTCGTCGACCTTGATCTTCTCCTTGCGACCTTTGGCGATCAGGGTCGCGGCCTTGCGGCAGAGCGCCGCGATCTGCCGGTCGAGGTTCCTGACGCCGGCCTCGCGCGTGTACTCGGCGATCACGAGGCGAAGCGTCCCGACGGCGATCGAGATGTTCGCGCGTTTGAGGCCGTGCGCCTTGAGCTGCTTCGGCACGAGGAAGCGCTTGGCGATCCCGAGCTTCTCCTCGTACGTGTAGCCCGAGAGCTGGATCACGTCCATCCGGTCGAGCAGTGGCCCCGGGATCGTGTCGAGCGTGTTCGCAGTGCAGATGAAGAGCACTTTCGAGAGGTCGAAGGGCAAATCGAGGTAGTGGTCGCGAAAGCTCGAGTGCTGTTCGGGGTCGAGAACTTCGAGCATCGCCGACGCGGGATCGCCGCGGAAGTCGGCGCCCATCTTGTCGATCTCGTCAATCAGAAAGACGGGGTTGCGCGACTCGGCGTCGCGGATCGCGCGGACGATCGTGCCGGGCATCGAGCCGATGTAGGTGCGGCGGTGCCCGCGGATCTCGGACTCGTCGCGCACGCCGCCGACCGAGATCCGCGCGAAGCGCCGGCCGACCGAACGGGCGATCGAGTGTCCCAGCGAGGTCTTACCGACGCCCGGCGGCCCGACGAAGCAGAGGATCGGACCGGAGAGGTCGTTCTTCAGCTTCGAGACGGCGAGGTACTCGATGATCCGCTCCTTCACCTTCTCGAGATCGAAGTGGTCCTCGTCGAGGATTCGGCGGGCGCGGTCGAGGTCGAGGTCGTCCGCGGTCTGCTCGCTCCAGGGCAGCGAGATGATCCAGTCGAGATACGTGCGGATGACCCCGTACTCGGCAGCCGCGGGCGGAAGCTTTTCGAGCCTGGAGAGCTCGCGGTCGGCCGCCTTGAGCGCGTGCTCGGGTAGATCCTTGGCCTCAATCAAGACCCGGAGCTCGTTGATCTCCGCCTGCTGCTCGTCGCCTTCTCCGAGCTCGTCCTGGATCGCCTTCAGCTGCTGCCTGAGGAAGAACTCACGCTGGCCCTTGTCGATCTCGCTCGCGACCTGGGACTGGATCCTCGAGCCGAGCTCCGACATCTCGACCTCGCGGTTCAGGACCAGCGAGACGGCGCGCAATCGCTCCTCGACGTTGACCGTCTCGAGCAACTCCTGCCGCTCATCGGTCTTGAGGCGGAGTGTGGAAGCGATCAAGTGGCAGAGCGTGCTTGGATCGTCGACGTTCGCGGCAGCGAGCTGCAGTTCCTCGGGTAGGTAGGGCGTCAGCCCGACGATGTGCGCGAACTGCGTCTGGACGTTCCGGGTGAGCGCCTCCACGTCCGGCGAGTCCGGGAGCACGTCCGGCAGCTCCTCCAGCTCGGCCGTTAGGTAGGGCTCTTCCTGCTCGGGTTCGACAAGACGCACGCGCTGGAGCCCTTGCACAAGGATCCGTAGCGTCCCGTCAGGAACTTTGATCATCTTGTGGACGACCGCGACCGTCCCGACTCGGTAGAGGTCGTCCCAGCCGGCCGGGTCTGCCTCGGAGTTCTTCACGGTGATCAGCGCGAGCATTCGCTCACCCGAGACGACGTCGTCGATCAGTTTCATGGATCGCTCTTGGCCGACGGCAAGAGGCGTCATCGACTCAGGGAAGACGACCGTCTCCTTCAGCGGCAACACCGGTAGCCGCATACGCTCGAGCTCGCTCATCCGATTCTGCGGACGACGATCGCGACTGCGCCGCGCGACGCCCGCTTGGCAACCGGCAGAGTGATCCTGAGCATTCCGGCCTCGTAGGCCGCGCTCGCCGAGGCAGGAGCGATGTCGTGTCCGAGCGGGATCCGACGCTCGAAGCGGCCGTAGGCGATCTCCGCCTGCTGGTAAACCTGCCCGTCGACGCGCGGCCGGGCCCGCTGGCCCGAGATCGTCAACGTTTGCTCTGCGACCCTGATCTCGATCGAAGCCGGGTCGACGCCCGCAAGCTCGACGACCACGACGAGCTGGTTCGGATCGTTCGTGGCGAAGCAGTCGACCGCGGGTGCGAAACCATGCCGCAGGCCGGAGAAGCGAGGCACCTGCCAGAGATCGGCGAAGAGCTCCTCGATCTCCCCTTGCAGGCGGTCGATGTCGCGCCGCGCCATCGCTGCCAGCCTACCCCTCGGCGTAGGATCCGAGTCATGACGCTGGTGCGGCGAATTCTGAAGCTCCTCGGCGCGGCGCTCGCGTTCGCGGTCTACGTCTGGTTCGCTGCCGTCCGGCTCGCGCCCGCCGTCAGGCGACGGAAGGCGGACCGGCGCGCCCGCCGTCAGAATCCAGATCGGACTTCTGCGCTCTAGAGCTACCGAATCGCCGCGTAGACCACGATCGCGATCAGGATCGCGACCGGGATCCAGGAGAGCCGCATCACCTTGAAGGCGCGAGCCTCGCCGCGGCCAGGGCCTGGCTCGGGCGTGTAGGGGTCGAGCGGCGGCGCCGGCTGCCGGGGCAGCTCGTCCTCGCCCTCGAGGACTTGCGGGTCGTGCTGCACTTCGCGCTCGGTCACGTCCAAGCTGTACCCCGGCCAACGGAATCCGAAGCTTATGGGCGCGAGGCGGCTCGTCTCGTGCCTCAAGACAGCTACGTTCGAACCATGCGCACTCCCCCGGCTCTCTACGGCGGTTTCGCCGTGCGGCTCGCCTTCCTGGTCGCCGGCCTCTTCCTCTGCGCCTGCGGGATCCTCTGTTTCCTCGAGTCGGAACTCGGGTTGCCGCCGTGGGACGTCCTGCACCAGGGGCTCGCAGAACAGCTGGACATCTCGTTCGGGGCGGCGAATCTCGTCGTCTCGGTCGTCGTGCTCGTCCTGGCATGGGCGCTGCGGGCGCACATCGGCCTGGGCACGTTCCTGAACGCGCTGCTGATCGGCTCTTTCCTGATCGGGCTCGCACACGTCGATCTCGTCACCGAGCTGTCGGAGCAAGGCCTGGCTCTGCGAATCGTGCTGGTCGTGCTCGCGCTGCCGCTTTTCGGCGTCGGTTCGGCCTTCTACATCTGCGCCTCGATGGGCGCGGGTCCCCGCGATTCGCTGATGCTCGTGATCTCACAACGCCTCGGGATCCGAATCGGCGCTGCGAGGACGGCGGTCGAGCTTGCTGCACTCGTCGCCGGCTTCGGCCTCGGCGGCACGGCCGGGATCGGCACGCTCGTCTTCGCGCTCGGGATCGGCCCCGCGGTCGAGGCGTCCTTCTGGCTGCTCGGTCGCACACCCCTCGCGAGCGCCGAAGTAGCATCTGCCGCGGCATGAAGCTCAAGGGACTGATCGCCGGTGGCGGCGAGGGGACGCGGCTGGGCGAGCTGACGCGCGTGGTCAACAAGCACCTGCTGCCGGTCGGAGGCTGGCCGATGATCTACTACCCGTTGCAACTGCTACAGCTCGCGGGCGTCCGGGAGGCCATGATCGTCACCGGCCAAGGCCACGCGGGCCAGCTGATCGACCTGCTCGGCAACGGGCAGATGCAGGAGCGCGGGGGGTCGACGCCGCTCTTCGATCTCGATCTGACCTACAAGGTGCAGGTCGAGGCCGGCGGGATCGCGCAGGTCGTCGGTATGGCCGAGAGTTTTGCGGGTGGCGACGACTTGCTCGTCTGTCTCGGCGACAACCTCTTCGAGTACGTCGAGACGGCAGCGATTCGGTCGTTTGTGGAGGGCGACGACGCCGCGGCGGTGTTTGTGAAGAACGTGCCGGACCCCGAGCGCTTCGGCGTCGTCGTCTACGGCGAGGACGGGCGCGTGATCGACGTGGTCGAGAAGGCCGGCGTCGTCGACACGCGCTACGACTCGCCGCCCTCGAGCGACGCGGTCGTGGGGCTCTACTGCTACTCGCCCGACGTGTTCGACGTGATTCGCGGCCTTCGCCCGTCGTCACGCGGGGAGCTCGAGATCACCGACGTGAACCGCCACTACGCCGAGCGGGGGGTGCTCGCCAGCCACCGCGTCAGCGGCTGGTGGGAGGATGCGGGGACGCAGGAATCGCTGCCCGAGATCGGTGCCCTGATCGCACGCACCGGGGTGAACAAGGTCGCGTGATCGAAGGGTTGCTGCGGATCCCGCTCCGGCGCTTCGAGGACGAGCGCGGCTGGTTCGTGGAGCTGCGACGCGAGAGCCTGCTGCCGAAGCCGACGCGGCAGACGAACGTGTCCTTCTCGCGCCGGGGCGTCATCCGCGGTCTCCACTACCACGAACGCGGCCAGGACGATCTCTTCGTCTGCCTGCAGGGCACGGCGCGCGTGGTCGTGCTCGACCGCGGCAACGCGGAGACCTTCACCGAGGACATCGGCGACAAGAACCCGATCGCGATCTACATCCCGGGCCGCCACGCGCACGGCTTCGAGGCGCTCACCGAGCTGCTCTTCTGCTACCACGTTACCGAGGAGTACGACCCGTCCGCCCCCGACGAGCAGGGCGTCTGCTGGGCAGATCCGCGCGTCAAGCACCTCTGGAGCACGGAGTCGCCGATTCTCTCCCCGCGGGACCTCGAAGCGTGCTCCTGACGGGCGCCGGTGGACAGCTCGGCCGCGCGCTGGCCGAGGAGTACGCGGAGGACGGCGTCGTCGCATTGTCACGTGAGGCATGGGACGTGACGCTGCCGCCGCCGCCTGGGCTCGAGCCGGGGAACGTCGTCCTCCACGCGGCCGCCTGGACCGACGTTGACGGCGCCGAGGACGACCCGCAGGGCGCAGCCGCCGTCAACGTCGGCGGGACTGCGAACGTCGCGGCCCTGGGTGCGCCGCTCGTCTACTACTCGACCGACTACGTCTTCGACGGGAGCAAGCCCGAGCCGTATGTCGAGTCGGACGGCCCGAACCCGCAGACCGCCTACGGGCGCTCGAAGCTGCACGGAGAGGCGGCTGCCGGGGCGCAGGCCTGGATCGTGCGCTCGTCCTGGCTCTTCGGGCCGACCGGTCACAACTTCGTCCGCACGATGCTGCGACTAGGGGCGGAGCGGGACGAGGTGTCGGTCGTCGACGACCAGCGGGGATCGCCGACCTACGTCGACCACTTGGCAGCGGCCACGCGGCAGGTGATTAGCCTGCCCTACGGCGTCTACCACGTAGCCGCCGGGGGCGACACGACCTGGGCCGGCTTCGCGGAGGCGATCTTCCAGGAGGCCGGACTCGCGACGCGCGTGCGCCGGATCGCCACCGCCGACCTCGGCCGCCCGGCGCCGCGGCCGGCTTATTCTGTCCTCCGCAGCGAGAAAGGCGCCCCGGCGCTCCCCGACTGGCGCGAGGGCTTGCGCGAGTGTCTCGCCGCGGTTCGTGCCGGGAACGAGCGCGAATAAGGCGGGCGAATGGCGAACTACGCGTTTCTCACCACCTGGGTCCTCGACGCCCCGCGCGAGGACGTCTGGCAGGCCGTCTACGAGATCGAGCGCTGGCCAGAATGGTGGCAGGGTGTCTGCAAGGTTGAGCAGGTCGAGGACGGCGACGCCAACGGGATCGGCGCTCTCTATCGGCACGAGTGGCGCAGTGTCATCCCCTATCCCGTTCGTTTCGAGGCCCGGATCACCCGCATCGAGCGGCCGTACCTGATCGAGGCCGACGCTGAGGGCGAGCTGGCTGGAACCGGCCGTTGGCGCTTCTTCGATGGTCGCGAAACTGCGGTCACGTACGAGTGGAACGTCCGTACCACTCGGCCCTGGATGAATTTCGTCGCGCCGCTCGCGGGACCCGTCTTCCGCTGGAATCACAACGTCGTCATGCACCAGGGAGGCGAAGGATTGGCGGCCCTGCTCGGGGCGAGGCTACTCGCCGTCACGTAGCCTTCGCGTCGATGCGCGTGCTCGTTACCGGCGGTGCCGGCTTCATCGGCTCTAACTTCGCTCGCTACTGGTGCGAGAAGCACCCCGACGATCGCGTCGTGGTCTATGACCTGCTCACGTACGCCGGCGATCGCAGAAATATCGCCGATCTGGGCGACCGGGTCGACTTCGTGCAAGGTGACATTGGCGACGCCGAGCTCACCGCCGGGACCCTGCGCGACTACGAAATCGACACGATCGTGAACTTCGCCGCGGAGTCGCACAACAGCCTGGCCGTGCTTGATCCGACCTTGTTCTTCCGGACGAACGTGCTCGGCACGCAGACGCTGCTCGAGGCTGCGAGGCAGAACGGGATCGAGCGCTTTCATCACGTCTCGACGTGCGAGGTGTACGGCGATCTCGCGCTCGACAGCGACGATCTCTTCACCGAGGAGACGCCGTACCGTCCACGCACGCCGTACAACGCGTCGAAGGCGGGCGCAGATCACGCCGTGCGCGCGTACAGCGAGACGTACGGGCTGCCGATCACGATCACCAACTGCTCGAACAACTATGGCCCGTACCAGTTTCCGGAGAAAGTCATTCCGCTGTTCGTCACGAACGCCCTCGACGACGTGCCGCTGCCGATGTACGAGTCGACCGCGAACAAGCGCGAGTGGCTGCACGTCGTCGACCACTGCCGCGCAATCGAGCTCGTGCTCGCCCGGGGCCGGATCGGCGAGACGTACAACGTCGGGTCCGGAGTCGAGAAGAGCATTAGTGAGATCGCAGAGCTCACCCTCAGACTGACCGGGAAGCCCGAGAGCTTGAAGTCGATCGTTCCGGACCGGCCGGGCCACGACCGACGCTACCTCCTCGACTCGTCCAAGCTGCGCTCCGAGCTCGGCTGGGAGCCTTCGATCGGTTTCGAGGATGGGCTTGCCGAGACCGTGCGCTGGTACGAGTCCCATCGCGAGTGGTGGGAGGCGATGAAGGGTCGTGCTCCTGTAGTCGAGTCCGCGTGGGCGGTCGGCGGCTAACCGTCTCCGCAGCTGCGCTCGGCGTCCTTGCGGAGCCGGCCGATCTCCTTCCGCTCCCCCTGCACTGCCTCGGAGCGATCGAGCAGCTCGATGACGCCGGAGCAAGAGCCGAGCGAGAACCGCGTCAGGGCGAGGTTGTAGCTCGCGTAAGCCTCGACGATCTCGCCGGAGCCGGCGAGCCCTGCAACGGCTTGCTCGAGCAGGGGGAGGGCGCCGTTGTAGTCGCCCGCCCGCATCAACGCAAAGCCGCGGTCGTTCAGTTCCGCCGGCGAGGCTGAGGGCTCGGGCACTGGCTCCGGCTCCGACTCCGGCGCCGGCTCTAGTTCCGGAGCCGTCGTCGGCGGCGCGGCCTGCGTGGTCACGGTCTCCACGATCGTCGTCCCTTCGAGTGTGATCGTCTCCTTGACCGTCTGGGGCGACGACGCCGCCTGCCGCTGGTCGTCCCGGCCGGCGAGCAGGGATGCGGCGAGGACGCCTGCGAGGAGCAGTACGCCGAGGGCGAAGAGCAAGACCGGGAGCCGCCGGCGTCTGTCGCGAGGAGCAGGCGGGAGTGCTGCGACCGTCGTCCGGTCCGCAGCGTCGTGCAGCGCGTCGCGCAGGGCGTGAACGAAGTCGGCGCACGACCCGAACCGGTCGTTCGGCTCCTTCGCGAGCCCACGGGCGAGCACCGCGTCCACCTCGGGCGGGAGCTGGGCGTTGTGGGCGGAGGCGGGAGGGATCGGATCGCTCACGTGCGCCATCGCTTCGGCGGTCGAGGACTCGCGCGCGAACGGCCTGCCGCCGGTGAGCAGTTCGAAGGCGACGACCGCGAGCGCATAGTGGTCGCTCGCGGGGGTAGCCGTCTCGCCGCGGGCCTGCTCCGGAGCGAGGTACCCGGCCGTTCCGAGGACGGTTCCCGCCTCGGTGAAGGAGGCGAGGTGAGCGGCGCTCGCGACGCCGAAGTCGGCCACCTTGACCCAGTCGTCGTCGTCGAGCAGCAGGTTGGCGGGCTTGACGTCGCGATGGACGATCCCGCTTGCGTGCGCGGCGTCGAGCGCCGCCGCGGCCTGGCGAAGCCAATCGAGTGCACGGCCGAGCGGCTGCGCGCCCTCGCGGGCGAGCCGGTCGGCAAGCGACCCTCCCGCCAGGTACTCCATGACGATGTAGGGACGCCCTTCGTGCTCCCCGACATCGAAGATCGTCACAGTGTTCGGAGCTTTCGAGAGACGGGCGGCAGCAAGACCCTCGCGCGTGAAGCGGGCACGGATCGCCTCGTTGTCCGCGAAGCGCTCGGAGAGGACCTTGACGGCAACGGTCCGCGCCAGATCGGCGTCCTCGGCGCGGTAGATCTCGCCCATCCCGCCGCGGGCGATCCGCTTGGGGCGCTCGTATCTCGCCGGCAGGACGTTTTCGTCGTTCACCTTGACGGACTGCCCGCCCACTCACAGCCGAAAACTCTTTAGGCATGACTTGAAGGTTCGGTAAAGAAGGCCGAAGCACCAGATCGCTTCCGCTAGCCTCAGCGGCGGGGGTCACAACCATGCAGCGAACGCTTCTCACTCTTACCGCCCTCGCCCTAGCTCTCGCGCTTTCGGCGCCGGCGAGTCCGCGTGCGCCTGCTCCGGGGCCGGCGCTCGTGACCGCGACGACATTCGTCGCTAGCGGGCGGGGCTGGGGGCACGGCGTTGGGATGAGCCAGTACGGCGCGCTCGGCTTCGCGAACAAGGGCTGGACGTACGACCAGATCCTCGCCCACTTCTACTCCGGCGGCGAGCTTGGGCCCTCACCCGTCGCTCGCGTGCGCGTGCTTGTCGCGGAGGCCCGGCCGAGCGTGACCGTGAGCTCGACGGTGCCGTTTCGGGTGCGTGACGTGTTCGGCAAGATCTACCCGCTCCCCGCCGGCGACGTCGTCGTCGGGCCGAAGCTGCGGGTGACAGTGAACGGAGCGCTGACCGAGCTGGCCGGACCGATCCTCTTCATGCCCGGCAGCTCGCCGCTCGCGCTCGACCGTGCCTACCGGGGTCAGATCGAGGTCGGAGCCACGGCGCAGAAGCTGAGTGCGATCAACATCGTCGGGCTCGAGCAGTACCTCGCCGGCGTCGTTCCCCAGGAAATGCCGAGCGCTTGGCCCGAGGAGGCGCTGAAGGCTCAGGCCGTGGCCGCCCGCTCGTACGCGTTGGCGCACCGCCTCGGCGGCAAGGGTTTTGACCTCTACGCGGACGTGCGCAGCCAGGTCTACGGCGGTATCCGGGGCGAGCACCCGCGTACCACCGCCGCGATCCAGGCCACCGCGGGCGAAGTTCTGCTCTGGGAAGGCAAGCCCATCGACGCGCTCTTCCATTCGACTTCGGGTGGCACGACGCTCGACGCAGTGGAGGTGTTCGGCAAGGCGGTGCCCTATCTCGTCGCCGTCGACGATCCGCACAGCGCGCTCTCGCCGGTTCACCGCTGGGGGCCGACGCCGGTCGCCGAGGCGACGATCCGCAAAGGCTTGAAGCTGCGGGCGCCGGTGACGGCGCTGAAGCTGACGCGCGGTCCCTCGGGTCGGGTGACGAGCGTGCAGGCCATGACCGCATCTGGCACGACGAAGGTGTCGGGCGCGACGCTCCGCACCGCGGCCGGGTTGCGTTCGACGTGGATCACGGCGCTGGGCTCGCTCTCGCTCGCGCGTCCCGGCGGCCCCGCCGTCTACGGCAAGGCGCTAGCGGTGACGGGCAAGGCCCAGGGCGTCAAGGGAGCGGTGCTCAGCCAGCGGATCGACGGAGTCTGGCAGCAGCTTCCCGGTCTGAGCGCGAAGGTGAAGCTGCTTGCACCCGCGAGCTTTCGCATCTCCGCTGGCCAGGTTGCGGGTCCGTTGCTGAAGGTTCCGGTCGCCCCGCTGGTCCGTCTCGGAGCGGCAGCCCGGAACTTGTCCGGCACCGTCAAGCCACTCGCTGCCGGCACGACGGTCGAGCTCCAGCAGCTCTCGGACGGTGGCTGGTCGACCCTCCTGGAGGCGATCTCCGACGAGGAGGGCCGCTTCGCCGCCGTCGTCCCCGAGCCTGGGGTGTATCGAGCCCGTACCGCGCCCGCACAGGGCTTCGCCGAGGGCCTTTCCGGGCACCTCGAAGTACAGTGATCCGACTCGCGCTTGCCTGCGCCGCGGCGGCAATGTTCGCTCCGTCCGCGGAGGCGGCCCGCTACGCCGTCGGCGCCGCCTCGGTCGCCGACCTGTCGCGCCTCCAGCGCGCGCTCGGCCCAGGTGCGGAAAGCCTCGCACCGCTGCCGGCGCTCATCGTCGAACGCGCCACAGCGCCGCGCGTGTCGACGTTGCCGGGCGCGACCTACGTGGAGCGGCTCCGCACGCGCCGCCCCTCCTGGGTTCCGAACGACCCGCTGAAGCAGTGGCACCTGACCTTCAACCGCGCCTTCGACTTCTGGGACGCTGCGCCATCGCTGGCGCCGGTGCGCGTTGCCGTGATCGACTCCGGCATCGACGCAACGCACCCCGATTTCGAGGGCAAGATCTTCGACGCGAAAAGCTTCGTCGGCGGCTCGGCGCGCGTCGACCGGGAGGGGCACGGCACGTTCGTCGCCGGGTTGATCGCCGCGGGTGTCGACGACGGAGTTGGGATCGCAGGCATGGCTCCCTCCGCCGAGCTCCTCGTCGCCAAGGTCGTGAACGGCGACGACCTGATCGACGTCGAGGCGGAGGTCAAGGCGATCAAATGGGCGGTCGAGAGCGGCGCCCGCGTGATCAACATGAGCCTCGGCGGCTTTCGCGACCCGCGCGACCCCGACCGGGACGCCTACTCTCCGCTCGAGGCCGCTGCGATCGGCTACGCGCATGGCAAGGGCGTCGTGGTCGTCGCCGCGGTTGGCAACAGCGATGAGGTACCGCCCAAACCCTGGCCCTTCGCGAGCTATCCGGCTGCCCTCCCGCACGTACTCGGCGTCAGCGCGCTCGCCCGCGACGGCTCGGTCCCGGCCTTCTCCAACCGCGACA
>Ga0180121_10000394_pt1 | contig 18158 bp, 8 predicted proteins | sample AntDrymUQ5402106_2_FD_129676 | JGI IMG/M metagenome (GOLD analysis project Ga0180121, IMG submission 129676) | Polar desert sand microbial communities from Dry Valleys, Antarctica - metaG UQ540 (21.06) (version 2) (version 2) | ecosystem: Environmental > Terrestrial > Soil > Desert | place...
AGCACTTTTGTGCGAAACCCGTAGTTCTTTTCTAATTCAGTTGCAATATGCGGAAGGGTTGCTTCCCCGCTATATTCATGATCGCCGGTAACGAACACAATGAATGGCCTTTTATCAGTCGCACTTTTTTTTGTCTGGGTGCAGGAAGATAATCCATACTGCAACAAAATACACAGCAGGTAAAAGGCAGTATTGTTTTTTAATAATTTCATGATAGGTCTTATTTTTCCATCGCGTGTTGTTGAAGCAGTTCTTCTGGTGAATAAAATCCGGTTTTGTTTTTCGTAGCGGCTCGTACCTGTTTCACTTTCGCCGGAGAAACAACGGACGCCTTGTTGCCAAATGAATTTCGTACGTAGGTTACCACTGCTGCAATTTCATCATCAGTAAGCATCGCACCAAAAGGTGTCATGGGTACCTGTCCGGAATATTTTTTTTCCCCTACTTCCATAGGTCCCTGCAATCCTTTCAAAACAAGTTTTATGAGCCTGTCCTGATTTCCCAGTACCCAGTTAGTACCGTTCAGTGGTGGAAAGCCGGAGGCAGGAAGACCTTTACCATCTGGCTGATGACAGGTAATACAAAATCCTTCCCTGGAATAAATCGCCTTCCCTTTAATGAAAAGTTCACGATCCTTTCCTTTAAGTTCAGTGATTACGTTTTCTTCTTTTTTCATTTCCACCTCATTCCCGTTTAAGTGTGCCAGTGCTGTTTCATAAGCAGGCTGCATCCATTCATCCAGGGGTTTTTTACCAACTTCCAATACGATTGGAAGCCCCTTTGTTTTGTCAAGCCAGGAAGCTGCTACCAGTGCTTCCAATCGAACACGGCCGTGTACATCATTTGCCGCCTGCATAAGAAGATTTGCCTGTTGAGAAACCTGATGACCTGTATAACGCAGAACTCTAACCGCAGCAGCTCTTGCCCGGTGATCTTTTGCCTGCAATAATTGGCGCAGCAGTTTTTCGTCTACTTTATTCATTCCCCAACTGACCCATAATGCTTCCAGTAAGTGATGTTCATACCTGCTTTCTGTAGTATCAAGATTTGCAACCCAGGTATTCAGATGAGAAAGTACGTCTGTTGCCTGCCGTCCACGAAGTTCACGACGCGTACGGTAGCGGGTGCGGTATTCGGGAAACTTTAGATTATCCAGTAATTCGTTAATGCCTGCCCCATCTACTTTTGCCGGTGTAACCAATGGGCGTGAGGGATAAGTGATCCTGTATATTCTTCCGTGTACATGATCGCGTAACGGATCACGCGCATTGTGTTGCATATGGCCGATGAGCACATTATGCCAGTCCACCACATATAACGATCCGTCCGGTGCAAACTCCATATCGACCGGACGAAAGTTCTTATCGTCTGATTTCAAAAGATCCTGTCGATGTTTACTTTTATATCCTGTACCATCGTCAACAAGTGTGTGTTGTTTCGTTCCTAAAAAGCCGATTGTGTTGTTGATCAAAAAATCTCCCTGCACTTCATCCGGAAAGTGACGACTTGATATAAATTCCAAACCCGAAGTAGGGCGAACCCGATGTTTCTCTTCAATGAGTTGAATTGATTTATGCGTGGCAACACCATATCGCGGCTTCACTGATCCCGGCATCATCCATCGAACATCCGGGCTCGAGGTTTCAGCAAAAAAATTTTGCCCCCATTCATCAAATGCGATGCCCCAGGGATTAGGGATGGCAAGTTGGGCAGTGCGTTCCAGATGTCTTCGCTGCGGATTGTACCGGTAAAAGCCGCCGTTCGTTGCGCGAACAGGGCCATAAGAAGTTTCTACATTGGTGTGTAAAAAAACTCCTTCGCCCATATAGATGGCACCGGACGGATCCGTCGTATAAGCGTGATGCGCATGATGTGTATCGTGATCATCAAAACCACTCAGCAGAATTTCCTTTGTATCAGCTTTGTCGTCTCCATCCGTATCTTTAAACAGCATCAAATTAGTTCCCTGCGAAACGTACACACCTTCGGGGGCCAGTTCAAAACCAACAGGAAGCTGCAAACCTTCTGCAAAAATGGTTTGTTTATCAGCCTTACCATCCGCATTGGTATCTTCCAGAATGATGATCTTATCATTTGGCTTTTTATCCCCTGGCTTCCAATGAGGGTAGGTTGGCATGGTAGCAAGCCAGAGGCGTCCTTTATTATCGAAAGATAACTGGACCGGATTGGCCACATCGGTAAATTCTTTTTCAGACGCAAACAGATCTATTTTATAACCCGGTGCTACTTTGAATTTATTCAGTGCATCTTCTCCATACAAATATTCTACACTGCCATTTTTATCCGGATCATAGTTTGTTTTTACTTCCGGAAGCTTCACTGTTTTACTGTCAGCTTCTTCCAGATCCATTTTTTTTCCTTTCGCCGCTAACCAAATCGCTTCATCTCTGATTGCCGTCATTTGACGGATTTTTTCAAGCTCCGGCGGATAGTTGTCCGGTCCGAATGGGTTGAATCGACGACCAAATACATGCACCCCATTGGGGATTTTGATATCATTATGCCACATCCAGTTTTTTTCCATCACTGCAGCATGAACCAGCGCACGATGTGTTTCGGATTTTGCCGAACCCTTACTAAACAATTTGTCAGTGAGCAGCGTAGCAAACTTTTCGTAACCTGCCTCAGTAAGTTGTGAACCATCAATAGTGAATGAGGTAGCGTTCGCTTCAAACCATTTTTTTGAAGGCGAATAAGCATCAAGAAAAGGAACGTTGTTTTTGCCTGCCACTTCTTTCATCGCATATGTATACAATGAAAGATTTTCATTTTCCTGTTCACCTTTTGGGAGATCATGCTTATCAGAAAGATTTTCGAAAGCAATGGGAGAAACAATGGCGAGTTGGGGTGGAGTTACTCCATTGTATTTTTGACTCAGGGTATGTTTGATGAAGGCATCCAACTCTGCCTTATAGTTTTCGAGTCCTTCTTTTCCCTGGAAAGATTCGTTGAACCCGAAGAAGGCGATTATTATATCAGCTTTATGTTTTTCAATCCACTGGTCCGGCGTTTCATACTGTCCCTGGCTATCTGAATTTCGGGCAAGTTCTTTCTGAAATTTTTCAGCGCCCGGAAATGCCCAGGGGGAGTGTCTTCCGGAGTGAGGCCTGAATCCCGGAGTATTTCCACCATCACACATGTTACGGATATAGAGCAGGCTGTCCGGATAACGCAGGTGCATCTCCGTTTCAAAATGATCATAGTTCATCATTCGCGAACCAAGATTATTCCCGATTAAAATGATGTGCGCACCTTTTTTTATTTTTAAACGGGCAGCATCTGATTGCGTACACTGATAGGAATTGCTTATTACTATCAAAACAACCAGCATGGTAAATACTGTTCTTATCTTTTCCTTAATAGTTGTTATCATTCTTATTTATTACGAAAAGAACTTAATAAGCCTTAATGTCTTTCCAGCTTTTGGTTGCGGCAGACGCTATAACGGCCTCGCACACCTGCTGTGTTTCAAGGGCGTCTTTAAAAGTGGGGGCGCATGGTTCACCAGACTCCAGGCTTTTTAAAAAATCAGCTACCTGATGCACAAAAGAATGTTCGTACCCAATCGATAATCCCGGAACCCACCATTTATTCATGTAGGGCTGATCACCATCCGTAACATGAATGGTACGCCAACCACGAACAATCGATTCATCGTTATGGTCAAAAAATTCAAGGCGGTTCAGATCGTGTAAATCCCAGCGGATAGAAGCATGTTCACCATTGATTTCAAATGTATATAATGCTTTATGTCCCCTGGCATAACGCGTAGATTCAAAAAGCCCCAAAGAGCCATTCTCAAAATGACAATGAAAAATACAGGCATCATCAATACCTACCTTTTGCATTTTCCCCGTTGCCTGGTGCACGCGTTCTTTGATGAACGTTTCGGTCACTGCAGAAACATCTTTAATGGATCCGTTTAACCATATGGCTGTATCAATACAGTGCGCTAAAAGATCACCTGTGACACCTGAACCGGCTGCATCCACATCCAATCGCCATAGCGCCTCTCCGCCCTGGGGAAGGTTCCCATTGATGGTCCAGTCCTGCAAAAAATTTGCACGGTAATGAAAAATTCTTCCCAGCTTTCCGGAGTCGACAATCTGCTTCGCCAACGTAACAGCCGGCAGCCGGCGATAGTTGTACCATACTGTATTTTTGACTCCTGCCTTATCTACGGCAGCAGCCATTCGTTTTGCTTCTTCCAGTGTTGCCGCTAAAGGTTTTTCGCATAAAATCATTTTGCCTGCTTTCGCTGCGGCAATAGCAATTTCCGCATGCACATTATTGGGGGTGCAGATATCTACCGCATCAATATCATCACGTGCAATAACAGCTTTCCAATCCGTTTCTACAGAAGCGTAACCCCATTGGTTAGCGAATGCTTTCACTTTGTCTGCATCGCGTGAACATACTGCCTGTAATACGGGGCGGTGTTTCAATTCAGGAAAAAAATCGCCCACACGTTTATAACCATTCGAATGGGTGCGTCCCATAAAGCCGCGACCAATCAATCCAATTCTTACTGATTTATTTTTACTCATTCCCTAACTGATTAAACGATAAAAAAAGCAACTACACTGCTTCGTGCCAGCCATGCAATTTGCGCACTGTGATCAAGGTAGCGAGTATATCATTCCACGTTTGTTGCCGCATCATTACCTCGTTTGAAAACATGCATCCATCCCAGCAGATGTGTTTAAACGCTTTGGTAAGTTCGCCGTTTTCATCCCGCATCCAGTAACCTGCATCAACTGCTATGTCTAGTTTTCCATTAGGATCTTTTGCCTGGCAATGCCTTCCCGTTTTATCATGGGAGCCTGTTCCATGCACCGTTCCATCGTTCTGTGCCACATGAAAATCTATGGTCCAGGGCCTGAGTGCTTTGGTAATCGTTTTCAAACCTTTGGTGAGTGCTTCCCGATCACTCCATTGAAAATTTTCCGGTAGGATCCGGTCTTCCGGCCTGTTATAACCAAGCAGGTACAACAGCGTGTGTGACATGTCGGCCTGGAAACCAATGTTAGGTCGATCTACCATTTCCAGTGTTTCGATCATTGTTTTCCAGCTATGCATGCCGCCCCAGCATATCTCACCTTCTGCCGCCAGCTTTTCTCCGAAGTCGGCTGCTACATCGCAGGCTTCGCGAAAAGTTTGGGCAATTAATTTTGTATTATTTACCGGATCTTTTTTCCAGTTTTCTGGAGAACTCGCGGAGTCAATGCGAATCACTCCATTCGGACGAACACCCAATTCACTTAATCGTTGTCCGAAATGGCACGCCTTGCGAACCATTGATACAAACTGTGAACGCTCTTCTTTACTGCCCATGGCAGGACCACCCCAGATAGGCGCTACCAAACTTCCTATATTCAGATGGAGCGCGCTAACTTTTTCAGCCAGTTTTTTTATTTCATCATCGCTGCTGTCAATATTTACATGCGGATCTAATAAGCCAATATCAATTCCATCAAATTTTATCCCGTCCACTTCAGCAGCCGCCGTCATGTTAAGCATCGTATCAAAAGGAATGGGCGGTTCAGAATCAGGTCCTTTTCCCACTATGCCTGGCCAGGTGGCATTGTGCAGCCTCGGAAAATTATGCTCTTTCATTTCGGTTGATTATAGTTAAAGACATTTGAACTGTGAGTAATGAGCCGTGAGCGTCGGATATACTCAATATCATTACCATTCCTGAATAAGTTATAAAATCATATCGGGATTTTCGGGACCGAAATGTTTAAGCATCACTATTGGATCGGTAGTAGAATGGTTAATGATCCGAACACCTTCCATAGCTGCTTTTTCACTTATAAAAAATTCGTCGTTGGTCAATTGGCCATATCGGATTAAGGCCGGGGTTTCAATATCCCAATCGCCCATTTTGCCATGCCCCTGCATCATGATGATCCCATAAGCGGCGCTGTCTTTTATTGTAACTGATTGGCCGGGAAAAACAGTCAGTTCTTTAGCACTGAAAGCATCCGACAGGTAACAAACCCAGTTCTCGCTGTAGCCTTCTGCTTTCATTTGTTCCAGTGACTTCACCGGTTTAGGACGCATAAATCGAGTTTCCAGAATATTTGGATTGGTATTTAATTCCCAGTCGAGCACTTCCATCAAATCATCATAATTACCTTTTCTGTCAGGAGGAGTTCCATTCCATAACAATTCTTCCGGAATGACGGCTTCATTCACCAGCGACTGGTACATGGCAAATACGTCTGAAGCTTTTTGAGGTTCGTACGTACACATACTTCCAGGAGCATGCAGCATACCCGGGGGAACATCCCATCCCGTGCCGGAATCTAATTGAAAGGCCTGTGAGTAACTGGTGATTTTATTATCCCCTTTGGTAAAATTTACGAGACATTCGCGAATTTGTTTTTTGGTGGTGCCTGGTGCAATTCCAAAAAAGGTATATGGAAAATCGCCTCCGTGATTATTTAATTGCGGAGGAAAATAATATGCTTCCGGTTTACCCATCTGGCCGATCAATGCGGCTTTTTCATCATTATGATGAACGTGATGGGGGAGAGGCCCCATATTGTCAAAGAATTTAGAATACATCGGCCATGAACCGTGTTCATCCCATATTCTTTTTCCAATGATGGAATCTTTCAGTTCATTGATGACATCTTTTAAAAGAATTTTTTCCAGTTTTTTTCCATCATTGAAAACTACGACGCTCAATCCTTCATTTTCACCTGTCAACGGGCCATTCTTAGCAGGGGTGGTAGAGGAAAGCCAACGTTCGTCTATCCCTCCGCGTTGTCCACCCAATACATAGTAATCATCAGGATGTAATTTTATTCTTCTCCCCGGAACACAAAAAGATCTGGGTACCCAGTTGGGAGCTAAACGCAAAATTCCCTTTCCCTGGTCAAATGCTTTTTTAGCTATACTTGCTTTTTCCATTAGTTGATGATTCAAATCAGATTACATTTCTTCAGGCCGGTTATTCAAAAAAATAGCTATTTCTTCTTTTTTAGATAATACTTCCATCTCCAGGTCATATTTTCTTTTTTCTCCGGGAGCGAGTAGTATAAGATCTTTTTGTTCCCTGGCCTTTGCCTGACCAATGGGAGGGTGGGTTCCCGGTTCGAGCCCTGTTACGTATTCCCCTTTGCCCCAGTGTTGCCAATTCGTACACCACGGCAATTGTTTTTTTTGAAATCGCATTGCCAGGGCAATTCCGATTTGAGGGTTATGCACGCCACATATACAATTTCCTGCACGGTCAGGTGTAATATCAATAAATGCAACTTCTTCGCCGGTACCGGAATGTTCGTCTAACGGTGCCGGACACCTGCGAAAATTATTTCCTTCTCTGAAAATTGTATGATGATTGTCACCATAGCGTGACTTCCATTCTCCTTTCCAGATAATTTCTGCTCCTTCATCAACGAGCGGCCAGCCAAGATTGCAATGATATAATATCATATGAGGAGCCGGACTATTGCCGCGATTGATCACTTCATCATGAATTTTAATTACTGCCTTTCCAAGAGTACCTGATATGGTGCGTTTCAATTCGAGCGAGGGACCGAAGATCTGTGTTTCCTTCATGATTCCAGTAATGCTCATTTCCATTTTACCTTCAAAGGGTTCAGGTTGGATAATGGATTCTATTTCTGCAGGGATATTGCTGATCATTCCATGGAGGCCGCGCTCACCAAATGTATCTATTTCCGGTCCACCCACGTGCGTAAGTCCACAGGTTGTTAGTAATCCGCCGCCGAAAGTTCTTAACCAATCAATTCCCCTGTTTGAAAATGGTTGAGGCGTTGTAATTCCTAAATGACTCAACCAGGTAAGACTATGCTGGTTGAAGAATGCATCCCCTATATCCATCGCCCGGTCAATGATCACTTTGTAACGCAATCCTGTTCCCGTATTTAACCACGCAATCCTCGTTCCCCGTGCTGAGCCGTTATCCATCACAGAAGTTTCTATACCTCCCAATTGTGCGTGATTGGATATTTTATCAACCCAGCTTCTCTGCATTGTGATTTTAATATTTTTTCACACCGTATTTGTTTCGCCATGTTTGCCAACAGTCGAAGGCGGATAGCTGACTGCTCTTACCGTCTACTAACTTCTTTCTGTTTATATACCTCATGATCTTTCTTTCCTCCCGCAATAAGATAAGCCATCAGGTTCCTTAATTCTTCCGGGTTTAAACTATTGATCAATCTGGGAAACATAATGGATGGCGCATCAGAAATACTTACTCTGGAAACATTTGTTTTAAGGATCTCGCGTTTTTGCCCGGGAGCAAAAGGATTCTGGCTGATGTAATATTTGTCTTTGTCCTGATTTATCACCCTGCCTACAACGGAACTACCATCTTTCATGTAGAAATAAGTAGCTGCAAACTGGTCGGAAATTTCTTTACTGGGCTCAATGATCGACACCAGTATATCTCTGGTAGAAAAACGGGTGCCTAATTGAGAGAGGTCGGGTCCAATGTCACTGCCTTCTCCTCCTATGCGATGGCAGGAGGCGCAAAGGGTCGCCGCAAACATTGCTTTTCCCTGATCAAAATTTCTGGATGTGGAATCATTACTGATATAAACCATTGCAGAATCCACTTTCCAATTCCGGCCTGGTCCTGCAGGACGTGCAACAGCAGCAGCTAATTTATTTTGATTTTTTGCATCTAGTAAAGCGCTTCCGGATAAATCATTGTAATGTGCAGTTTGATCTGTAGGAACATGTTGCAGCGCCATTTTTCTGGCTCTGTCAATAAATCCTATGTAACTGTTACCTGCTTTGAAACCAAAAGCAGTATTGTACCATTTAAAATATTTTTCACGTGCTTCCTGCGTCCAACCATCTTTTGCAGCGCCCAATGCAGTTGCATAAAATATTTGCTGCGCAGGAGGTGTCTTGGACAACATGCCGGCGATATCCATACCATATTGTGGATTTCGAAGAATAAGGTCGGATGGATTGGTAGCATTTTGCTGAAGTGAATCATCATCTTTTGCATTGTCCATTAAAGCAAGTGTTTTTGGTACCACTTGTGGATCTCCTATATGCACCAGTATTTTACTTAATAACCGGTTTAATTCATTGTTCGAAGCCGGGTAATGGGGATTCAGGTAAGCAATTAATTGTGCTTTTTGCGCTTCATCCGGAAATCCCATGCGGTTCAGCGTTAGTTCAACTGCCCGTAAAAAATCTATTTGCTGTGTTGGTGAGAATTGCGTGTAATCAACAGTCATCAGGGAATTGAATATTCTTTTCTTCAGATTTTTATCACCGTATTTCGCCAATGCAATCATTGATTGGGTTACTATCTGAGGATCTGTTTCTGCAAGCGCTTTTTCTGTCCATGTTGTTACCGGTTGATTTTGGATGGCCACGCGGGCAGCGTATCGAATAAACCAATCATTGTGTTTTAAATAAGGCCATGCAACATCAATTGCTTTGGGATTTTTTTGATGATGATATTGCTCCAGGTCATGCCTTATTTTTCTCAATTGAATGGCGTCACCTGATCCGGTTGCTGACAATGCCCCATTTGATGCTGTATTATCAGTGTAATAAACCCTGTACAAATGTGATTCAAGTTTACGGCCACCGGTAAGAAAATACAATGCACCATCCGGTCCGATAATACCATCCGTCAAAGGCAAGGGTGCACCGGAAATAAATTCTTCTGCTTTGGCTTTATACGAAGAGCCTTCCGGAGTTAAATGAATGGCATAAATAATACCGAAGCTCCAGTCAAATGCGAAAAGCGCATGACGATATTTTTCAGGGAAGCGTGCATGTTGTCCACTGAAAAAACTGGTAGGAGAGCCCTGGCCGATATTTAATATGGGAGGAGAATTATCGGGGTAGGAGGGCGACCATTTATTGGTACCCTGACGCCATCCGAATTCGCTTCCGCTGGTTACGTGGCAAATGCGCGTGGGACGGTACCATGGCAAACCGATATCCCATTCCATGTCTGAATCATATGTAAACAATTCACCGTCTTCATTGAATGCCATGTCAAAAGGATTACGGAAACCTGCACCAACCAATTCCCATTTGCTTCCCGCAGAATCAGTCCGTGCAATCCATCCACCATGCGTATTCACCACGTTATCGTGACCATTCGGGTCTTTGATCAATGGTAATAGGTTGTCTAATCTTGCAGTATCATTTCCATACTGATACCCACTCATCTTCGGAATATTGGTGAAATTTCCTGCGATCACATAAATTGATTTTCCATCCGGCGCTAAAACCGCAGTATGAGGGCCATGTTCTCCGTCGCCTGTAAGCCGTTTGATCAATGTGATCTTATCGTATTGGTCATCATTGTCGGTATCCTGAAGCCGGTAAAGTCCACTCCTTCTGGAAAGTGTTTTATCACCTTCGTCATTCACCATTACATACAGGCTGCGGAAAGCATACAACAAGCCATGTGCATATCCCAGTTTAAAGGAAGCCGTGTCTCCTTTGATATTTATTTTGAGTTTTTCAACGATCACTTTTGATTTATTTGTATCCGAACCAACCGGTGGAATCGTAACCTGGTACAAATAACCGTATTGATCACAGGTGATCATCCTGCCTTTGTCATCAAATGCCATCGCCACCCACGAACCCTGTTCGTTTTCACCCGGACTATATAAATGATCGGCATGAAAATCAGGTAATAGTTTTAGTTTTTCCGTCCTGGAATTTGTTTTGGTAGCCGAAGCTGCATTTTGCTCTTTATCAGAACAACTATTTATTATCACCAGGCAACCTATAACAGCCATGAATACCTGAAGTTTGAAACTTCGGTTACCTCTGAATAAAAATTTCATAATATTTATGATTGGATTAGAAGACGCATATCTGTTAACAATATAAAGGATTTTTTAAAGCTTGAGATTTTTTGCTTTGAAATGTAGAAAAAGGTTGATCCTTCCTTCTCCATTGCCAGGTTCCTCTCATGCAGGTAAATATTTAAAGGATATAGTTTACATTCGGGAAATATTCAATTGCCAACCAAAACCAATTGTAAACTAAAATGCATTCTTATGAGAAAATTTTCAATTAGTTTGATTATAGCCATTTTCTTAATGGCTTCTATTGCTGCAACGGGTCAAACTTTAAAAGGGCGCGTAGTTGATGCTGCTAGTAATGCTCCTTTAAGTGGTGCTTCTGTCAGAGTAGTTGGATCCGGTATTGGTGTTAGTACGGATGCTGAAGGCCGCTTTTCTATTACCGTTTCTTCAATCGGGCAGCTTGAAGTTAGTTATGTTGGATATGAAACTAAAAGAGTTTCCGTAAATGATCAAGCTGATTTGTTGATACAGCTTACCAATTCATCCTCTATTTTAAGTGATGTAGTTATTACTACCGGGACCAGGGCCAGCGCCAGAACACTCACTACAACACCCCTTCCGGTGGATGTAATTTCTGTAAATGATATTAAATCTACCGGCCAGCCTACTTTTGATAAGGCTTTACAATACAGGGTGCCTTCCTTTAATACAGTTAATACGCCCGTAAACGATGCTACCTCCCTGTTAGACCCTTATGAAATAAGAAATCTCGGGCCAAGTCGCACATTGATTTTAATCAATGGTAAAAGAAAAAATCTGAGTTCGTTGTTATATGTGCAGTTTTCACCAGGCAGAGGGGAAACTGGTGCAGATCTGTCCGCTATTCCTATCGACGCTATCAAGAGAGTGGAAATTTTACGTGATGGCGCTTCCGCTCAATATGGTTCAGATGCTATTGCCGGTGTAATGAACGTTATTCTCAAAGACAGATACCAATACAGCACTTTAATTTTCAGAGGGGGTGTAACGCATAAAGGTGACGGTGAAAATTATGGTTTGGCTTTTAATGGTGGATCCAATTTTGGCTCAAAGGGGTTTCTAAACTATACAATTGATTTCAGCCAAAATAATAGTGCAGTTCGTTCCGGCATTATTGACCGGCCTACGGAAAAAGCGACTTTCGGCGGATCGGCTGCTGCTAATGCAGCTATTGATGCATACCTTAATCTAGACCCAACCGGTGGCAATATTAATGGAACCGGGGAAACACAAGCTGCTAAGTTCAATGTAAATCTTGGGGCACCTGTTGGAGACAATGCTATGTTTTATAGCAACTGGGGATTAGTATTTAAGAAGGTGTACAGTTTTGCAAATTTCCGAACCCCTTATTGGAGAACTGATGCCGGTCTTTTACATCAAAGAATACCCGGCGCTCCAAACTATACAGGTGGAACTGATCCTTTGTACGAAGGATACATAGGCTATGTACCTACATTCGATGGCGACCTGCTTGATTATCATGGAACAGCCGGATTCAATAACACTATTAATGGCTGGAAACACGATGTGAGTGTTACGTTTGGCGGCAATCAACAAATATATACTGTTGAAAATACGATCAACCGCACATTAGGCACTGCCAGTCCTACAGCCTTCAAACCCGGTGGCTATCTCTATTCACATATCGTAGGTAACTACGACATTTCAAAATCGGTCACCAATAATATTTCGCTGGCTTTTGGTACGGAGGTAAGAAGCGAGACCTATAAAATTACATCCGGTGATACAGCCTCTTACTCCGGGGAAGGAGCTAATTCATTTCCCGGTATCCGTGCAGAGAATGCATCAGTGAATAAGCGATTTAATTTCGGTGCGTATGTGGATGCCAGTTGGGATATCACAGAGGATTTTCTTTTAAACGGTGCTGTAAGAGGTGAAAAGTACAGTGATTTTGGAAGTGCATTTGTATGGAAATTATCGTCTCGTTACAAAATGGCCGGCGATAAGTTCGTTATCCGTGGTTCTGCTTCCACAGGTTTCAGAGCGCCAACATTACACCAGATTTATGCCCAGTCAACACAAGCTTCTTTTGTAGCCGGTACTATTCAACTCTCTGGTTTATTCAACAACAGAAGTAAACAGGCTTTCTTATTGGGTGTTCCCCGGTTAGAACCCGAAAAATCGGATAACTATACAATTGGAATAGGAATTACACCAACCAGAAACTTTAGCATCACTGCTGACTATTATAATATTACAATCAAAGACAGGATTGTTTATAGTTCGGCAATATCTTCCAGCGATCCCAGTACAACTTTGTACCAGATCCTTCAGGCTGCAGGAGTGGTACAGGCCAACTTCTTTATCAATGGTATTAAAACGCGTACGCAGGGGATTGATTTTGTCGCCAGCTACCGTAATGTTTCTTTAGGAAGTGGAATGCTGGGAATTAATCTGGCTGGCAATGTTACTTTAAAAAATGAAATTATAGGTAGCCCCAATAATCCAAAACCAGTTGAAGATGCAGGTACGGGTATCCTTAGTGCACAAATCAGATCATTATTGACAGAAAGCCGTCCTCGACATAAAACCGTGCTTGGATTAGATTATATGATTAATAAATGGAACATTAATTTGAATAATACAGTGTTCGGGCCTGCAAAATTCCAGGACCTGGATAATGGGGGAAGTATAATGAATAATATCAAACAGGTATTTCAAACAAGCGTTGTTACGGATTTGAATGTTGGATATTCATTTACAGATAACATTTCAGCCTCTATTTCTGTAAATAATTTGTTTAATGTATTACCTAAATGGAAATTGGAGTTAACCGGCAATTCTTCCGATCCCAATTATGCAAATGCACAAGCAACGCTTAACAATCCTGCTGACAAAAGCCTGTTAGAAGGATTTTTAGCTTTCAGTGGAAGGTATAGTATTCTATTGTACAATGGGTCCCATTTCAGCCAGTTGGGCACGATTTTCAACGCATCACTTACATTTAAATTTTAGAGGGAAGAAAAGGTTAAACACATAGGCACAGTAGGAACATAGGATTCACATAGGAAGACGTTTCGGGTCTGAGTAATTGCATAAAGTTATTTGTGCAGAAATCATGCTGATATTTTTAAACTCCTATGTGAATCCTATGTTCCTACTGTGCCTATGTGTTTAACCGGGAATCTTCATTTAACCCGATACCATGAATTGGAACTCCTGCATCTTTTAATTGTTTACCAACCGGTAAATTTTCTGTCGCTTAACAGGATCGATCTCGTTATAATCATTATAAAACAGCAATGCACCGGGATCCGCTTCATGCGCCCATTGAAATGTTTTAGCAATATATTCTTCGCCAATGAACTGCAACCACGGTCCTATTACTATTGATTGATTTATTTAACTTTTAGAGAGATCCAAATCTCATTACAAATTATTAATATAAATTTGGTTAAATAAATACTGCTATATGAGGAAAGCTCTTCAACCGAAACTGCTTGCGTTCCTTTTGACAACATTTATCTTCTCCATTTCATTCGCACAAGAACGCAGAATTGCCGGTACAGTCACAGACAACGAACAAGCTCCGCTGGTTGGTGCAACCATTACCGTTAAAGGAACACGAATCTTTTCAATTACTGATGCTACCGGAAAATTTACGATCAGCGTACCGTCGAATGCCAGGACATTGGTCGTTTCATATGTGGGGATGGATCAGCAGGAGATGGTAATTGGAAATAATTCTGCGCTTACAATATCTCTTTCTCCAACCACAGGTACATTGAGTGATGTGGTAGTGGTTGGTTATGGAAAAGCCAACCGGGCAAATCTTACTTCCGCCCAAACAACCGTTTCAGCAAAAGAAATCGACAGAACAATAAATACAACTATTGAGCAGGCAATTCAGGGAAGAGCTGCCGGTGTATACATCACACAGAATTCCGGTCAGCCGGGTGGAGGTATATCCGTAAATATTCGGGGGATCAGTTCGATCAATGGAAATACACAACCTCTATATGTGGTAGATGGTGTGCAAATCCAGCCCTCAGCAGTCAGCTTTGGCTCTCAGAGTTCTGCCAACTCTATCGCGGGTATAAATACAGCGGATATTGATAACGTGGAAATCCTGCAGGGTCCTTCTGCTACCGCCATTTATGGTTCGCGCGGAACAAATGGTGTAATCCTTATCACCACTAAACGCGGTAAACCAGGGTTGGCTAAATTAAATTACATGTTCCAACATACTATTCAGACTCCTCCCAGGCGCCTGGAGGTTATGAACCTGCAGCAATATGCAGAAATGGTAAGGCAGTTTCATGTTGTAGCAGGAGGAACAACACCCGGTGAATTTTTAGATCCTTCATTATTGGGCAGTGGTACCGACTGGCAGAGACAATTGTTCAATAATGCCCCGATGAGTAAACACCAATTAAGCTTGAGCGGCGGGATGAACAATACCAATTATTATATATCCACTGAATATTTAAAACAACAGGGAGTTGCAGTGGGTTCCGGATTTGACCGGTTTGGAGTCAGGGTTAATCTGGATACAAAACCTCGGGAATGGATAAGCTTTGGTGTTAACCTGAATTATAATCAAACGAAGGAAGATCTGACAACCAGCCAGGAAAACATTATTTCAAATGCACTGCAGTTAACTCCGCAGGTGCCGGTTAAAAATCTAAATGGTTCATGGGGAGGCAGCGATCCCATCAATGGTGCGAACCAATATGCTCCTGTTAACCCGATCGCAATTGCAAGCTTTACTACAAACAATAGTATAAGAAGACAACTCTTAGGAGGAATCAATCTTCAGATCACACCATTCAAGGGACTTGCAATTAGAACATCATTCAATGGAAATATTGGAAATGGAAATTCAACATATTATATACCCACATATAATATAGATCAATGGCATTATAATACCGTAGCGTCTTTACAAAGTGGAACCAATTCTAATTATTACTGGAACTGGAACCAGTTAATAGAGTACACACGACAAATAGGTGATCATAATTTTGGAATTATGGCCAGTCATGAAGCACAGGAATCAGAGTGGAAGCAAGTTGTCGCCGGAAGAACCGGTTTTCTTACCAATGATGTATTCGATGTGAATGCGGGAAATCCAAGCAGCGCTACAAATTCCGGGGGAACGTATCCATGGGCGATGGAATCTTACCTGGGAAGATTAAATTATAATTACGACAACCGTTATATACTTACTGCTACTGTTCGCAGAGATGGTTCTGTAAACTTCGGACCGGATAAAAGATGGGGTACGTTTCCATCCTTATCAGTTGCATGGAGAATAAATAATGAAAAATTTTTCAACATACCAGCAATCAGTGATTTAAAAATAAGACTGGAAACCGGGCTTACCGGAAACCAGGGTGGTGGTTCAGGAATTTATTCTCCGTTATCAACAGGAGCAACTACATGGGGAGCAGGATTTTTACCATCTGTTTATTCAAATCCAATACTACAATGGGAAGAAACAAAAACAAACAATATTGGTATTAATGTGGGCTTCCTTCAAAACCGTTTTACTGTTGAAGCCGACTATTATGTAAAAAATACAGATAACCTGCTTATGCCACAAAGTTTACCATGGTATATGGGAACGAATGGCAGCCCGGGTTCCGTAAGTCCTCCAACGGTAAATGCGGGTTCTTTAGAAACAAAAGGCTGGAACCTTTCTTTCAATACTATAAACATTAATAAAAAGGATTTTAAATGGGAGACCAATTTGAATTTCTCGCACTTCAAAACGATTATCACTGGTTTGAATTCCGATAATGCATTTTTCGAGCGGACTTCCTGGTGGATGAACAACTGGACACAACGTTCACAAACCGGTTATGAACCCTGGTTATTCAGGGGATATATTGAAGAAGGGTTATTCCAGTCACTGGAAGAGATTCAAAACAGCCCGGTACCTGTTGACAATACCGGGGCTCGAATACCGATTGACGAGCGGAATGGATTGTGGGTAGGTGATGTAAAGTACAGGGATATAAATGGTGATAAAAAGATCGATGTTAATGACATGACGAATATCGGTAACCCATGGCCGAAGTTATTTGGGGGGTTCACAAATTCTTTTTCCTATAAAGGATTTGATCTGAGTATTCTGATCACCGCAACTTTCGGAAATGACATTTATAATTATTTAGCTGCTGCCAATAGCAATCCGAACAACATTAACGTAAGCAGAAACCTGTTGATCCAGGCAATGGATTACGCAAAAGTAAGCACTGATGGAGGTGGAAAACCCATAGTATCAAATAGGGGAACCACTGTTCCAAGAATTTCTTACGGACCTAATGGAAACTATGCGAAAATAACCAACCGGTTTGTTGAAGACGGTTCTTTTGTAAGATTGAAAAATATTTCATTGTCGTATAGTCTTCCTGAAGGATGGCTACAAAAAACGAAAATTGTAAAAGGCTTACGGGCTACTATAGGTGCTCAGAATGTTTTTACCATTACTGATTATTCCGGCTTCGATCCTGAAGTGGGCGCTTATGTTGGAAGGGATGCATCATCCGCTAACCAGGCGATTGGTATCGATTTCGGGCGTTATCCGCTTACCCCTATTTACACGTTCACGGTAAGCGTAAACTTCTAAACTTATAAAATAAAGAAGATGAATCGTATAATATTTTTATTTGGCTTTCTCCTTTCGATTCTTATTTTTTCCGGCTGTAAAAAAAGCTTTTTGGAGAAGCCACCAATGGATGCTGTAGTTGATGCGAATTTTTATAAAACTGATGACCAGATATTAGCATCAACAGCACTCCTATATAGTAAGGTATGGTTCGATTATAATGATAAAGCCATGTACAACCTCGGTGATTTCAGGGCGGGGACAGCATTTTCCGCCTGGAATGACCGCGGGAATGTTCTCTTTAATACTACTGGAGATAATGGTGAGAACGGTGCTTCATGGAGAGCATTCTTTAACGTGGTTGGTCAGTCGAATTTAGCGATCTACAATATCAACAAATTTGCCGGCAATGGCGTTTCGGACAGGATCAAAAAGGTAGGAATTGCAGAAGCAAGGTTTATGAGAGCATTGGCTTATCGTTTCCTCGTGATGAACTGGGGCCCTGTTCCGGTCATTGAAAATAATATTGAACATCTTTCGGACACGTCTATACGAAGAAATACAGTGCCGAGTGTTTGGCGTTTTATTACGCGCGAAATGCGCGCTGCTGCAGCAGATCTTCCTGAGATACCCATTCAGGAAGGAAGGCTTACAAAATGGTCTGCAGAAGGAATGTTAGCGCGATTTTACCTCACAAGAGCGGGTGTTGAATCTGCAGGTGGTGTAAGGAAACAGGAATTTTTAGA
>Ga0180121_10000395_pt1 | contig 18152 bp, 22 predicted proteins | sample AntDrymUQ5402106_2_FD_129676 | JGI IMG/M metagenome (GOLD analysis project Ga0180121, IMG submission 129676) | Polar desert sand microbial communities from Dry Valleys, Antarctica - metaG UQ540 (21.06) (version 2) (version 2) | ecosystem: Environmental > Terrestrial > Soil > Desert | place...
TTCGAGATCAGCCTCGACGGAGAGCGGGCCAGCCGGGTGGCGCTGTCGGCCGGCTATCCGCAGGCGCCCGCGGGAGAGCCGAAAAAATGAGCTGGACCCGCGACCGCGCACTCGCGCTGATGCACGAATACACCCCCTCGGATGCTCTCAGAAAGCACATGTACGCGGTCGAGATTGCCATGCGTGCCATGGCAAGTCGGGCCGGCGAGGACCCCGAGACGTGGGGGCTGGTGGGACTGCTGCACGACTTCGACTACGAGCGCTTTCCCAACTCCGAGCATTCGGCCACCGAGGGTCATCCCGCTGAAGGGGTGCGCATGCTCGCCGGGGAAGGGTTCCCGGAGCCCATGCAACGCGCCATCATGGGGCACGCCACCTACAGCGGCGTGCCCCGGGACACGCCCATGGCCAGGGCCCTCTTCGCGGTAGACGAGCTGGCCGGTTTCCTGGTTGCCTGCGCCCTGGTCCGGCCATCGCGCAGTCTCCAGGACCTGGAGGTCTCCAGCGTCAAGAAGAAACTCAAGGACAAGGCCTTTGCCCGCGGTGTGAGCCGGGAGGACGTGGTGCGCGGCGCCGAAGAGCTGGGGGTTCCACTCGACGACCACATCGCCTTCGTCCTCGGTGCGCTACGCCCCCACGAGCGGACGCTGGGCCTCGGAGCCTAGCACTCCATGCGGTCCATCCCGGCCGAGCAGTCGGTCACCTGCGCCATCAACCGTGCATCCGGTGGCAGGCCGGTTCCCGGCAACGCCGTACATCTCCTGATCGACGGGCCCCATGCCTACCGGGCAATGCTGGAGGTAATTGCCCAGGCCACCCGCTGGATCCACTTCGAGAACTACATCATCCGGAGCGACGCTGCCGGCTGGCGCTTTGCCGAGCTGCTCGCCGCCCGCTCACGCGAGGGCATCGCTGTGCGGGTGCTCTATGACTGGCTGGGCTCGTTTGGAACGGCCCGCGGCTTCTGGGATTACCTGCGGAAGGCGGGTGTGGAGGTGCGCGCCTTTCACCCACCGCAGCTGGTCGACGTGGTGACCAACGTTTCCCGGAACCACCGCAAGCTGGTGGTGGCCGATGGATCTCGCGCGGTTCTGGGAGGGCTGTGCATCGGGTGTGAGTGGACCGGAGAGAGCCACGCCGGGGGACAGCCCTGGCGGGATACCGCCGTGGACGTGCTGGGACCGGCAGCGGCGGTGCTGGATCAGAGCTTTGCCAGCCTGTGGGAGCTCACTGGTTCGGCCGTGCCGCCAGAGCACACCGCCGGAGTGGTGGAGCCGCGGGGGAACGCCGACGTGCGAGTCATCAGCGGCGAACCGGGGCGGGAGCGGGCCTACCGCGTCATCGAGCTGCTGGCCGCGGGAAGCGTCGAGCGGCTGTGGATCACCGACGCCTATCTGGTGGCGCCACCCCGCCTGTTTCAGGCACTCCGCGACTCGGCCCGCGACGGGGTAGACGTTCGTCTCTTGATGCCTGGCTCCAGCGATCTGCCGCTGATCCGGAACCTTTCACGCATCGGCTACCGGGATCTGTTGAGCAGCGGCGTTCGCATCTATGAGTGGGACGGGCCGATGCTGCACGCCAAGAGTATCGTGTGCGACGACCGCTGGGTGAGAATCGGGTCGAGCAACCTGAATCCCTCCAGCCTGCTCGGCAACTACGAGCTGGACGTGTTGGTCGAGGACACTCCACTGGCAGAGGCCATGGAGGCGCAGTTCCGGCGGGATGTCGCGCGGAGCCGGGAGGTTGCCAGCCGGCCACTTCGCGGGCCTCGCAGGATCAGCCAGGCCCTCCCTGCGGTGCTGACCCACCAGGAGCCCGAGGTGGCCCCGGCCGGGTATCGCCGCAGCCGACGAGAGCGGCGCCGGAGGGCGGCGCTGGTGCTCCGGGCGTTGGCCAGCCACGCGCGGCGCTCCGTTTTCGGACCCATCAGCGCGATATTTATCGCGCTGTGCATCCTGCTTGTGACACTCCCCCGCGCGTCCGCTTACATCTTGGCGGTGTTATGTGCCTGGTTAGCCCTCGGTGCCGGCCGGGAGGCGTTCCGTCGACGCGCCGATCGCTGACGTGTGACGTCTGGACCATGTGGCGAATCACCTTCGGACGTCCTCGCGTTTCTGCTTGAAACTTTCGGGCCGACGAATCGTCCTTCCCAGGAAGCCCTCAACCATTGCGGAGGTGGATGTGGTAAACGCCCGATTCGACTACCTCCGCGCCATGGCGCAGCTCGAAGCGCTGCTCGGACGGAACCTGTGACCGGCGGGATGCTGAACACCGAAGAGCGCATGGCCATGCTTCCGTCCGATGTCCCCCGGGACGCGGTCATCGTCACCCGGAATCTCAAACGCGAGTACGACATGGGTGGGGAGATCGTGCGAGCCCTGCGGGGTGTGGATATCACCATCAGAAAAAACGAGTTTGTGGCCGTCATGGGGCCGTCCGGATCCGGCAAGTCCACCCTGATGAATCTGGTCGGCTGTCTCGACAGCCCCACGGCCGGGGAGTACTGGCTCAATGGCCACCGGGTTTCCGAGCTGGAGGACGACGAGCTGGCCCGGATCCGCAACAAGGAGATCGGCTTTGTGTTTCAAACGTTCAACCTGCTGCCCAGAGCTACCAGCCTGCACAACGTGGAGCTGCCGCTGGTGTACGCCGGCATGGGCGCCAAGGAGCGGCGGGAACAGGCGACGGATGCGCTGACCCGGGTGGGATTGAAGGACAGAATGAACCACCGGCCCAACGAGCTCTCGGGCGGGCAGCGCCAACGGGTGGCGATCGCGCGGGCGCTGGTCAACAACCCCAGCATTCTGCTGGCCGACGAGCCCACCGGAAACCTGGACAGCGCAACCGGTGAAGAGATCATGGCGCTCTTCGAAGCGCTCCATGGGACTGGGCAGACCATCGTCCTCGTCACCCACGAGCACGACATCGCCGAGCACGCGCGCCGGCAGGTGCACTTGAAGGACGGCAAGGTGGAGCGCGACTTCGCGACGGCGGGTCGCGATTGACTTCGCTACGAAGTGCCCGAGTCCTCGACTGATACCTCGGCGGTTCCGTCACCCAGGTAGTGGACTCGCACCTGCCATGGCCGGCAGCACACCTGGCAGTCCTCCACGTACTCCTGCTCGGTGCCACTTCCCGGATCCAGGGCGATCTCGTTGATTTCGCCACAGTAGGGACACAGCACCGTGGCGTCGGTTTCAGCGGTGCCGTCGCCCAGAGGGAACTCCTCGTCCAGATCGTCGTCGTTCTGGCTCATTGCCTCATCCAATCTTTCCATCTTTCCATGCGCCAGCGCCGGGCACTATCACGTCTCGCGGGTCCGATGGTCCTGGCGGGATTGCTTCTCTGCGCCAGGCTGGTTTCCGCCCCCGCGCTGTACGATCCGGTGGCGGCGGCGGCGCCAGCTTCGGCGTACCTGAAGATACCCGCGACGTACCTGGTCCTGGCCCCGTTGTTCACGCTGTGGGATGGGGTGTCGATGTTGAGCATGAGCCGGCTGATCGGATTTCTGGTCGGGCTGCTGCTGTTGCACCTGGTTTGGCGTGTCATCGCCGCGGTGCGCCGGCACCGCAGCCGGAGAACCACGGCCTCGTGGTGGTCTCACATTCTCCGGGAAACGGCATATCTGGCCGCTGCGATAGCCGTGCTGCTGGGCTTCGTTGTCATTGGGGCTGTTTGGCACCGGCCCATGCTTTCGCTGGCGGGAACCGATCCCCATGACGTGGTGGTTGATTTTCACAGTCACACCAACGTGTCTCACGACGTTCGCGATACCTGGATGCGCGGCTTCGATCTCGAGGCCAACCGGCGCTGGCACTCGCGGGCGGGCTTCCACGCTGCCTTCGTTACCGATCACAACACGGTTGCCGCATTGGCGGGCGATGAAGCCGGGCACCAGCGCCCGGCAGGTTCGAAGCGCCAGGCGGCAATCTGCCCCGGCATAGAGGTAAGCGTCTGGCGAGCGCATATCGTCCTCCTGGGCGACACCGGGCCGGTGGATCGAAGTCGCTACAAGTCGTTCGATGGTTTGCTTGCGCTGCTCGCGGCTAGCGACTCGGCCTATGGCGCACTGTCGGTGGCCTCGCTTCCCGAGTACCGGCGCAATCACTGGGGCCGGCTCGATCAGCTCGCGTCCGCAGGTCTCGATGGCTTCGAGATCGTGAACGCGTCGCCCCGGGCCAACGAGCTGACCCGGGAAGAGACCGACACCGTCATTGCCACCGCCAAGGCGCATAACAAGTTTGTCGTTGGAGTAAGCGACAGCCATGGCTGGGGCGCCACCAGCATGGTGTGGAACCTGGTAGGCGTGTCGGACGGTAGCGCCGGCAACCCCTGCCCCGCCGTGCTAGGGCAGCTACGCGCCGGCTTCCCAGCCGTCCGCATCGTTGAACGCCACCGGCTCCGCCCCGACGATTGGTGGCCCATGTGGCTCACCCCGCTCGGCGTGATGTGGGAGACGTGGCGCAGCATGGGATGGACGCTGACGGTGGCGTGGCTGGTCTGGATCGGGCTCTGGGCAATCCGGCGCCGGCGCAAAACGCGATCGCACGCACGCCCGCCGTTGGCGGGCTCATGATGATCCGATTGGACCGGCCGGTTACCCCCGCCCTCACGGGCGGGGCAACAAATTGGCGCGGTCCGCCGGACCGCGGATGCCCCCAGCGCCGAGGAGCCCCGGACGCCAATGTCTCGGTTCCATAACTCCGGTGCCCCCAACGAGAATCGCACCGACGCTGGTTACCACCGGCCGGCCGAGAAGTCGGAGTCACATTGGATGCGGAGTGTCTGCGGTCCAACGGACCGCGCCAATTGTTAGCCCCGCCCGTGAGGGCGGGGGTTGCGCCACGAAGCCCGATCTCACGACAATAGGCCCGCCCGCAGGGCGGGCGTGTGTGGGCCCGGCTCCTTGCGGTATGCTTCTTCGGGCGTCAACGTAATCTTCTCGCGGTTTTCGCCTCTCACCGGACCCCCAATGCAACGCACTCGCTTCCTTGGAACCGGATTCGCCGTGCCCGACCGTGTCGTCACCAACGACGAACTGTCTGGGCTGATGGACACGACCGACGAGTGGATCCGAACCCGCACCGGCATCCAGGAACGCCACTGGGTGGTGGAGGGGGAAACCGGGGCGGAGATGGGACTGCGAGCCAGTCAGCGCGCACTGGAGATGGCCGGAGTTGAGCCGGGCGAGGTCGACGCCATCGTGTATGCCACCTCCAGTCCCGACCATTTCGCGCCCGGGAACGGCGTCTACCTCCAGCGCCTGCTGGGTATCTCCACCATTCCAGCCCTGGATATCAGGGCACAGTGCAGCGGGTTCATTTATGCCCTGTCGGTGGCGGACGCATGGATCCGTTCAAGTCAGTACCGGCGGGTGCTGGTGGTCGGCTCCGAGATCCAATCCACCGGTCTGGAACTGACCAGCGCCGGCCGCCATGTGGCTGTGATCTTTGCCGACGGAGCCGGGGCCGCAATCCTTGGCCCCGCCGACACGGACGATGGCGGGATTCTCGGCTTCGACCTGCACTCCGAGGGCGCGCATGCCGAGAAGCTGTGGGTAGACACTCCCGGCTCCATGTACCACCCGCGGGTCTCCCCCAAGCACATCGAAGCCGGCCGTCAGTACCTCGAAATGGATGGGCGTGAGGTGTTTCGCCATGCCGTTGTGCGTATGCCGGAATCGGTACGCACGGTCCTGGCGGCCACCGGGCATGCGGTGGAGAACATCAACCTGCTGCTGGCTCACCAGGCAAACCTGCGGATCTCCGAAGTGATGCAGAAGGACCTGGGGCTGCGGGACGACCAGGTCTATAACAACATCATGTTCTACGGGAACACCACCGCGGCAACGATTCCCATTGCGCTGGACGAGTGTGTCCGGAGCGGCCGGCTAAAACGAGGGGACCTGGTCGTGATGACCGCGTTCGGTTCGGGGTTCATGTGGGGAAGTGCTGCGGTCCGATGGTAAGAACGCCCGGCAGCAGGAGCTGACGGGCGTCGGTCGATCGCTACTCTGAAGCTGTGATCGGGTACTTCCTGAGATAGTAGTCCTGATCCCTGGTCGCGCGCGCCCGATAGAGCTGTTCCTCGTCGTCGTCGGCGTCGTGCACGAACAGATGCAGCGAGCCGGGCCAGAGGGTCGCCTGAAGCGACCAGTTGGTCGAAGGCGCATGAAGAACCCACTGAAGCGCGCCTCCGCCGGCGTCAGTCAGATGAATCTCACTGGCGCGTTCCAGCGGTACGCTGGACGGTATTCCGGCAATCGCAGCCTCGATGGGATCGAGTTGCAGCTCGGCATCCGTCCAGGAGCGGAATGTCACCTTGCCGTGCACCGGCGATTCGGTTTCAGGCAGCTCGAATTCCGTCTGCCATTCGCCGAGCAGATCCCACGCGTGATCCATGGGGCCGATGTTCGGCACCTGCACTGTCGGATGTTGTCTTGCCATGTATTGGCTCCTTCCCTGGAAGTGCATAGGCAAGGATACGTTCACTTCTCGCCTGCGATTCGCATACCACGTTGCGGCAGGAGCCTCGGTGCAGGGGTGCTGAATCTTTCACCCCCATGTTCCGTATTGTAACGGAACACCGGCCCCTCATTCACGGAACTCGATATGCTCGAACTCGTTATCACCATAGTCGCCGGCACCTTGGGCTACCTTCTCGCCCGAAGCTTCGTGCGGCACCGGCTCCGCTTTGTGGACGCCGTCCACTCTCCGTTCGCCCCGATCATTGCAGGCGTCGCCGCTGCTGCGGCGGCATCACCTGCAGCCGCCCTGCCATTCATTCCTCTGGCAACCGCGGTGGTGTTCGGGATCGGCACCGGCCTGGGAACTGCGAGTGGATCGCGGGCCCTCCGCCATGCAGCAGGCGATCACCGCCGACTCACTCCATGACCATTTTAACGAGTCTCTAATGATACGACGATAGACTGGATCACATTTCCAGAGAGGTCTATCTTCCTCTCATGGTGACACTGCACTGTACTCGCTGCGGTCAGGATCGGGAGGGAATGGCCTTCCAGCCGTTTCAGAACGATCTGGGCCGCCGCGCCTTCGAGGAAATCTGCAGCGTGTGCTGGGCGGAATGGCTCAAAAACCAGCAGCAGCTGATCAATCACTACGGCTTGAATCTCCGGGAGCCCAAAGCTAAGGAGTTTCTGTTCAACAACATGGAGCAGTTCTTGTTCGCCGCGCCCAGAGTAGATCCCTAGAAGCTACGCCCCACACGCAGCACCAGATCCACCCCCGGCCCTCCCGGCTCCAGGTCTTCCGTCAGCCCCATGCGCCATTCGGCACCATCCTTCGTGGTCAGGATCCAGCCAAAATCGAGCGAGAGTTCTCGCCGGTCGAGTGCCGGAAGACTGGTTCCGTGATAATAGGGTGAGTGGTAGAACAGGTTCGCATAGACCGACTGCGCCCCCCAGATTCGGTGACGAACACCCGAGCTGACTCCCAGAAAGACGGTGCGCTGCCGGCCGGAGAGCGGTCCGCTTGCTGGGGTCAGGCCCACCCCGAGGCTGCCCTCATAGAGCAGTCTCGAGGTGAGGGGTGCGCGCACCGTGTTCAGAACCGCCACCGACGGCACCGCCTTACCGTAGCCCGCCGGTCCCGTGGCGGTGGGAAGGGTAACCGAGATTACGCTTTGAACCCTCGGGCTATGGCGGATGCCGAGCCCGACACTCAGATCGCCGAGAAAGAGCGAGTTGGCCGAGCGGCGGACGCTGAGGCCGTCGGGCAGCGTGACGGTATATAGGAAGCGATCCTGGGGCCGGCGCTCTCGCTCGCTCACGCGGATGCCCAGGGCGCCGTGATACCAGTCGAGAAACCCGTCCAGAAACCCCGGGTAGGAGCCGCCGAACGAGCCCGTGAGCTGGAAGAACGTTCGCCGACCGAGGTCTCGGCTGGCCCCGAACCCAATTCGCAGAACCTCGGAGTCAAGGACGTAGTCGGCCTGGTCGAGCCTATTGTACTCGATGACGCTGCCGTAGTCGAACGAAAGAGCGGCGGTCCACCGGCCGGGTGCCGGGTCTCGCAGCGGCTGGAAGTACACCCCGCTTCGGGAGCTGGCCACCGGACTCAGGGGGGAAAATGCCGGGAGGCCCTGACCCCAGCCGGCCCGGGGGCAGGCGATCAGCGCGACGATTGCCGCGATCGGGGCCGAAAAGCGAAGCATCCCAGCAAGATAGACTACCATCCCTTGACAACCCTCCGCGGCAGGCCGTAGGTTGGCTGCATGACTTCCGGGTACAGCAACTGGTTCTACTTTACCAATTCCGGCGCGGCTCGATGCGCGTCCGGTGCCGGTAGAGTGCGCTAGCGCTTTCCGCCCGGATCCTGCATCGCCCCGCCGTTTAGCCCGGCGGGGCTTTTTTGTTTCCCAAGTCGGAGCGTCTCATGCGCGTTGCCATTCAGGGTTCTCACGGATCGTTCAGCGAGGCTGCAGCCCGCCGGCGCTGGCCCGATCTCGAGGCCCTGCCCTGCCGTGATGTGAAGGACGTGGTGATTGCTGTCCGCGAAGGCCGTGCCGGTGCCGGCTGCCTGCCGATCGAGAACTCGCTGATCGGCTCGGTCACCACGACGTACGACCTGCTCCACGAGGCCTTCGGAGACGGTACGCTCCATCTGACCCACGAGATCCTTCATCCGGTCCACCACACCATCATGGCGGTCCCGGGCGCCTCACTGGCAGGGATCCGGCGAGTGCTCTCCCACCCCGTGGCACTGGGGCAGTGCCGTATCTGGCTGGCGGAGCACCTCCCGGACGCCGAGCTGGTAAGCGCCTGGGACACGGCCGGAAGCGCCGAGATCGTAGCTCAGGAAGGGAACCCTGCCTTAGCCGCCATTGCCGCACGGCCTGCCGCCGATGTTCACGGCCTGGTCGCCCTCGCCGAGCGGATCGAAGACGATCCCACCAACCAGACCCGCTTTCTGACGTTCACCCGGGCCAACGCCGCCGAGGCGCTGCGCACGCCGGGCGCAACCCGCTACAAGACCTCCCTGATTGTGCTGGTAGACCACAAGCCTGGAATGCTGGCCCTGACGCTCCAGGCGTTCGGTGCGCGCGGGGTGAACCTGATGGCGCTCCAGTCGAGGCCGGAACGTTCCGCACCCTGGACCTACCGGTTCTACGTGGACGTCGAAGGTTCCGCCACCGATCCACGCGTCGCCGAGGCGCTCGAGGAGATCGAGGCGCTCGCTGCCAAGCTCATCGTTCTGGGAAGCTATGAGGCCTGGACCGAGGGGTCTCCCCTTTCTGTCCCGGTTCCGCCCCCGGCCCACCGGGTCGACAAACCGGCAATACCCCTGGTTGACCGGCGGCGGCATCCCGAGGGAACGGTGGTGCAGGTTCGAGGCCTGCGTTTCGGAGGTCCGGAACCGATCCTGATCGCGGGCCCCTGCTCGGTCGAGAGTGAGTCCATGATCATGGAGACGGCTGTGGCGGTGGCGCAAGCCGGGGCCGACATGCTCCGGGGAGGCGCGTACAAACCTCGCACCTCGCCGTACGACTTTCAGGGCTTGGGGGTGAAGGGGCTGCGCTATCTGGCCGACGCCCGGGAGCGCACCGGGCTGCCGGTGGTGACCGAGGTTCTCAGCTGGGAGGAAGTGCCAGTAGTTGCGCATTTTGCCGACATGCTTCAGATCGGCGCCCGCAACATGCAGAACTTCAGCCTACTCCGGGCTGCCAGCCGCAGCGGCAAGCCGATTCTGCTCAAGCGGGGAGCGGGAGCCACGTTCGAGGAGTGGCTGGGGGCGGCGGAATACGTGCTGGCGGAGGGCAACCCGAACGTGGTGCTGTGCGAACGGGGAATCCGGACCTTCGAGCGAGCGACCCGCCACACGCTGGACCTGAACGCCGTCGCCCTGGTTCGGGATCGGACCCATTTGCCGGTGCTGGTGGACCCCAGTCACGCCGCCGGGATACGCTCGATAATCATTCCGCTGAGCCTTGGAGCTCTGGCGGCCGGCGCGTGCGGCCTGATCGTCGAGGTGCACCCCGATCCCGACCAAGCGATGAGTGATGGCGCCCAGAGCCTCGACTTCCCCATGTTCGCGGAGCTGGCCAGGCAGGTGGGGAAGACGGGAAGGGCGGGTAAGGCGGGAAGGACGGGCAAGACGGGAAGGACGGGAAGGACGGGGGAGACCGGAAGGACGGTTCTAGGGGTAGGGAAAGAATGAGGTAACAGGACACGAAAAAGGGCGGGAAGAGTAACCAATCTCTTTCCCGCCCTTCCCGCCTTACCCGCCCTTCCCCTACGGAACCGTCGTCGTTCCCCTGCGACCCGTGAACAAGCGATACAGGAACAACAGGACGATCGCGCCGATTACCGAGGCGATAATCCCCGGGCCCGTACCGGGATCAGAATACCAACCAAGGGCACGCCCCAGGAACCCCGCCAGCAGGGCGCCGGCCACGCCAATCAGCATGGTTACGATGATGCCCCCTGGATCCCGTCCAGGCATGATGAGCTTGGCGATAGCCCCTACAACCAATCCGATAATCAAGGTCCACAGGAATCCCATAGTCCCCTCCAAGGTGGACCGAAGATATAAGTGCTGCAGGCCGCGGCATCTGTGAGCGGGCGCACACTGGGTGTGTCGCTACTCCGGCCGGCTCAACCGACCGTCGACGCTAATCCGTTTCCGGTTGCGCAAGACCTCTGCCTTGTAGCGCTCCGTGTCTCCGTAGCTGCGCAGGATGCGGAGCAGGTGCGAGGGGCTCTCCGGCTTCCGCCCATCCACCGACAGCACGACGTCTCCCCCTTTGAACCCCAGGTCGGACCCGGGAGGAAGGCTGATAACGAGTACGCCGCTGGCGGTGCCGAAGTACTGACCCAGGTCTGGATTCAGCGGGGCGAGCTCGAGATCGGCGAGCGGCGAGCCATAGAGGAACGGCGCGCCGGCCAGGATGTCCTCGCCCAGGGACCGGGGCATGTTTCCGTCGGGGGAGTAGCGGAACGCGAAGGCTCGGCCCTCAGGGCCGCCACGAAACATAATGTTGGGCTCGTCGGCGGTGACAACCGAGACGGTTTTTCTGTCCTTGCCGCGGCGGTACTCGACGGGGATGGTGTCGTTGGGCGCCAGCGTGGCGGCAAGCTCGATCAGGCGAAGACCCGGGAGCGACTCCCGGCCATCGCGCGACGCCACCTCGCCCCCCGCCAGCACTGATTTCTGATCTACCTTGATGACGATATCGCCGGACCTGAGGCCGGCCTTTGCCGCCGGGCCGTTGGGCGTCACGGCATCGACATAGGCACCGATGGAGTCGGTTTCGCGCGCACGCAGGTTCACCTTCAGGCCGAGCCGGGCGCGACGGCTCATGACGAACTGCATCACCCGTTCGGGGCCCATCCCGGGGCGTTCCTCACCTCGAGGATTCACCGGACGGACCGGCTCCTGGCCACGCAAGTTCGGGAAGGGAATCAAGCCCAGCAGAGCGACGCTGGTCAGTAACGATGTCTGTATCATGAGGCTCCTCCGGCTAAAGCCCGGCGTTGCTGGCGCGGGTGACGTGCACATCCACGAGCGCGTCGAGCAGGCCAACCCGTTCCCGCCATAACCGCAACAAGTCCTGGTCGGTGGCCTGCTGCTGCTGGAGCTCGGCCATTTCGAGCTCACGATCGAGCCGGGCAATCCGGTCCTCCAGCTCGCCGGCTATGCGGGCGGTTCGCCCGTCGAGCACCCGGCCTTCCGGGTTGTAGTCGTTGATGGCGCCCTCGAGCACCTGGGACTGCTCCATCATCTGGGTCAGCTGCTCGGCTTCAATCGGGTCGGGGCGGGAGATATCTCCCACCACTAGAAAGGCTGCGACCGTGGCGGCCGTGGCCAGGCCGGTGAATCCCACCATCCGGGCACGGCGCCGCTGCCGGTCGGCCTTGAACCGGGCCCGGGTCTCGGGCCACCGGTCGCGGGCCGGACTGAGCGTGGGCAGGGCCTTGAAGCGGGCCACCCGCTGGTGCAGCCGATGCAGCTCTCCCTGACACTGAGGACATCCGTCCAGATGCTCCCGCGCGGCCGCATCCCCCGGTTCCACGCCGGGCTCCCTGAGGCTCAAGAGGGCGTCCATGTTCAGGTGATTCACGGCGTCATCTCCTCCCCGAGCCAGCCGCGCAGCCGGGCATGGGCGCGGGAGAGCTGCGACTTCGAGAAGCTCGGCGTCTTGCCCATCATGTTGGCGATCTCTTCGTGGGTGTAGCCTTCGACATCGTGGAGCCATACCACGGCGCGGGAGGTCTCCGAGAGCCGCTCCAGCGCGGCCTCGAGATCCATCCGCAGTGCCGTGTCCTCCCGCCGGCTCCCCACGACCTCATCGTACAGCTCGTCCGTGTCGCGGTACTTGTTCCGCCGGAGCCGCATGAGCGCCTTGCTGGCGGCGATGGTCCGGATCCAGCCCCACAGACTTCCTTCCTCCCGGTACCGGCCGATGCTCTTGCAGACCTCGAAAAAGGTCTCCTGGAGCACGTCTTCGGCGTCCTCTGTGGTTCGGCAGATCCGGCGGGCAAGGTTGTAGACCGGCACCTCGAAGGCACGAAAGAGCTCTCCCAGCGCCTCGGTATCCCCCGAGCGGGCCCGGGAGACAACGGCTTCGGCGTTGGTGAGTAGCGAGGAATCCATCAAAAGGGTCCCAGTCATCGTGCGTTAAGGATGCGGGAGGCCGCCGGACGGTTGCATCTAAAACTAAGGCGGTAGGGCGGTACGGCGGTACGGCGGTAGGCTGTCCCGAGCCATCGAGCGAGGGGGCGGTAGGTCGGTATTATCTTGCCCACTATGACCTCGCCTCCCGCACCGCCCCCCCATACCTGGCTCCACCACCTCGAAGATGAGGCCGACGCGGCCTTCCTGTACCGGGAGCTGGCCACCGCCGAGCGAGACCCGGGAAAAGCCGACATCTACCGGAAACTCGCCTCGGTGGAAGACCGCCACGTGGAGATGTGGCGGACGCTGCTGGCCGAGAATGGGCACCCGGTGGCCGTCCCGACGCCGTCCCGGGGGGCAAAGTTCAGGGCCTGGCTGGCCCGGCGGCTGGGCAGCGGGGTCCTGTTGCCCATGCTCCTCGAGGAGGAAGGCCGGGAGGTCAAAGGGTATCTCAACCTCTATCGCAGCGAGCCGGATGGCGCGGTGGGCCCGACCGCGCTCAAGCTGGCGCAGGAGTCCGCCGAGCACGCCGGTACCCTCAGCCAGATCAGCGGTGGAGCCAGCGAGCCTTGGCACAAGACCGGTGCGGGTGGCTTCCTCCGGAACGTGATCTACGGCTTCAACGATGGATTGACCGCGAACTTTGGGCTGGTGGCCGGCATGATCGGGGCCCAGGGTAATCTCCAGGCGGCGGAACACGCGGTGCTGGTAGCGGGCCTGGCGGGGATGGTGGCCGACGCGCTCTCGATGGGCTCATCGGGCTACCTGGCCGCGAAAAGCGAGCGCGAGGTCTTCGAGCACGAGATCGCCATGGAGAAGGAGGAGATCCGGCTGATGCCGGATCTGGAGCGCGAGGAGCTGAGCCTGCTGTACCAGGCCAAGGGGATTCCTGTCGCCCAGGCGGACACCCTGGCGGGGCAGGTGATGCGGGACCCGGAGCGAGCGCTGGAAGAGAAGGTCCGCGAGGAGCTCAAGATCGGCGAGGCCAGCAGCACCCCGATGCGGGAGGCGTGGATCACCGGCATCGCCACGGCCATCGGTGCCTTCATCCCGGTGGCTCCGTTCCTGTTCGATACCGGTCCGGTCGCGATCTGGGCGTCGTTTGGCCTGGCCATGATATCTCACTTCGGGATCGGTGCCGCACGCAGCTTCTTCACGGGACGAAGCATCTTCCGCAGCGGGATAGACATGTTCCTCGTCGGGCTGGGGGTGGCTATCGTCGGCTACTTCGTCGGGGAGCAGATAGTCAAACTCCTGTGATCCGCCTCGGTCTCTGCTGTCAGTTCCTCGACTCGCCCATCACCTTCCGCACCGCCACACATGGGTACGCAGGTGGGCTGGAGGTCGAGACTCGCCGCGCTTACCTGGCTGAGATTGCCGGGCACAACGCGGATGCACTTGCCGCGGCTATCGAGCGCTGCCATGAGCTCGGTATCGGCGCGTTTCGAGTAAACAGTCAGGTACTTCCGCTCGCCACCCACCCGTCCACCGGATACAGTCTCGAACAGCTCGATCCGTCTGGTGCCATCGCCGGAGGGTACGAGTGGGCCGGCGCACTGGCCCGGGCCTACGATGTACGCCTCAGCCTGCATCCCGATCAGTTCGTGGTACTCAACTCGGAGCGCGAACTGGTGGTGAAATCGGCGGTTCAGGAGCTGGAGCTTCAGGCGAGCATCGCCGAGCTGGTGGGGGCCGACGTGATCGTGCTGCACGGGGGAGGCGCTGCCGGCGGGATGCAAGCGGCTCTGGAGCGCCTGGAGCGAGGGCTCGAACTGCTCAGCCCACGGGTTCGGGAGCGGCTTGCATTCGAGAATGACGATCGATCTTTCACGCCGCGAAGCCTGGCGATGCTGTGCGAGCGCTCAGGCGTGCCGCTGGTCTATGACGTCCACCATCACCGCTGCCTGGGCGACGGGCTTTCGATCGAGGAGGCGACGGAGCTGGCATTCGACACCTGGCGTGGCCGCGAGCAGCATGTTCATCTGTCGTCGCCCAAGGGCGGATGGAAGGGACCCAACACCCGGGCTCATGCCGACTACATCGACCCGACCGACTTCCCGGACGCATGGCGCGGCCGCACGATGACGATCGATGTGGAGGCCAAGGCGAAGGAGCGGGCGGTTCTTGCGCTCAAGGAGGCGCTACACAACCGCTACACGCCTGACGCGGCGACCTCCTCCTCGGCACCTTCCCGCTCTTCGCTGAGCAACCGGCGCACGCGAGGAATCACCTCGCGCCCGTAGAGCTCGATGCTCCGAAGCATGAGGCTGTGTCGCATGCGCTTGTCAGGCGCGCGGCGCTCACGAGCCCGGCTTGTAGACCATCAAGACCAAGGCCGCCAGGGGCGTCAGAACGGCCACCAGTCCCCAGAACTCCCACCGGCGCGAGAGCCGATGGTACGCCGCCTGGTCCCAAGGCCCGCCGCCCACCCCAGCCGAGGCCAACTGTAGGAGGCGACGTTGCAGGGGCGCGACCTGCAGCATGAACGCCAGTCCCGACGCGGTAAACAGCGCGATCGACTGCCAGATCCAACCGGTGCCCAGGATCGGGAGGCGACCGAGGACAGCGGCCGCGACCCCGAAGACGACGATGAGCACCACCCCGGGAATGGTGAACCACCGGTCGCTGCGAATGATGCCCTCGAGGGTGTGCCTGATAATCCGCGGATCGGCTGTCCGGTCGCCGTGGGCCTTCCAAAAGAGGCCGGTTATAATGTTCCCCAGGAAGAGGACAACCGCCAGGACGTGCAGAGTCTTCATCGCCAGATACACCGTCGAACCTCCGCGTTGAAAGGTGCTTGGGGCGTGCGACTCCGCCGCCTCCTCATGGCTCTCGCTCTCGCTTGCCTATCCATGACCTGGGAAGTTTGTTGCCTGGCCGCTCATCATCCCATACCGCTCCGGTAATCCACCAGCGCACGCCGTCCCAATAGAGCAACAGATAGTTCACGCCACGACCCAGTAACGGGCCATTGGCTGCACGCCGCGTCTCATAGACGCTGCGAACGTGGGCCACATTGCCGAACCGCTCGATCCGGTGGCCGATCTCTGTCTCAAAGAAGCCCTTCTCAACGAAGTCGGCGTTGAAAGCACGCTGGAATTCCTCGGGAGTCATCACCTCGGCGACCGGTTTTCCCTGGCGTTCTCGCATTGCGACGAAGGTCGCAGCGGGCAGGTATAGCGTGCTGTCTCGTCGCCATTGGCGGGGCGACCCCGCCGGACCGCTGATCACGTCGTAATAGGCGGAAACGATCCCCTCGACCGTGCCAACGTCAGTGGGGTCGGCGACAGGCACCTGGGCAGAGGCTCTCGCCGGATCATACAGAGAAAAGATGGCCCAAAGCGTAGCTAAAGCACGGCAGACCCGGCGCGCCTTCTCGGGAGTCACGAACACTGGAGAATCATCCACACCTCGTCGAACGCCCGCCGGTTCAGCGCGTCCTCGGTGATCCAGAAAAATAGCTGACCGCAGTCACCCCACTCGAACATCGCGTTCTCGTCGCTATCGATCTGCAGCAGCATACGCCACTGGTCGGCGCCCGGCGCCAGCGCTTGACAGGCGCAGTACCGAAGCCTACCGTCGTTGCGTCCCGCAACTACAAAGGCACACCCGGCAAAGGCCGGGGCCACAAAGCCACGGGTCCGCGACGCCTCCCTTGACGCCCCGAAGTACCCTAAGACCGCCGAGCCGCCTGGTCATAACCAAGGGGGTAAACATGTATCACCGGATTCTTCTCCCAGCATTCGCGTGGGTCGCCATTCTCGGAGGTTGCGCGGACCAGCCGACGAGCCCAAGCCCTGGGGTGCACACGTCGGCGCCGCGGGCCGCGGTCTCCGCCAGACGGATCGAGTTCCAAGGCTTCATTCATCCGTGCGGGGGTGGGCCAATCGAGGAGAGGGTTACGCCGGGCGAGGTGCTGCACTTGCTCGCCTCGAATCAAAACAAATGGGTGACCGGGAACCCACTAGTTGACGGCGTCGAAAACAATGTGGCCCGTATCATGATCGATCTGAAATCCGGAAAAGGCGGTGCGAATATCCACAGCACCATCTCACCTGAGGACAAGGAGGGCACGTGGGAACTCAGATACCGCGTGGAAGTGACCGGCGGAAATCCGGGAACTGCGCGCGGGACTGGACACGGCACCGGTGCGCTCCAGGGGATGACGTTCAAGTTCACCGCCCCAGCTTGCCGAGCCTGGGGAAAATCTCTGTAACCCGGCGATTCCGTTCGTAGTTCCGGTCAGCGGCGTCATTCTAGCGCCGGCTTCCTCTAGGTAGCTCGAGGGGGGCCCGGAAATACGCCCGATCGAATGACGCGGACTCGCGCACCTTATTACCTCAAATCATCGTCCAAGCGGCTCGGAGGTGCGTTTCCTGTAACCGGTGCGCGTCATCAGAGACTGGACCACGCCGGGGAATACCGCGTGCTGCCAGTACGTCAGCTTCATCATGAATGGGACCACCACCAGCTTCTGCTCTCGTTCGATGCCTCGAACGATGGCCCGTGCGGCAGCCTCAGAGGTCAGTGCCGGTACCAGGTTGCCCATCTTGGGCACCCGCTCTCGACTTCCTGGATTGTGTTCCCAGTACTCCGACCGAACCACGCCTGATTCGTACAAGGTGACTCGGATGCGGGTCTTGGCGAGGTCGGACCGTAAGGCCTCAGTGAAGCCTCGGACCGCCCAGCGGGCAGCGAGATAGGCGGTGGCCCCAGGCCACACGAAGCGGGAGCCGACGGAGCTGACATTCACGATATGGCCGGAATTTCGCCGGAGCATACCGGGCAGGAAGGCGTGCGTGACGTAGAACGCGGCGAAGTAAGGAACGGCCATCAACTGCACCGCTTCTTGCGGCGTGGTTTCCTCCACGAATTTCCAGATGCCGGCTCCGGCGTTGTTCACGATGATGTCCGGTGTCCCTATCTCGGATGTCACCCGCTCCCCCAGGGCAGTGACTGCCTTCTCGTCGCTCAAGTCGACGGGATAGACCGACGCTGCGTTTCCGATCGAGGCGGCAATCCGGCGGAGCTGCTCTTCCCGCCGCGCGACCAGAATCACCCGAGCTCCTTTCTTCCCGAGCTCCTGCGCGGTGGCGGCGCCTATTCCACTGGAGGCGCCGGTGATGAGCGCCGTTTTCCCTCGAGGATTCATGAAGAGCCTCCTCGTCAAACTGTAATGAATGGGCTGCTGGTGGACCTCCTAGAGTTAGGGGCTGGTACTGCTACTGTCAAACGGCTTTCGGGCTGGCGGCGGCAGCATAAGGAACCGCCGCCGATGGTCGCGACTGGCGGGGCGGTTTGATCATGAGATTGAAGAGGGACCGCACCCTTGGTGAGCCCAGTCTCTGCTATCCGCTCACCACAACTCTTGGAGGGGGGCTTCCCGGGCAGTGCATCACTACCCGGTGTCAAATATCCGAGTGGAGCGCATACATCTAGTGACTATTTTGCACTGGGTGACGTACCGCTGCGCTCACTCCCACATTCCATCAGTGCATCTATGTTTGGTGCAGCTGACAA
>Ga0180121_10000396_pt1 | contig 18147 bp, 13 predicted proteins | sample AntDrymUQ5402106_2_FD_129676 | JGI IMG/M metagenome (GOLD analysis project Ga0180121, IMG submission 129676) | Polar desert sand microbial communities from Dry Valleys, Antarctica - metaG UQ540 (21.06) (version 2) (version 2) | ecosystem: Environmental > Terrestrial > Soil > Desert | place...
AATAAGCATATAATCCATCAATAGTTCTGTTGAAAGTGCCATTGCTGAACTGGTTGGAACCTATCAAACCGTTAATCTGATAGGTTGGAATCTGTACAGGCGATTTTTGCGAGGCTAAATCCTTCAAAGACATCGCTTTCCATCCTTCCAGGTCAAGTAAAAAATTATAATTACGACCGTTTTTTTCATAAGCCGTATAAATGACAAATTGATCGTTAACGGGCCGGCAATAATAATTGAAATCAAAAGTGCCAAAGTCCTGCAGATCGTCTTTTATACTTTTATAATCGGCAATTGTCTGCAACTCATTTTTTGAAAAAAGTATATTGTTGAAAATGTTGATATTCCGGACAAGTGAAGCAGGAGCTATATTGTCATGTATTAATACCAATTGCTTTTCATTGTTGAAAGAGGTATTGTGCTGGAGTAAAATATCATGGGCATTATGAATGTATATTCCATATTGCGCGCAGCCGGCTATGGTATTGTCTGTGATTTCTACATTTCCGGAATTATCATCTATGTAAATCCCATGTGCCTGGCCGCTGCCTTTCATGTCTGTGCCATTTCCGGCACCCCGCCCGTTTAAGATGATATTGCCGGTTATTTTACGATTTGTATTTAATGGTGCATTACTTGTATTATTCCAAGTGTAGATTCCACCACCATCATCCTTCACCATGGTGAAATGGTTGATGAAGTTGTTCTTTATTGTAACCGAATTGCCACTGAATGTAATGGGAATATATCCGGTACTATCAATATGATTGAATTCAATTGTATTATCATTGCCCGAAATCAGGATTGCTTCATAAGAACCGCTATTGCCTTTACCCATCCCCGGTATCATGCCGGTATTTTTGATTTGATTATTTTTTACAACGGAGCTGATACTATTCTCAATATTACAAGCAATATTATTCGTCTGATCAATTAATGCATTCTCAATTTTAAAGCAATATGTGTTAGTAGCATTGATGGCATTGATGCCTGAAAATACCAGATCACATCGATCAATGGTGATATACTTCGCATTGTTGATTTCAAAAATACTGTTATTGGCTCCGGAAAAAACCAGGTCGAGGAAAGCAATGTGGTTTTGATTTTTCACATAAACAAGCGTTTCCGCTTTACTGACTTTAATTTCAAAAGAAGAAGGATTGCCCTCAGCTAGAAAAATTCCCAGCTTTCCTTCATTCAATTTATAATACCATTCTCCTGTCTGGTCAAGAGTTTTGGGATGATTTTGAATAAAATATCCATAATTGTTTGTTGCATGATATCCAGACTCTGAACTATAATTGATCGTATTGCCAGAATGTTGGGTGATGGTGTTCCTGTCAAGCACCCACCTGTTTTTACGGATCACCACTTCTCCATTTGTCCAATCCGGGTCTGCAGGCAATTGCAGATCTGTAATTGAATTGGAACCTGCATAATTTTCTATGGTAAGATAGCCGCCGCCATCTGCAGATGAATTAGGATAACGTCCGATGGCCTGGGCGGTGCCGTTCATCAGCAACACATTTATCATTGAACCAGTTGAAAAGGAGGTCTCCCATACACGATCTCCTATGGAAGTCCAATTATGCAACGTGGTAAATCCAGTGATTACTGGTTTACTCCCTGCCCCGTAAGCGCCCAATACAATCGGATTGGAAAAGTCCCCGGATTTATTAATTATTATGAGACCATCAAATACGTCTCCCCGATTGAATAAAATAGAATCTCCGGCATTCAGATTGCTGAAAAAGGAATTCAACTTTTCCAGGGACCTCCAGGGAGTAGCCTGGCTTTGAGCTTCCTGTAATGTCCTGTTGTCGTTGCCACTGGCCGAAAAATAGTAATTAGCACCAGATGAGAAATTGAAAGAAAGGACGGAAAAGAATAATAAACAATTTCTGATCGCACGAAATAATGAGATTTTCATAGTACATTTCATTGGATAACAGACATTATCGTAAGGTTTCTTAATGACCCCTCACAATACAAATTCCAGGCCTACATTTCAATTTTATTAAAATGCATTCTCTTCCCCCTTAATAGTGTTGAAAGCTGTTATGAACATGATCCTTAAGTCTAGGAACAAACTCCAGTTTTCCATATACCACAGGTCATATTCTACTCTTTTTTTCATTTGACCCAGTGTATGCGTCTCACCCCGGTATCCATTGACTTGCGCCCATCCTGAGATTCCGGGCTTTAGAAACTGCCTTACCATATATTGTCCGATCAATTTAGAATAAGTATCTGTGTGCTTTAGCATGTGTGGTCTTGGTCCTACTATACTCATATCACCCTTTAACACATTAATGAATTGTGGAAACTCATCCAGGTTTGTACGCCTGAGAAACCGCCCGATTCGTGTGATCCTTCCATCATTTTTTGTTGCTTGTTGAACGTCGGCATATTGATTTATCTGCATGCTTCGGAATTTGAGGCACAAAAAACTTTTGTTATTCTTACCGGTCCTTGGTTGCGCAAAAAAGACAGGGCCTTTTGATTCCAGCAGTATCAGTAATCCAATTAAGGGAATCAGCCAGGATAAGATGAATACCACCACAAATGCACTAATCAAAATATCGAAAAACCTTTTCTTCATCCGGTTTCCTAGATCTTCCAATGGTTCTTTGCGTAAAGAAATGACTGGGATCTCCTTCAGGAAATCAATATGCATTTGTTTATTAAAAAAGAAACCAAGATCGGGTACAATTTTGAAACGTATGCAATTCTCGTCAGCACTTTGAATTAATTGGTAAAGGCTATGATTATGTTCAGGGGCTATGGTTGAATAAATTTCCGTGATGCCATATTTTTTGCAAACCACCATGGCGTCTGCTACATTGCTCAATATAGGGTATGGGGATAATTCATGTATGTTTTCAGTTTCTTCACAGAATCCAACTATTTCTTTATTGACCGAATCTGCCGCCAGGTAATTAACCAATTTCTTAGACAATGCATTATACCCGATGATCACCACTTTATTCACTACCCCATAACTTTTCCTGAAATAATGAAAGACGATAAGAGAAATGTAACGGGTAAAAAGAAGGGAAAAGCAAATACTCGCCAGTACTACCACCGTGAAGATGCGTGATAGTAACATGAACCTGAAAAAGAAAAGGGATATACCCATAATCAATACCAGGTAGATGAATGCCTGCATGGTTCCTTTACTGAAACTTTCGAATGAAGTGACATTACGCTCATTATAAATATTTTTGAAAAGTCCAATCACCAGCCACACGATGTTCAAAAAAATTATGAAATAAACGTATTCAACATTGGATGAGATCAGAAAGTTTTTTCTGAAAATCAATTCAACGGTAAAGAAAACGATATTGATGATAAGAAAGTCCAGTATTGCAAGGCTCAATTGGAGCGAACGAAAAAACCGGTTATTCATTGTAGAAATTTTATATGCTTTGATCAATTCAAATAAGAGTCACTAAATTTTTTGCCCGTTACGATCTGACGCAGATACGCTTTGGATAGCAAATAGATGAAGAGCGAATTTGTAACTGCGTACCTTTTAAAAAGCCTGCCGGGCTCCTGCATCAATCGGTACAGCCATTCGAATCCTGATTTTTGCATCCAGTCCGGAGCTCTTTTGATTGCACCAATCATAACAGGCAATGCCCCTCCCATACCAATCATTACTGCATTTATACGCCCTTTCATGGAAGCCATCCATTTTTCCTGCTTTGGGCATCCAAGAATTACAAATACAAGCTTTGCTCCTGAATAATTGATGTTGCGTACAATTTCTTCGTCTTCAGTCAGGGAAAGCTTTCGAAACGGAGGACTATATAACCCGGCAATAAGTAATTGAGGATATTTCCTTCTTAGGTATTGTCTCGTCTTATCCAGAATATTTTGCTGACCTCCGTAAAAATACACGGGTATTTTCTTTCTCTCCGCCTCTTTCAACAGATCGGGCAAAAGATCCATACCTGCTACTCTTTCCTGTTTGATGCCGTGTAAAATTTTAAGCGCCCATGTCAACGGTTTTCCGTCTGGCGTAATGATATCCGCATTGCTTATTATACCAGCAAATTTTCTGTCTTTATATGCTTCAATTAACATGTGCACATTTGCAACACAGGTATACAGGCTTTTCTTTACTTCTGTAGATTTTACAATAGCGGAAACAAACTCGGTATAGGGCCCCGCATTCACTTTCATCCCGAGGAGATTGATCTTATTCATAAAAATTTATTAATAAATAATTAGTAAGTGCCTGTCGTTATTTAAACAAACTGGGTACAAGACCTGAACTCAGTGTAACTCACTGCTGACTGGTCTGTTCTTTGAAGAAATGTCTATGGTTGATGATGTTTCTGACAGGTCACCTGTGGCAGGTGATTTTTGGAAAAAAATTCTGAAAATTTATTTCTACATAAGGGCTGGTAAAAAATCGCTTTTCTTCAATATGCTTTTGTAAATTTTCTACAAGTTGATATGAACACATGATCAACAGGATTACATGATCATCACCTTTCGAGTTGACTGTGTCTTCCCGAATGCATACTGCTTATTACACTGCCGCTTTCTTTACTTGTGATGATAATTTGATAATCGTATTGATAATTTTCCTGGTTGCTAGTGCTTTCAAGCTATAGGGCTTCCTTAATTGACGCTGTAAAGCCGGTTCAACCATTTCAGCATTGCAGAAGATGAAGTTTCTGTTATTACCCGGATCCAATGGTGTTTTTAAGTAATCAATTCCGAATGTATTGGTTGATTCATTGTCGAAGCCAATGTTTGTGGTTTTTGATATTACAGGGTAGACCACTTTCATTTCATTTTCAGAAACCTGAACCTGCATTTGTATATCCCAGGTAGAAACTTTCCCTCCGATCTGCTTCATCAGTGTTCTGGACAAATCTTGTCCTTCTGAATTTAGTCTTTCCTTAAAATCCGGAGAAGTATGTAAAAGATGAAACAGCAATGACTTATCCCATATTACATGTTTTACCCTGTTTGACCAGCTTGCCCAGCCATAACAACAAAACCGGGTATGAATAACGGTATCAAATTCATAATTCGACTTCTTCAATGGGAAACAGTAACCTGAAATACTAAAGATTGTCTTTTCCTCACGGTAGTATGCTAAACTATCCAGCATATAGCGAATGTAATTGGAAGATACTACCAGGTCATCTTCCACCACGATAAATTGATCGTAGTTTTCACTCAGATAAGTCAACCCTTGCTGAAAGTTGGGTCCTGTACTCAGGTTGGTTTCTCTGAAGTGCTTATAAACATTCCGGAACCCACTGAGATTATTTATATATTCCCTCGTTGCTAAAACACCTTCTTTGTCCATTTCATTTTTGAAGCCATCACAAAAAAAGATCACGTCCATTGAAGCACATTCGGGATTTTTTAACAATGCTTCGATACACCGTTTTAATTTGGCTGCTCTTTTATAGCAGAACACGGCTATAATGGTTTTCTCCATTGTTATTTATTTTATGAGAATTAGTTGATTGATCTTATTTCTTAAAACTTTCCCATATCACGGGAAAAAATGTTTTCATCCAAAGCTTAACAAATGCTGTAGGGTAGGACAGGGGAAAGTGATCCTGTATAAAGCGCATATATTCTTTGTAAGCAAGTCCTTTGGGACTTTTCAGATAGCTAATCCTTTCCTTTAATGTACTATTTTGGGATTTCCAATTGTTGCCATGATCATCGACACAGCTTCCCAGAAATCCAGGAGCAACCTTTACTTCAATGCCTGCTTTTTTTGCTCTCAAAGTATAATCATAGTCTGCCAGTGAGTGCGTGAAATGGTCGGCCAGAATACCAATTTTCTCAACAACAGCTTTTGGAACCAACATAATATTTGCGTTTCCAAAATCACACTCCGCAGCATCTGTATCAGCGTGTATACGGGTACTTTTCCAGAACAACTTAGACGAAAGTTTCCATCCGCCATAAGATACACTCCCTGAATTTTCATCGCATGTACTTCCGATAATAATAGCGGGTTCGCTCCTCTTATCCAGACTTGTTTTTAATAATGTTGAAATCGCACCGGGGAAGAATGTCGTATCATCATTTAGCAATAAATAGTAATCTGTATCGATAGATAGTGCCTTGCGCCAGGTTTGTCGCATGCCTCCGGCCCAATACAAATCGCCTGTACCTGCATAGACATTTACGTCGGGAAACATTTCCTTTACTGCGCTTGCTGTTCCATCCCTGGAAGCATCGTCAGTAAGAAATATTTTCAGCACTACGTTTTCTGGTAAGTCTTGTTTCTTCAGACTTTCCAGGCACGCCAGTGTTTTTTGTTTCCGGTTAAATGTTGTTAGCAGCACTGCGATTGTCATATCTGTAAGAACTATTAATTTGAACGGATCATTTAGCATCCGGGTGAAGTCTGCTGATCCTTTTTTTCAAGGCCCTGAAATAACTTATGGTGTAGTATTCCATTTTCATCCGAAAGGATAAATGCGGAACACCAAGAATTTTCTGGATAAGAGCTATATAAGCATCGTGGCGAAGGTCAAAGCCGTAATTGTTGTACTGATGCAGGAAAAAATCATATAAACGATAAAGTCCGAAAGTTTTTTCAGCTGGCAAATGCCATATACTTAGGTTAACATCTGCAGCGTCCACATTTCGATAAAAAAGAGGATTGGTCCATATCCTTTTCATATGATGGGTTGACCTGGATGCCCGAAAACCATTTTTAAAATATAAATAGCTTAAAGTATGCGCCTCTTCGTTGAATTTTTTGCTTCCTGCATAATGGCGATGGATCAATTCCGGCCATAATGCTTTAAAATCAGCGTATATTTTTTTAATATTTTCGACACTGCATAATAAAAATTCTCCAAGGTGATAGGATGGTATCTCACCGATTTGTTTTTGTAACAACTCTTCGTAGATGCATTTAAGGTCATTTCTGCTCAAGCCGTTAATCACATAATCTGGTAAAACCGGATCCTCAAAAGAAATAAAACCTGCCGGGCGTGCTTCCTCAAACAAATTACTTACTGGTTTGATAAAAATGCAATCTGAATCAAGGATCAGATACATATTTCCGGAATGCATACTGGTTGTTGCAATATGTTCCAGAATGGAAAACTCATAAAATTGATTTTGAAAAGCACCGTAGTAGCCTTTCGGAGTTCTATATTTAAAATCGGTAAGGATCACTTCCACCTCTAATGCACTCAAAAGAGAACTCATCTTTTTCCCATCGACTACAGGCAAATTTTTTACGTTAGTGAATAAAACGTGTTTTTCCTGCTTATTAAAGCGCTTACTGGTTATAAAAAAAACCAACAGGCAGCGCCAGTAAATATTTTGATGACCCTGAGAAGATGATAATTTTCCTGTTTGTGGAAAAATACTTTCTTCCCCTTTCTCATCAGCACACAACCAGGTACATATATAGTTCATGAGCGTATTCTATTTGTTCGGAATTCCCGGTAGGTCACAGGTGGAACTTTTTCAATTACTTTGGTGTCACTTTTATTTTCCGTTGGAAGCATTTTATCTTTCTCCAGATAATAAAGACACATTCCTACAAATCCCCAGAAAATAAGCGGTAATACATAGTTGAAGGAAAATACCATACCTGAGATACCGAATGAAAGCAGTATAATAGATTCAGCGCTCAGTTTTTTGCTAAAAACCCGAATCAGGAAGTAGAATAATATTCCATATTTAAGTATAAGGCCTACTATACCATGATAGAAGAGCATTTCCATATATCCCTCATGGAAATGTTGACCTGTATTTGGCGGCCACCAATCTACGAGGGGATTGGGCATCTCGAAGCCTTCGAATGTCCATCCGAACAGAGGTCTTTGCAGAAAGAGGTCAAAATACACTTCTCTTTGTTGGGTACGGAAATTTCCGGTGCTTCCTTCTTTCGAAGGATCGAAGATCTCACTAAACCGCTCCGATAAAAATTCAATAAAGCCGGGAAAAAGATTGGCTACAAAAAAATATCCAACCAAAATGATCGTTCCGGCTACAATGGAAATATTGCCTAAGCGCGAAAGGTTTTGTAACCTGTTCCTCAGCGTACTGATCAAATAGAAGAATAACGCGACCAGCGTACTGCTCCATACGGATCGATGTTGATGCACCAGGATCACCACAAAACAAAAAAGAAATGGCAGCAGGTATTTATTTTTTTTTGTATTAATCAGCTGGTTCAGATACCAAAGGAAAGGAACGATCATCATGAAAATATGACTGGCGTGAATGACTCGCGTATCGCCTGAAAAGGGGCCATAATCGTCCATATCCACGCTCTCAAGATTAAAAGAAAAACCTCTTCCAAATAATACCATGAAAACAATGTAAGTAGCCAGGTAAAACTTTGCCATGAATCCGAGGAGGTCGAGCTCCATTGAACGAAGAATGTATTTTATGAAAAGCGTGAAAATTACGGGGAATAAAACGGTGAACATTGTCAATTGCCGGAAGACAGAATCATATTTATTCAGCGATTCAAAAACAAGTTTGACCAACAGCATTGTAAACAACCCTACAATTATCCTTTCTGAATTCTTCAGGTGACTGAAGCTATACAACATAAATCCAAAAATAAAAAGGCTGAGGAGTTTCTGGTATCCTTCAATAATGATCGAATTGTGAATGAATATCCATGAGAAAATACCTTCTATTAGAAAGAAAGTAAATAGTAAGAGCAGCAACTCTTTCAGGTAAAACCGGTAATTAAATATTTTGAGAACTGAATTCATATTGATTATAGTAAGAAAGTCTGAAACTATCTATAGCAATGCACCGATTAATTTAAGGATGTAGCCCTGTCAGATGATTTATGAAATCGCATCCGGAAAATATTTATAGCTTTCCCAATAGCTTTCTGGAAAAGTTGTTTTAACAGCAGGCAATTCAAAATACCATTCAATAATATGACCCGTGGATGATTTCTGTCATCCCTCCATTTAATTGGACGTTCATTGTGCAGATACATGGATTGAATATTGGCAACTTTATCCGGAGCGATCACCTTATGGTAGATTCCTGCTTTTTTATCTACGAGCTCCTTACTAATATAACCGTGATGTTTTAGTCTGAAGTTGGTGCCCCATTTTAATCCTTTAATTCCTTTCACATTTGGCGAATCCAGGATAAAATCTTCGAAATATCCGGAAGCATTCTCCCGCCACATAATCCTGTCATGTCCGGCAGAATAATTCAACCGGAAAAGTGATCCTGCAAAATATTCCCGGTCAATGAAATGGAATCTTCGAAAAGCAAATTTGGTAACCAGTCTGCTTTTCATGAGTTTTTCAAAATGAGCACGGGTTACCTGAGGTTCAAAAATTTCATCTACATCAACCCACAAACACCAGTCGGGGTTTCTCTTGCGCAGGCGTTCATATAACAGGTTCTTGTCACGTCCTTCATTATAGCCTTCTGTGCGAATAATATCCATCACTTTTGGATGTGCTTTCAATACTTCGTAAGTACCATCCGTAGAGCCATTGTCCAACACTACAATCTCGTCAGAAAGTTTTTCAAAGCACGTAAGCCATTCCTGAACAAACTGTATCCCGTCTTTTACACGAAGCATCACGACAAATTTGGGCATAGTATATTTATTTTAAAAATCAGATTGCGGGTTAGGCCCGTTTGAGTTTATTCAAAGGAGTAATTACATACCTGACAGCCAGGTTTTTTGTTTTTTGACGCATTTGATTATCAGTAATCAGTACGAGGCTTATGAAGAAAAGGGTAAATATTCCCGTATTCACGATTAATTTGTTGAAGTACATCCCTGCAGGAATAATATATGTTGTCAGGTACCTGAATCCCCAGGCTCCCAAAAAACTCAAAGGAACAATGATCATCCAAAGACGAAAGGAATTTTTGAAAACAGCAACCTGCAGGTAACCCAATTTGAAAAGCCTGTAGGCATAAAAGGAAAGATCAGCCAGAAGTGTTACTGCAATCGAAACTACCAAGGTGCCTACAATGCCATAGTTTTTCGCTGCAAAAAACATCAGGACACCAAATATGATATTTCTTATTATATTATAAAGGCTATTCATTTTTATGTCCCCCAGCGCATACCCGACTGTAGACATAAAATAGCTTAACAGACTCACAAAGAAACCACCGACAAGGAGGTATAATATGGTATTTCCGGCAAATTGACCTTCTCCTGTCCATGTTGCAATAAGATTGTCGTAGTTGAAACAAAAAATAAAAGATGCAAATAACACGGCATAAGAATAAAATCTGAACTGCTTGTTAATAAGATCCAGAATGTAGGTTTTATCGCCGCTTCCTTTTGCGTGAGAGAGCACGGGCATCAACGCAACGGAGTGTCTACCTATTAATGAATAGGTAATATTGATGGGTCTTTTATTGATTTCGTATACAGTGATCATAGCGGGGGGGATATACCTTGCTAAGACAATCATATCAATACTGTAAGACAGACCAGAAATGATTTTTGAAGCAGAGGTAATTGAGAATATTCTTATAAATTTCCGGAAATGCATGAATTCGAAAATTATTTTCATGCTTTGCTTTTTCAACATTCTTAAAAGGGAACCAATGTTATAGATATTGATATAAACTGCTCTGCATAAATTAGCAAAAGCTATAGATAATACACCGAACCCCAGGTATAGAAAAAGGAGATTCACGAAGAGGAAGAGGAAATTGGCCGTTAAAGAACATATCGCAACTGCAGCAGAATTGTGTAATCCCTGATTGATTCCTGATATGCTGAATGAAACCAGCGACATCCCTGTAGCAATGATAGAAAGTACCAACGCCATTGGGAGGTGAGGATACTGGGCTACATTTTTATCAATGATCGAACCAATGAATAAATAACATATAAATCCTAATAAGATAGAAATAAGCAAAATGATGACTGAAGCAATAAATCCGGATCCTATTGTCTTACCTATTTCAGCATTTTTCTTTTCTCCTCTGAGTTCTGCTATTCTTTGCTGCAACACTTCACCAACACCCGGATCTACAAGAGTCATCCAGGCCAATATATTACCGGTTGCCAGCCAGATACCCAATGTATCCTTGTCTATATTCTTCAGATATAATGGAAGCAATAATATCGAATTGAAGATATTGGTCAGCACCCAGCCGTACTGAAAAATAAAATTCCATTTGAGTATTTTTGTGTCCATGATTGTGTAAAACAATATCAAACGTTGGTGCTCAAAGAAGACCGGGGAGTTACCTGTTGATTTCTCTTTATTTTGAAATATAACCGAATATCAGCTTCATTCATATGCGCCCAATAGCGAGTAGAATGTATAATCTTTTTTCCACTTGCATACAATTCCCGGGGGGAAGCGGGAAGACCTTTCCATGCACATCCGAATGGAAGATTTCCTGAAGAAAGATCACCAAAGTTTAATCCAACGGACTTCACCAGTAACGAAAATAAATGATCTTCTTCGAGGTTGAGGTTTCTAAATGTAGTATTGGGTAACAATCCCGCGTCCTCTAATTTTCGGAGGCATGACTCACTAAAGAAGCAAGCGCCACCAAATACACTCTCACCTGTTTTATAGCCGTGACTTAAAGCTTGTTTGTGATACTTGTACAATAATATATGAGCAAGTGGATTTCTAAAAAACTTATAAGAACCCGTGTATTTCAAAATCTGTTGTTTAGGCCACGAAATATCCCAGGGATTGCCCGCATAATCAAAAGGATACTGACCAGCCATTCCAATTGTTGAATCGGTTTTGAAAAGTTCTATCACCTCTTTTTCAGGAGCTTTTCCAATGATCAATGCATCTGTATCAATTCTTAGCAGTGCATCAAAATGGTACCGTGAGATCACATGACGGAATGCATGCGATAACGTGATATACAATCCACAAAGTTTACCCCTTGACGTGGGTGTACATAATATCTCTACTGCCGGAATTCTTTCTTTAATCCGTTTTCCTGTATCATTTTGGGAGTCATCTACCAATATGATCTTATAACTGGAACTGGTATAATGAATAATACTATTGATCGTATCTTCTATAAATTCCGGCAGGCAACCCGGACCCACTGGAATAACCGCCACCAGGTTATAAAAAGTTTTCATGAAATAGTTTGTGCTTTGCTGGATCATACTGTATCCAAAGCAGGCATTTGAATGCTTTATTTGCAGAAGGAGAGGGACTTTTCAACCCTGATTCGCTAACTCTTTTTTACAATTATCCCTTTCTTTAAATCTTTAGACAGGCAGAATTTATCAACCAGGTTCAGGATTTCGGCATCGTTGCCGGTGTCGAATTTGCGTGCAAAAAGAGCATCTGAATTCATCAGATCATCCATATGTATTTTGCTGATGTTTTCCGGATGTGAGGATGTATTGTCTCTCCATATGATGAATCTTTTATCATCATTGACAATTGCTTCGGCTATCGTTTCATCTGGTGAATTAAGTAAAATTGTATGGAAAAAGAGTTCATCAGGAGCAAAAGTGTACCTGTGAAAGTCTTTGTACCCGGGATTTTTTCTTACATATTCCAATATATAATTTGCAGTATGCCTGTCTATGATCCACCACATAGAACCGGCAAAAGCTTTCATTCCATTGTACGGTTGTCTTTTCAAAAATGGAAGAATTTCAGCGATTAAGTTGACAGTTTTCGCTGCATATCGCTGGTAGGGTTTTAATCCAAGAAAATATTTGTTGACCCGATATAATCCTCCATTTGGTTTCCATTTTGCAGAATTTGGAAGAGAAAAATATTCTAAATAGATTTTGTGCTGATTCTGATAGATGAATTCATTAATGTAATTATTATTTTTGATTGGATAATCCTGTCCGCTTAGCAGGATGATATGTTCAATCAATTCCTTTGACCTTTTCACCGCTTTTAAACCATTCAATATTGCTTCTATCAATCCAAAGCTGGCCCATTCGGTTTTGACCCGGGTAACAAATTCAATTTTCTTTCCGAAAGATAGCAGCGAACGAAATTGATTAAAGTCTGATCTGATGTCAATATGGACAAAGAAAAATGACATTCCATCATCCAGTGTTTGGATCAACCTGTATACCTGGTCAGGATTCTTGTGAACCAGTATAACATAAGCCTTTTTCATAGACTGTTCTCACTTTTGAACTGCGCTGCATGGGTGCAGGTTACTATATAATGAATATCAAATAGTATCAAATTGCTTCTGCCAGAACCTGAATAAAATCGGGTCCATGGGATTTGCACCTTTCAACATCGCTTTCCATCATTTCTTTTACAAGAACATCAAGCGTATATGTTGGCTTCCAACCAAGCAGGGTTTTTGCTTTGGTCGCATCACCGATCAACAGATCAACTTCTGTTGGCCGGAAATAAGCGGGATCTACTGCGATAACTTCTTTCCCAATCGGTAATCTGTATTCATCATCGCTGCAACCGGCAACATAACCTTTTTCGTGAATGCCTTCTCCTCTGAATTTGAGTGTAATTCCTACTTCAGCGAATGCCATTTCAACAAAATCCCTTACTGGTGTAGTTACACCTGTGGCGATAACAAAATCTTCCGGTTTATCCTGTTGTAACATCCTCCACATCGCCTCAACATAATCTTTCGCATGGCCCCAATCTCTTTGCGCATTCAAATTTCCTAAATACAAACAATCCTGCATCCCTAGTGAAATTGCAGCTACGGCCATGGTTATTTTCCTGGTAACAAAGGTTTCCCCTCTCAGCGGACTTTCATGATTAAATAAAATGCCATTGCAGGCAAACATATTATATGCCTCACGATAGTTTACGGTGATCCAGTACGCATATAGCTTTGCAACTGCATAAGGACTTCTTGGATAAAACGGAGTTGATTCACTTTGAGGTACTTCCTGTACTAACCCATATAACTCTGATGTGGAGGCCTGGTAGATTCTGGTTTTTTTTTCTAATCCCAGAATTCGAACTGCCTCCAATATGCGTAGGGTTCCAATGCCATCAGCATTGGCTGTATATTCCGGTGTGCTGAAACTAACCTTAACATGACTCATTGCAGCCAGGTTATAAATTTCATCAGGTTGTGTTTCCTGTACTATGCGAATAATATTGGTGCTATCGGTAAGATCGCCATAATGTAATTTGAATCGGACATTTTTTTCATGAGGATCCTGGTATAATTTATCTATCCTCCCGGTATTAATTAAAGATGAACGTCGTTTTACTCCATGCACCATATATCCTTTCTTCAAAAGCAATTCTGCAAGGTATGCACCATCCTGCCCGGTGATCCCTGTAATTAATGCAGTTTTCATTATTATAATAATTTTGATAAATATTCGTCAAAAAGTACCCGGCAATAAATATTACTGAATAAAGCAAGCGAAGAACGGAGTGCCGGTAAGGGTAATAGACATTCTCGTTGCGGAGATATCTTTACTATTTACCCGGAAGTAAAAATTCAACTGAATTTAGTCTCGTACAATGTCTTGGAAAATGCATCTTTGGAAACATTGATGAGTTCTATTCTTGTTCTTGCCACTTCGGCTATCATCGCATATCCAAGTGAAGGTAAAACCACTTTAACGGATTTGTTGTTTACTTCTACAATATCACCCTCTCTGTTCATCAATGGTCCATCTGTTATCCTGATTTTATCTGCAATATTGACATGCACCCTTTCCAATTTTACATTATTATGCTGCTCCAGGAAAGATTTGATGACTTCAATTTCTTCGGTCCTGATTATAGCAGGTTTTCCTACCCAATGAACAAAATTCAATATTCCATCTGTCTGCCTGATTAATAAATGTTCTGATTCCGTTGTATACACAAAAACATAACAAGTAAAGAGTGGTTCTTCAATCGTTTTTTTCCTATCTGCCCATTGTTTTGCCACTTTATTCAAAGGACAAAAATTCTCCACTTTTTTTCTGGTAAGCAGTCCTGCCACTTTTTTCTCCCACCTTGGTCTTGTATAAACTGCGTACCATTTTTTTTCGCTACTCATGTCATCCATTTTATCAATTCATTATTTGCATAGGCTCCGCCCATCTCGGTTACATTTTAATTATTTTAACCGGTCAGATAGATAGAGGAATTAAAGGTTTATCTAGGAATTGCGCAACCGCAGACGAGCTTCATTTTGTCGATCGTTATAGACGTATCCATATCCATAGCCATATCCATAATTTTTGCTCCCAAAGCCTCTGGAACGAATACCATTAAATACGATAGCTAAATTGTTTAAATGATTCAGTTTATTATTCTCGTCAATTCTTTCAACAAAAACTTTTGGAGTATACTTATGCCGTATAACAAATAGCGTAGCATCACAAAACGGCGAGATCACGTATGCATCTGTCACAGGGCTAACCGGAGCAGTATCAACAACTACATAATCAAATGTTGCATCCAGATGATTCAGCAACTCTTCAATCCGTCCATTCATTATTAATTCTGAAGGGTTACTCGGCAATTTACCAGCAGGAATAAAAAATAGATTCTTGTCTAAGTCTGTCGGTTTAATGAAATCTTCAGGTTCCCCCTTCCCTGATAGATATTGGGTCACTCCGTTTTCATCATGAATGTTTAATTTATGACTCAAAGAAGGATTATTTAAATCGCAATCGACCAATACTACTTTCTTATCTGTTAAGGCCAGAGTCAATGCAAGATTAGTAGCCACAAAACTTTTTCCTTCACCCGCAATTGCAGAAGTCACCAAAATCCTCTTCCTGGTCGAATTAATGCCTATAGACCTCAGCGTTGATCTTAGTTTTCTGAATTGCTCTGCAATAAATGTTTTTTTCTCACGGCCTATTACTATCTGATCTTTAGATTTGATGGATATTATCTCTCCGATAATCGGAAGTGTCGTTAATTTTTCGATTTCATGCCGGAACATGATCTTACGATTAAACGTTTCCCTGGCGGTTACTACTCCGATCCCCATAAAAAGAGCAACCAATAACGCGGCGAGGTAAGCAACCTTTGCTTTAGGGCTTACAGGAAAAACAGATGACTCCGCTTTATCGACGATCCTGCTATCAGATACGGTAGAAGCGTGTGAAAGTGCCGTTTCTTCTCTTTTCTGAAGTAAAAAAGTATAAATCCCGCTTTTGATATTTTGTTGACGGTTGATATCAATCAGCTCCCGTTCGGTTTCAGGAATGTTCCGGAGCATGGAAGCATAATTAATGTTGGTTGCTGATATATTATTCCTGCTGGCTTCCAGACTTCTTCTCTGGCTTTGAATATTTTCCAGGATGCCCGGCCTTACTTTATCAATCCTGTCAATAAGTGAAAGCATTGTGGGATCATTCTCACCAGTGGTTTTTTTCAGACTCTCATATTCAAGCTCGTAGGTGTACAGTTTATTTAGCAGTTGCGATAAGAACTGATCACTTACTCCAAGTGTGGAAGGTACAATGCCTGCATTGTTATTCTTTGACCGTACGTAAGACTCTACCTGCGCCAGGACGGCCATTTGCATATTAATATCACTTAGTTTTTGATCATTAGAACTCACATTATTCAAAAACAATCTTCCCTGCTCGCCAATATCGATAGCTCCTTTTTTTGATTTGTATTGTTCATTCCGTCGCTCAATTACATCAAGATCATGCTCAACACCTTTCAGCCGTTCTTCTACAAATGAAAGCGTATTTGCGGCCAGAATATTTTTATCATTGATCATTGCTTTATTGTACTCGGATATCAAATCGTTCAGAATATCAACACCTCTTTGGGGCACCTCATCCTTTAATGTGAGGTTTATAATACTTGATTGTTTCCCTGGTGTCACCACTTTTAACCGCTGTTGGATGGAAGATGTTATTTCCCTTACATCCATTAAAGAAAAATATAGCTTGTTGCTGGTATGCTTACTCTTGTAGTGTGGATTGGTTGTAAATTGCAAATTTCCAAATTCGGTATCAACCCATTTATTTAATGGATACTCTTTGCCGGTTATGCTAACAGTTGAATTTTTTGAATCGTAAGTGAAAGGTACCTTCGGGACTGTAGACAGCATATCTGCATCTTTCAATTTGATTCGTATCGGGGAATTTGTGTAAGCTGAAACATTATTGATCAATTTCTCTTCAAAAACAGGAGCGTAAAGCAAAAGATGTTTAACAACCTCATTCAAGAGCGTTCTTGACTGAATAACATCTACCTCATTTTCTATAATCTTCTTTGTGGCGAGGAGATTTAATTCCTCAAAAGCTTTCGTGTTTTCTGCTCCTTTCCGCTCATCTTTAATCAAAATCTTTGCAGTTGATTCATACAACGAAGGCGAAAACCGGATATAAAACCATGCTACGCCAAATCCTAACAGAATTAAAATGAGGAATAACGGCCAGTAAGGGACATACCGATAAATAGCTTGTGAAAGCAGATTGGTTTCCTGATCTTTTTTACTGTTTCTATCTAAATTCATACATGCATTATTACCTTGTTAAATGACCCTACTATAAAAACAAATGCCAACCCCATTTTAAAAATTTTCAGCAAAACAGGCCCGTATAAATTCCCATTTTGGTAAAAACTTAATTAAATGGATGATTGATTAACAATTCAACAACAGGATAAAAAATTCTAAAGAGGAGGGGCTTCTTATAATAAATTGAATTTTTTCAGAAAATTAAAAACACATACGAAATGAAGTGCTAATGAGATTTACTTAGTTATAGAAAATAATTCATAATTAATATTGAGTTGTTTAATTTTTTTTATAATTAGATTAAAAGCATTAAACAAAAAACTGGATGTTGTAGCTTTAATAAAGGATTTAAAAATATTTTGTAACTCAATTCATTTTCAACAAAGATTTATCATGTTTGAAATCATCACCTGTAAAAAGTTATTTACAGGTTCAAAGCTAATCTGATCAGTAAGTGAGGGGTCAGGAATGCTTTACAGATTTCGGAAATTATAGTGGTAATGTATTGTTGGAGACTATATTATAAAATGATTCGTATAACAACGGTTCAACTAAAATCAAAATAATTCTAATTTCAACTGTAATTTTTTAAAAATGAACAGGCAATGGTTTAAGGCGGGTTTTATTTTTTCCCTTGTATTGATTTATGCCTGCTCCGACCTGTTAACTAATGCAGAAGCCGGAAAAGAAGATTCTGTCTGCTGCATGAAAGTTCCTGGCCGGTTTTCTGCTCATGACACGTCAGATAAT
>Ga0180121_10000397_pt1 | contig 18106 bp, 17 predicted proteins | sample AntDrymUQ5402106_2_FD_129676 | JGI IMG/M metagenome (GOLD analysis project Ga0180121, IMG submission 129676) | Polar desert sand microbial communities from Dry Valleys, Antarctica - metaG UQ540 (21.06) (version 2) (version 2) | ecosystem: Environmental > Terrestrial > Soil > Desert | place...
ACCCGCACGAAGTAGATGGGAAATACGGCCACCATGATGGTGGTTTGGACCGCCGAGACGGCCCAATCGTACATGGCCCAGGCGCGGAGCTCGGGTCGGCCCAGGCCCAGCCGTGCCCACAGGGAGGGTGATAGCATGCGGGAAGCTTAGGGCGAACCAGTCAGCGCCGTAAGAGTTGCGCCCCTTTGGCACCTCCTACACCGCGGTAAACCTCAAGCAGGCAGCCGGTTTTCCCGGGCGCTCCGCCGAATGGAGAGGCCGATCGCCGCCGCCAGCGTCAGCACGATCACGGCGAGGGAGAGGGACGTCGGCACGTGGATCCAGGCACTGAGGGTCATCTTCAGGCCGACGAAGACGAGGATGAAGGCAACGCCGGGCTTGAGATACACGAATTTGTCCAGCATGCCCGCCAGCACAAAGAACATCGCCCTCAGGCCCAGAATGGCAAAAATGTTGGAGCTGTAAACCAGAAACGGGTCGCGGGTGATGGCGAAGATGGCAGGGATGCTGTCGATGGCGAATACCAGATCGGACCATTCGACCACCAGAACGACCAGAAGCAGCGGCGTGGCGAGCAGTCTCCCGTCCACGGTTCGGGTGAAGAATCTGTTTCCGTCATATGCCTTGTCGATCGGCAGCAGGCGGCGGGACAGCCTCACCACCGGGTTTTTCTCCAGATTGACGATCTCTCCGTCCTTCTGGCTGAACATCCTCACCCCGGTGATGACCAGGATGGCGCCGAAGACATACACAATCCAATGAAACCGCTGCAGCAGCAGCGCTCCCAGGGCGATCATGATCATCCGCATGATGATCGCCCCGAAGATCCCCCACTTCAGGACTTTGGGCTGGGCCTCGGCTCTGACCCCGAAATACGAGAAGATGAGAAGGAAGACGAAGAGATTATCGACACTGAGGGACAGCTCTATCAGGTAGCCGGTGTAGTACTCCAGAGCGGATTGGGTGCCCTCCCGCCACAGCACGAACAAGCCGAACAGGAGTGCGATCGTGACCAACCCGGCGCTCCAGCTGATCGCCTCCTTGAAGCTGAGAACATGGGAGCGCCGGTTCAGGACCCCAAGGTCGAGCACCAGCAGGGCCAACACCAGACCGGCGAAGCCCAGCCAGACCGCCGGCTCATGGTGTCCCACCTATTGGCCCAGCGCCATCGCCTCGAGCCGTGCTACTCTTTCCGCCGTCGGCGGATGGGTACTGAAGAGTCTGCTAATCCCGCCGCCAGAGGCCGCGAGCGGATTGACCTGCGCCAGGGGAGCTGCGGCCGGCGCCACCTGCATCGGGATCTGGTGCGCCAAGTTGTCCAGCCGCACCAGCGCGTTCGCCAGCGGGGTGGGCCGGCCCAGAATGAGTGCCCCCACGCGATCGGCCTCGAACTCTCGCTGGCGTGATACCGCGAACTGGATCAGCATGGCGCCGATCGGGGCCAGCAGAATGAGAGCCAGCTGCGCGAACGGATGGCCGCCCTCATCGTCATTTCCCCCGCCGAACATCAGCAGATACGGGAGGTTGCTGAGGGCCCCGGCGATGCCCGCCGCCACCGTGGCGATGAGCATGTCCCGATTCTTGATGTGGGCCAGCTCGTGGGCAATGACACCCTCAAGCTCGGCCTGGGGCATGTACTTGAGAATGCCGGTGGTAACCGCCACCACCGCGTGGTGCGGGTTTCGGCCGGTGGCGAAAGCGTTGGGCTGTTCGTGCGGGGCCACCGCAACCCTCGGCATCGGCAGGCCAGCCTTCTGACGGAGGCGGTCGACCATGGCGTAGAGCTCGGGTGCCTCCTGAGCGGTGACGACCTGCGCCCGGTACATCTTGAGCACCAGGCGATCGGAGAAGAAGTACATGACGAAGTTGAAGAGGCTGCCGAATGCGAGGGCTATGATCAGGCCGCTCGAGCCGCCGAGAAGCTGGCCGACCAGCAGGAACAGGCCCAGCAACCCGGCCATGAGTACAAAGGTCTTGACGTTGTTCATGATCTGCTCACATGGTGGGGCCAAATAAAAGAGCGAGACCCCGTCCGCTCCGCTTTCGCGTGGACGAAGGTCTCGCTCTAAGGTGCAGGAGCTTGGCCCGCTCACTGCTGCCTCCCGAATGGACCGTGCCCGCACATGGCGAACAGTGTTGACGATCCATCCGTCCGCCATGCCGGCGGATAAGCTACTCCCCTTCAACTGGTTTCAAATCTAATCGTTTCATGGGGATGGCGTCAACGGAGCCGCCGGGGCAAGTTGAGCCTTGACAAGCCGTCAAATGCGGCGTTCCATGGAAAGATCCAGATCCCACCACTGCGGGACCCGTTCGCTCAAATCCGAGGCTCCTCCATGTTCTCAAGCATCGTTCGACGTGTAATACCTGATTCACGCTGGTTTGGGGCACTCTGCGCCGGCTGGGCGCTTGCCCTGGTTCCTTCGTTCCTGACCGCGCAGAATCAAGATGCGGTTGTCACCGGGAAGGTCACTGACGCAGGATCAAATGAAGCGCTCAGCGGGGCCCGGGTCTTTGTGCCGGGCACCGTCATGTCGGCCACGACTCGACTCGACGGCACCTATCGCCTTCGCCTCACTCCTGGCACTCGCGAAGTGCGCGTTACCTACATCGGGTACGGCATCACCCGCGACACTATCGAGGCCGAGGCCGGTGCATTACTGACCCGGGACTTCCAGCTGAGCCGCGAGGCGCTGGCACTTCAGGAGCTTGCGGTGGTAGGCACTCGCGCGGCCGAGCGAACCTCGACGGAGGCACCGGTCCCGGTGGACGTGCTGACGGCCGCCGAGATCAAGCAGACCGGCCGCACCGAGACGGCTCAGATCATCCAGGCACTGGCCCCGTCCTTCAACTTTCCCCGCGCCACGGTTTCCGACGGCACGGACCACACCCGGCCCGCAACGCTTCGCGGCCTCCAGCCCGACCAAGTGCTGGTACTCGTCAACGGGAAGCGGCGCCACGTTAGCGCGCTGATCAACGTCAACAACAGCATCGGCCGTGGCTCGGGCATGGTGGATCTAAACGCCATTCCGGCCAGCGCCATCGAGCGGATCGAGATCCTGCGTGACGGCGCGGCGGCGCAGTACGGTTCGGATGCCATCGCCGGGGTCATAAACATCATCCTGAAGGAAGGCGCTCCCAACGAGCTCACCGCTACGGCCGGCCAAACCGTCGAGAGCGATGGTGGGGTGATTCAGGCGGGCGCTAACTATGCGCTTGCCTTGGGAGGCGACGGCGTGCTCCAGATTGCCGGAGAGTACCGTAACCGAGGTTTCACCAACCGATCGGCGCCCGACCTCCGAACCCAGTATTTCGCAGGTGATCCCAGGAACAGCGACCCTGCACTCAACGGGCAGATCAATCACCGGCAGGGTGACGCCGATACCGAGGACGCCGGCCTGTTCATCAACCTGGCCAAGCCGGTAGCCGATGCGACCGAGGTCTACTTCTTCGGCGGCGCTACCAGGCGCAGCGGGGAATCAGCGGGTTTCTGGCGCCGAGCGCAGGAAGACCGGACCGTCCGGGCCATTTACCCCAACGGATTCCTGCCGATGATCGGCACCAAGATCTCCGATTTCTCGGGCGTGGTCGGGCTTCGAGGTGACCGGGCCGGGTGGCGTTGGGACGTGAGCGCCGACTACGGCCGCAACCTCTTCCATTTCGATGTTTTCAACAGCGCGAACGTCACCTTGGGCGCGGCGAGTCCCACAGAGTTCTACGCCGGTACGCTCATCGCGGACCAGCTCACCACCAACCTCGACGTGGCGAAATCCTTTACGGTGGGCCTGGCTTCGCCGCTGAACGTGGCGGTCGGGGGTGAGTTCCGCCGCGACGGCTACAAGCTCAATCCGGGAGAGCCAGACAGCTACCGCGACGGCGGGGTGCGTGTTCTCGATGGGCCCAACGCCGGCGCGCAGGGAGCGCCGGGCGCCCAGGTGTTCCCGGGTTTTCGTCCCGGAGACCAAGCGAACGAGAGTCGCAACAACGTGGCCGGATACGTCGACCTCGAGGCCCAGGTGGTGAGGCAGGTGCTCCTCGGCATCGCGGGGCGGGTGGAGAACTACAACGACTTCGGGTCCACCACCGACGGTAAGGTCACGGCGCGGTTCGAACCGATTCCCGGGTTTGCGGTAAGGGGTGCCGTCTCAACCGGTTTCAAAGCCCCTTCTCTGGGGCAATCATTCTTTTCGGCCACCTCCACCAATTTCATTAACGGGATACCCTTCGAAAACAGGACTTTCCCGGTGAGCAGCGACGTTGCCCGGGCCCTGGGAGCGCAGCCACTCACGGCGGAGAAGTCGGAGAACTACAGCGTCGGCCTAGCACTCAACCCGGTGAAAAATTTCACCCTCACCGCCGACTATTACCAGATCCTGATCGATGACCGGATCGTCTTCTCGGGCAACTTCAATCAGCCTGCGGTCGTGACGTTCCTGACCAACGCGGGCTTTCCCAACATTGCCGGCGCCCGGTACTTCACCAACGCTATCGATACCAGGACCCTGGGCGTCGACATCGTGGCCAACTACGGGTTCGCAATAGGTACCAGCAGCACTCTCCGGCTCACGGGCGGCTACAACTACAACGTGAATCGGGTGCTCCGTGTAGCCCCGACTCCACCGGCGCTCAGCGCCTTTCAGCAAACTCTCTTCGACCGAGTGGAACGCGCCCGCATCGAGGTGGGTCAGCCCAGGAACAACGTGTACCTCAGTGGAGTCTTCACCTATCAGGATCTCGGAATCACGCTGCGGACCCAGCGGTTCGGCACGGTCACCAGTTTCGGTACTGATACGACGGGCGTACTCGACCAGACCTTCAGCCCCAAGTGGATCAGCGACGTGGCCGCGTCTTACACTTTCGCCCAGCGTCTGACGTTCACGGCAGGGGTTGACAACGTCTTCGACGTTTACCCGGACGTGAACAGTCTGGGGAGCGCCACCACCGCGGGGAACAGCAATTTCGGGATCTTTCCGTACAATCAAATCTCGCCGTTCGGGTTCAACGGCGCGTTCTACTATGGAAGGTTGACTCTCGGATTCTGAGTGACGAATAGACGGGGCTGCCATTTCGAACGGCGGGATGGTAGCCTCCTCTACTCCTAATCAACCAGCCCGCCTCAGCAAGTCTGAACCAGATATTCCGCTGCAGCGCCGTGATTCTTGGCGAGAACTGTGATGCGCATTTGCGACAGGTTTCGTGGCTTTTCTGTCGCAAAATCTCTGTCTATTCAACCGGATTTCCCTCTATCGGCCACTGCTCAGTCCAAATAACTTAAAGTACCCCCGGCAGATCGCTCGATCCTGTTCCCTGGAAACGCAGCTTCCACTGTGGAGTTAGTCTATGCGGCCCACTGGATACCGCTGGCTTGCGCAGTCTTGGTGTGTGATGCTCCGAGCTGTCCCGGCTCTGTTTGTTGTGGCGTGTAGTGACGAACCTACTTCTCCACCGCCTGCTTCCTCGGGGGAACTCAGGCCAGGGGCGAACACCGACCTCTCGCACGACGAGTTTCCGGCCATTGATCGGGTCGCGGTTGAGATCACCGCAGAGGGGGCATTTCGGCCAGGTGCACCTATCGTTTTTCGCGCCGTGGCGCGAGCAAAACTCCGTACCGCAGCGTCACGTCTTGAGCTCATCGTGCTCGATGATCCCAACCAGGCTTCGACGGGAGCGCGCGGGCCCGAAGCGCGCCGCGAAATCGGAAGGCAGCAAGGCCCCTTGGCAGAACGGGCTCAATTGCAGGTGGCTTCGACGGTGACGTTTGCGGCGCCAGGCTACTACAAGGTGCTCGCCCGGGCCGCGAGTCACCGCCCGGCCGGCGAACAACCACAGGCGCTAGGCGACACCCTGGTGCTTGATTCCACTTACGTTGCCCTGCACGTGCTCATAGAGGAGAAGGGTGGTCGTGTCACCCAGGGTTTCGATCCCAGGGTTGCCGACGACTCGACACGGACCTTACTCTACGGCTCCTCTGGCCCATTCCTGCCAGGTCGTACCTCGCCCCGGAACAGCGGTGCTGCCGGCGGGCCTGCACCAACTCCTTCGCAGTCGCCGGTGAACGAGCTCAATCAGGCGTTTGCCACCGCAGCCCCGTGTTGCTACAGCGGGACGGTTTACTACAATAACGATGATCGAGGGGGAGCCCTTGACCCTGTGGTCAACGCGACTGTTCTGGGACAGTGCTATGACCCGGATGGTCAGTTCGCCTTCTACTCCTATGGTACCACGAACGCGGCCGGCTCGTTCTCGCTTCAGTGCTACGATGACAATTCCGGCATATACATGGATCCCTTAATGCGGAACAGTTACGCCGACGTGAAAGGCAAGGGCGGTGCGGTTGTCGCGGCAAGCAGGTGGGTCACTCCTAACAGTGCTCCCGTCACATTAATCGTTGGGAACCGGCACGCAGCACATGTCTTTAGACGACTGAACGAGTACGTACCGCTAGCATTTAGTAGGTTTGGCCGATCACGCCCGCAGATCTCGGTATGGGCCAATAACATCGATACTCTCGGCGGCATAAATTATGGCCTGAACAGCGAAGACCGTATCCGAACAAACCACACACGGATCTTCAGGGATGACGGTACCTTCGTAACCGTGCACGAATACGGTCACGCCTTCCATAAAGTCGCCATCGAGTCATGGACAGGGTACTCATGCACCCCCCCGGGGCACGGCTGGACAGAGACGGAAAACCTCTCCTGCGCATTTGTTGAAGGCTTTGCCGACTTCTTCTCTATGTGGCTTACCGGTAACCGGTTATTGACGTCACCCTATGGCGCTGATGCGGGACTCGAGAACAATTATGTGAGCACGCCGGGAACGGCAAACCGTACCAACCCGCCCCCGGGCGGCGACGGGGTGCGGGTGGAGGCGGCCGTGGCCGCATTCCTCTATGATCTGGTTGACGGCAACAACGAGCCGGACGCGACGACAAATATGCCCGGTCCGGCCGAGTCGTTCGACAATCTGACGGTGCCCGCGAGCTGGGTGGCCAGCATCATGCGCGAATGCCGCATCAACGGCGCGACCGGCACTCTGCTGAGCGGCACCGATCAGCTCGTCTATTGCTTCGAGAAGAGTGTTTCCGCGTACACGGAGTCCCGGCGGTTCTCTACGGCGTGGCGAAGCTATAGCAGTGTGTCGTTCGGCACGGCACTCGCGACGTACGACGTGGCGGCAATTCGCCGCCTCTGGAAGTACAATATGTACGGGACGACCCAATGATCTCCTTGTCGGCCACCACGTGAGACCTCGAGCCTGGTTTGTAGTCACCGGCCTGTATGGCGTATCTAGTGCGTGCGGCGGGGCGCAAACGCCGTCCGAGGTCCCTCCCATGGATCTTACCCACCATGCCGTCGTCCAAGGCACGGTGGCGGCCGCAAACGGACAGCCACTCGCCGGAATCAATGTGGGTGTCCGTTTCGCGAGGTCGAGCCCCTTGGTTCGGCAGGTCAGTGTCGCAGGAGGGGGAAGGACAGATGAAACGGGACTTTATCGCTTCGAGATTCAGGCCTCGCCGCCGAAGACGCCGGATGGCGCCGCGAACCTCTACGTGGTGGCCTTTCGATATGGCAAGCCGGGCGAGGTTGCCGCCTCTGATTCGATTCTCGTCACCGTTAATCTCGTTCCTGTAGACGCGGCGGCACCACCGCCGGTGCAGGTCGATCTCCTCCGAATGCCGGATTCCTAAGGAGCTGCTAGAACCCAGGCTGCTCCTGATGCACCGGGTCGTTCAGGATTAGTGCCTGCACCACCGAACCCGCCGGTGTCTCCTGATGCCCTTCCGGTATCACCAACAGCGCATTGGCAAGCGCCATTGACGTCAGGATCCCCGAGCCCTGGGGCCCGGTAAGCCGGGCCTCGGGGCCACGAACTCCCTCCGTCACGACGCCCCGCAGGAAGTGCTGCAGTTTGGGCTTCAGGCTGATCGGCTCGGCCATGCGGACAGGAACGCTGCGTCGGAACGCCCGTGTGTGCCCCATCATCTTCCGGATCGCCGGGTGCACGAACAGCTCGTAGGTCACCATGGTGCTCACCGGATTGCCCGGCAGGCCAATCCAGGGCACCTCGCCCAGCAGGCCAAAGCCCACCGGCGCCCCCGGCCGCATGCGCAGCTTCCAGAAACGCTGGGTGGCGCCGAGCTCCTCGAGAACCGACCTGACGTAATCGTGCTCGCCCACGCTGATACCAGCGCTCGTAACTAATAGATCGCAGTCGACCGCGCGGCCCAGGTGCTCTCGCAGGCTCTCGGGGGTGTCCGCGGCGATGCCGAGGTTGACCGGCTCGCCGCCGGACTGGCGGACCATGGCCACCAGCGTGTGGGTGTTGCTGCTGGCGATCTTCCTGCCGCTGAGAATCTCCTCCGGCTGATCCACGTCCACGATCTCGTCGCCACTGCCCAGAATTCCGATGCGTGGCCGGCGATAAACGAGTGGATGGGCAACGGCCAGCGACGCCAACACCCCCAGCTGTGCCGGTCCCAGCTCGATTCCCTCGGTGAGTACCGTGGTTCCCTTCTTGATGTCCTCGCCGGCTCGCCGGGTGTTCACGCCCACGTCCCGGTCCTTCAGGATGGTGACGGTCCTGGCGCCCTCGTCCGTATCCTCCTGGCGTATGACGCTGTCGGCCCCCTCAGGCACTGGCGCACCGGTAAAGATCCTGGCGCACTGGCCCGGGCCGATAACCTTGGTAGGGAAGCGTCCGGCCGGCAGGTGTTCGACCACGGTCAGCTGAACCGGCTTAGACTCGCTGGCGCCACGAACGTCCTGTCCGCGCGCGGCGTAGCCGTCCATGGCGGAATTGGTGTACGCGGGGATATCGATGGGGCTCGCGACGTCTTCGGCAAGTACGCTGCCGAGGGCGTCGTCGAGCGGAATCCGCAACGCCGGTTGGCGGCGGACGTCCAGCAGGACTCGGCCGGCCGCCTCGGCTGCGGCAAGAGGAGCAGTCACGAGTCGAGGACCAGCGACCGATCCCAGGCGAGATTGGCGAGGAGCTGCAGCCAGATGGTGTCGTTGAAGCGAAGTACCGGGCACTCGGCCTCGAAGTCCGGATCGTCCGTGATGATAGCCACCCACTGCGCGGCGTTGGCGTTGGAGGGGTCGTAGATGGCCCGGTCGCCGGTGGCCTGACGGTACACTTCGATTTTTGGGAGCGGTGCGGCCTTGAATCCTTCCGTCACCACAATGTCGGCGCCCTGCATGTAGCGCCGGGCCAGGCCGACGGGGTCGTAGTCGTCCGGGGTGCGCTCGAACAACACCCGCAGCTCAGGAGAGGCAATGAGGGTTCGCTCGGCGCGGCCCTCGTTGAAGTGTCGCCAGGTGTCAGTGCCGGGCCGGTCGACCGTGGCAGGATGGTGGCCGTGCTTGATCGTCATCACCCGGTGGCCGCGACGGGCCAGCTCGCTGGTCAGCGCAACCGCAAGCGTGGTCTTCCCCGCATTCTTGCGGCCGATTACCGAGATGATGCGTGTTGCCGCCACAGCTGGTCCGCTTTCGCGAGATCGTCCGGGGTATTCACGTTGAAGAAGAGGAAGTCCGGCTCAGCCAGCGCCCGAACCTCGGACAGAGGGAGGATACCGACCCTGATGCGGCCGTGGAAGCCGATGGCCCGGAGGTCTCCGGCAGTGAGGCTGTCGGCAATGGCGTCCCGGCACGCTGGGCCGTACGCTGCGCAGAGCGGCTCGACGCCCCTGCGGCCGCTGCTCTGGGGGAGCATGGCGTCATGCTGGTCGAGCCCGATAGCAAGGGCGAGGATCAGGGATTCGGAGACGAAGGGCATGTCCCAGGCGACGCACACCACCGGCGCCGGCGCTTCGACAATCGCGGTGTAGATCCCGCCGAGAGATCCCAGCCCGGGCCGGGCGTCTGCCACGGTGCGGAGTTCCGGCCGCCAGGTGGCGGCGTCGGGCGCGTTGGCCACCAGCAGGGGGGCCTGGCCCAACGCTGCCGTCATCACATCCACCAGCCGGTCGAGAATCCTCGTTCCACCAACGAGTTCGAGGCCTTTGGGCCTGCCACCGAACCGGCTCGCCTCACCCCCCGCGAGGATCGCTCCACGCACACTGCCCCGGTGCCCTCCTGACCCCTCGCTCGGTTGCTCGGGGCGGGATCCGCTGTCCCGGCTCAATACCGGCGCCCTCTCCTCCGCTCCAGGATGATGTCGAAGCCAACCGTCATGCTGAACAGATGCTTGAACACGCGCTTGTGAGGGGGGACAAACCCGGCAATGGGAATGGTTCCGGTGACCTGCTGGATGCCGACTATGTTATCTCGGATCTCCCACCGGAGCTGGGAGCCTTTCGAAATTCCCGCCGTAAAGCCGAGCCCGAGCGCGAGCGAGGGGTCGATTCTGGAATTTTTCTCATCCGAGTAGATGATGACCGTGGACGGGCCCGAGTCAGTTGGAAATTCCCCGAAGGTCCGGAGTGCGCTCTGGTTGCTGAGCGTGATGCCCAGGTTGGCCCGGGCGTAGGGAGAAAAGGGCTTTCGGCTGTTGAACCGGAACACTGGTCCCACGGCGAGGGTGACGGCACTGGCGGGCTTTTCTCTGCCCTGCAGCGACTGGCAGACAGCCGCGACGTCGCCCGAGCCTGACGAGAAAACCTGCCGGCAGTTGTCCTCCAGGCCGAGCCCTACCAGGAAACCCTCGACCGCAATTCCGAAGTTTTGATTGGGGAAGTAGGTGCCGCCAAAGCCCACAACGAGGTTGGACCGAATCCGCCGGCTGAGCGCGAAGGTGTCGGTAGGGTTGGTGAACTGCACCGCCTGCGGCTCCGCCGACCAGAGTTGCCGGCCGCTGATGGCTCCAATGGAGATCCCAAGCAGGAGCCGGGCCTCGTCTCCGGTAGCCTGGGCCTGAGCCGTGTCGTGCAAGACCGGTACGAAGAGACCGAGGCACAGGAGCGTTCGGAACCGCATCAGTCCCCCAGAAATTGATGGTCGACCGCAAGACACCGGTCCATGACGACCTCGATACCGGCCGACTCCAGACTCCGCGCCACGGCGGCATGGCGAATCCCCTGCTGCATCCAGACCAGAACCGGTTTCACCTCGACTATGGCATCCAGCAGCGCGGGAAGGTGCTCCGAGCGTCGGAAGATGTTGACGATATCAATGGCACCGGTGGTGGCGGCCGACCGGAGGTCGGGGTGAACGTGCTCCCCCAGGGTGATGCCGGGTACCGGGTGCACCGGGATTATCGTGTAGCCGGCGGCCTGGAGATAGGCTGCTACTCCGTGGCTGGGACGCTCCGGCTTCCGGCTCAGGCCCACGACGGCAATGCGGCGGGCGCTGCGGAGGATCTCGGCCAGCCGGGCCCGGTCAGGCGGCATTGGGTCCGGCGGCGCCGTGGTGCTGGGGGTGCCCGCTCACCGCCCGCCCGATCAGGATCATGCCGCTTCGCCGGGCAATCTCGACCGCAAGAGTGGAAGGAACCGAGGGTGTGGCGACGTAGGCCACCCCCGCCCTGGCCGCCTTGAACGCCAGCTCCGCCGAGATTCTGCCGGTGACCAAGAGCCCCAGCCCTTGTACGGCGCGTCCGGCCAGGAGGGCGGCTCCCAGCACTTTGTCGACCGCATTGTGCCGCCCGATGTCTTCGGCGTGAGCGATGAGCGGCGACGGACGGGCCTCCCGGTCGATCAGCGCCGCGGCGTGAATCCCGCCGGTGTCCTTGTATCGCTCCCCCCGGGCGAACAGGTCCTTGAAGAAGCTGCGCAGCTCCTCCAGGCTCGGCGGCGTCCCTCTGGGAGGCTGAGCCTCGACCGTGGCAGGGTCGGCGAGAAACGTGGAGACGGCCCCGCAGCCCGATGCCAACACAGGTTTGCGCCCTTCCGCCTGCACCGCGGCAACCTTTTCCTCCGGCACTTCGGCCCAGAAGCCCAGGTCGGTGGCGCAGGGGCGGAGGTGCACCTGCTCGATCCGGTCGATATACCCCTCACCGTGAAGCCAGCCGATGGCCAGCTCCTCCAGGAGGTCGGGGGTGCACATCCAGGTGACCACGGGTCGTCCATTCACCTGCAGCCACACCGGCACCTCCTCCACCACAGCGTCCTCGGACATGCGGCCGCCGCGCTTTGGGGGCGACACCCGGTCAGTCGGCTCCGGTGCAGTCGGCATACAGCGTAGGATCCTCCATGATGCGCACCCGTTCCAGCACCACGCCGGCCGGGAGTCGACCCGCGAGGCGCCGGAAGACAAACTCGGCGAGTGCCTCGCAGGTGGGGAGCGTCTTTCCGTAGGCGAACGCCGGCACGTCGAGGTTCAGGTGTTTCCCGGCGAACGGGGCCAGGACCTCGTCCTGGAGAATACGGTCCAGCAACGACAGGTCGAGTAGCAAGCCCATCTTGTCCAGCTGTCCCCGCACCGTCACCGCGCATTGGTAGTCGTGACCATGCCCCGGTGCATCGCTTACCGGTCCGAAGACTTCGCGGTTCCGCGCCTCGCTCCATTCCGGCCGGTAGAGCCGGTGCAAGGCGTGAAAGCCCACCGTGCGGGTGAGAGACGCCGCCATCGTCAGGGCGAAAACGCGTAGCCGATGCCCACCTGGAGCCAGGGGCTGGCGATCCACTCGGAGAGGTTGTCCCCTGGGATCACCGCATTGGGGTTCTCCGGCGTGCCGGGTTCTTCCACCGGCTCAGCTTGAAATGTGGCGGGATAGTTCAGCTTCCAGAAGAGCGCCCGGGCCTCGCCCCTGACGTGAAGCCTGTCGCTCAGGAAGAAGCGAAGCCCTATACTCGGAGCAAGGTAGAACTTCCTGCCGAAATCGTAGCTGCTGGTGTCGGCCGGCGTGTCGCCCGCGAACGCCAGCCCCACGCCCGCTCCGATGAACGGAGCCAGCCGGTTCCAGCTCTTCCCGCCGGTGACGTTGAACTGCAGTGTGAGATCGGCGAATGTAACCGCCTGCTTCACGGGACCGCTTCTCCGATTGACCAGGCGTACGAAGGGATCGACGATGAACCGGTCCAGGTTTCCGTGCGCGATGCCGAGACCGATCTGGACGGTGCTGCCGGTGCGGATGTCGTACCGGCCGCCGAACAGCGTCCCTTTGTGCGGTCCGATGTTGAACTGGCCTCCACTCCCGCCGAAGTAGCCCGCCAGGGCAGTTACCGTGTGGCCCTTTCTGATGTCCCGAAAGGGCGAATCACCCGGTGGGTGGCCTACCTGCGCGAGGAGGGCCATGGGGCTGAGCGCCAGGGCAATACCGGCGTGAACCGTCAACCCAATCACGAAGGATCTCCGGTTCGGCATCAATCGCACTCCCTCAGGTCATGTCCCGTCATCTCGGCGGGTGGCTCAATGCCCAGCAAGCTCAGCACGGTCGGGGCTACGTCCCGGAGTGAGCCGCTCGGCCGCAGCGATGCCGCGTTCGAGCGGACCGCCACGAATGGTACCGGATTCATGGTATGTGCGGTGTGGACGCCGCCGCTTATCGGGTCGATCATCATCTCGCAGTTGCCATGATCCGCAGTGATGAGGACCCTGGATCCGGCTTTCTCCGCACTGTGGAGCACCCGGCCCAGGCACTGGTCCACAATTTCGACCGCCCGTACCACCGCCGGCAGCACCCCGGTATGGCCCACCATGTCGGCGTTGGCGTAGTTGCACAGCAGAAAGTCGTGGCTGCGGGCCTCGATGGCTCCGCAAAGCGCATCGGTGACGCCGGCGGCACTCATCTCCGGCGCCAGGTCGTAGGTGGCCACCCGCTGGGATGGGATCAGGCAGCGCTCCTCGCCAACATAGGGTGGCTCGTAGCCACCATTGAAGAAGTAGGTGACATGGGGATACTTCTCGGTCTCCGCGGTGCGAAGCTGGGTGCGGCCGTGGCCTGCCAGAACTTCGGCCAGGATCCTTGCCAGGCTGAACGGGGGAAATGCCTGGGGGATGGCAAAGGTCTGGTCGTACTGGGTCATCGTTACGCAGGCAAGGGCGGGCCGGTCCCGCACATCGAAGCCGTCGAATCCCGGAACCCCAAGCGCCGCGACGATCTGACGCATGCGGTCGCTGCGATAGTTGAAGAAGAAGACGCCGTCGCCATCCCGCATGGTGCCGACCGGGACGCCATTGCGGACGTGAACCAGAGGGTGAATGAATTCGTCGGTCTCTCCCCGGTGGTAGGCGGCCAGCACTGCCATCACGGGATGCTCGACCGGGTTCCCTACCCCGCGAACCATGGCATCGTACGCCAGCCGGGTCCGTTCCCACCGGCGGTCCCGGTCCATCCCGAAGTACCGGCCGGTGAGCGTCGCAATGTCGACCCGGGTTCCCGCAATCCGGCGCATATCCAGGAGCAGGGTCCGGACCACCTCGGCGCCGAGTGTTGGCGACGAGTCGCGGCCGTCGAGGAACCCGTGGATGGCAATGGATTGGACCTTTTGTTGAATGCCCAGCTCGACGCAGGCCAGCAGGTGCCGGTCCAGGGCGTGGACCCCGCCCGGGCCGAGCAGTCCCACGAGATGCAGCGTGCCACCGGTCTGGCGCAGCCCGGCGCACAGCTGGACCAGCGGCTCCATCTCGTAAAAGCTGCCGTTCTGAATACTCTGGGAAATGCGAACCAGGTCCTGAGGCACCACCCGCCCGGCTCCCAGGTTGAGATGCCCCACCTCGCTGTTGCCCATCTGCCCTTCAGGCAGCCCCACCGCCAATCCGCTGGCGTCCAGCAACGTTCGAGGGTACGACTTCCAGAGCCGCTGCCAGTTGGGGGTGGCCGCCAACTCGATCGCATTGCCGTCGCGCTCCTGCCGGTAACCCCAGCCGTCCAGGACCACCAGGACTACCCCTGGAGCGCTTCCGTTTGACATGGGTCTCCGCGTGTTCTACAATGCGCCACTGTGATTTACGCGCCGCAATCTAGTCCCGGCCTACGCCGGCTACCAGCCTGCGTAACCACCGCCTTTCTGCTTGTTGTGCCCCTGCTCGGGGCCCAGGAGGTTCGGGAAATTTCAGTCGCCACCCGGCTCAGAAAGGAGCCGAGCGGGATCCCCCTGGTGTCGCTTCCGGCGGGGACGCCGGTGGAGTCGAAGCGGACCCAGGGGGGGTGGCGCGAGGTGGTTATCGGGGGGTGGATCTTCAGTCGGTCCACAGAAAAGACCACCCGGGACGGCTTCGACCTGGTGGTGACAACGGCCGGCGGAGAAAACATCCGGCAGTCGCCGAACGGTGCGGTGATGGGGCGGGTCCGGACCGGGACGCTGTTCCACAAGGAGGAAACGCGGGATGACTGGACCCGGGTGCGCCGTGCCGGGTGGGTCCCGGTGGAGGCTGTAAAGGCCGGCCCGGATAAGATTGTACCCAGTGCCCAACCGCGGCCCGAGCCACCAGTTCGTCCTACCATCCTCACCGAGCCGGTCGAGTCCGGCGCGCTGACGGTCCAGTCCCCGGCACTTCCGGACGAAACCCCTCCGGACTCCGAACCGGTACGAGTGTCGCGTGAGGCCGTCTTCCTCGCCACGCCGCAGGGCGGCCAGTACGGTACCCTGCAGCCGGGCACCCCTACCCGGGTGATCAGCCGCTCGGGACAGTGGACCCGGGTACAGCTGGAGGGCTGGGTGCGAGACAGCGATCTCGGCGGAGCGGCCGCGACGTCGCTGGGCGGGGTAACGGCCGCGGAGGTTCGGTCCGACCCGTCCCGCTACCTTGGCCGCGCAGTCGACTGGCGGGTGGAGCTGATCGCGGTCCAGACGGCTGATGACCTTCGCATCGAGATGCCCAGGGGCCAGCTTTATCTTCTTACCCGCGGGCCGTTGCCGGAGCCGGGATTCGTTTATGTCACCGTTACCCCACAGCAGGCTGAGGAGTTCCGGTCGCTACAGGCGCTCCAGGAGCTCACCCTCAGGGTGATCATCAAGGCGCCGCGCACTCGATTCCTCGCGACCCCGGTGGTGCAGTTGGTGTCACGGGTGGGGGAATAGCTGCGAGTCGCGAGTCGCGAGCCTATTGGTTAGTCTAAACTCAGCTTTCAGGCCCACACTCGTCCCTCGTGACTCCAAGCCCCGACTCCTATGAACGACCTGCTCAAGCAGCGCATCCTCCGCCTCCTCGACGCCGCCAGCGACGAGCGGGGCTATCAGATCCTGGATTACGTCGAGTTTCTCGACAGCAAGTACGTCGAGCGGTCTGAGCCCGACGGGTTCCTGTCGAAGATCACTGCCACCGTCGAGAACACCATGCGGGCCGGCAAGCTGCCGATTCAAGCGATCACCGGCACGATGGGGCTGATGGACACCGCTGCCAAGGTAATGAAGGGGCTTGCCGCCGCCGGACAGGCGGTGGTGGAAGAGGCGGTGAAGGCGGTGGAGTCGCCACCGGAAGAGGGGCAGAAGCCGCGCCCGCTACCTGAGCGCTAGGGTACTGTGACCGCGCCGGCGCAAGCTCCTCCATCGGTCAGCTCCGCTCCCTCCGAGTTCATTCGCGGCATTGGGCCGCTGGCCGCCATTTCCCTGGTGGTCGGGTCCATGATCGGGTCGGGCATCTTCATCGTCTCGGCCGACATCGGCCGCCAGGTCTCGGACTGGGGGCCGGGTGCGCTCCTGCTGGTCTGGCTGATCACCGGGGCCATGACCGTCACCGGGGCTCTGGCCTACTCCGAGCTGGCGGCGATGATGCCGAAGGCGGGCGGGCAGTACGTGTTCCTTCGGGAAGGACTGTCGCCGGCGGCCGGGTTCCTCTACGGCTGGACTCTTTTCACCGTCATCCAGACCGGAACCATCGCGGCGGTTGCTGTTGCGTTCGCCCGGTTTCTCGGAGTGCTGGTACCCAGCATCACGCCGGACATTTTTCTCCCCCTCGGCAGCCTGACGCTTCCCGGCGCCGCCGACCCCATACAGCTGGGCCTGTCTCCCCAGAGAGTGGTGGCTGTGCTGATGATCGCGGCCCTGACCGCTATCAACGTCCTGGGGGTTCGCCTGGGGGCCGCCATCCAGACCGCGTTCAGCGTCGCCAAGATCGGGGCGCTGGCGGTGCTGGTCCTGCTGGGTCTCACGCTGTTCCGCCGGCCGGAGGTGGCAGCGGCCAACTTCTCCAACTTCTGGGGAACCGGGGACTGGAGCCTGGCGGTGCTGCCGGTCATCGGGGCGGCCATGGTCGGCTCGCTCTTCGCCAGCGATGCCTGGAACAACGTGACGTTCGCAGCGGCGGAGGTCAGGGATCCGACGAGAAATCTTCCGCGCGCGCTGGCGATCGGAACCGGGCTGGTGAGCGCTCTGTACATCCTGGCCAACGTGGCGTACCTCAACATCCTGCCATTCTACGGCGACCCCAATGGCGCCGATGTTCTCTCCCGCGGGCTCCAGTATGCGGCTCAGGACCGGGTGGGTACCGCCGCCATCGAGGTGGCGCTGGGAAGCGGTGCCGCGGCGATCATGGCGGTGGCCATTCTCTTCTCTACCTTTGGCTGCAACAACGGGCTGATCCTGGCCGGTCCCCGGGTCTACTATGCCATGGCGCGTGACAACCTCTTCTTCCAGCGCGCCGGTACCCTGCACCCGGTTTACCGAACTCCGGTCTTTGCTCTGGTCGCCCAGGCTCTGTGGACTATGGTCCTCTGTCTCAGCGGCACCTACAGCGAGCTGCTGAACTACGTCGTCTTTGCCGCCCTGATCTTCTACCTGCTCACCACGGTCTCGCTCTTTCGGCTGCGCCGGTTGCGTCCCGATCTTCCCCGGCCGGTCAAGGCCTTCGGCTATCCACTGCTGCCGGCACTCTACATTGTGGCAATAGCCTTCCTGCTCGTGGTTCTGCTGGCCGATCCACAGCAGCGCAAGTTTTCCGGCCTGGGTCTGATCATTGTGGCGCTGGGAATCCCGGTCTACGCCCTTTGGCGCCGTGGGAAGTAAGCAACATCGAGACTGCTACGAGGAATGCTGCTCATGACTGACGTCCATATCGAAAAGCCGCTGTCTCCTGGTACCGCACCAGAGAAGAGCCCTTCCGGCGTCTCCGGCCTGGACAGCGTGATGGCCGGGGGCTATCCCACCAATCATCTCTTCCTGGTGGAAGGCGACCCCGGCACCGGCAAGACCACGCTGGCAATGCAGTTCCTCATGGAGGGGGTGCGTGCCGGAGAACGAGGCCTGTATGTGACACTGTCGGAATCAGCAGCTGAGCTG
>Ga0180121_10000398_pt1 | contig 18096 bp, 16 predicted proteins | sample AntDrymUQ5402106_2_FD_129676 | JGI IMG/M metagenome (GOLD analysis project Ga0180121, IMG submission 129676) | Polar desert sand microbial communities from Dry Valleys, Antarctica - metaG UQ540 (21.06) (version 2) (version 2) | ecosystem: Environmental > Terrestrial > Soil > Desert | place...
CCAGCACGGAGACGTCGAAGGTGCCGCCGCCGAGGTCGAAGACGAGGATCGTCTGGTCGACCCCCTCCTTGTCGAGGCCGTAGGCCAGCGACGCGGCGGTCGGCTCGTTGATGATCCGCTTGACGTCGAGGCCGGCGATCTTGCCGGCATCCTTGGTCGCCTGGCGCTGGTCGTCGTTGAAGTAGGCGGGGACGGTGATCACGGCGCCGTCGACGCTCTCGCCGAGCTTCGATTCGGCGTCGGCCTTGATCTTCTGCAGGATCATCGCCGAGATCTCGGGCGGTGAGTACTGCTTGTCGCCGATGTCCACCCGGACATCGCCGTTGGGGCCGGCGGAGACGTTGTAGGGGACGATCCGCTCCTCCTCCTTGACCTCGGCCTCCTTGCGGCCCATGAAGCGCTTGATCGAGTAGACGGTGCGCTCGGGGTTCATCACCGACTGGCGCTTGGCGACGGTGCCGACGAGACGCTCGCCGTTGTCACTGAACGCGACCACGGAGGGGGTCGTTCGACCGCCCTCGGAGTTCTCGAGCACCGTCGGCTCGCCGCCTTCCATGACCGCGAAGCACGAGTTCGTCGTCCCGAGGTCGATTCCGATGGTCTTTCCCATGTCAATTTCCTTTCGAGGCTGGCCCGTGCGTGGCAGGACCGTCGCCTGATTCGCTGGCAGAGTGAAAATCTGAGTCCCAAGTTAGCAGATGTGCTTCGGCCCGCCCAAGCGGAGGCCCGGGCCGTCACCGCTCCCCTGGACCGTGACCCGTGTTCTCAGGTCACCGGGCGGTGGAGGACCGCGCGGAAAGGAAGCAATCGAATGAAGGAGAGAGGATCTTGATCACCCACCCGAGCGGCAGCGCGTCACGCGCTCGCCAAGCGCTCTGGCCCATGGTGGCCATTCTGCTGCTGACGCTGATCGCGCCGGCCATCAGCACCGCCGCCAAGAGCAAGAAGAAGAAGGATCCCGAGGTCACGGTGATGAGCCGAAACGTTTATCTCGGCGCCGACCTCGGTCCGGGAATCGACGCCACCGACACCTGCGGCGCGATCGACGCCGGCGGAGTCATCCTGAACCAGGTCGACCGCACCAATTTCCCGGCTCGGGCGAAGCTCCTGGCCGCGGAGATCGACAAGGCGGATCCTGACCTCGTCGGGCTACAGGAGGTCGCGCTTTGGCGTTTCGACGAGATCTCGGACTTCAGCGGCACGCCGGCGGAGACCGTCCGCTACGACTTCCTGCAGCTCCTCCTCGACGAGCTGAAGGCCAGGGGCGCGAGGTACAAGGTGGCCGTCTCCCAGGACGAGTTCGACCAGGAGCTGCCCGCCGACCGCGATGGCAGTGACGCCACGAACGAGTTCCTCTGCGGCGCCGACGAGGACGGGCGCCTGACGATGCGCGACGTGATCCTCGTCAAGAAGGGCGGCAAGGCGAAGGTCTCGAACCCGGAGATGGGGCAGTTCACCACCACCTACGACGTGGTTCTCGGCGGCGTGATCCCGATCAGCGTGGACCGGGGCTGGGTCTCGGTCGATGCCAAGGTCAAGGGTGACAAGAAGACGAAGGCGAGGAAGTTCCACTTCGTCAACACCCATCTCGAGGCGTTCGGCGATCCGACGATCCGCGAGGCGCAGGCACGCGAATTGTTCGCCGCCGGAGGGCCGCTGCAGACGAAGCAGCAGCTGATCTTCCTCGGTGACATCAACTCAGGGAGCAGCAAGGACCGGATCGGTTCGCCGTTCCCCGGCGATCCGAACGATCCGCTCGCGTACAACGCGCTGGTCGACGACTTCGGGCTGTTCAACCTCGGCGCGCGGCAGAGCTGCTGCTACCCGGACCCCGACCTGAGCTCGGCGGCGATCGGCGGCTACCGCTTCGATCACACGGTTGACCACGTGATGGTCAAGCCGAAGATCAAGCAGCTCGACGCCTACATCACCGGCGACGATCCGACGGTAACCACCCCGGACGGGTTGGTCTCATCCGATCACGGTGGAGTCGTCAGCACGTTGCGGCTGAAGAAGGCAAAGAAGTAGGAGCCCGGCGAGGCTGAGAGTGCGCTGATCAAGGAAGAGGGTGGCGACGCGGCCGTCTGGCCGCGAGCCGCCCGATGACGCCGAGCAGCGTGCTCTCAGTCCGTCGGGTTACTGGCCCGCGGTTCGGGCCACGTACTCGGAGACCTGCTCGGCCTGCGCGCCCTGGAGGATGTCCGCAGGCATCCGGCCGTTGCCGAGGCCGGTCTCGATCGCGCTCATGACGCGAACCCTCGTACCGTCGATTGCCTCGCCTTCGGCGGGGCCGGCCGGCGCGAGGCGGTCGTCGAGGTTGGGGCCGACGATCCCATCGGTCCCGGCCGCCTCGAGACTGTGGCAGCTGCCGCAGTTGGTGACGAAGAGATCCCGTGACGCCTCGTCGGAAGCGGTCCTCTCCTCGGCCGCGCCGTCCCTGGAGAACGCCCAGACGGGGATCAGGACCGCGAAGAGCGCGGCAACCAGGGCGAAGGAGACGAAGACGCGCTTGTTCATGGAATCCAGGGCGCGGGATCGGTGCCCGCGGCGCGCGGATAGTACCCGCTGCCCCTCCGGTTGACGCGTGCTCAGGCGACCGGCTGGACCGTGCCGAGGCGGCGGGCGACGCACATCCGCGCGAGGTCACACTCGCCACAGCGCGGCCGGGGCCGGCACGTGCGCCGTCCGTGGGCGATCAGGTTCAGGTGCAGCTCGTAGGCGTCCTCCGGGTCGGTGATCGCCAGCATCTCGTCGTGCGCCGCCTCGAGCGAGATCCCCGGCGGGAACAGCCCGAGGCGGCCGCCGACTCGGTGGACGTGGGTGTCGACCGGGATCTCGGGTCGGTCGAGCGCGAAGATCATCACGCAGGCCGCCGTCTTGCGACCGACTCCGGGCAGCGCCGTGAGGTAGTCGATCGCCTCGGCCCGTGGCGCCCCCCGCAGCCAGTCGAGGTGGATCTCTGGACCGAGCTCGCGCAGCACCTCCTGGATCCGCGGGGCCTTCGTGTTTGCCAGCCCGCCGGGACGGATCGCCTCGATCACCTCGGCGGTCGGCGCGTCGCGGATCTCCTCCCAGCCGGCGAAACGGTCGCGCAGCCGCCGGTAGGCGACGTCGCGGTTGCCGTCGCTCGTGTTCTGGGAGAGGATCGTCAGGACGAGCTCGTGGACCGGATCACCATGCGGCTCGTTGCGCCGCGAGCCGTACATCTTCCGCAGCCGGTCGCGAATCGCGCGGGCGCGGGCGCGTGCGGGCCGGCGCCAGCCCCTGGGGATGGGGAAGCGCGGGCGAGCGTCGAGGCCTGCAGCGTCTGCACCGCTGCCGTCACGGCCGCGCGCGTAGCCGCGCTCGCCGCCGCCGGTCATCTCGTCTCCAGCGAGGCCATGGCCGAAGGTTAGGTGTCGTCCGCCGAGCGGCGACGTACTCGATGCAGCGAGGGACGGCGGCGGTGATGGCGGCCCCGGTCCAGGCCCCCTTCCTCCCTGCGATTCCGTCCCACCGCCCGTCAGTCGAACGCCCCGAGCCGGGTACAGGCTTCCGCTCCCGCCTCCCCCGCCCGCCCTAGCGCCGCTTCGACGTTCGTCGGCTCCCAACCACCCCCGAGCAGTCCCGCCGCCAGCGTCCCCATGAAGGCATCGCCCGCGCCGAGCGGGCTGAGCATCTCGACCTCCGGCGGCGTCACGTCCACCGTGGCGCAACCCCTGGCAGCGATGGGGTCGCCGCCGCCCGTCACCACGACCAGCCTCGGCCCGAGCTCGACCAGCGTCTCGGCGACCGTCGCGCCGTCGGCGCCGTCGAGCCCGCTCAACCAGCGCGCCTCACCGAGATTGCACTTGAGCAGGGTGGCGTCCGCGGCGAGCTCGAGGCAGAGCCGGCGCGCCGCCTCCAGGTCCTCCCATCGTCCGCGCCGCAGGTTCGGGTCGAAGAGCAGCGGGACGCCGGCCTCCCGGGCGGCGTCCCTGACGGCCAGGGTGACCTCCCGCGCGCTGGGACCGGGCAGCGTGTTCGAACCGAATGCGATCGCTCCGGCACCGACAACGACGCTCTCGATGTCGCCCGTCAGGGTGGCGATGGCGTCGTCGATTCCGTCGCCGTGGATCCGGAAGGTCGGCTCGCGTGCCTCGTCGAGGGTGGCGAAGGCGAAGGGGGTCTCGAGCCCGTCGACGACGGAGTAGTGGCGGAGCCCGACCCCCTCCTCCCGTAACCGATCGCGCAGGAATCGTCCCCACTCGTCGTTCCCGCAGCCTCCGGCCAACTCGGTCGCCGCCCCGGCGCGCGCCGAGGCCACCGCGACGTTGGCGAGCGCTCCGCCGAAGTGCGCGTCGAAGCGCCTGGCCTCGGTCAGGCCGGTGACGGGATCCGGGCAGATCAGGTCGACGAGCGCCTCACCGAGGCAGACCAATGGCCGATCACCAGGTGCGGCTACAGCGGACTCCTCCACGGTCGCGAGGATAGGTCGCCCGGGAGGCCGGTCTCGCCGGGCCGCGCTGGTGCGCCGTCTCACGCCGCGTCTACAATCATCGATCCCGTGACTCGTCCGCTCGTCGCCATCGGGCGCCGGCTGCCGCATGGTTGGCACGACCTCCTGCTTCAGCTCGGGCTCTTTTTCTTCGCCTACCAGGGCTATCAGCTCGTTCGCGGGCTGATCGACGGCAAGACCGCGTTGGCATTCGACAACGCCGAGCGGATCGTGGCGCTGGAGCGCGGCATCGGGAGCTTCTTCGAGCCGGGGCTCCAGACCGCGCTGCTCGACTCCCCCTGGCTGATCGAGATCGCGAACTGGCTCTACGTCAACACCCATTTCGTGATCACGACGACGTTCCTCGCCTGGCTCTACCTCTTCCGCAACCGGCACTTCCCGTTCGTTCGGAACATGTTCATGGTCGCCATGGCGCTTGGCCTCCTCGGCTACGCGCTCTATCCGACGGCACCGCCGCGGATGCTGCCCGGCGAGGGCTTCGTCGACACGATCGCCATCTTCAGTGGCTTCGACCAGGACTCCACCGCGGTCAGCTTCCTCGTCAACAAGTACGCGGCCGTCCCCAGCATGCACATTGGTTTCGCCTTGATGATCGCCGGGGCCGCCGTGGGAATCGTCGCCAACCGTGCGGTCCGCGTGCTCTGGTCCCTCTATCCGCTTCTCGTCTTTGCGGTGATCCTGGTGACGGCGAACCACTACTGGTTCGACGCCGCCGCCGGCGCGGTCGTGGCTGGCATCTCGGCACTCGTCGCGCACCGGCTGCTCGCGCCCGTGCGCCCCGCCTGGTCGTTCGGGCGAGCGCGCCGCGAGGCCACCGCTTGACGCCGGTCGACGCGCCGTCACACCGTCCCAAGGGGGCTCGCCGGGCGGCGGCGCGTGACGCCCTGATCGAGTCGCGGTTGACGCCGAACGCGATCTCGCTGACCGGGCTCGTACTCAACCTGGCAGGGGCGGTGCTGATCCTCGAGCGCCTCTTCGTCCTCGGCGCGCTCGCGTTCATCATCGGCTCGATCATGGACACGCTCGACGGCCGCTACTCGCGGATGTCGGGCAAGGGGACGCAGTTCGGGGCGTTCCTCGACTCCACCCTCGATCGGATCGAGGAGGGGGTCGTCCTCGCCGCGGTCTGCTGGCACTTCGCCGAGCAGGGGGACGAGGTCCCCGCCGTGGCGTGCCTGCTGGTCGTGCTCGGCTCGCTGATGGTCTCCTACACCCGTGCTCGAGCCGAGGCGCTCGGGGTGGAGTGCAAGGTCGGGATCGCGACCCGCCCCGTTCGCGTCGTGATCCTCTCGATCGGCCTGCTCTTCGCCGAGGGCGAGCTGATCGCCGACGTCAACCTGCTGCCGGCCGCGATCTACGTCATGGTCGGCCTGACCGCGTTCACCGTCGTCCAGCGCGTCTGGCACGTCCGGGGTCAGCTGATCTGACCCGGCGGGCCACGCCAGGTGTAACCAAGGCGGGGGTATGGTGTGAATAGCCGTCCGGCACGCCCGCAGCCGATTCAGCGTCCATGAAGACGCTGCCGCCGCAGACGCCACCGCGACTTTCGACCTTCGATCAACCCAGGAGGCCATCGCTTTTCCCATGACCAGCACCAACGGAGCGCACACCAACGGCAACTCGGGACGCGGCGACGAAGGCAAGGTCCGCGTCGCGATCGTCGGCGTCGGCAACTGCGCCAACTCCTTCATCCAGGGCGTTCACTACTACAGGGACGCCGATCCGGACGAATCCGTGCCTGGTCTGATGCACGTCGACCTCGGCGGCTACCACGTCCGCGAGATCGAGTTCACGGCCGCCTTCGACATCGACGTCGAGAAGGTCGGCAAGGACCTCAGCGACGCGATCTGGTCGGGGCAGAACAACACGATCAAGTTCGCCGACGTGCCCGAGATGGGGATCACCGTCCAGCGCGGCATGACCCACGACGGCCTCGGCAAGTACCTGAAGCAGAGGATCACGAAGGCGCCAGGCGAGACCGCCGACATCGTCAAGATCCTCAAGGAGACCAAGACCGACGTCCTCGTCTGCTACCTGCCGGTCGGCTCCGAGAACGCGACCAAGTGGTACGTCGAGCAGGCGCTGCAGGCGGGTGTCGGCTTCGTCAACTGCCTGCCGGTGTTCATCGCCCGCGAGGACTACTGGGGCAAGCGCTTCAAGGACGCGGGGCTGCCGATCATCGGCGACGACATCAAGTCCCAGGTCGGCGCGACGATCGTCCACCGCCAGCTCGCCCGCCTGTTCCATGAGCGCGGCGTCCAGCTCTCCCACACCTCCCAGCTCAACGTCGGCGGCAACATGGACTTCTTCAACATGCTCGAGCGGGAGCGACTCGACTCGAAGAAGATCTCGAAGACGAACGCCGTCACCTCGGTCATGGGCACCGAGCTCCCCGCCGACGACGTCCACGTCGGGCCCTCCGACTACGTGCCGTGGCTGACCGACCGCAAGTGGGCGCACATCCGCCTCGAGGGCAAGAGCTTCGGCGACGTCCCCCTCAACCTCGAGCTCAAGCTCGAGGTCTGGGACTCTCCGAACTCCGCCGGGGTCGTGATCGACGCGGTCCGCCTGATCAAGCTGGCGCTCAACAACGGCGTCGCGGGCCAGCTCGACGGGCCCTCCTCCTACCTGATGAAGTCGCCGCACTCGCAGCGCCCCGACGACGAGGCCTACGAGCACACCGAGGCGTTCATCCGTACCTACGCCCGTGAAGCGGCGGCCGGACGGGCGAAGAAGGAGGTCGACGCCGAGCGGAGGGAACGGCCCGGCAGCGAGGTGGCGGGCTAGCTCTCCGTCGCTAGGATCGACTCTGCCCCGGCAAGGAAGAGGTGGAGGAGATGAGCGACTACGACTACGTCATCGTCGGCGCGGGGTCCGCCGGCTGCGTGCTGGCGAACCGGCTCAGCGCCGAGGGTGCCGAGGTGCTCCTGGTCGAGGCGGGCGGCGCCGACCGCTCGCCGAAGATCAGGATCCCGGCCGCCTTCGCCCAGCAGTTCCAGACCAAGCTCGACTGGGACTACGCCTCCGGTCCTGAGCCGGGGTGCGAGGGCCGCGAGATCTTCATCCCGCGCGGCAAGGTGCTCGGGGGCTCGAGCTCGATGAACGCGATGCTCTACGTCCGCGGCCACCGCGACGACTACGACGGTTGGCGCGACGACAGCGGCTGCGAGGGCTGGGGCTGGGACGACGTCCTGCCCTACTTCCTCCGCTCCGAGCATCACGAGGCCGGCCCTTCCGCGAACCACGGCTTCGGAGGCCTCCTCAACGTCGCCCCGCCGACGAGTCCGCGCAAGCTCACGGACCTGATGATCGGCGCGGCCCGGGCCAAGGGCTATCCGCTCGACCCCGACTACAACGACGGCGACCCGTGCGGCATCTGCCTGACCGAGGTGACGCAGAAGAACGGTCGTCGCTGGAGCGCCGCCGATGCGTTCCTGAGGTCCGCCGTCGGCCGCCCCAACCTGACGGTCGCGACGGGCGCGACGGCGATCGGCATCGAGCTCAGAGACGGCCGGGCGACCGGCGCGCGGCTCGCCGGCAAGGCGCCGTTCGCGACGGCGCGCGCGCGGCGGGAGGTGATCCTCTCGGCGGGAGCGATCGGCTCGCCGCAGCTGCTCATGCTGTCCGGGATCGGCGATCCCGCAAAGCTGCGCGAGGTCGAGATCGCAACGCAGGTCGAGCTCCCGGGGGTCGGGGCCAACCTCCAGGACCATCCTTACGACGTCTGTATCTGGGAGTCCGAGGTCGGCGGCTCGCTGCTCGACGGGGAGAAACCACTCGCCGCCGTCGAGTGGCTGCTGCGCGGGACGGGTCCGCTCAGCTCGACCGTCTGCGAGGCGTTCCTGTTCACCCGCTCTGACGGCGGAGAGGGGGCACCCGACCTGCAGTTCCACCTCGCTCCGGCCTTCTTCTCGAAGAACGGCTTCGAGGAGCACGACCGTCACGCCTTCACGATGGGGCCCGTCCTCGTCGCACCGAAGGCGCGGGGGGAGCTGACGTTACGCAGCCCCGACCCGACCGCGAAGCCGCGGATGGTCGGAAACCACCTGACCGAGCCCGCTGACCTTGCCGCCCTCGTCGCCGGCGTGAGGATGACGCGCGAGCTGGCGGCGACCGAGCCGCTTGCCTCAGCCAGCGGGCGTGAGATCTATCCCGGTCCGAACGTTGGTGACGACGACGAGGCGATCGCCCTCGACGTCCGCCGGCGGGTCGAGCTCCTCTACCACCCGGTCGGGACCTGCGCGATGGGCAGCGGCGAGGACGCGGTGGTGGACCCCGAGCTGCGCGTGCGCGGAGTGGAGGGCCTGCGCGTCGTCGACGCGTCGGTGATGCCGACGATCACCCGCGGCAACACGAACGCCCCGACGATCATGATCGCCGAGAAGGCCGTCGACGCCATCCTCGGGAAGGAGCCGCTCGCGGCGGCTCCCTCCCGGGCGGCGTTGGTCAGCTGACCTCCTAGTTGATGATCCCGGCCCAGATCCTGCGGTTCTGGAACGAGGCCGTGGCTCCCCCGGCCTGGCTGTATCGGAGCGAGAACGTGTAGGTCCCAGCGGGCGGTGCCAGCGTCAGCATGCCGCCGCGCGTGGGCGAGGGCACGCCGTCGAAGTCAGCCGTGCCCGGAGCGGTGTAGCGCGCCGCGACCGGGTTGTTGGTCGGGTACGACATGATCAGTGGCGACTCCGGCAGGAACGTCGGCTCGGCGAGATGAACCTGCGCCGCGCCGTTGCCCCCACCACCCGTGGCCAGGGCCTCGACGCGCGCGTAGATGCCGACGAGCCCACCCTCGGGCACCGTCACGGTGACCGACGGGCCTCCGAGGTCCACCGCGGGAGCGGACGCCGTCGAGACCACCGCCGGGTCGAACGCGTCACGGAAGACGTCGAGGTCGGGAGCGGTGATCGAGCCGTTCGCCACCTTTCCCCCGGTGACCGCGTCCTTGGCGATCTTGCCTCCGGTGAGCGCCTGGTTGGCGATCTTCGACTTCGTCACCGCGCTGTTCTTGATGTCGTTGGTCTTGACCGAGTTCGTGCCCTTGAGCGCGACGGCGCTCCCCGCCAGTGCGGCGATCAGAGCGACCATCGCGACGACCATCGCCGGCGACGGAACGAAGCGCCTCTTTCCTGAACTCATAGCTGCACCTCCCGATGCCCTCTCGTGGACGAGTACGTTCCTAGCGACCCTATCCGGCCCGAAAAGTTGCGCGGGCGCGCTGCGCGGGCGCGCATCTATCCTCCCGCCCGTGTCCTCTCCCGAGCGGCTGGCCATCGCCCATGTCACGCCCTACCCCTGGGGCGAGCACCACGAGGTCAACGCGTTCGCGGCCGGGGCGGCGGCGAACCTCGCCGCACGAGGCCACCGAGTCGTGGTCGCGGCCCCCGGCGGCACGCGGGCCGAGCTGCGGCGCTCCCAAGCTGCGATCTCGGCCGCTCGCGAGCGTCCCGGATCGGTATTCGGCACGGGCTGGGAAGGCCAGCGTGCCGGCGAGGGGGGACCTCCGGTCCTCTCGGTCGGCTCGGCGATCCCGCTCCCCTCTGGAGGACGACCGCGTCCGGCGCCGGTCCCGCTCGACATCACCCGCTCGCTCGAGACCCTGCTCGGAGCGGTCGAGTTCGACATCGTCCACGTCCACGATCCGTTCGCCCCAAGCGTCGCCTCGGCGGCGCTTCGCCATTCCCGGGCCCTCAACGTCGGGACGTTCCACCTGCCGACCGAGCGCGTCCTCTCGACCCAGGTCGCGCGGCCGATCGTCGAGATCTTCTTCGGCCGCCTGGACGCCAGGACGGTGACGGGCCGAACGACCGCCGAGCTGCTCTCCCGGTTCTTCCCCGGCAGCTACGAGGTGCTGGCGCCGGCGGCCGAGGTCGCGACCGGGACCGCGCGGGCCGGCGAGGGGCCGCCGCGCATCGTCTACTGCGCTCGCGAGGAGCGGGGGGCGCTGCGGCTCTTCATCCGCGCCCTCCGGCGGCTGCCGATGGACGTCCCGTGGGAGGCGGACATCTGGATCGAGGACGCCTCGGTGGCGACCCCGCGACTGAATCGAGCGCTGCGGGAGCGCGTCCGCGTGCTGAGGCCCGCCGACGCCGACGTCGGTGAGCTGATCGGGGCCGCCGATGTCCTCTGCGCCGCCTCGGGTGGACCGCGGCCCGCTCCCAGCCTGATCCGCTCCGCGTTCGCCGCGGGGGTGGTACCGGTCGCCTCCCGGATCGATGCCTACGAGGAGCTGTTCGACGACGCCAGCGAATGCGGCTTCGTCTTCATGCCCGGCGACTCGATCACCCTGGCCGGGCAGATCGAGCGCCTGATTCGCGACCGCGGGTTGCGCGAGCGGATGGCCGCCGCCGGACGCTCCTCGGCGCGGTCTTACGCCGACGTCGGCGATCAGCTCGACGAGATCTACGAACGGCTGGTCAGCCGCCGCCACGACCCGCGCGGCAACGCCGAGGTCCGGCGGCGGATCACGCGTCGGCGAACGATCGACTGCGACCTCCACATGCACACCGACCACTCCAACGACTGCGCGACGCCGGTCGAGGTCCTCGTCGAGACCGCGAAGGACAGGGGCATGGGCGCGATCGCGGTCACCGACCACAACGAGATCTCGGGGGCGCTGCTCGCCCGCGAGTACGCGGACCGGATCGGCGGCATCAAGGTGATCGTCGCCGAGGAGGTGAAGACCGCCGAGCAGGGCGAGGTGATCGGGCTCTTCCTCGAGGAGAAGATCGAGCGCGGGTTGACGATGGAGGAGACGATCGCCGAGATCCGCCGCCAGGGCGGCCTCGTCTACGTGCCTCACCCCTTCGACCGCCTGCATTCCGTCCCCGATTATGAGCACCTTCTGGCCATGGTCGCCGAGGTCGACATCCTCGAGGTCTTCAACCCGCGGGTCGCCTTCAGCGGCTTCAACGAGGAGGCCGAGCGGTTCGCCGCCAAGTACCGGATCGTCCCCGGGGCGGGATCCGATGGCCACGTGGCACAGGCGCTCGGCAGCGTCCGGATCCGGCTCAACGACTTCGAGGGCCCCGAGGAGTTCATCGAGTCGATGCGCTCCGCCGACATCGTCCGCAAGCACAAGAACCTCGTCTACGTGCAGGCGCTGAAGTGGGTGCAGGCGGCCAGCGGGCAGGCCGGCGGCCGCAAGGAGGTCGACGATCCGCGGCCGGTTCGCGGCGGCCAGCGGGCCGAGCAGCGACGGCGCTCGGTCGCATCGAAGGCCGTCGCAGGCCGCGGCAAGAGTTGATTCAGGGGGGCATGTCGCCTTGCATCCACAAGGAGAGGGAGTGGGGAAGTCAAAGAGGTCGCCCGTCGTGCCAACCACCGAGGATCAGATCAAGGAGAAGTACCTGGAGCGCGCGATCCGCGAGCTCAACTCGCTCACGCACGAGCTCCAGGACTGCCGGGAGTGCCCGCGCGGGAACCTGATGCCCGTGCTCGGCTCCGGGCACCCGCAGGCCGACGTGATGCTGCTGAAGCACGCGCCGAGCGTCGCCGAGATCGAGGAGGGCGTCGCCTTCTACGGTCGCTCCGGCAACGCGGTGATGAAGTCGCTCAAGCGCCTCGGGATCGACCCGCTCGTCGTCTACGGGACCCTCTGCGTCAAATGCCCGCTCTCCGACCCGGCGCTTGCCTCGCCGACCTGCATCGCCCGGCTCGTCCGCGAGCTCGCGATCGTCGAGCCGCGCTGCGTCGTCGTCATGGGCGCGGACACGCTCGACTGCCTCAACGGCATCGGGATCCCCCTCGGTCGGCCGATCGACTCCCGCCCCGGCGAGATCCAGCCGCTGACGCCTACGATCGACGCGATCTTCACGCCCGACATCGACTCGTCGCTCGACTCCGAGGAAGCCAAGCGCGAGTTCTGGCGCGCCTTCCGAGCGCTCGGAGAGTGGTACGAGGACCTTCCCCCATACTGATCAGGCCGTTGGCGCGGCCACCGGTACCGGTCAAGACGGGGTCGGCCGGGTCGCTACATTCAGCGGTCCGTGCGCGCCGTCAGCTCCGTTTTCACGTTCGCCCTCACGGCTGTCGCCGCGATCGCGATCGGGTTCGGCGTGCCGTTGGCGTGGGTCTGGATCGGCTCGCAGCTCCAGGGCGACTCAGGAGCAACGAACCTGAACTTCTCGGTTGCGATGGCGATCCTCTTCGGGATCATCGCCTCCTACGTGCTGCTGCTCTATCTGGCGGGCATCGTGATGAGCCTCTTCTCCGGGGACGCCCAAGCCGCCCCCGGCCCCCGCGCGCCATGGATGCGCGGAATGACCGACACGCGCCCCCATCACCGCACCGAGCCCCTCGGCGGGATCGAGCGCGTCTTCGTCGTGACGACGGTGATCGTCACGGTCGCCTTCTGGCTCTGGTTCGCCTTCAAGGCCGGAAGCCCGCTCCCTAATCAGTAGGCATCGGCGGTCACGGTTCGACGGGATAGTTGTAGTTCATAACCGTCTCGAGTAGGCTCGATATATCGCTACCGAGAGCGAGAAGCCGATCAGGAAGGTCGACGCCAAGCGTCTGACCGCCCTCTTCCGTCCCTACCGGGGGCGTCTGAGCGCGGTCCTGCTGCTGATCGGGCTCTCCGCCGGCATCGGGATCATCTCGCCGTTCCTGCTGCGCGAGATCCTCGACGTGGCGATTCCGGAGCAGGACACGACGCTGCTCGCCGGGCTCGTCGCCGGGATGATCGCGATCGCGATCGCCACCGGCGTGCTCGGGGTCGCGCAGACGCTGCTCTCCAACACGGTCGGCCAGCGAGTCATGCACGACCTTCGAGCTCGCGTCTATGGCCACCTGCAGCGGCTCTCGCTCGCCTTCTTCACCCGCACCCGCACGGGCGAGATCCAGTCGCGGATCGCCAACGACATCGGCGGGGTGCAGAGCGTCGTCACGAGCACGGCGACCTCGATCGTCTCCAACGTGACCACCGTGATCGCCGCCGCGACGGCGATGTTCCTGCTCGATTGGCGCCTCGCGCTCGCCGCGCTAGGACTGCTCCCGTTCTTCGTCTGGCTGACCCGCCGGGTCGGCAAGGAGCGCAAGCGGATCACCGCCGAGCGCCAGGGTCAGCTCGCCGACATCTCGGCACTGGTGGAGGAGTCCCTCTCGGTATCCGGCATCCTGCTCGGCAAGACGTTCGGTCGCTCGAACGACCTCGCCGAGCGCTTCGAGCGCGAGTCCGCCGAGCTCGCCGACGTCGAGGTTCGCTCCCGAATGGCCGGCCGTTGGCGGATGGCGTCCGTCCAGATCGCCTTCGCCGCGATGCCGGCGCTGATCTACCTCGTTGCAGGGCTGAGCATCGCTTCCGGCGGCGAGGCGATCACGATCGGGACCCTCGTCGCGTTCACCACCCTCCAGACCCGTCTCTTCTTCCCGATCCAGTCGCTGCTCTCGGTCGGGGTCGAGGTGCAGGCCTCGCTGGCCCTGTTCGAGCGCGTCTTCGAGTACATCGACCTGCCGGTCGAGATCGAGGAGCGCGACGGGGCGATTCGAGTCGACCCCGCCGACGTCCGCGGCGAGCTCGCCTTCGAGGGCGTCGGCTTTCGCTACTCGCCGGATGGTGAGCACATCCTCAGCGACATCGAGATCGACGTCCCAGCCGGCACGACACTCGCGATCGTCGGCGAGACGGGCTCCGGCAAGACGAGCCTCGCCTACCTGCTCGCCCGCCTCTACGACGTCGACCGGGGCGCGGTTCGGATCGACGGGACCGATGTCCGCGACCTCTCGCACGAGTCGCTGGCCGGGATCGTCGGCCTCGTCTCCCAGGAGACCTACCTCTTTCACGCGTCCATCCGCGAGAACCTGAGCTTCGCCAAGCCCGATGCGACCGACGAGCAGATCGAGGACGCGGCGCGCACGGCGCAGATCGACTCGCTCATCGACTCGCTGCCCGACGGCTACGACACGGTCGTCGGCGAACGTGGCTACCGCTTCTCCGGTGGCGAGAAGCAGCGGATCGCGATCGCGCGTGCGGTCCTGAGTGACCCGCCGGTGCTGATCCTCGACGAGGCGACCAGCGCGCTCGACACCGAGACCGAGCGAGCGGTGCAGGCGGCGCTGGACCGGCTCTCGCGCGGTCGCACCACCGTCGCGATCGCCCACCGCCTGTCGACGATCCGCGACGCCGAGCAGATCGCAGTCCTTGCCGACGGCCGGCTCACCGAGCTCGGCGACCACGACGAGCTCCTTGGCCGAGGTGGCCGTTACGCGGCGCTGGTCAAGACGCAGGGCAGCGCTCGGGAGCTGGCGGCCGCCTGAGCTCGACTCGCGTAGCTCAGTGCACGTAGAGCGTGCTATCGGCTACACGCGTGTCGCCTGGCGGGGAGCGGCCGCCGTCGCAACCCGGTCCATGGCCTCGAGGCTGGCGCTCGCCAGGCCCCGAACGACGACGGTGTCGAGCGCGGCGTAGGCATCGATCGCCGGTCCGGCGTCGCCGGGCTGCTCGGCAGCGACTCCCACGCTTCCCGGTGGCTCGCCGAGGCGCTCGAAATGGTTGCGGTAGCCGTCGTGGAGGTCGCGATAGAAGCCCTCCTCCTTCGCCAACCGGGTCTCAGCGTCGGCGCCGACCGAGGTCCGGACGTAGCCGTAGACGCGCGGCGTCTCGCGCTCGGCCTCACTCGCTCCCTCGGCGACCTTGCGGTGGGCTTTGGCGGCGAAGTCGGGCGTCATCCAGTTGAAGAAGGCGCCGTCGTAGCGGGAGCCGGCGAGCGCGCACATCCTCGGCCCCATCGCGGCGAGGATCAGCCGGACGCCGGGAACCGCCTCGCGCAGCTCGTCGTGAGCCTCGCGCATCCGGGTCAGCGGCTTCTCCGAGAACCCGGCGCCGACCCCGATCAGCAGCCGATCGCGGGCGAGGCCGAGCTCGTCGATCTTCGCGTTGATATCGGCGGGCTCGTTGCGATCGAGGGCGAGCACGCCGACTCCCAGCTCGAGATCGTCGGTCCCCTTGACGAACTCGGCGAGGGTCTCGAGCCCGGACGCGGCGGGGTGGTCATTCGCCCACATCGACGTGTAGCCGAGCTCAGCGCATCGCGTCGCCAGCGGTACCGCGACCTCAGGATCGAGGCCGGCGGCGACGCCGAATCCGCGGGCGTCGCTCATCCGGCGCCGGAGCCCGCGCGCTCGAGCAGCGCGACCGCTTCGATGTGCGGAGTCTGCGGGAACATGTCCACCGGCCTCACGCGAGTCAGCCTATAGCCGGCGTCGACGATCTGGCGCGCGTTCGGAGCCATCGTCGTCGGGTTGCAGGAGACGTAGACGATCCGCTTCGCCTCGCACTCGAGGACCCTGCGGACGATCTTGGCCGAGAGCCCGGCGCGGGGCGGGTCGACGACGAGGACGTCGGGCTTGCCGGCCTGCTCGAGCAGCGGCCGGATGCCGAGCCGCGCGTCGCCCACGGTGAAGCGCGCGTTCGTGATCTCGTTGAGCTCGGCGTTCGCGTCGGCGTCGGCGATCGCGTCGGCGACGCTTTCGATCCCCCAGACCTCGCCGGCGTCGGGCGCCAGCGACAGCCCGATCGTCCCGATCCCGCAATACAGGTCATACAGGCGCTCGCCCGAGCCGAGGCCGGCGAGCTCGCGGGCGGCCGCGTAGAGCCGCTCGGCGGTCTCGGTGTTCGTCTGCAGGAAGGCAAAGGGGGAGACGCGCAGGTCGAGGTCGCCGAGCCGCTCGCGCAGGAACTCCTCGCCGAGGACCCCGGTCGGTCCCTCGGTACCGCCGGTGCGCTCGCCGACGACCGTGTGGAGGTCGGTCGGGGGCTGCGGGATCTCCGCCTCGGAGGTGACGAGGCGCGTCTGCAGCTGGCCGGTGCGGCGGCCCTCACGGACGATCAGGTTGCGCAGGACGCCGGCGCCGGAGCCACGACGGTCGTGGGCCGGAAGCCCGGCGCTCGCGGCCCATTCGCGGATCGCGTTGCGAGCGTTGTTGTTGGCGGCCGACGCGAGGTGGCAGTCGTCGACGTCGACGACCGTGTCCCAGCGTCCCCGCGCGTGATAGCCAAGCGCCGACGCGTCCTGCGCGGTCTCGGCGCCGAACGAGTACTCGAGCTTGTTGCGGTAGCGCCATTGCTCGACGGCGGGGACGATCGCCTCGACCTCGACCCGATCGGTACCCGCGAACCCGCCGATGCGCTCGAGCGCCTCGGCGACCTGCGCCTGCTTGTGGACGAGCTGGAGCTCGTATGGAAGGCCCTGCCAGGCGGCGCCGGGACACGGCTCGTCGCCATGGATGCAGCGGTCGGTGATCCGCTCGGCCGCCGGCTCGAGCAGCTCCACGGCCGCCGCCTCGGCCCAGGAGCGCTTCGACTTGCCGACTCGCGCTCGCAGCCGGTCGCCGGGTAGGCCGCCGGCGACGAAGATCACGAAGCCGCCTTCGGTGCGGGCGACGCCGCGTCCGCCCTGGGCGAGGGAGTCGATGCGGAGCTCGAGCTCGTCGCCGCGCCGCGGCCGCGGCGCCCGTACTCCCTGCTCGGTTGCGGTTTCGCTCACCCGCCCATCGTCGCAGGGCCGGGTTCCCAGGTCGGCTCAGGCGAGTTGCTTCTCGATCCGCGACAGCACGCCCTTGCGCGCCTTGTTGCTCCGCTCGTAGGTGCGGACCTTGCGCAGATCGGGGCGGGATAGGTCGCCGAGGCGAGTCCCCACCTGAGCGGCGGAAAGGTCGTCGTAGCCCGTGATCGGGAAGTTCGAGCCGACCCCCGCCCGGCGGCGGAGGCCGTCGGCTCGGGCGAGCGGCTCATCGGCGACCTTGCGCGCGTCCTTCGCGACGCGGCGAGCCGACCTCTCGGCCTGCCTGCGGGCCTTCGTGGTGCGCTTCTCTACCGTCCTGCGGGCCCGCTTCGTCTGCCCCTCGACCTCGCCGCGGGCCTGCTCGAGCAACCGCTCGAGCTCCTTGACCATGTCCTCGGTCTGCCTGCGGCCGCGAGCGAGCAGGTTGGAGACCATCTCGTTGGCGTCGTCGCGGGTCATCCGGCCACGCTTGACCGCGTCGTCGACGACCTCCTGGATGCGCTCACGCGAGAGCGTGACGCTCTTCTCGAGCGCGTCGCGGAACTGCTCGACGCTCTTGTCGGTGCGGTTGGCGGAGCGGGTCGAAGACGTCGAGCGGCTCCGGGCGGAGGACGATGCCGAGGTCGAGCCCTTGGCGCTCTTGGCGCTCGACTTCCGGGTGGAGGAGGCGGTCGACGCCTTCCTCTTCGTCGAGCCGGGGGCGCTCTTCCTGTTGGACGTGGTGGCCATGGTGTCCTTCCTCGGCGGCGGGCGGGAAGCGGGGAATATGCCACTCGGACTGCTCGTCGGTCGGGACCGCCTAGGGCGCAGTGGGAGGTTGCGCAGGATCAGGGATCCGGAGCAGCGCTTCGACCGGAGCGTGATCGGAGAGCCTGATCGGCAGGACGCGCCCTCCGCTTGCAGTGGGATCCGGCACCTCCCGGGCGTCGGGTGGCCATTGCGCCGGCGCTTCGATGATCTCCGCATCGGCGACGAGGAGGTGGTCGATCGCCTTCGCGCCCGTCGCCGCGCGGAGGCCGTGGTCCTGCTCGAGCCGGTCGAAGACGAGGCCGCTCAGCGCCGGTCGCAGATTGAAGTCGCCGCCGAGCAGCAGTGGGCGGCCGCCGGCCCATCCGACCGCCG
>Ga0180121_10000399_pt1 | contig 18076 bp, 17 predicted proteins | sample AntDrymUQ5402106_2_FD_129676 | JGI IMG/M metagenome (GOLD analysis project Ga0180121, IMG submission 129676) | Polar desert sand microbial communities from Dry Valleys, Antarctica - metaG UQ540 (21.06) (version 2) (version 2) | ecosystem: Environmental > Terrestrial > Soil > Desert | place...
ATGACGACCGCCCTCGTCTCGCTCCTCACCGACACGCCTGTGCGCGCGCAGGTCGGCATGACCGGTGAGGTCACGCTGCAGGGCAGGGTGCTGCCGATCGGAGGCGTGAAGCAGAAAGTGCTCGCCGCCCACAGAGCGGGGCTCACCGAGGTGATCCTGCCGATGCGGAACGAGGGCGACCTCGACGACGTGCCCGAGCAGATCCGTGAGCAGATGACGTTCCACACGGCGGAGAGCATCGGCCAGGTGCTCGCGGTCGCGTTGCGCGGTGAGGAAGCGGTAACCTCGGCCGCGTGAACCTCGCGGTCTTCGGGGCGACCGGTGGCACCGGCCGCCCCCTCGTGGCGCAAGCCCTCGAACGCGGTCACTCGGTGACCGCGTTCGTCCGTTCCGCACCGGCAGACGACGCGCTCGCCGGCGCCGACCGGGTGGTGACGGGCGACGCCCGCAACGCCTCGGCCGTGAGCTCGGCGATCCGCGGCGCCGAGGCCGTCGTCTCGACCATAGGCCCGCAGGGGCCCGAGCCGGGCACCGTGTACTCCAACGCGATCGGCACGCTCACCCAGGCGATGGGCGCGGCCGGCATGCGCCGCCTCGTGATCGCGGCGAACTCTCGGGTCCTCGATGACCGTGCGCTCGAAGGCGACTACGCGGCCGTTTCCCAGGAGCACCGCGACGCCCTCGCATGCCTGCGGGTCGCCGACCTCGACTGGACGGTCGTCGCGACGCCGATGCTGTCCGACGACGAGCCACGAGGTTCGTACGAGGTGGTTGTCGGCGAGCGAGGTGACGGGCATTCGATCACGCGTGCCGACTTCGCGACCGCGTTGCTCGACGCCCTCGATCACCCCGATTGGGCCGGTCATGTCGTCGACGTCTCCAACGGCGACTGACGCATGCTCGAGCTGACCGGCCTGCGCCGAACCTTCGGCGACCTCGTGGCTCTCGACGACGTCTCGTTCACCGTCCCCGAGGGAACGATCGTCGGTTTCGTCGGTCCGAACGGCGCCGGCAAGACGACCGCGATGCGCATCGCTCTCGGTGTGCTCACGCCCGATGCCGGCGAGGTGCGGTGGCGAGGCGAGCCGGTCGACGCCCAGATGCGCCGTCGCTTCGGGTATATGCCCGAGGAACGCGGCCTCTATCCGAGGATGCGCGTGCTCGATCAGCTCGTGTACCTGGCGAGGCTGCACGGGCTCGCGAGGTCCGACGCCCGCCGGCGAGCCGAGCAGACGATCGAGGTCCTCGGTGTCGCCGATCGCGCGAAAGACCGCGTCGAGGCCCTCTCGCTCGGCAACCAGCAACGTGTGCAGCTCGCCTCGGCGCTCGTGCACGAGCCCGACCTGCTCGTGCTCGACGAGCCGTTCTCGGGTCTCGACCCGGTGGGGGTCGATGTGCTCTCGGGCGTGCTTCGCCGACAGGCGACGAACCATGGTGTGCCTGTCGTGTTCTCGAGCCACCAGCTCGAGCTGGTGGAGCGGCTCTGCGACGCGGTCGTGCTGATCGACGGTGGACGAATCGTGGCGCAGGGCACGATCGACGGGCTGCGCGCGCGGCGGGAGCGGCGACGCTTCCTCGTGAAGGTTCGTGGGGCCGGTGATGGCTGGTACGACTCGATCCCCGGCGTCGAGCTCACGGAGGCGACGGCTGACGGCGTCGTGCTGGAGCTGGCCGACGACGTCGACGAGCAGCGGGTGCTCGATCTGGCCAGGGCTTCCGGCGACGTCGAGCGGTTCGGCCCCGTGCGAGCCACGCTCGCCGAGCTGTTCCGGGAGGTGGTCGGCGCGTGAGCGACGAAGCGAGGCATGAGCGTGTGAGTGAGCCGACGCGCGTGAGCGAGCCGCGGCCGACCGATCGTGGCGCCTGGCGGCTGGTCGCAGCTAGGGACTTCACGGTGCGCCTGCGCGACAAGGGATTCATCATCTCCACCGCGATCACGCTCACGGTGCTGTCGACGCTGATCCTGCTCGGGGCCTACGGCGGCGGCGACGCGCCCACGTACCGGCTCGGGGTCGTTCGCGTGACCGACGAGGCGATCACAGCCATCGAGGAGGCGGGCGCAGGCCAGGGCATCGAGATCTTCACGGTGCCGTTCGGCGACGAGCTCGTGGCCACGGCGAGCGTGCGAACTGGCGACCTCGACGCGCTCCTGTTGGCCGATGGCGGCTTGCTCGGGCTCGACACGGTTCCTGCCGAGCTCGCGCAGATCGTTCGGGACGCGGCCGCGCGCGGCCGGATCTCGGCGGCGCTCGATGACGCCGGCGTGGCACCCTCCCAGATCGAGGAGCTGCTCGACCGGCCAGGCGTCGAGGTTCGCACCCTCGAGCCGCAGGACCCGAATCGCGACCAGAACGCCGGCATCGCGTTCGTCGCGGTGCTGCTCGCCTACGGACAGCTCTTCGGCTACGGCGTGTGGGTCGCCACCGGCGTCATCGAGGAAAAGGCCTCGAGGGTCGTCGAGATCCTGCTCTCGACCATCCGGCCGCGACAGCTCCTCGCAGGCAAGATCGCGGGCATCGGCCTGCTCGGCATCGTGCAGCTCGTGTTCATCGCCACGTTCGCGATCACCTTGTCGCTCGCGACCGGGGCGCTCGAGCTGCCGGGCGCCGCGATCGGCATCGCGCTCGTCGTGCTTGCTTGGTTCGTGATGGGGTTCGCGTTCTACGCTGGACTGTTCGCGGTGTCGGGCTCGCTCGTCTCCCGCATGGAAGAGCTGCAGAACGCGATGGTGCCCATCAACCTCATCATCTTCGTGTCGTTCTTCATCTCGATCGGCGCGCTCCAGGACCCCGGCTCCACGCTGGCGACCGCCGCCTCGGTGCTGCCGTTCTCGTCGGCGCTCGCGATGCCGGTACGCATCGCGCTCGGCTCGGCGACCGCACCGCAGATCGTGCTGTCGATCGTGCTCCTGCTCGCGGGCACGGCAGCGCTCGTGCCGCTCTCGGCCCGGATCTACTCCGGCGCGGTGTTGAAGACCGGGTCGCGCGTGAAGCTTCGCGATGCCTGGAGATCGGCCGCCTCCGAACGAACGCATCCCACGACCGAAGGCTGACGATGCCGGCCGCGTCGTGGACCCGCGAGAACATCCGCCACGCGCTGTCGGTCGCGCGATACGCGCGGAACCCCGCCGCGACCGTGTACGACTCGCTTGGCAGCGACTTCTTCCTGGCGCTAGCTCCGGGGTGGCTGAACCTCGGCCTCTGGCAGGGCGACGGCAGCGACCCCGCCGAGGCGCCGGTCGCCGTGCGACGCCTCGTGGAGACGATCGCCGCCGAGCTGCCGCCAGGTGGCGACGTGCTCGACGTCGGCAACGGGCTCGCCGAGCAGGACCCGCTGATCGCACTCGTGGCGCGCACACGCACCCTGACCGCCGTGAACATCACCCTGTCGCAGCTCATGGCGGGCGCGGCCCGGCTCGCGGAAGCCGGCGCCCACGGCGTGAACGCCGATGCGACGCGGCTTCCGCTTCGGAACGGTTCCTTCGACGGAGTCATCAGCGTCGAGGCGGCGTTCCACTTCCCGTCGCGTGAGGCGTTCTTCGACGAGGCGTGGCGCGTGTTGCGCCCGGGCGGCGTGCTCGCGATGTCGGACATCGCGACCACTCGCATGCCGCGCTCGCCCGGAGAGGCGGTCGCCGCGTGGACGCAGCTCCGCGCGTGGGGACTCGGCATGCACGCGGCAGCGACCGCCGACGAGATCGTCGCGCTTGCGCTCGACGCCGGATTCATCGACGTGCGCGCCGACGCGGTGGGGGAGCGCACGATCGGCCCGGCGTTGCGGTTCGTGCACGACCGTCTCGAGATGGCGCGCCGCTCGCGCGAGCTGCCGCGTTCCTACGAGATGGCGATGCGGCTCATGCTGCGCCAGGCCGGCCTGCTGTGGCGTCGAGGCATGCTCGACTACATGTTGCTGCGCGCGACGAAGCCGACGGAACACTAGTCCACGCTGGACTAGAGCTGGCCGGGCAGCCTCGGGTCCATCGGTCAGCCCGGATCGCCGTCGAGGCCCATCTCGCGCCGGAACGCCGTGAGCGGAAGCTGTCCGAGCGCGAGCACGCGATCGTGGAACTCGCGCAGCGAGAACCCCTCGGTGGACTCGGCCGCTTTCCTGGCGCGCTCGATCTCGATCATGCCGATCATGTACGACAGCGCTTGCGCTGGCTCCGCGATGTAGCGATCGACCTCGATCACCGCGTCGGTGTGTGGCACGCCGACATCCTCGAGCGCCTCGATCGCCCGCTCGCGGGTCCAGTCGAACGCGTGCAACCCTGTGTCGGTCACGAGCCGTGCGGCCCGGTGCGCCTGGCCGTCGAGCATGCCGAAGCGCTCCCAGTCGTCCAGATAGAGGCCCATCTCGTCGGCGAGCCGTTCCGAGTACAGGCCCCACCCCTCCGAGAACGCGCTTCCCGCGAGGATGCCGGCGAACCTGCGCAGCGCCGGCCTGTCCGACATCTCCTGCTCGATCGCGATCTGGAAGTGGTGGCCCGGCACCGCCTCGTGGAACGTCACGCTGGCCATGATGTGCAACGGGCGGCTCGCGAGGTCGTAGCCGTTCACGTAGTAGATGCCGTCGCGCTCGCCGTCGCCCGAAGGCGCCCAGTAGAAGGCGAACGGCGCATCGGCTTCGTGATAGGGCTCGACCAGTCGCACCTCGCACTCCGCTTCGGGAAGCCTGCCGAAGTAGCCCGGCGCCGCCTGCATGCCCCGCTCGATCTGAGACTTCGCCACGTCGACCAGCGTGCTCGGCGTTGGCGCGGTGTTCCCGCCCGATGCGGTGTGTGCCTCGATCGCCGAGCCCGCGTCGACGAACCCGAGCGAGTCCGCGAGCTCGTGGCGTTCCTGCTGGATCGCCGCGGTCCGCTCGACGCCGAGCTCGTGGACCTCGCGAGCATCGAGCGGAAGCGTCGTCCACGCGTAGATCTGCGAGGCGTACATCTCCTCGCCGCCCGGCAGAGCGCTCAGAGCTACGGTCTCGGTCGCGTGCGGCATGGCGTCGCGCAGCACGTCCAGATATCGTCGCAGCGCCGGGTTGACCACGTCGCGCACGGCCTCGCTCACACGTTCACGCGCCGCGGCATCGTCGGCGGACACAGGCATGAGCGCGGGGTGTTCTGCAACGTCGAGCGCGAGCAGGCGCTCGAGCTGGTCGATGGAGCGCGTGGCCACGACCCGAGGCGAGGTCACACCGGCCTCGACGGCGTCGCGGGCGACATCGGTCCAGGCGTCGAGGTGAGCGGGGAACGCTCGCAGGCGGGCCTCGTAACGGTCGAGGCGTTCGGGCGTGTCGGTCCGCTGGAGCGAGGAGACCACGCCGAGCGTGCCGACTGGCCCGGAGAAGTGGCTCGTCGCGTGGAGGCGATCGATGCGGTGCTCGATCTCCGAGAGCCCACGACGCGCGACGGCTTCGAGCATGTCCATCGTTCCGCGCTCCGTCGGCCCCAGGGCGGTTCGGTCGATGGCCGCGAGGTCCTCGAGCGCTCGGCGGTGGGCGTCGTGGGCGCGGGGTCGTCCGCTCTCGCTCGGGTCCGGGAGGCGGTCGTCGAAACGCTCATCACCCGACTCGGTGCCGAGCAGCGGATCGATCTCGATCAGCTCGAGCCAGTAGCGATCGGCGAGCGCACGAGCCCGCTCGGCGTGGGTGGCGATCTCCGCCGAGTCCTTCACAGCAGCCCCACGGTTTGCGCGCCGTCGACCTGCAGGGCGGCCCCGCTCACGAAGTCCGCCGGCTGCGAGCAGAGGAAGGCGACGACCTTGCCGAAGTCGTCGGGGTCACCCATCGGGCCCTGGAGCCCGAGCTCGATGGCCCGGTCGGTGGCGTGGGGCCCCGGGCACACGAGGTTCAGGGTGATGCCGTCGTCCACGAGGTCTTGGGCGGCCGTCTTGGCCCACGCCCAGAGTCCCGCGCGCGCGGCATTCGAGTAGGCGAGCGTGGGGATCGGCTGCTTCACCGCATACGACGTGATGAGACAGATGCGCCCCCATCCAGCCTCGCGCATGTGCGGAACGGCGGCCTGCGCCAGTCGGATCGAGGAAAGCATGTTCGACTCGACCGCCGCGTGCATCGCGTCCCCCTCGACGTCGAGCGCGCGGGCCTGTGGCGGCCCGCCCGCGTTCGCCACGACGATGTGCAACCCGCCGAAGCGCTCGATGGCGGCTTCGGCCAGGCGCGCCGGCGTGCCGGGTTCGGTCACGTCGGCCGCCAGGGTGACGGTCTCGGTCGTCAGGGCGCCGGCCGCGGCCTCGAGTCGCTCGGCGTCGCGAGCGCAGAGCACGAGCTTCGCGCCTTCGGCCGCGAGGGCCTTCGCGGCGCCGAGCCCGAGCCCCTTCGACGCCCCCGTGACGATCGCCACCCGGCCGCTCAGCCCCAGATCCATGGCCTGCATGGTACGTGCGCTGATCGGGTCGCCCGGCCATGGCGTGTGTCATGTGGCCCAGGCTCGCCGCCTACCCCATGATCATGGCGAGGATCACCTGGTGACGGTCGATGTCGAGTGTCCACACGAGGCCGACGTCGGTTCCGGGAACGGCGCGGATGGAGAAGACGAGCTCGGATCTCATCGTTGGGTTCGCGTTCCAGCCAGGGAAGCAGGATCGCCCGTTCAGCGTTGGGTTCGAGTTCCCACGTGACGCTGGTCACGGGCGAGCCTCATGAGTTCCTCGGAAGTCTTGCCCCGGCCCGCGTTCCCTTGCTTGGCTCTCTCTCGTGCCGCCTCGATCGCTGCCTGCACTTCAGGGTCATTGAGCGAGTCAGGGCTCACCGGTTGCTCGTGCCCGGAGAACTTCGGATCCATCGAGCTCCTCTCGCGTCGTCGGTCTAAGTGTGCAGAGCCCATCTTCCACCAGCGACACCCTGGTCCACGGTGCGACGTACGCTTGGGTTGATGACGAGCTTGCATTCCCCCCGCACGATCGTGATCGCGGTTGCCTCATCTCTGGTGCTCGTGGGCATCGTCGCGGTGCTCGCCGGGCGTGATGTTCCCTCGGAGGCTGCCGAGCCGCTCGTGCGGGCGAATCCCGTGACCGGACCCTTCGAGGGGCTGGGCGTGTGGGTAGACATCTACGATCAAGAGGCGTGGGCCGACCCGGTCGCGGCCGTGGAGACGATGGTCGCGAACGGCGCCACCACCCTCTACCTGCAGAGCTCGAACGCCGACCGGATCGGACCGTTCGTGTTCCCTGGGGAGACGGTCGCGTTCATCGACGCGGCGCACGACCGGGGGGTGCAGGTGGTCGCCTGGTACCTGCCGCACCTCTCTGACCTCGCCGTCGACCGTGCCCGCACACGAGCGGCGATCACGTTCACGACGCCCCGGGGCGACCGGTTCGACGGTTTCGCGCTCGACATCGAGTCGTCGGCGGTGCGGGTCGTGTCGCGGCGGAACGAGCGGCTCGCGAGCCTCTCCCAACGCTTGAGGGTGGTGGCCGGCGACGACTTCCCGCTCGGGGCGATCGTGCCGTCGCCGGCTCGACTGGCCTACGACGAGGTCTACTGGCCCGGGTTCCCGTGGGGACACCTCGCGCGCACCTACGACGCCGTGCTGCCCATGACCTACTACACGTTCCGGGTGAACGGCCCGGCCGAGACGCTCGAGTACGTGACCAGGGCCGTCGAGGAGATCCGGGCGGGGGTCGGGTCCGACGAGGTGCCGATCCATGTGATCGGCGGCCTCGCGCGAGACGCGAGCGGGCCCGAGACGCTCGCGTTCGCGCGAGCCGTGCGCGACACGGGGGCGATCGGGGCGAGCTACTACACGCTTCCGTTCGTGACCGACGAGCAGTGGGCAACGCTCGGCCGCATCGGTGAAGCCGCCGTTTGACCCTTGCACAGGGGCGTCGATAGGCTCGGGCGTCAACCGGCCGGTCGGATGCCGGGCCCGATGGAATCAAGTCAGGAAGGCGCCACGATGTCGATGCGCTCGCGTTCCGCGAAGGTCGTCGCGCTCGCATCGCTGGCGATCGCTGCCGCCTCGTGCACGAAGCCGCTCGACATCGAGGGTCTCGAGGGACAACTGGACGCCCAGGTCGAGAGGGAGATCAACACCACCATCACCTCGGTGAGCTGCCCCGACGAGGACATCGAGGTGATGCAGGGCGGCACGTTCACCTGCACCGCCCAGGAGGAGTCGGGGGCCACGTTTACGCTCGTGATCACACAGACCGACGATCAGGGCAACGTGAGTTGGGATCTCGTCGAGGCGGCGCCCTGATCGACGGGGCCTGAAGGAGGTCGTGTGCTGCTCGAAGGGAAGCGCTTCCTGATCACCGGCGTGCTCACGCCGCAGTCGATCGCGTTCGCCGCCGCGCGCTCCGCCCAGGAGCAAGGCGCCGAGATCGTGCTCACGAACTTCGGCCGGGGCGTGCGCCTCACCGAGAAGGTGGCGAAGCGGCTTCCCGACCCGCCTGATGTGATGGAGCTCGATGTGAACGAGCCCGGTCACATCGCGACCGTGCGAGACGAGCTGGCGAGCCGGTGGGGACGCATCGACGGGTTCCTGCACGCGATCGCGTTCGCGCCCGCCGACGCGCTGGGTGGCAACTTCCTCAACACGGGGTGGGACAGCGTTGCCACAGCCGTTCGCACGAGCGCGTTCTCGCTGAAGGAACTGGCGGCCGGCATGCTTCCGCTCATGGAGGAAGCTGGCGGCTCGATCGTCTCGCTCGACTTCGACGCGCGGGTGGCCTGGCCCATCTACGACTGGATGGGTGTGGCGAAGGCCGGCCTCGAGTCGGTCACGCGATACCTCGCGCGCGACCTCGGGCCCAAGGGGGTGCGCGTGAACACCGTGAGCGCCGGGCCGCTGCGGACCATGGCCGGCAAGGGCATCCCGGGGTTCGACGCGATCACCGACTCGTGGGCCCGTCGAGCGCCGCTCGGCTGGGACGTGACCGACCCGACGCCGGTCGGCAACACGGTGGCGTTCCTGCTCTCGGATCTGTCGAAGGGCATCACGGGCGAGATGATCCACGTCGACGGCGGGTTCCACGCCATGGGCACCGACCTCTACTTCGACTGAGGCGCCGCGCCACCGCGCCCCGCGCGACCTCATGACAGCCGCGGGTTCACGCTTTCCTCCGACCCCAGCAGACGCTGGGCTCGTGCGATCACCCGGAAGGCCGTCTTCAGTCCGCTACGCGTGAACGATCCGAAGCTCGACGGATCGATGTGGTCGTCGGGAGGCTCGCCCGCTTCCACCTGGGCGGCTTGATGGTGCAGCCGCACATCCCACAGGAAATGGAACGCTTCGGTGAGCTCGGTGGCGACCGCAGCGTCGAGCTCGCCCGCCTCGCTCGCGGCTCGCAGACGGCCGATCGTGTCCTTCTGCGTGACGCCCGCGCGCACCGCCCACACGCGAGCGAGGTTGTTCACGATGGTGATGCCGCCGCGCTTGATGTCGAGCCGCCCGGCGTGCTCGCCCTTGTGCTCGACCACCAAGTCGCGCAGGAATCCGGTCGGTGGGTTCAGGTCGAGAGCGCGCCGAGCCATCTGGCGCACGAACGCCGGGCGCGCACGGGCCGCGCGCATGGCGGCGTCGAGCGCCGGCTCGGCGTGCAGCGGCCCCGCCACCTGCCGGAAGTCGTAGCCGACCGATGAGAGCACGGCCGACTGCGGGTCGGCTCGGTCCATCCAGGTGCCGAGCTGCTGCACGAGCTCCCCGAGGGGGCGACGGAGCGTCGGGTGCACCGCCATGGCATCGCCGGTGCACCGTGGGATGCCGGCCGCTTCGAGCCCGCTCGTCACCCATTCGGCCATGGCCGAGAAGTACGGGTCGACGTCGCTCGATGCGCCCTCGTACACGAGCGCGTGATCCTGGTCGGTGTGCAGGGCCTGTTCGTGCCGTGCGGCGCTGCCGAGCGCCAGCCACGCCCACGGGCACGGCGCATCGCCCAGGTCCTCGATCGCGAGAGCGAGCAGACGCTGGGTCATCGCGTCGACCACGAGCGCCACGACCCGGCTCACGTCGATCGGGTCGGCGCGAGCCCGCACCATGGCGACGACGAGGTTCGGAAGATCATCACCCGCCCGCGCGATCTCATCCGGGGTCGAAGCGCGCTCGATCTGGCTCTTCGTCGCGAACGGCGTGTGCCGCCCGAGCTCCATGAGATCGGTGTCGGTCACCACGCCGATCAGCTCGCCGCTTCGGTCCACCACGGGGAAGTGGTGCACCCCTTGAGCGAACATCGCGAGCAACGCCTCGCCCGCCACCGTGTCGCTCGCGATCGTTCGCGCCGGGAACGTCGCGATGGCTTCGAGCGGCGTTGCGGGGTCGGCCCTGGCCGCGACGACGCGGGTCCGAAGGTCACGATCGGTGACGATGCCCCATCCGTCGCGCATCGCCACGACCAGACAGGAGATCCGTTCGCTCGCCATGCGCGCCGCCGCCTCGGCCACAGGCATGGCGGCTTCGGCGGTCACCGGCTCGCGGCGCACGAGCGATCCGACCGGTGTGAGGCGGGCGTCGGGAACTTCGGCGTCGGCTTCCGTGGCGGCCCCGACCCGCCGGCGCATGTTGCCGATCATGGATGTCACCCCCGCCTGCGACTCGAGCACCGGATCGGCGATCGCCTCGGGGATCAGGTAGCACAGGGTGTCTTCCTGCGCCCGCACGGTGAGCGAGGGCGCTTCGCCGGTGAGCATCGAGAACTGCCCGAACATCTCACCTTCGAGCAGCAGGTCGAGCACCCGGGCGCCGGCGAGCAGCTCCACGGCGCCGCTCCGCACGACGTAGAGCGAGGAAGCCGGCGGGCCTCCCTGTCGCAGGATCAAGGTTCCAGCCGGGAATTGCTCGATGCGCACCGAACCCGCGATCCGTTCGAGCTGGCTGGGGGCCACCGCATCGAACGGCGCAAGACGGCCCAAGAAGCCCGCGACGTCCACACCCGAAGTCTAGGGACCTAGCGATCGCATCACGCCACTGAGTAGGGTGGCGCATGCGTTGCGGATCGTGCGGGCGGGATCTGCTTCCTCAAGCGCGCTTCTGCATGGCGTGCGGAGCTGAAGCCTCGATCGCACCCGCCCAAGTTCGGAAGACGGTGACGATCCTATTCTCGGATGTCGCTGGCTCGACGGCGCTCGCGGATGCCCTCGACCCGGAGACCGTTCGCCGCGTCATGGGGCGGTACTTCGACGCCTGTCGGATGGTGCTGGAGGCTCACGGCGGCACCGTGGAGAAGTTCATCGGCGATGCGGTCATGGCGGTGTTCGGCGTTCCAGTAGTGCATGAGGACGATGCGATGAGGGCGGTGCGTTCGGCCCAAGGCATCAGGGAAGAACTGGCGCTGCTGAACGAGACGTTCGAGCGCGAGAACGGGGTCCGTGTCGTCGTTCGTACCGGCATCAACACGGGGGAGGTGATGGCCGGTGACCCGGGAGCGGGTCAGGCCTTCGTGAGCGGTGATGCGGTCAACGTGGCTGCCCGCCTCGAGCAGGTGGCTCCGAACGACGAGATCCTGATCTCCGATGCGACACGGCAACTGGTGCGCGATTCGGTCACGCTCGAGGCGATCGAGCCGCTCTCACTCAAGGGGAAGCCGGAGCCGTTCGCAGCGTATCGGGTCATCGCGATCGATCCCGTCGGCGAGGGCGTTGCTCGCCGCGGAGGCGGTCAGCTGGTCGGAAGGACCGAGCAGCTCGATGGACTCGGACGAGCCTTCGACCACGCGGCGAACGAGCGACGATGTTTCCTCGTCACGGTGATCGGCGAGCCTGGCGTTGGCAAGTCCCGCCTGGTCGACGCGTTCACCGAGAACATCGCCGAGCGTGCGACGGTGCTCCACGGTCGATGTCTGAGCTACGGCGAGGGAATCACCTTCTTCCCCGTCGCTGAGATCGTCGCGGATGCGATCGGGTCGACGGGGGAAGACGCTCCCGACGAGATCGGCGCGAAGATCGAGCGGCTGATCACGAACGACGATGACGCGCCGCTCGTCGCCACCCGGCTGCTCCGCATGTTGGGCCTCGGTCCCAAGGACTCGCAGGGAGCGACCGAGGAGATCTTCTGGGCGGTGCGGAAGCTGCTGGAGAATCTGGCCGAACGCGGCTCCGTGGTCGCGGTCATCGACGATATCCAGTGGGCGGAGCCTGCGCTGCTCGACCTGCTCGAGCATGTCTGCGATCTCTCGCGGGAGGCGGGCATCCTCCTCGTGTGCATGGCCCGCCCGGACATCTTCGATGAGCGACCCGGATGGGGTGCGGGGCGAGCGAACGCCTCGTCGATAGTGCTGGAGCCGTTGAGCGATGAAGACTCGAGGGCCCTCACGTCCCAGCTCATGGGTTCCACGCCGTTGCCGTCCGATCTGACGGAGCGCATCTTGGAGGCGGCAGACGGGAACCCCCTCTTCATGGAGCAGGTCGTCGCGCACCTCGTCGATCAGGGTCTCTCGGGTGTCGAGCACCCAGCGAACGGCCGTGAGATCTCCATACCGGGATCACTCACCGCCTTGCTCGAGGCTCGCCTCGATCGCCTGTCGGACCTGCAGCGAGCCGTGCTGCAACGAGGCTCGGTCGAGGGGCAGGTGTTCCATCGAGGAGCGGTGTCGACTCTGCTACCGCCGGAGTTCCGTGCCGAGGTCGCGACTTCGTTCGGTCCCCTCATGCAGAAGGAGTTCATCGCGGCGGGTGACGCGGAGCTGGTGGGGGAAGACGCCTTTCGGTTCCGTCACGCCTTGATCAAGGATGCTGCGTACCGAGCGTTGCCGAAGGAGACCCGCGCCGAGCTGCACGAACGGCTGGCGGACTGGCTCGAGGTCGCCGCGGGTCGTCGGTTGCCGGAGTTCGAAGAGATCATCGGATATCAACTGGAGACTGCGTTCCGGTATCGCGAGGGATTGGGCGGCGCCGAGAGCTGGGGCGAGCTGGCACGGCGGGCCGCGGAGCACCTCGAGATCGCAGGCGACCTGGCGAGGAACCGCGGCGACGTGCGAGCTGCCGCTTCGATCTTGCAGCGAGCCGTCTCGCTTTCGGATCCAAGCTCCCCGCGACGAGTCGTCTTGCTGTTGCGGTTCGCGGAGGTGACGGAGTCGGCTGGTCGCACGGATGACGCGCGTGGGGCGTGGCATGAGATCGACGGGGCGCTGACACACACGTCCGACGACCGCATCAGATGCCTCATCGAGATCCAGCGGCTCAACTCGATCATCGATGACGGCCTCCGAGGCGATTGGTTCGATGAGGTGCGAACCGTCACCGAACGCGCGATCGGGGTATTCAAAGGCGCCGGAGACATCGGCGGCTTGGCACGCGCCTACTTCCTTCGTGGCTTCGCGGAATGGGCGCAGTTCCGCGCGTCATCGGCTGCGAGAGCGTGGGAGCTCTCAGCTGCCCAGGCCGACGAAGCGGGAGAGAGGGGGCGTGGGTCGGAGGCGCTCAGCTGGGAGGCCGCGGCCGCGTTGTTCGGGTCTACACCCGCCGACGAGGCGGTGCGGCGGCTGCGAGCTATGGGTAGGCGTCTCGCTGGGTCGGCGGCGGCCGAGGCCGCTTTGGGAGGGTGCCTGGCTGCTTGCCTTGCAATGCAAGGGCAAGACAACGAGGCTCGGGCGACGCTCGCAGCGTCGCTCGAAAGATGGCGCGACCACGGACTCGAGGCCGATCTAGCGAACTACGGGAGTCAGTACGTCGCGTGGGTCGAGCGCGGCTCTGGGAATGCCGAGGCTGAGCTGCAGGCCTGGCTCGACGGTTTCGACGCAAGCAGACGACTCGACCAAGAGAACCGCTTCCTGGCCTCCATGGCGGCGTTGCTACTCGCCGCTCGGGGCAGAGTCGACGAGGCAATGCCATTCATCGAGCTCGCGCACGCCGACGACTGGGACCACAACCTGCATATGCGGATCCTCTTGCTGCAGGCGACCGCCATCGTGCACGCGCGCCACGGCAACGCCGATGAGGCGCGGCGGCAGGCGAGGGAGGTCACGGATACGATGGACGCCGGCGAGTTCCTCGTGCCCAACGGCGACTCATGGATGTCGACCGCACTGATCGAGCGACTGCTCGGAGATGAGAGAGCGAGCAGCGCTGCAGTCGAGAGAGGGATCGAGCTCTACCGCAAGAAGGGTGCCGTCGCGCTCATCCCACGGGCGCGACGGTGGCAGCGTGAACGCACCGGTTCCGTGCTCTGAGACGACGCGTCGCTCAGAGGTCGGTCGCGCCGAGCTGGCCGGCGTACGGGCCGCGACCCGATGCGCACGCGGCGCCGCACCTCGCCGCGAACTCGAGCGCCTGGTCGACCTCCCAGCCCATGCCGAGCGCGTACGTGAGCCCGCCCGCGAAGGAATCGCCGGCGCCGTAAGCGTCACCCGCCAGCCCTCGAACTTCGACCGCCTTGAAGCGACCGGTTTCCCCGCTCGAGGTCTCGAAGCGGCCGCCCGACCTTCCTTCGGTCAGCACGAGCAGCGGCGGCCGCCACTCCAGCACCTCGACATCGACGTGCTCGGCAGGATCGCCGGCGCTGCCGACGAGCGCGTCGGGCACGACGTCGGCGTCGAGCAGCTCCTCGAGCACCCTGGTGGTCACGACCATGACACGAGCCCGCCGAGCGAACCGGAACGCATCGGCGTCGCCGGCCGTCACGTAGACCGCGTCGGCCCCTTCGAGGCGTTCCCACGGAAGCGGGTCGCCCCCACTGGCTTGCAGCCGGTGCCCGAGCGTGGTGATCGTGCGCTCGCCGGCAGGATCGACGAGCGTCAGCGCGCGGCGCGTGCGGTCCTCGCGAGACTCGGCGTGCACCTCGAGGCCGAGATCGGTGAGCTCCTCGCGAGCGCGCAGGCCGATCTCGTCGTCGCCGAGCGCCGCGAACAGGTCGCACTCGCCGGCGAGCTTCGCGAGCTGTACCGCGGCGACCGCGCCGCCGCCTGCCGGCTCTTCCCAGTCGTCGGTGGCGTGTGCGATCTCACCTGGCCCGGGGATGCGGTCGACCGAGCCGAACCACACCCATTCCACGTGCCCGACGACCGCTACGCGCATCGACCCAGTCTGACATCCGGTTCGCGGAACCATCTGCGTCGTGCGACGGTCTCCTGCACGGGAACCGCGAGCGAAGGGGGCGAGTCCTGCTGCCGCATCGCAACACCGAAGAGGAAGACCCGGGTCTGCCGATCGAGCTCGGGCCGGCTTCCAACGGTGAGTACGACCCGGAGCCGACGCTGCCGCCTGTCCTCAGAGAGACGGCCGCGAGGGCTCTCGCGTGGTCTGCTGAGAACGCCGACCGGCTCGGCATGTCACGGCGCGAGTTCCTGCTCTCGGCATGCGGGGCGGCGACCGCGTTCCTGGCGCTCAACGCTTGCACCGCTGAGGAGCATGCCGCCGGTCCGGCCTCACCGAGCGCGACCGGCTCGACGCCCGGCGGCACCTACGAGATACCGCCGAGCGCGTCGGTCGAGCCCGAGAGCGCTTTCGAGGCGCTCGGCGGCGAGGAGTTCGTCTTCGACATACAAGGCCACCTGCTCGAGTACCACCTGAACCCGGTCTTGAACGGCCAGGACTTCTGGGCATCGTTCCCACAGCAAGGCTGCGGCGAGGACGACCCGCGTGCCTGCTACTCGATCGAGCACTTCCTCGAGCTGATGTTCCTGCGCTCCGACACGAACATGCTCGTGCTCTCGGCGCTGCCGATCTTCCCCGAACGAAGCCCGCAAGGACACGACGTCATGGACCTCGCGCGCAAGGTCGCGGCGAGCCTCTGTCAGGACGAGCGCATCCTGCTGCACGGGCAGGCGCTGCCGAACGTCGGGAAGCTCGACGCCGCGCTCGACGCGATGGAGCACACGGCCAACGCCTACCCCGTGGCGGCCTGGAAGACGTTCACGCACTTCCCCGACGCCTTCGAGGGCGACGGCAACGGATGGTGGCTCGACGACCGCGACCCGAACGAGCGGCAGGTGGGGGAGCGGTTCATCCGCAAGGCCAAGGAGATCGGCACCGACACGATCTGCATCCACAAGGGCCTCTCGCTCGGCTCGCCGTTCGCCTCACCCGACGACGTCGGTCCCGCCGCGAAGCGCCACCCGGACATGAACTTCGTCGCGTACCACTCGGGCTTCGAGGCCGATGTGCCCGAGGTGCCCTACACGAATGCCACGCGGAGCATGGGCACGAACCGCTTGATCTGGTCGATGGAGCGCGAGGGCATCGGCCCGAACGAGAACGTGTTCGCCGAGATGGGCACGTCATGGTGGTTCGTGATGCGCTACCCCGACCAGGCGGCGCACTTCCTCGGCAAGCTCTTGCGCTATGTCGGCGAGGACAACGTGCTGTGGGGCACCGACTGCCTGTTCTACGGCTCGCCCCAGCCGATGATCCAGGCGATGCGCGCGTTCCAGATCTCACCCGAGTTCCAGGAGCGTTACGGCTACCCGAAGCTCACGAAGGAGCTGAAGGCGAAGATCCTCGGCCTGAACGGCGCCAAGCTCTACGGCGTCGAGCCGAACACGCAAGCGTGCCGGTTCACGCGTCGCGAGCTCGAGCAGATCCGCCGGACGCTGCCCAGTCGCAACCGGGTGCTCGGCCCGACCACGATGGCCGAGACGCAAGCCTTCCGCGACGACGACCGCGAGCAATGGGCAACGATGGCAACCATGCTCGCGTAGCTCTGAGCCGTTCGGCGGTTGCCCCTGAGGAGCACGGCGCCGATGATGGAAGCGTGATCCCGACTCTGATCCTCATCGGCTTCGTGCTCGGTCGGTGGTGGAAGGTGGTCATCCCTGCCACGGCCGTCGCCTGGCCTGTGATCTTGGTCACCGGCGGTAACCGCGTCGACCTCGAGCTCGCACTCGGCGCCGGGATGCTCGCCGCGATCAGCACAGCGGTTGGGGCTGGTGTGTTCCTCGCGGTGATGGCCATCAGCGGTGTCATGGCTCGAGCGGTCCTACGGTGGCTGGCTCCGCATGGATAGTCAGCTTGGCCACGAGCACAAGATTCACCCGTCGGAAGTGGTGAAGATCTCCAGACCGAGGATCTCGAAGACTCGCTTCACGGCGGGCCGGCAGCCGGTCACCGACACCGTGACTCCGACGCCCGGGGTGATGGCCTCGGTGATCAGGTGAACGCCGGAGGAATCGATGAAGCTCAACTCTGCAGCGTCGATGAACAACAGCTTCAGCCGTTCCCGTCGAACGACCTCGAGAGCCTCTGCCAGGATCGGCGCGGTGGCCATGTCCAGCTCTCCGCGCAAACGTAGGCGCGCGGAGCCATCGCGGTGCTCCATCTGAACGTCGAACGAAATGTTCTGCGGTTCCATCGCGACTTCCCCCCTATCGTTCTGCCTACTGTCGTGGTCGGCGTGGCGGGGCGGGCCATCTCGGAGCAGGCGCATGCCCGCCAGGCATTCCGCTCGGACCTCAGAGACCGGCATGCCGAGACGGCTCGCGGTCTCAGCGACGGTCATGGAATCGAAGAACATGGCTTCGATCACACGACGTTGGCGATCTGCCAAGCGGTCGAGGATCGACGAACTGAATCGCGGACCGCAGCCTTCGTCAGGGGCCGCGTGGAAGATCTCACCATCGCCAGCGGCGACGGTCCGGCGGCGCCTGCGCGCAAGCGACCTCGCACGCTCGTGGAGCGTCATGATGCGGAACTGGTGCGCCTCGCCGGCGAGCGCTCGATCGGGCTCCGAGCTCGCCGGGAAGAGAGCTTCCTGAACGAGGCGCTCGGCCGTGGGTTCGTCGCCCACCATGCGAAGCGCAAGCGCGTAGAGAGCGAGTGCGCTCCCCCTGATGAGGCGACGCTGGTCTCGCTCGGAAGCCGGAGCCGCTAGTGGGCGGGCCGATGAGACGTCGTTCGGCGAAGGGCGAAGCCCGTCGATGCCGTGAAGCGGGGGGTTCTGCACGGTTGCTCCCGGGTTGACTCACGAAAGAGACCCGAGAGCTGAGGGTCATGGCCGAGGCGCACACAGTTCGATGAGTGGCGTCTCGGGTGGAGCGTACCCCCAGATCGACGGTTACCGCAACCCGTGCTCGGTGACGGGTCGATGAACGATGCCTGCGGTTGGGGCTCAGCTCACTCCGGCGCGGGCCGGCGAGCCTGCTCACTGACGTCGCTCCGTTCCCTCGGCAGCAAGCGATGGCTCGCAACCACGGAGTCCGCG
>Ga0180121_10000400_pt1 | contig 18060 bp, 15 predicted proteins | sample AntDrymUQ5402106_2_FD_129676 | JGI IMG/M metagenome (GOLD analysis project Ga0180121, IMG submission 129676) | Polar desert sand microbial communities from Dry Valleys, Antarctica - metaG UQ540 (21.06) (version 2) (version 2) | ecosystem: Environmental > Terrestrial > Soil > Desert | place...
CCGTCGAGGCCGAGGCCGCCCACGGCACCGTCACCCGCCACTTCCGCGAGCACCAGAAGGGCAACGCGACCTCGACCAACCCGATCGCCTCGATCTTCGCCTGGACGCGAGGCCTGGGCGCCCGAGGTCGGATCGACGAGACGCCCGCGGTCCAGGAGTTTGCCGAAACGCTCGAGCGGGTCTGCGTCGAGACGGTCGAGAGCGGGAAGATGACCAAGGACCTGGCGCTGCTCGTCGGCGAGGGTCAGGACTTCCAGACGACCGAGGAGTTCCTCGCGTCGATCGACGAGAACCTGAATCGGGCAATGGCCTGATCCACCCCGGACGACCGCAACAAGGAGCCTGCGAGTAGATGAGCACTTCCCCCGTCAAGGTCACCGTCACGGGCGCCGCCGGCCAGATTGGCTACGCCCTCCTCTTCCGGATCGCCTCCGGGCAGATGCTGGGCGCGGAGACCCCGGTGCACCTGAAGCTGCTCGAGATCCCCGACGCGATCAAGTCGGCCGAGGGGACGGCGATGGAGCTCGACGACTGCGCCTTCCCGCTGCTCACGGGCATCGACATCCACGACGAGCCCCGGGCCGCGTTCGACGGCTGCAACGTCGGGCTGCTCGTCGGCGCCCGCCCGCGCGGAGCGGGAATGGAGCGTGGCGACCTGCTCGAGGCCAACGGCGGGATCTTCAAGCCGCAGGGCGAGGCGATCAACGCCGGCGCCGCCCACGACGTCCGGGTCCTCGTCGTCGGCAACCCGGCGAATACGAACGCGCTGATCGCGCTCTCGCACGCGCCCGACGTGCCGCGCGAGCGCTTCACCGCGATGATGCGCCTCGACCACAACCGGGCGATCTCCCAGCTCGCGGCCAGGACCGGCGCCGCCGTCTCCGAGGTGACGAGGATGACGATCTGGGGCAACCACTCCGCCAGCCAGTACCCCGACCTCCTCCACGCGGAGGTGCGCGGCGAGAACGCCGCCGAGGCCGTCGGCGACCAGGAATGGCTCGAGCACGACTTCATCCCCACGGTCGCCAAGCGCGGCGCGGCGATCATCGACGCACGCGGGGCCTCCAGCGCCGCCTCGGCCGCCAACGCGGCGATCGACCACGTCCACGACTGGGTGCTCGGCTCCGCCGACGGGGATTGGGTCTCGATGGGCGTCCCCTCTGACGGCTCCTACGACGTGCCCGCGGGCCTCGTCGCCGGTTTCCCGTGCACCTGCTCGGGGGGCGAGTACTCGATCGTCGAGGGCCTGGACATCGACGAGTTCTCGCGCGGCAAGATCGACGCGAGCATCGATGAGCTGAAGGGCGAGCGCGACACGGTGAGCGACCTCGGGCTGGTCTAGCTGGGGACTGCGCGTAACTCGTGTAGCTCCCGTCACGGAGCTGGCACGACTGCGTCTCGATCGGTGACGCTCCCACGCCCAGGGGAGTGGGCGGTATTCGCCGCTATATGGGGGAGACTGTGGCTGGCGGGCTATCCGGGTGCTGGAATTCACCCCGAAGGGGGTGACTAGCGAGCCCGACGTCGGGTAGCGCTGCTGCGGAAGGCGCTCGCCGAGGGCGCTCAGGTGGCTGCGCCGTCCACGGCGTGGTACTCGCGGCCGCGCTTCTCCACCTTGCCGTCCTGCTGCAGGTCCGACATCACACGGTAGACGTAGTTCGGCTTGATGTTCATCTTCGCGGCGATCTCGGAAGCGCGGATGCCGGGGTTGTCGGCGATGTGCTTCAGCGCCTGATCTGCTCGGGTCCCTCTGCCTCGCCGGCGGCGCCGCCTTGGCGCGGCGGATGAGCTCTTGCGTGTGCGGCGGGCCGAGCCGGAGCCTGATCCCCGGGGCCTGCCCGGCCCGCGGCGTGTGCCCGTGAGGTCGGCGAGCGCGCGCTCGAGGCGGCTGCGCTCGTCGTCGAGCTCCTTCAGGCGCTCCTCGATCAGGCCCCGTGCCCGGTCGAGAACGTTCGATTCTGCGGCCATGGCCGTCCTCTCTCAAAGGTGGGATTGTGCGGCTGCCCTGATAGTAAACCCGCCAGCCGCAACCGAATACTTACTGTAACGAATGTGTGTGTTCAGCGGAGCGTGCGTCGTGCGGGCAGGGTGCGAAAGACCGCATCCCAGAGCGGCGAGGAGACGCCGTAGCCGTACCGGTGATCTTGGAAGTGGTGTCGCATGTGCTGCTCGCGAAGGCGCCTGCCGACCGCGGTTCGTGGCATGCGATGGTGCAGGTGATAGTGCGTGTAGTCGTAGATCAGGTAGCCGAAGATGAACCCGGCGAACGCCGGATATGCCGCGGGAAGGCCGAAGACCAGAGCGAACAGGCCGAGGAAGAGGGCGGCCAGGGGGATGCTTACGGCCGGCGGCATGACCAGCCGCAGGCGATCGTTGGGGTGCTCGTGATGAATTCCGTGCATGATGAAATGGATGCGGCTGCCGAGCGGGTGATCCGGCTCCCAGTGGAAGACGAGCCTGTGCAGCCAGTACTCGGTCAGCGTCCAGATGACCAGCCCGGATAGCAAGAGCCCGGCGACTTGGAGCGCGCCGTAGCCGCCATCGACTCCTAGGTAGGTGCCGATCGCGATGACCGGAACGAAGACGAGCGCCGGGATCGAAGGGTGGACGCGCGAGAAGAAGTCGAGGAAGCGACTGTCGAAGAGCGGCGGGGAGGCGCTGAGGCGGGCTGTTCGCTCCTGGTTCAAGGGCGGCCCGATTGTACCCAGGCCACCGTCTGGAGTAAATGCCTGGGCCTGCGAGTGCAGCGGACGGGCGACGGCCGGAAAGTGCGGGGAAGGCGAAAGCGAATACGGGATTTGCGAGGAAACCGGCCGGGAGGCGGAACCCGGTATTTGCGCCTCGATGCCCGCCGTCACGCTCCCGTCGATGCCATGGTGATCGGGCGCACCCGACCACGCACTGACCCGAGCAGGAGAGGCCCCCTTGACCCAGACATCCACCCCGCCGAAGCCGCGAGCGCAGCGCCGGGCGCGCACGAAGCCGAGCTGCGAGACGTGCTACTTCGGGATCAGGATGCTCTGTGCGCTCGAGCTCGGCGCGCCCTGTTCCACCTTCCGGCCCGACTCCCCCCACGGCCTCGTTCCGCCGAGTCAGCCGATGCTGCTGATCGACGCGGAGACGGTCGCCGTTGCGCCCGAGCTGAGCACCGCGGCCTAAAACCCCCGGGCGCACGAACGCCCGCGCCGGCGAGCCGGCGCGGGCGAGCGTTCCGTCGTGCCGGTTATCTCCCGGCGGTGTAGCCGACCAGCTCCGCGCGGCCGCCTGCCCCATCGGTGTGGACGCTGAGCAGCGGCCCCACGCCCTTGGCGTAGAACTTCAGCTCCTGCACCTTCGGCTCGGTCGGGACGAGGTCGCGGGTCATCAGGACGTCGTCGGAAAAGTATCCGAACGGGACCTGGACCTGCTCCTCGCCGACCGTGACCACGGCGCCCTCGTCCTCCGCCTCGCCCTCGTAGTACTCCTGGCGGTAGGACATCCCGGGCTCCGGATTCGCCGGCAAGGCGACCCCGGCCTGAGCGCCATCGACGCCGGCCTCGAACGAGCCGGTGTGGTCGACGACCTTGCCGTTCTCGTAGTTGGTCACGTACTCGCCGAGATACCAGATGTTCCCGACCGAGTCCTGGGCGTACCAGTCGTCGGTGATCTCGACCGGCACACCGTTCTCGGAGACCGTGTCGGTGATGACGCGGGCCTCGACCCCGTTGGCAATCGTCTTCGTCTCGTTCGTGACCTCGACGACGACCCGTTCCTCGGTGCCCGTGGTGTCCGTCTCGCGGTAGACCCACCGGCTGCCCGGACTCATCGGAAAGTAGGGGTTGTCGATGTTCGTCGTGAACTCGTCGGGGTTGAGGTCGACGGGCTCGCTCCCCTGGGGGAGCGCGTTGGTCGTCGTGGTATCGGAGGCCGTAGCGGTTCCTCCGCCCGATCCTCCGCAGGCGATCAGCCCGGCTGTGGCAGCGGTCGCAGCGAGCGTCGCAGCGGCCACCCTCGCCCCGTTTGCGTACATGGTGTTCATGGTGCTTCCTCTCGTTGCGGCCGATTCGAATCGACCTGGTGAGAGAGAGGTCTATGGATGCGGGATGAGACTCAGGTGAGGTTTGAGTGAGATGCAGATGAAAGAAGGCGATGGCCGCTCGCGGGTCGCAGAGCTATGTTGCATCTCGATGCGGCTGACCGTTCTCGGCAAGTCCCCCGCCTGGTCCGACGCCGGCGGCGCCTGCAGCGGCTACCTGGTCACGGAGGGGGAGACGGCCCTGCTGCTCGACTGCGGCAACGGCGTCTTCGGCAAGCTGCGGGAACGCCTCGATTACCGCGACGTCGATGCAGTCGTCATCTCGCATCTGCACGGGGACCATGTGCTGGATCTCGTCCCCTTCTCCTACGCGTTGACGATCGGACCGGGAGCGGCCGAGCGCACCTCGAAGCCGAGGTTGATCGCCCCCCGCGGAGCTGGTGGGTTCCTCCGCCGCCTCGCCGGCACCTGGCAGGACGACGATCTGATCGTTGAGGCGTTCGACCTGGAGGAATACGAGCCGAGCAGCGAGCACTCCGTGGAGTCGATCGGGGTGCGCACCCGACCCGTGCAGCATGTCGGCGCGACCCAGGCCCTCGACCTCACCGCGCCTTCGGGAGCCCGGATCGTCTTCGGCTCCGACGGCCGCTACTCGGAGGAGCTGATCGCCGCGGCCCGCGGCGCCGACCTGCTGATCGCCGAGGCGACGCTCCCCGACCCCGATCCCGCCCAGGAAGTTCACATGAGCGCCGAGGAGGCCGGGCGCCTCGCCGGCGAGGCCGGGGTCGGCAAGCTGGTCCTGACCCACATCTCCGACGAACTGGACCTGGAGCGCTCCCGGTCGATCGCAGCCAGGGCGTTCGGCGGAGAGGTGGAGATCGCCACGCAGGGCGCGACCTACGTCGTGTAGCGCTGCCCCCTTCCTCCCGACGATCAGGATTGAGCAACTGAGACACCCACGAGGCCGCGCCAGCGGGTTACCCTCACCCTCCACAATGGCCCGACAACGCAACCTGCTGGTCAACATCGAGCGCATGCGCCGCGAGATGGACGAGCTCCTGGGCGACACCTGGGAGCCCGCCCGGCCCCTCGCGCGCACCGGCGGCGGGTTCCTACCGCGCGTCGACGTCTACTACTGCGAGGGGCCGATCGGTGACGGCGACGAACCGGAGCCGAAGGCGGTGGTCACCGCCGACCTCGCCGGCATCGCGGCCGATGCGCTCAGCCTCGAGGTCTCCGGCCGGACGCTGATCATCTCGGGTCGCCGGCCCGTCCGCCGCACCGAGGGGCGCGCCTACCAGCAGGTCGAGATCCCGACCGGCCCGTTCCGGCGGGCGATCGGGATCGGGGTGGACGTCGATGCCGAGCGCGCCCGCGCCACCTTCGAGGAAGGGCTGCTCCAGGTCGAGCTGCCGATCCGCATTCCGGACGCCACCTCACGCCGGGTCCCGATCGATCCCCCCGAGCGGTCGCCGGAATGAGCGAGTTCGATCTCGAGGGGGACGTCAGCTCCTCCTCTCCGATCGAGATCGTCTCCTCGAACGGCTTCGAGGACGCGGGCCTCCACGGCGCCGGATCGCTCCCGGACACGCTGCCGGTGCTGCCCCTACGCGACATGGTCACCTACCCGGGGACGCTCACCCCCCTGGCGGTCGGCCAGGAGCGATCGATGCGGCTGATCGACGAGGTCCTCTCGGGCGACCGCGCGCTGGTCATGGTCGCCTCCGTCGATCCGGAGCTCGAGGAGCCCGGTCCCGACAAGCTCGAGCGGGTCGGCGTCGCCGGCATCGTCGCGCGGATGCTGAAGGTTCCCGACGGGACGATCCGGGTGCTCGTCCAGGGAACGCAGCGGGTCCGGCTCGGCGAGTTCACGGCGACCGACCCCTACCTCGTGGCCGAGGTCAGCGAACTTCCCGACGTCGTCGAGGAGGGCCCCGAGCTGGAGGCGCTGACACGCAACGTCCAGCGCACGTTCAGCGAGATCATCGAGCAGATCCCCTACCTGCCGGAGGAGCTCCAGCTCGCGGTCACCAACGTCGACGACCCGTCGGATCTGACCCATCTGATCGCCGGGGCCCTGCGGATCTCGACGCGGGAGAAGCAGGAGATGCTCGAGCAGGTCGACGTCGGTGCACGGCTGCGGCGCCTGTCGGAGATCCTCGCCCGCGAGCTCGAGGTGATATCGCTCGGCACCCAGATCCAATCGCAGGTTCAGGAGGGGATCGACAAGGGCCAGCGCGAGTACTACCTGCGCGAGCAGCTCCGCGCGATCCAACAGGAGCTGGGCGAGGGGGACGACCAGCAGGCTGAGATCGACGAGCTGCGCGAGCGGATCGAGGCGGCTGGGCTCTCGGAACAGGCCCGCAAGGCCGCCGATCGCGAGCTCGGCCGGCTCGAGCGGCTACCGGCCGCGGCCGCGGAGTACGGCGTCATCCGTACCTACCTCGACTGGATGCTGGATCTGCCATGGAGCGAGCGCACCGACGACGACCTCGACATGAAGCACGCGCGGGAGGTCCTCGATGCCGACCACTACGACCTCGAGCGGGTCAAGGACCGGATCCTCGAGTACCTCGCGGTGCGCAGGCTCAATCCCGACTCGAGCGGGCCGATCCTTTGCTTCGTCGGCCCTCCCGGCGTCGGCAAGACCAGCCTCGGGCGCTCGATCGCGCGGGCGCTCGGTCGCAAGTTCGAGCGGATCTCGGTCGGCGGGGTCCGCGACGAGGCCGAGATCCGCGGCCATCGCCGGACCTACGTCGGCGCGATGCCGGGGACCATCATCCGCGCCCTCCGCGACGCCGGCTCCCGCAACCCCGTCTTCATGATCGACGAGATCGACAAGATGGGCGCCGACTTCCGCGGCGATCCCGCCAGCGCAATGCTCGAGGTCCTCGACCCTTCTCAGAACGAATCGTTCCGCGATCACTACCTCGATCTCGACTTTGACCTCTCCGAGATCATCTTCATCGCCACGGCGAACATCCTCGACCCGGTCCCGCCGCCGCTCCGCGACCGGATGGAGGTCATCGACCTCTCCGGCTATACGGTCGACGAGAAGCTCCACATCGCCCGCCGCTACCTCGTCCCGCGCCAGGTTCGCGAGAACGGGCTGAAGGCGGGTCAGGCGTCTTTCGCGGACGCGGCTCTGCGGGCGATCGTCGAGGAGTACACCCGCGAGGCGGGGGTCCGCAACCTCGAGCGCCAGATCGGGACCGTCTGCCGCAAGCTCGCCCGCGTGATCGCCGAGGGGCCGCCAGCGAAGGGCAAGACGGCGAAGCGGCCCGGGCCCGCCAAGCGGGTGACGATCTCGGCGACGCGCGTCCGCGAGCTGCTCGGTCGCCGGCTCGTCTTCTCCGAGACGCGGCGGCGAACCTCTCGACCGGGCGTCGCGACCGGGCTCGCCTGGACGCCGGTCGGGGGCGAGGTCCTGTTCATCGAGGCGACGTCGATGGCCGGCTCGGGTGGGCTGAAGATCACCGGTCAGCTCGGTGACGTGATGAGGGAATCGGCCGAGGCGGCGCTCTCGCTGCTGCGCAGCGGGGCCGACGAGTTCCTGCCCGACCTCGAGGCGACCTGGTTCGCCGCCCACGACATCCACCTCCACGTCCCGGCCGGCGCGGTGCCCAAGGACGGGCCCTCGGCCGGCGTCGCGATGGCGACGGCGCTCACTTCGCTGCTCACCGGGCGGCCGGTCCGCAACGATGTGGCGATGACCGGCGAGATCACCCTGACCGGACAGGTTCTGCCGGTGGGGGGCCTCAAGGAGAAGTCGCTGGCCGCGCAGCGCGCCGGGATCAAGCGGGTGATCGCCCCCGACCGCAACGAGGGCGAGATTCTCGAGATTCCCGAGCACGAGCGGCGCGAGCTCGATTTTGTCTACGTGAGCAAGGTCGATGAGGCGCTCGCGGTCGCCTTGGAGCCGCGCTCGAGGCGGCAGAAGCGCCCCGATCCTGCTTCCAGCTCGTAGCGGGACCCAACCGGACCGGACGAAGCGGAGGATCCGGTCGGAGTGGTCTGAGGGTTTGCAGGTTATGCTGGCCGGGAAGGCACAGGGAACCCCGAGGAGCAGAGGAGCAAGACCGATATGGCGAGCAAGAAGAAGGTCGCCGCGAAGGCGGCAAAGTCGAGGGCGAGCAGCGCTGCAGGCACGGCTAAGCCCTACGTCCAGCGGCTGATCGAGGACGACGATCTGCAGGACAACCTGCGCGCGTCCTACGACGCTGTCCTGCACGCCTACGACCGTGCCTCGAGCGCGAAAGCTCCCTCCGACCTGCTCGAGGACAAGCGCCTGCAAAAGGACCTCCGCAACGCCAGCGAGAACCTTCGTGCGGCGGGGGACGCCCTGCGCAAGCCCGAGAAGAAGCGCTCGAGCACCATCCGTCGCCTGCTGCTGCTCGCGATCATCGGGGCGATCCTGGCGCTGGCGCTGAGCGAGGACCTGCGCAAGAAGCTGCTCGATCAGCTCTTCGGAGCCGAGGAGGAGTTCGAGTACACCTCCACCACAGCATCGGCGCCGGCGAGCTCCACGCCCGCCTGAGCCACGGGCCTCCAGGCCCTGAGCTCGACCGGGCAGAAGCCAGAGGTCCAGCGCGAGCTCGGCGGTGAGCGGGCGGTACGCATCGTCGACGCGATGCGGACGAGCGTGGCGGCTCGCGGCATCGCCGGGGCGACGTTCGAGCACGTGGCACGCGAGGCGGGCGTCAGCCGTGGTCTGCTGCACTACTACTTCGGGACCAAGGAGCGCCTGCTGGTCGAGGTCGTGCGCCGCGACAGCGAGATGCGAGTCACCCGCCTCGACGCCCCGCTGGCGGCGGCCGAGGCGGTGGAGGACGTGCTCGACGTCCTCGTCTCGAACCTGCTCGACCTGATCGAGAACGAGCCCGGGTTCTTCGTCTTGATCTTCGAGCTGTTTACGGCCGGGCAGCGTAACCCCGAGATCCGCCGTGAGGTGGCCGAGCTCTTCCGCAAGACCCGTGCGCACGTCGCCGCGAGCCTCGAGCGCCGCGACCGCGAGGGCGTGATCTCCCTGCGCTTCGGAGCCGAGCCGACCGTGTCGTACTTGTTCGCGATCGCGGATGGAGTCGCCGTGCAGGCGCTATCGGATGCCGAGCGCGATCACTCCGGGGTTCTCGAGGCCGGTCGCGAGGCTGCGAGGCATCTTCTGACCGCGACCTAGCTCGATGCGGTCGCCGATGTGACATCGGTCGGTGGCGGACGGTTGTCGCTGGTTCTAAGCCAGCGCCACCGGTAGGGTGGCCAGTTCCGGCGGTGAGCGAGGAGTGAAGTTGTCGAGGCCACAGCGTTGAGCAGAGAACGTGGGGATCGTCGCCCGCGCGAACGCGCGGGCGACAGCGCCGCAGCCCTCAGGGATGAGCGCGGTGCCTCGACGGTCGGTCGGGTGGTGGCCGTCCTCGCCGTGCTCGCTGCGTTCGCCCTCGTCGTCGTTCTGCTGTTCGGCGGCGACGGCGGCGGCTACAAGTACACCCTCCAGTTCGAGACGGGCGGTCAGCTCGTCCCCGGCAACCAGGTCCTCGTCGCCGGCCAGGCGGTCGGCACCATCGACGAGATCGACCTGACCGAGGACAACGAGGCCGCCGTCGCGGTGACGATGGAGGAGCCGCTGCGTGACGGCACGAGCGCCATGATCCGCTCGACCTCGCTCTCCGGCGTGGCCAACCGCTACATCTCGCTCACGCCGGGCCCCAACAACATGCCCGACATCGAGGAAGACACGACGATCGGTGGCGAGGACACGACCGCTCCCGTCGACCTCGATCAGATCTTCAACATCTTCCGTGACCGCGAGCGCAAGGCGCTGCAGAAGTTCATCCAGGGCAACGCGACCGTCTACGCCGGCCGCTCACGGCTGGCCAACCGGGCCTACGAGTTCCTCAATCCCGCTCTGAGCACGTCCGAGCGGCTATTCGCCGAGCTCTCGAGCGACTCGGTCGCCCTGCAGCGCTTCCTGGTGGCCGGCTCGCAGACGTTCGGCGCGCTGTCGGAGCGCCGCGACGACCTGACCTCGCTGGTCACCGACGCGAACGCGACGCTGCAGGCGATCTCGAACCGGAACACCGACCTCGACCGCTCGCTGTCTGCCCTGCCGGGAGCGCTGCGGCAGGGCAACACGACGTTCGTCAACCTGCGCGCCGCCCTCGACGACCTCGATCCGCTGGTCGCCGCGTCGCTGCCGGCGACGAAGAACCTTGCGCCCTTCCTGCGGCGTACGCGGATCGTGGCGAACGAATCCGTGCCGGTCTTCAACGACCTCTCGGACACGGTCTCCCTGCCCGGACCGGCCAACGATCTCGCCGACACCCTCGATGAGCTCCCCGGCCTGCGCGACGAGGGTCGTACAGCGCTGCCCGCCGCGATCGACGCGATGGACGACTCCCAGGCGAACGTAGCCTTCTTCCGCCCCTACGCGCCCGACGTGATGAGCTTTCTCTCGCGCTTCGCGGCGGTGACCGCCAACTACGACGGCAACGGGCACTACGCGCGGGTCTCGCCCGCCGCGAGCAACATCTTCGACTACGCGACCAACGGCGCCGCCCCCGACACCCTCGAGACGATCTACACCTCGCCGGAGCGGCAGTTCGAGGACATCGAGTTCGGCCTCTTCCGCCGCTGTCCAGGCGCCGGCTCGGCGCCCGCCGCGGACGGTTCCAACCCGTTCCTCGACGACGGTGCGCTCGGCATCGGCGAGTGCAACCCGGCCGACGTCCCACCCGGACCATGAGACGGATCGCGATCATCCTCTGCGGCTTCGTCGCCGCCTGCACGCTCGCCGCGAGCAGCGCGATCGGCCAGGGCGACGACGACGGCACCTACCTCGTCCGCGCCTACTTCGACAACGCCGGCTTCCTGACCACCGGCCTCGACGTCCGGATCTCGGGGGCGCGGGTCGGCGGGGTCGAGGCGGTCGACGTCGCCAGGATCGGCGAGGCGGTGAGGGAGGACGGCGCCGAGGCTCCCGGCAAGGCCGTCGCCGTGCTCGGCATCGACGACGCCGGCTTCCAGGACTTCCGGACCGACGCGTCCTGCATGATCCGGCCGCAGTCGCTGCTCGGCGAGAAGTTCGTCGAGTGCGAGCCGACCCAGCCGCGGGCCCCCGGCAGCGAGTCGCCGCCGGGACTGGAGCAGATCGCCGAGGGCGAGATCGGGGCGGGCGAGTACTTCCTGCCGCTCGAGAACAACGGCAAGGCGGTCGACCTCGACCTGCTCAACAACGTCACTCGCGAGTCGGAGGCCGATCGGCTGCGGCTGATCCTCAACGACCTCGGCGCCTGCCTCGCCGCCCGCTGCGACGACCTCGCCGAGGTGATCCGGCGGGCGAACCCGGCCCTGGAGGAGACCGACAAGGTGCTGGCGATCCTCGCCGAGCAGAACCGCGGCCTCGCCCAGCTCGCCGTCGACTCCGACCGGATCCTCGCTCCGCTCGCACGCGACCGCAGCGACCTGGCCGGCTTTATCCGCAACGCCGCGGTCGCCGGCACGGCGGCAGCCGAGCGGAGCGACGACATCGCGCTCGGCTTCGAGCGCTTCCCGAAGGCGCTCGACGAGCTCGAGAGCACGATGGTCGAGCTGCGCCGCTTCTCCGTCGCCGCCGAGCCGGTCGCCACCAACCTGGAGGCCGCAGCGCCCGGGCTGACCGGGGCGACGAAGGCGCTCGGACCCTTCGCGAAGGCGGGGACGCCGGCTCTGCTCAGCCTCGGGCAGGCCGCCGAGGCGAGCGGCCCGGACCTGGCGGCCTCCGACCCTGTCGTCAGGCAGCTGCGGGTACTCGGCGATGCCACGACCCCGGCGGCCAAGGACCTGCAGGCGCTGCTCAAGACCTTCCGCAAGACGCGAGGCATCGACTACCTGATGCAGTTCATCCTCAACACCTCCAACGTCTTCAACGGTTTCGACGAATACGGCCACTACTTGCGGACCCAGCTGCAGATCACCAACTGCGTCGAGTTCGTGATCGCGCCCTCGACCGGCTGTGGGGCGAACTGGGTCGAGAGCCTCAGCCCGGCCGCCTCGAGCGGGCCGGCGCCGCTGCCGACGCAGGACACGATCGACGGGATCGTCCCGGGGGTCAGCGACGGCACCTTCGGGGCCGAGCGGACCGCTCCCGCGGAGCCGAGCAAGGAGCCCCGTAACGATGCCGCGGGCGCCGCCTCGTTCCGGACGGCCGAGGCCGCCGAAGCGTCCGTGCAGGGCACGCGCGACCTGCTCCAGTTCCTCACCGGGGACGGACGATGACCCGCAACAGGACCCCCCTCACCGCGGCCTTCCGCAACCCGACCGTGATCGGCGCCCTGACCGTGCTGATCACGATCCTCGCGGTCTTCCTCGCCTACAACGCCAATAGCGGGCTGCCCTTCGTCCAGACCTACCGGCTGACGGCGCAGGTCCCCAACGGCGGCGGTCTCGTCCCCGGCAACGAGGTGAGGATCGGCGGCGTGCGCGTCGGCGTCGTCGAGACGATCGAGCCGGTCCAGAACGAGGACGGGTCGACCAACGCCGCCCTCAACCTGAAGCTGGACACGGTCGTCGATCCGCTTCCGGTCGACTCGGAGGTGATCGTCCGGGCGCGATCGGCACTGGGACTGCAGTACCTGCAGATCTCGCGAGGGACCTCCGACGAGGGTTACGCCGCGGGCTCGATCCTGCCCCTCGACGCAGCGACCCCCGACCCGGTCCAGTTCGACGAGGTCCTCAGCACCTTCGACGAGCCGACTCGCGTGGCGATGCAGCAGAACCTGCTCGAGTTCGGCAATGCGCTCGCCGGGCGCGGTCCCGACATCAACGAGGCGATCGGCAGGCTCCGCCCGGCGCTGCCGCGGCTCGAGCGGGTCGCTCGGACGCTGGCGAGCGAGAACGCCGGCATCGGCCCTTTCTTCGAGGCGCTCGAGCAGGCCGCGGCCGAGGTCGCGCCGGTCGCCGAGGTGCAGGCTGAGATGTTCGTCGAGCTGAACACGACGCTGCAGGCCTTCGCCGACGTCGCGCGTCCGTTCCTACAGGAGACGATCTCGCGGACCCCGGTGACACTGCAGACGACGATCGACACGCTGCCCACCGTGCGCCCCTTCCTCGTCAACTCGCGCGGGCTCTTCGCCGACCTCGAGCCCGGTACCCGGGCACTGGCGGTCTCTGCCGACGAGATCCAGTCGGCGCTCGAGGTCGGCACGCCGGTCCTGCGCGACTCCCCCACCCTCAACGCCGAACTGGCGCCGACGGCGGCGTCGCTGCGCGCCTTCAACGACGACCCGGAGGTCCGGACCGGCCTCAGTCGCCTGACCGACCTGAGCGACGCCCTCGCCCCGCCGCTCAACTTCATCGCGCCCGCCCAGTCGGTCTGCAACTACGCGACCCTGCTCTTCCGCAACCTCGCGAGCACGGCGAGCCGCGGCAACGATCTCGGCAACTGGCAGCGAGGCAACGCGCTGAACAACCCGTCGGGCCCCAACAACGAGGGTAGCCCGTCGAGCGGCCCCGCCAGCGGCGCCGGCCCCGACCCGCGCAACTTCCTCCACTCGAACCCCTACCCGAACACGGCCTCGCCGGGGCAGACGTTCGAGTGCGAGGCGGGCAACGAGACCTACACCCAGGGCGAGGTCATCGTCGGCAACCAGCCGGGCAACCAGGGCATCGACACCGAGGATCAGATTCCGTCGCAGAACCCCTCCGTCGCCGTCGATCCCGAAGCGGAAGACGAAGCGGAGGAGTAGGCATGGCCCCCTTCTCACGCAAGCGCCAGGCCTTCAAGCCGGGCGCGAAGGATTTCAACGAGGGCATCTACCACCGGCCGCCGGCCGGCATGAGCTTCGCCAAGTCGGGCGTCCTGGCGCTGATCCTGATCCTGATCCTCAGCTATTTCGCCTTCACCAAGCAGTTGCCGTGGGCCGACGAGGGGTACACGGCCACAGCGACGTTCAGGGACGCGACCACGGTGCGCGTGACCAACCCCGTGCGCATCGCCGGCGTCAACGTCGGCAAGGTGACGAGCGTCGAGCCGGCGGGTACGGGGGCTAAGGTGACCTTCACCGTCGACGAGGACGGCCTGCCGCTCCACGACGACGCCCAGATCACGATCCGCCCGCGACTCTTCCTCGAGGGCAACTTCTTCCTCGACCTGAGGCCGGGGAGCCCGAGCGCACCCGACCTCCCCGAGGGCGGCGACATCCCGGTCACGCAGACGGCGACGGCGGTCCAGCTCGACCAGCTCCTGACCGCTCTGCAGGCGCCCGACCGCGAGAACCTCGCACGCCTGCTGCGCGGCTACGGCGACGCCCTCGTCGACACGCCCGACGCGGCGCAGGACGTGGGTCAGGACCCCGATGTCCAGGGCGAGTCCGGGGCGCAGGCGATCAACGACTCCTTCAAGTACGGCGGCCGCGCCGGCAAGACGTCCTCCCAGGTCAATCAGGCGCTGCTCGGCGCCGAGGCCGGTGACCTGCGCGGGCTGATCTCTTCGACGAGCCAGGTCTTCAGCGACCTCGCGAGCCAGCAAACCGCGCTGAGCGATCTGGTCACCAACTTCCGGGTGACCGTCGGGGCCTTCGCCGCGGAGTCGGAGGACCTCGAGCTGACGCTCGAGGAGCTCGCGCCGACGGTCGAGCAGGCCCGGGGCCAGCTCGTCGAGATCGAGGAGGCCTTCCCGCCGCTGCGCGCGTTCGCGCGGGCGTCGATCCCGGGCGTCGAGGAGCTGCCGGCGACGATTCGCGCCGGCAACCCGTGGCTTATCCAGGCCGGCCGGCTGCTCCAGCCGGAGGAGCTCGGTGGCATCGCCAACGACCTGCGGATCGCTCAGCCGGCACTCGCTGCCGGCACGAACAACCTCGGCAGCCTCTTCGCCCAGCTGCGCCTGACCAGCCGCTGCGTCTCCAACGTCCTCGTGCCGACCGGCGACATCATCATCGACGACCAGTTCTCGGCCGGTGCGACGAACTACGAGGAGTTCTTCTACGGCGCCGCGGCGCAGGCCGGGGAGAGCGGCAACTTCGACGGCAACGGCCAGTACCTGCGGATCCAGACGGGCGGCGGCCCCGTCAACGTCAGCACGCCGATCCCCAACGGCAACGTCAACGACAACGTCAACTTCGGCACCACGATCTCCCCGCCGATCGGCACGCAGCCGCTGAAGCCGGGGTCGAAGCCGCCGATCCGCACCGACGTTCCCTGCTTCACGCAGGAGGTCTCGAACCTGAACGGACCGCAGGGCGCCGTAGGCGGCCCCAACCCGATCGCCACGGAGTTCGCTTCGCCGTGAAGAAGGCCCTCCGCACATACACCCGCGACTTCATCGCCCTGATCGTGCTCTTCGCGATCGGGATGGCGATGCTCTTCGTGATCCTCTCGCAGCAGGCGAGCGCGCTGCCGCAGTGGTTCCCCCTGCTCGGGGAGAACCGATTCGAGCTCAAGGTCGAGCTGCAGACCGCGCAGGCGGTGACTCCCGGCCAGGGCCAGACGGTGAACCTCTCCGGGGTCAAGGTCGGCGACATCACCGAGGTCGAGCTCGAGGACGGCGTCGCCGTCGTGACGATGCAGGTCGAGCCGGAGTACGCGCCGCTGATCCACCCCGACGCCTCGGCGCTGCTGCGCCCGCGGACGGGCCTTCAGGACATGGTGATCGAGGTCGATCCGGGAACCGGCGACGAGTCGATCCCCGAGGGCTTCACGATTCCGCTGGCGAGCTCGGCCCCGAACGTCAACTTCGACCAGATCCTCGCCTCCCTCGACGCCGATACACGCGCCTACCTGCGGCTGCTGCTCGCCGGCGGAGCCGAGGCGCTCGGGACGGAGAAGAAGAGTCAGGAGTTCGCCTCGGTGCTGCGCCGGTTCGAACCCACGACCCGCGACATCGCGAAGATCAACGGCGCGCTCGCCGTCCGTCGCGACAACCTGCGGCGGGTGATCACCAACTTCGGGCTGATCGCCGAGGAGCTGGGTCGATCCGACACCAACCTGGCGGAGTTCGTCAGCTCCCAGAACGAGGTCTTCGGCGCGTTCGCCGAGGAGGAGGATTCGATCCGGGCGACGCTGCGCGGCCTTCCCGGCGCGCTGCGCGAGACTCGCGGCGCTTTGGACGCCTCCGCGAGCCTCTCGCGCAAGCTGTCGCCGGCGCTGACCGAGCTGATCCCGGCATCCAAGGCGCTCGCTCCCGCGCTCCAGCAGACGCGGCCGTTCTTCCGCGAGACCGAGCCTGCGATCCGCGAGCAGATCCGGCCGTTCACCGGTCAGGTCGACCAGACGGTGACCGACCTGAAGCGCGCCGCCCCCGTGCTCGAGGAGTCGTCGGCGGCGTTGACGAGAGGGCTCACCGAGCTCAACCAGGTCCTCAACGCGCTGGCGTTCAACCCCCAGGGGGAGCCCGAGGGCTACCTCTTCTACCTCTCGTGGCTCAACCACAACACGAACGGCGCCTTCCTGACGGAGACCGGCCTCGGGCCGCTCCGGCGCGGGCTCTTCATGTACACGTGCTTCACCTCCCAGCTCGCCGACAACACGCTCGCCACGCGGCCGCCGTTGCGGACGGCGCGCGAGATCACCCGACTGCCGACGACCGAGGAGATCTGCCCTCCGACCCCGGGCTTCCCGCCGATCGTGACTCCATAGATGCAGACCACCGCACCGACACTCGGAAGGATCGCCATCGCGGCCGGCTTCGCGCTGTCCTGCTTCGGGCTGCTGCTCTTCCTCTGGGTCGCCTTCGGCGGGCCCGTCCCGCTGGCGTCGAAGAGCTATCGCGTCGGCTTGACCTTCGACGAGGCGACCCAGCTCGCGGTCGAGTCCGACGTGCGGATCTCCGGCGTCTCCGTGGGGAAGGTCAAGTCGATCGAGCTCGACGAAGACGGCCTCGCCGACGCGACGATCGAGATCGACCCGAAGTACGCCCCGATCCCGGCCGACACCGAGTCGATCCTGCGCCAGAAGACCCTGCTCGGCGAGACCTACGTCGAGCTGACGCCGGGGAGTGGCGACGGTCCGTGGATCCCCGAGGGCGGCGACCTCGCTCCCGCCCAGGTCTCCGAAGCGGTGCAGCTGGACGAGATCTTTCAGGCATTCGACGACACCACCCGCGCCTCGTTCCAGACCTGGATGATCGAAGCCGCGGGGGCGTTCAAGGGCCGGGGCGTCGATCTGAACGCGGCGCTAGGGAACCTGAGCCCGTTTGTGCAGCGCGCCGACGATCTCCTCCGGGTCCTCGACACCCAGGACCAGGCGGTCGAGCAGCTGATCGACGACGGCGGCCAGACCTTCGACGCGATCAGCGAGCGTCCCGGCGAGCTGCGGTCGTTGATCGAGAACTCTGAGCGGGTGTTCTCGACCACGGCGGCGCGCAACGCCGAGCTTCGAGAGCTCTTCATCGTGCTGCCGACCTTCCTCGAGGAGTCGAGGTTGACGCTGAACCGGCTCGACGAGTTCGCGGTCGAGACGGACCCGCTGGTCACCCAGCTCCGTCCGTCGGCGCGCGAGCTCAGCGGCACCTTCCTCGCGCTCCGCGACCTCTCGCCCGACCTCGAGCAATTCTTCACCGGGCTGCGCCCGGTCATCAGTCGCGCCCAGAGCGGGTTCGGCGCGCTACGGACCATCCTCGACGACGAGCTGCCGCCCGTGCTCGGCCGAGTCGACTCCTACTTCGACGAGCTGATCCCGGTGATCGACACGATCGACCTCTACAAGCGCGAGGTCACCGCCTTCCTCGGCAACGTCTCGGCGGCCACCAACGGGCTCAGCATCCCGAGTGGGTCGAACCAGCGGGTCAACTTCCTGCGCGGCGTGGGGCCGCTGAACCCGGGCGTGCTCGCCTCCCCGCCCAGCCTCTACGAGACCTCGCGCCTAAACGCCTACATCGAGCCGGGCGGCTACACCAAGCTCGCCAGGGGGCTCGAGAGCTTCGTGACCGAGCAATGCTCGACCGGGCTGAGCGCCACGCTGGCCGGCCCCGGCGACCTCCCCGGCGACCTCTACGAGCGCATCCAGCTGCTCGCGATGGGCGGGGAGGGCATCGTCGACACCGACGACGTGCCAACGCCGCCCTGCCGGGACCAGTC
>Ga0180121_10000401_pt1 | contig 18049 bp, 20 predicted proteins | sample AntDrymUQ5402106_2_FD_129676 | JGI IMG/M metagenome (GOLD analysis project Ga0180121, IMG submission 129676) | Polar desert sand microbial communities from Dry Valleys, Antarctica - metaG UQ540 (21.06) (version 2) (version 2) | ecosystem: Environmental > Terrestrial > Soil > Desert | place...
CGGGAATCGCACTCGCGATGAACGGAACCGCGGCAGCGTCGCTGATCAGCTACACGGTCAGCACCCCGCTCGCCACCCCGGACAGCGCGGCCGCGATGTGGCAAGGCTTCGGAACGGCGCTCGGCGATGCGGTGCTGGCGACATCCGTCCCGGCCTTGAACACCACGTTCCTCGCTCGGATCCACGGCGTGATCACGACGACTGCAGGCGGGGGCGGCACGCTCTTCCCCCGCTTCCGCTCCGAGACCAACGCAACGAACGTCACGGTCAAAGCCGGATCCTGGGGCGCTCTCTACACCTCCTAGGCATCCCTCAAGTCAGGGACTCCACAGCCGATGATCAACACATACATGACCGAACAGAGGACGACAGCGCGCGATGCGGAACAACCCACTGCAGTGAGCGACAAGGCCATCACCATTCCGTCTCTTCGATCTCCGCAGATCCGACTCGGCGCACTTCTCGCGGTCGGGCTCGTCGCGTTCCTCGTCGGCTGGCTCGCGATGAACCGCGGCGGCGACGACGCTCCGCCCGCCCCGGGCACGGGCGCGTCGGCCGCCTCTGAGGCCGAGCTGCGCGACTTCGCGAAGTCGGTCTCGCACCCCGTCTACTGGGCCGGCCCGAAGGAAGACTTCACCTACGAGCTGACCCCCACGGCCGACGGCCGGATCTACGTGCGCTATCTCCCGAAGGGGACCGAGCCCGGCGATCCGAGCTCGCGCTTCCTCACGGTTGGCACGTACCCCCGCGCCGGCGCCTTCGCAGAGCTCAAGCGGGCCGCTCGCGCCAAGGGCGCGGTGAGCCTGAAGATCGAGAACAAGGGCCTCGCGGTCTTCGGCGAGGCGAAGCCGACGAGCGTGTACTTCGGCTACCCCGATGCGCGGTACCAGGTCGAGGTGTACCACCCCTCGCCGGACGAGGCGCGCCGCCTGGCGCTCTCGGGCCAGGTCGTCCCGGTTCGCTGAGCGGCGCCGGCTGACGGCGCCATGACTCTCTTCCTTCCCTGGCTCGTCTTCCCGCTGCTGATGGCGGTGATCTGCCTCGGTTGCGGGCTCGCGATCGCCCGTTGTAGCCGCACGCAGATCCAGCCTGCGCTTCTCCTGCCGCTCGGCTTCGCCGGGATCGTCGTGATCGGGCTCTTCACCACGCTCCTCGAGCGGACGGCCAGCTTGACCCTCCCGCTCATCCTCACGGTGGGCGCCCTTGGGCTCGCGTCGTCGCTCTCGCGCCGGCGTCCGAGCGTCGACCTCTGGGCCGTCGGCTCCGCCGTCGCCGTGTTCGCGGCCTTCGCCGCTCCGGTCGTGCTCTCGGGCGAAGCGACCTTTGCCGGCTACATCAAGCTGGACGACACGGCGACCTTCCTCGCGATGGTCGACCGCACGCTGGAACACGGCCGGTCCCTCGAAGGCCTTGCGCCTTCGTCCTACGAGGCGACGCTCGCATTCAACCTCCACTTCTATCCACTCGGCTCCCTGCTGCCGCTCGGCGCCGGTTCCGCGCTCACGGGCCAGGACCCGGCCTGGCTCTTCCAGCCGTACCTCGCCTTCCTCGCAGCACTGCTCGCGCTCGTGCTCTACCAGCTTGCGTCGCTGGTGATCGCCTCCCGCCCTCTTCGCGCAACCGCCGCCGTACTCGCCTCGCAGGCGGCGCTCCTCTACGGGTATGCGCTCTGGGGCGGAGTGAAGGAGCTTGCGGCCGCGCCGCTCGTGGCGCTTGTCGCCGTCCTCACCGGTGCCCTCTTCCCGGCGAACCGTCGTGGGCTTGCCGTCGTCCCGCTGGGAGTCGCAGGAGCAGCGCTCGTCGGTGTCCTGAGCATCGGCGCCGCTGCATGGCTCTTGCCGGCGCTCGTCCTCGCGTGCGTCGCACTCTTTCGGCGCGGAGACAGCCGAAGGCCGCTGCTGCTCGGAGCCGTGGTTCTCGCTCTCGTCGTCCCGTCGCTCGCGGTCGCCCGGTTCGTCCTCGGCGAAGGCGTGCTCGGGTCCCTGCGGGACGCGAACGAGCTCGGGAATCTCCTCTCGCCGCTGAGCGTCTTCCAGCTCGCCGGCATCTGGCCGACGGGGGACTTTCGCGTGCACCCGGACGACTCGGTCGCGACCTACGTCCTCATAGCTCTCGCCGTCGCAGTCGCCGCCCTCGGGCTCTGGGTTTCGATCGCGCGGCGCGCGTGGGAAATCACCCTTTACGCCGCTAGCGGGCTGACGGCGTCCCTCGCCTTCGGCGTCCTCGGCTCGCCCTGGATCGAGGCGAAGGCTTTTGCGATTGCCTCGCCGGTGATCGTCTTCGCCGCCGTGATCGGATGCGCGTCCCTTCTCGGCCGGGGGCGGCGCCTGGAAGGCGCGGTCGCCCTCTTCCTCGTTGCCGCCGGCGTCGTCTGGTCGAACACGCTCGCCTACAGGGAGGTCAACCTTGCTCCCCGCGAGCAACTCGCGGAGCTCGAGGAGATCGGGGAGCGATTCGCCGGCACGGGGCCTGCTCTCATGACCGAGTACCAGCCCTACGGCGTCCGTCACTTCCTGCGGGCGCTGGACGCCGAGGGCGCGGCGGAGCTCCGGCGGCGGCCCGTGGCATTGAAGGACGGCTCCATGCTCCCGAAGGGCGGGTTCGCGGCCCTCGCGGCGTTCCGCGCCGAGGACATCCTCGTGTACCGGACACTTGTCCTTCGGCGCTCGCCGGTCGACAGTGCGCCACCCGACCCCTATCGGCTCGTCTGGTCCGGGAGGTTCTACGAGGTCTGGAACCGGCCCGAGCCCTACAGCGTCGTCGGCCCTCCGAGCGGGATCTGCCGGCGCAGTTCGAAGCGCTATCCAGTCTCTACCGGCACGCCGATCCCGGTCAGCGTCGAGAGCTTCGGGCGCTATGAGGTCTGGATCGGCGGCTCCTTCCGCGGGCAGCTGACCGCTGTCGTCGACGGTCGGAACATCGGCTCCGCTCAGCACCGACTGAACTACGACGGCCAGTTCGTCTCCCTCGGAGAGATCGAGCTCGACGGTGGCGCGCACGAGGTCGCTCTGAAGCAGGAGCATTCGTGGCTCCGGCCCGGGACCGGCGGTGCCCCCTGGCCCATCGGTCCGCTCGCGCTGACCGCTGTGGGTCAGTGCGGCGGAACGGACTTCTAGCCGAGCACAACCTCTGCGGCGAATACGACGGCGATCACGATCAGCGCGACGCCGATTGCGCGGCGAAGGGTCTCCTCGGAGATGCGGCCGGTCAGGCGGGCGCCGAACCAGCCGCCGGGCAGCGCGCCGGCGATGCCAACGCCCAGCAGACTCCATTCGACGTTCCCGAGCAGGGCATGTGTCGCCAGGGCGACGGCGCCGAGCGCGAAGCCGATCAGGAGGTTCGTCCCGACGGCACGCTTCGCCGAGAGCCCGACGCCTCGCAGCAGCGCCGGCATCCGCAGCGTCCCTAGGATGACGCCGCCCGCACCACCGAGCACTCCGATCCCGAAGCCGAAGATCACCGCCGGCGTGAGCTTCGGCTTCGACGCCTCCCGGGCCTGGATCGGCCGGAAGAGCAGATCGAGTCCGTTCCAGGCGAGGATCGCTGCGATCACGGCCAGCAGCAGCTTCGTGGGCAGCTCGTCGGTGAGCAGCGCGCCGACGATCGCGCCGGCGATCGACGGCGGTGTCATCCAGGCGACGACTCGCCGGTCGACCCGGCCCTCCCGGGCATGCCGGTACCCACCGGACGCCGCCGAGGCGGCGCTGATCCCGATGTTCGTCCCGGCGCCGCCCGAGGCGTCGCCGGAGAGGAGCAGGATCGCCGGGAGCCGCAGGGTCCCGAGGACGAGGCCGACCGCCGATCCGAGGTAGCCCGCCGCGAACGAGGCGGCGAAGGCTAGCGCGAGCTCCCAGGTCTCCAGAGCGGCTCGTCACCGCCCGGATTCGCGGCCCGGGCGAGGATGAAGAGGAGGTCGGAGAGGCGGTTCAGGTACACGATCACGAGCGAGTTGAGGTCGACCCGCTCGGCTGCGTCGAGGACGTCGCGCTCCGCCCGCCGGCAGACCGCACGGGCGACGTGGAGACGAGCCGCCAGCTCGCTTCCGCCCGGCAGGACGAAGCTCTTCAGCTCCGGAAGGTCGGCGTTGAAGCGGTCGCAGTCGGCTTCGAGGGCGTCGATTTGCCCCTGATTGACGCGCAAGCGGTCGGCGATCCCGAACGGGACGCTGATGTCGGCGCCGACGTCGAAGAGCTCGTTCTGGATCCGCGCGAGCACAGTCCGCATCTCGTCGGGCGGATCGGCCGCCAGCGCCAGCCCGAGCAGCGAGTTGACCTCGTCGACGGTTCCGAACGCCGCTATTCGGCAGTCCAGCTTCGGCACCCGGCTCCCGTCGCCGAGACTCGTCTCTCCGCCGTCGCCGCCGCGCGTGTAGATGCGGGTCAGGCGTACGGGCTCGTCCCTGGAGCGCGGCACACGGAGAGCTTAGGTGCCGAGGCGGAATGTCTCCCGAAGCCTGAAGCGATCCGGCGCCACCTCCTCCATCAGCGCGACCTCGGAGATGTGGAAGCGCGCCGGAAGGAGTCCCTCCAGCCGCTGCTCGACTCGCTTGCGCGTCTCTTCGCGGTCGTTACCGCCGGTGAGGACGAGTGACGCGTGTGCTGGTGGGTCGCCACCGGCCTCCCCGTAGGGCGGGAACTGAGGGAAGAGCCGCCAGAGCGCTCGCATGAGATCGCGCAAAGGCTGTTCCGGCTCCGGAACGGCGTACACCGCGCCGCCTTCCGCCCACTGGGCGAGGCGCGCGAGCTCGAGGTCGAACGGTGGGTGCGATGCGAAGAACGAACGGAGCGTCTCCTGATGCTCGTCCACCTCCTCCGGCGAGGCGAACGGATAGAGAAGCGTGATCGAGAGCGGGATCCCCTCGTGCACCCGCTCGGGGTAGAGGTCGTCATGTGCCGCGGCGAACGCAGGGCTCTGGTCGGCGAGCAGAAGAGCGAGGTACGTGTCCAGAGCTAGCCCGCGGCGAGCTCGCGCTCTTTGAGGCCGAGGATCGAGCGGGCGATCACGAGCCGCTGGATCTCGCTCGTCCCCTCGTAGATCTCCGTGATCTTCGCGTCGCGGTAGTAGCGCTCGACCGGGAACTCCTTCGTGTACCCGTAGCCGCCGAGGATCTGGATCGCCTCGGCGGTCTGGCGCCGCGCCATCTCCGAAGCGAAGAGCTTCGCCTTGGCGCCCTCCTCGGTGTGGGGCTTGCGCTGCTGCTTGAGCCAGGCGGCGCGGTAGACGAGCAGCCTGGCGGCGTCGATCTCCATCGACATGTCTGCGAGCTTGTGCTGGATCGCCTGGAACTCTCCGATCGCCTTACCGAACTGTCGACGCTCCTTCGCGTAGTTCCGCGCGAAGTCGTAGGCGGCCTGGGCGATGCCGAGCGCCTGAGCCGCGATCCCGATGCGACCGCCGTCCAGGGTCGTCATCGCGACGGCGAAACCCTTGCCCTCCTCGTGGAGAAGCCGGTCGCGGCCGACCTCGGCGCCCTCGACGACGATGTCGTTCGTCACGGAGGAGTTGAGGCCGAGCTTCTCCTCCGTTCTCGTGATGCGAACATGCTCGGCGTCGAGCACGAAGGCCGAGACGCCTCGCGCGCCCGGCGTCTCCTGATCCGTTCGGGCGAAAAGCAAGAAGGTGCCGGCATGGGCGCCGTTCGTGATCCACTGCTTCGCGCCGGTGATCGTCCAGCCGTCCTCGCTCGGCTCCGCCTTCGTGCGCAGAGAGCCGGCATCGGAGCCGGCCTCCGATTCGGTGAGAGCGAAGGAGCCGAGGTGCTCGCCGCGCGCGAGCGGCGGGACGAACCGGGCTCGCTGTTCGTCGGTGCCGAAGGTGAGGATCGGCAGGGTGACGGCGCTCGTGTGGACGGCAACGGTGACCCCGACTCCCGCGTCGGCCCGGGAGAGCTCCTCGAGGACGAGGATGTAGGAGAGGAAGTCGGCACCGGCGCCGCCGAGGTCCTCCGGGATGCAGGCGCCCATCAGGCCGAGTTCGGCGAGCTTCCCGAAGAGCTCCCGAGGAAAGCGGTGCTCGCGGTCCCACTCGGCGGCGTGCGGCTCGATCTCCGCCTGCGCGAACTCGCGCGTCAGGGCCTGAATCTCCCGCTGGTCCTCGGTGAGTTCGAAGTCCACGCGGCGAGTATAGGTACGCCGATTAATAACATGTCTGTTATAGACAGTATCACCTTTCTGTTATATTGACTGCATGGTGAGTGCCGACATCCTTCGTGACGCTCGGCTACGCGCTGGGCTCACTCAGGCCGAGCTCGGTCGAGGCGTCGGACGGCCACAGTCGGCGATCGCCCGCTGGGAAGGCGGCAACGTCCGCCCCAGCCTCGAGACGCTGCGAGAGTTGGTCCGCGCCTGTGGTCTCGAGTTGACCTATGCGATCGCAAGGTACGACGAGTCCTATGTGCCGGAGATCAACCGACTGCTCGACCTCGAGCCGGTGGAGCGCGTACGTGACGCGCTCGCGCGTGAGCGAGCGTTCGCTGGAATTCGCAACGCGGCACTGCCCGCCCGTGCGTGAGTTCGACCCAGAGCGCATCTTTGCCGTTCTGAACCAACACGGCGTTCGCTTCGTCGTGATCGGAGCGATCGCCGCGATCGCGCAGGGGTATCCGTTGAACACCGCCGACCTCGACGTCACACCGGCGCGAGATCCGAGAAACCTCGAACGCCTTGCAACCGCACTGCGCGAGCTCGACGCACGACTCCGTGTCTCGGACGGCACAACCGGTGTCGAGTTTCCGATCGACGCCGGTTACCTCAGCCGCGCCGAGAGTTGGACCTTCACAACCCGCTTTGGCGACCTTGGCGTCCTTTTTGTACCAACCGGGACGCAGGGCTTCGACGATCTCCGCCGCGGCTCAGTCAACGTCAAGATCGCAGGGGTGGACATCTGGATGGCGGCACTGCTCGACATCATTCGCATGAAGGAGGCCTCGGCACGACCGAAGGATCTCGCCCAGCTTCCCGCCCTACGGCAAACGCTGGAAATCAGTCGCGAGCGCGGTCAGTCGTAGCTGAGGAAGCCGTGCCCGGACTTCCGACCGAGGCGCCCCTCGGCGACGAGCTCGCGGAAGAGCGGGCACGGCGCGTACTTCTCGTCGCCGAGCCCCTCGCGCAGCACCTCCATGATCGCCACGCAGGTGTCGAGACCGATCAGGTCAGCGAGCGCGATCGGGCCCATCGGATGCGCAAAGCCGAGCTTCGCGATCGTGTCGATCGCCTCGGCCTCCGCCACTCCGTCGTGCAGCGCCCAGACCGCTTCGTTGATGAACGGCATCAGGATCCGGTTCGAGACGAAGCCGGGGAAGTCGTTCGCCTGGGCGGGAACCTTGCCGAGCTCTTCGGCGAAGGCCACGACGGCCTCGGCGGTCTCGTCCGAGGTCTCTTTCCCGCGGATCACCTCCACGAGCTTCAAGACCGGGACCGGATTGAAGAAATGCATGCCGATGACCCTTTCCGGGCGAAAAGTGGCGGCGGCGAGCGAGCTGATCGGAATCGACGAGGTATTGGATGCGAGCACGGCGCCGGGCGGGAGCGTCTCGTCTGCTCGCCGGAAGATGCCCTCCTTCACGGCGAGGTCCTCCACCACCGCTTCGACCATGAGGTCTGCTTCGACGAGCTCGTCGACGGCCTGGGCGCGCGCGAGCGTCTCGTCCGGGTCCGCCCCACCCTTCTCCGCGAGCTTCGTGAGGCTCTTCCGCATCGTCTCGAGCGCGCGGTCGGTCGCTCCCGGGGCGGCGTCGTACAGCGAGACGCGGCAGCCGGCCGCGGCCGCGACCTGGGCGATCCCGCCGCCCATCTGACCGGCGCCGACGACGAGCACGTGCTCGAAGCGCATACGGCGGCAGGCTAACGTCCCGAGCCGTGACCGACCTCTGGTCCGACGAGACCGGCGAGGGGCCACCCGTCGTCCTCCTGCACGAGGGCGTCGTCGATTCACGGATCTGGAAGCCGGTCGTCCCGCTGCTCGCGGAACGCCACCGGGTGGTTCGCTACGACCAGCGCGGGTTCGGCAGATCGCCGATGCCCACAGAGCCGTATTCGACGGTGGACGATCTCGTGTCCGTCCTCGATACAGCCGGGATCGACCGAGCTGCACTCGTGGGCGCCTCGCGCGGGGGAAGCATCGCGCTGACCGCCACCCTGGAGCGGCCCGACCGCGTTGCGGCCCTCGTTCTGGCCGGGTCGGCGCTGCCGGGCCATCCCCTCGAGGTCGATTGGACTCCCGAGCAGATCGCGCGCTGGGAAGCCGCCGAGGCGGCAGAGGACTTCGACGCCATGGCGGAGCTCGACATGGAGGCGTGGGCGCCTATGGGCGCCGACCCAGAGCTACGAACGATGTTCTTCGAGAATGCTGCGGGGTCGAACGGAGAACATTCGACCACCGACGAGCCCGTCGCCGAGCGAGTGGGCGAGGTTTCCGCCCCCACCCTGGTGGTGAAGGGGAGCCGGGACGTCCTGGGCATCAACGAGATCGGCGACATCCTCGCGCGGGAGATTCCCGGCGCTCGGCTCGCCGTAATCAAGGAGGCCGATCACATGATTCCCTGGAGGACGCCTGAACAGTTCTCTCATCTCATCGTCTCCTTCCTCGCTCAGAATTTGCGCTCGTAGGTGGGATCGTGGCCGAACGGGTCGCCGCCGTGCGGCACGCCGTTCCGCCCGATCGGGATCAGGAGCGCGCCGGCAATGGCGAGCACGAAGACGGTCAGGCCGCTCATGCTCCCCTCCTTGTTCTTCCTTACCGGCGGCTTGCTGCGGCGGAGCGTTTCCGGAACCCGGCACTCGTCAGGCGCTATCCCTGCCAGCTGCGGCGTGCGGGCATTTGTCGGGGCGTCGCCGCAGGGATACGCCGCCGCCGTGTCCGGCAGCGCCGAGGCGACCGCCAGGGCCGCAAGGCATGCGGCGGCGACGGCTTTCGCCTGTCGACTCCCCTTCCTCCCAGCCCCCCGGCGTGGCCGCACGCCCAGGGAACCCATCCTCATCACCTCTTAGTACGCAGTATGGGCGGCGAAGTTGGGTTTTGCCCTGCAAATCCCCCTTAAGGGTGAGGGAGTTCTAAAGCAGGCGAGGACCGGAGTGGATCCCTAGACAGGAACGTCAGACCTCGATGAGCAGCGCGTCGCCCTGGCCGCCGCCGGAGCAGATCGCGGCGAGACCGAGGCCGCCGCCGTTCCGCCGGAGCTCGTAGATCATCGTCGAGAGGATCCGCGCGCCGGATGCGCCGATCGGATGTCCGAGCGCGACAGCGCCGCCATTCACGTTCACCTTCTCGGGATCGGCGCCGAGCATCTGCGTCGAGTTGAGGGCGACGGAGGAGAAAGCCTCGTTGAGCTCAATTCGCTCGACGTCGTCGATCGACTTCCCGGCCTTCTCGAGCGCCTTGTGGCCCGCATTGGCCGGCGTTCGGGCCAGGTAGGCGAAGTCGTCGGCGACATACCCCTGGGACAGAATCGTGGCGAGCGGCTCGAGCCCGCGGGTCTTCGCGAACTCCTCGCTCGTGACGATGAGCGCGCCGGCGCCGTCGTTGACGCCCGGTGCATTGCCGGCCGTGGTCGTGCCCTCGGGGTCGAAGACCGGCTTCAGCTTGGCGAGCCTCTCGATCGAGGTGTCGCGCCGCGGCCCCTCGTCCTCTTCCAGCTCGCCGACTGGGACGATCTCGTCCTTGAAGCGCCCCCCGTCGATCGCGTCGACTGCGCGCTCGTGCGAGCGCAGCGCCCAGGCGTCCTGGTCCTCGCGGGAGATCCCGAGCTCACGAGCTACGAACGACGCCTGCTCGACCATGTGCTTCTTGTCGAACGTGGACGTGAGGCCGTCGTGCGTCATCAGGTCGATGAGGCTCCCGTCGCCGAGCCTGTACCCGAAGCGGGCCTCTTTGAGGATGTACGGCGCGTTCGACATCGACTCCATCCCGCCGGCGACGACGACGTGGTGGTCGCCCGCCCGAATCATCTGATCGGCGATCTCCACGGCGCGGATCGACGAAGCGCAGACCTTGTTGATCGTGTCGGCGGGAACCTCGATCGGGAGGCCTGCGCCGATCGCTGCCTGGCGCGCCGGCGCCTGACCGGCGCCGCCCTGGAGCACCTGCCCCATCACGACGTACTCGACCTCGTCGTTCTCGAGACCGATGCGATCGAGCGCGTTGCGGATCGCGATCGAGCCGAGCTCGGTCGCCTCGAGGTCCTTGAGGCCTCCGCCGAGCTTCCCGAAGGGCGTCCTGACAGCGGAGACGATGACGGAGCGCATGCGGGTCAGGGTAACAATGGCCCCATGCCAGCCAGAGTCGCCCGCCTTGTCAACGCCGTCGGCCCCGTGCCTGCCAAAGTCGCCCGCTTCGTCAACGCCGTCGGCCTGGAACTGGTCGCCGGGCTGGTCGTCCTCACCGGCAGCGCCTGGATCTTCGGCTGGATGGCCGAGGACTTGGCCGAGGGGGACACGAAAGTCGACGACCGCGTCGCCGCCTGGCTCCACGAACAGGCGAGCCCAGGGTGGACCACGTTCTTCGAGAACGTCACGCGGCTTGGGAACGTCTCCACGCTGCTGGTCGTCGTCATCCTCTGCGCCGCCTTCCTCTGGCGCAAAGGCTGGATCACCGAGCTGCAGCTCCTGGTGCTGGCCGGGGTCGGCGCCGAGATCATCACGGTCGGCCTCAAGCTCGGATTCCAGCGTGACCGTCCCTTCTTCTCCGACCCGCTCGCGGCGGAGAGCACGTACTCGTTCCCGAGCGGCCACGCCTCCGTCTCGCTCGCCGTCTACGGCACGCTCGGGTTCATTGCCGCCCGCCATCTCGGGACCCGGCTTGCCCAGATCGGTGCGCTCACCATTTCCGTCCTCGTCGTCCTCCTGATCGGGTTCAGCCGGATCTACCTCGGCGTCCACTTCCTGACCGACGTCATCGCCGGCTTCAGCATCGGCCTGGCCTGGGTGGCGCTGTGCGTCGTCCTCCTCCACCTACGCCTGCGGCTGAAAGCGCGCGGTCAGACCTCGCGGTACCGGGCCTCCACCAAGCAGTAGAGGCCGAACGCGACCAACCCGGCTGCGACGATGCCGAGCAGCGTGTCGCCGTAGTCCTGCTTCAGCACCTCGGCGAGCGCACCGTCGATTCCGACCGCCTCCTTCGGGTCGTACTGCCAGGCGGCGCGTACGAGGAAGAACCCGATCAGGCCGAACACGACCCCGCGGGCGACGTGGCCGACGACGCCGAGCCAGGTGAACATGCGCTCCTCGACGTCGCTCATCTTCCGCAACTTGAGGTTCTCAAGGAACTTCCTGGTCACCGCCCGCCAGAGGTTGAAGGCTCCGGCCCCCAGGATCGCGAGCCCGATGGCGGCAACGATCCATCGCCCGAGCGGCCACTCCAGCACGCGGGCCGTAAAGCGGTCCTCCTGCCGCGAGCCGCCGGACTCGTTGGCACCGTAGAGCGCCGAGACAGCGACGCCGACCAAGCCGAGGTACCAGACGGCGCGAGCGAGGTAGCCGCCGCGCTTCATCCACCCCTCCTTCTCACCGCCCTCGAGCGGCCTGCCGAGCACTGCCTCGGCGAAGCGCCAGGCTGCATAGCCCGCGAGCCCCACGGCCAGCGCCACGACGAGGATCTTGCCGAGCCAGTTGTCGGCGACAGCGGCAAGCGCACCGCCGCGATCCCGAAGTCTCTCTCCCCCACCGACCGCCACATGTCCCGCGATGGCACCGACGAGGAGGTAGAGCGATCCCTTCGAGATCAGGCCCCAGCGGGCGAGCCCCTGGCCCCAATCGCTCTTCGCGGCCTCTTTGGCTCCGTGTTTGAGATCCGACATCGATGGCGACAATACGGCGTTCGCGCGTTTCTCGACCGCGCACCGGGGTAGACACCTGGGAATGGCGGACGAGCCGATCAAGGCGTTGATCGAGCTGGGAGAGCGTGAGGGTTGCCTCGAGCTCTCCGAGGTCTCACGCGCGATCGAACAGTCAGAACTCGAAGAGGAAGACGTGGAGCGGATCCTCCAGGACATCCAGGACAAGGGAATCGAGCTCACCGACGACTGCGGCCGTGCGGCAGCCGACCCGACGTACGTGAACGGCGACCTCGCCGCTTCGACGACGGACGCGCTGCAGCTCTTCCTGAACGAGGTCGGCCGCTACAAGCTCCTGACCGCCGACGAAGAGGTCGCGCTCGCGAAGCGGATCGAGCGCGGCGACCGGCAGGCCAAGGATCTGATGATCAACTCGAACCTCCGCCTCGTCGTCTCGATCGCGAAGAAGTACCAGGGGCATGGCCTCTCCCTCCTCGACCTCATCCAGGAGGGAATCATCGGCCTCATCCGTGCGGTCGAGAAGTTCGACTGGCGTCGCGGCTTCAAGTTCTCCACGTACGCGACGTGGTGGATCCGCCAGGCGGTTCAGCGCGGCGTCGCCAACAAGGCACGCGAGATCCGGATCCCCGTCCACATCGTCGACCGCGAGCGCAAGATCGGCCGCGCCGAGCGCGAGCTGACCGTGAAGCTCGGCCGCTCGCCGACCGAGGACGAGATCGCAGATGCCGCGAAGCTTCCGCTCAAGCAGATCCGCGAGGTCCGTGAAGCAGCCCGCGCGGTCACGAGCCTCGACAAGCCCGTCGGTGAGGGCGAGATGCCATTCGGCGAGCTCTTCGCTGGAACGGAGGATCCCCCCGAGGCGCGGATCCACGTCAGCCTCGAGCAGGACGTTCTTCGTCGCGCCGTCGAGAGCCTCCCCGACCGGCAGCAGGAGGTCGTCAAGCTCCGGTACGGCCTGAACGGCGATGCCGATCCGCAATCGCTCGAGGAGATCGGGCGCCGCCTCGGGCTCACCCGCGAACGGGTGCGGCAACTCGAGGCAGACGCGCTCAGGCGCCTCGCCGTTCACCGCGAGATCGAAGCGATCCGCGCGGCATAGATCTACACGGGGACCAGCCGCGCCTTCCGGAGCCCGAACGCATACCTGCAGGCGACGATTCCCGTGAGCGCGGCAACCACCGACACGGCCGCGAAGAAGCCCCACATCGCCGTGTCGCCGTACCCGCCCCGGATCTGGAGCCCGAAGAACGGCCCGAGTGCGAACCCAGCCGACGAGGTGCTTGCGAAGGCGCCCATGTAGGCACCGCGCAGGTCGGGCGGAGCGAGACCGGCAACGATCGCCTGAGACGTCGGGATCCAGAGCATCTCACCGAGCACGAAGATCAGGATCACGACGGCCATGACCGCGATCGACGCGTTGACGGAGAGGAGAAGAAACGGCCAGCCCATCAGGAGCATCGCGAGGGCGAGGCGCGGCGCGGCCGGATAGCGCTCCACTCGCTTCGTCAGCCGCAGCTGGAAGAGGGTCACGAGCGCGGGGTTGATGATCACGAGGAACCCCCACGCCGCAGGGGTCAGGCCGTGAGAGTCGACGGCAGAGATCGGCAGCACGACCTCGAACGCGAAGTAGACGAGGTTGGCGAGCACCATGGAGACGAGGAAGAGCAGAAACGCCTTGTCGCGCCGGATCACGGCGAGCGAGCCTCGCGCGGGAGGCTCCTCCGGCGCGAACTCGCCGCGGGCCGGAATCAGCCGCCAGGCGATGAGCGCAGTCACCGAGCCGAGGACGGCCACGCCGATCCAGAGCACGTCGTAGTTGCCGGTGATGAGCAGAGCGCCTCCGATCGGCGGGCCCATCGTCACTCCCAGATTGTTCGCGACCCGAAGCGACGCGTACGCGTGCTCGTGGCGCTCCGGGCGCACGACGTCGGCCACGAGCGCCTGCGTGGCCGCCATCGCCACAGGGGAGAAGAGCGAGGACAGCAGGAGTAGCGGGATCGCCGTCTCGTAGCCGTCGACGAGGGCCCAGGTCAGCGGGACGAGCGCCGCGAGGCTCCAGCCGGCCAGGATCACCGGTCGGCGCCCGAGATGGTCCGAGATGTGTCCACCGAGGTAGCCGACGCTGGCCGAGACGAAGGCCGCGATCACGAAGTAGAGACCGAGCTGTCTCGACGATGCGTCGAGTTCGTCGACCGCCCAGATGCCGACGAACGTCCACGTCGCGGACCCGGCCAGTGACCCGGCGAAACCGACCACGAGCAGGGGCCTGAGCGCCCGCTCCAGGTCGTCTCCCCAGATCAGCCGAAACGCTCGCGCCAGCACCCCAGACTCTAGATACAGCACCCGATATCAGTGCAGGTAGGCAAGCTGTGGCACATGCACGTTGGACGCCTGCTCGGAGCCCTTGCCGCTCTCTACGTGCTCGTCGTCAGGGGCAATGTGACTCTCGACCTCGGCCTCGGCCGGCGCCATCGCTTGCTCGGGCCGCTCACCTGGCGAATCGCGGCGCCTCGCGAGCTGGTGTTCGACGTGATCGCCGGCCCGTATCTCGGCCGCACTCCGCGTGCGCTGGGGAAGAAACTCTCTGTCTGGGAGCGCGGAACGGACATGGTTCTCGCCGCCCACTTCACACACGTGGGAGCCGGTTTGACGGCGACGACGCTCGAGACCGTGCGCTTCGAACGGCCCGCTCGGATCGCTTTCCGGCTCGTCCGCGGCCCGGTCCCGCATCTGTCGGAAGCCTTCGTGCTCGTGGAGACGGACGGGACGACGGAGCTGACCTGGAGCGGCGAGCTCGGGACGGACTTCGGGGCCGTCGGAGCATGGTGGGGCGGCCGAGTGGCACGAGCGTGGGACGCCGCTGTGCGAGCGTCGCTCGAAACGGTGAAGTCCGAGGCGGAGCGACGAGCCACTATTCGCGAATGAGCACGACCCTCGCACCGGGCGAAATCGAAGTCGAGACGCCGGTCGGCGACGAGGAGCATGAGCACGACCGCCCCTGGATCGTGATCGTCTGGAACGACCCGATCAACCTCATGTCCTACGTCACGCTCGTCTTCCAGAAGCTCTTCGGCTACTCGCTCGCCCACGCGACGCGGCTGATGCTCGAGGTGCACTACGACGGGAAGTCGGTCGTCTCGGCCGGGACGCAGGAGAAAGCAGAGCTCGACGTCGCACGCCTGCACGGATATGGCCTCTGGGCGACGATGCAGCGGGATTGATGGAGAGCCACATTCGGCGTGGTGCCGACGGCGCCGTCGTGCTCGACCTCGCCGCCGAGGAGCGAGCGCTCCTCCGCGAGCTCGCGGCCGACCTGCGCCTTCTTCTCCAGGAGGAACCGACCGATCCCGCCCTGCAGCGGCTCTTCCCCCCGGCCCACGACGACGAGACGCTCGAGCGGGACTTCCGGGAGCTGACGCGCGACGGGCTCGTCTCCGGGCGCGAGCGATCTCTCGATCTGATCGTCGAGACCGCCGACCGGACGACCCTCTCGGCCGAGGAGGCCGACGGCTGGCTCCGGGCACTCAACGACGCCCGGCTCGTCCTCGGCACCCGCCTCGACGTTCAGGAGGACTTCGACTGGGACGAGCTCGACGCGGGCACCACACACGGCCAGCAGCTGGCCCTCTACGCCTATCTCTCCTGGATCCAGGAGCAGCTGGTCGAAGCGCTCTAGGCGGGAGGAGGCTAGGCCGGCGCGGACTCGCGCTCGCGCTTCGCGCGCGAGGCGAGGGTCTGTCGCTTGCCCGCAGCGAGCTCGACCTTGCGGAGGCGGATGCTCTTGGGCGTCACCTCGACACATTCGTCCTGGCGGATGAACTCGAGCGCCTGCTCGAGCGAGAGCGGGCGCGGGGGGATCAGCCGCACGAGCTCGTCGGCGGTCGACGAGCGCATGTTCGTGAGCTTCTTCTCCTTGCCGGCGTTCACGTCGAGATCATCGCCCCGGGCGTTCTCGCCGACGACCATCCCCTCGTAGAGCTCGTCGCGCGGCCCGATGAAGAGCGAGCCCCGCTCCTGGAGCGCGGAGATGGCGAAGGCGGTCGCCTGACCCCTCCGATCGGCGACGAGGCTCCCGGTCGGGCGGGTTCGCAGCTCGCCGTGCCAGGGCTCCCAGCGCTCGAAGACGTGGTGGAGAATTCCCGCGCCACGCGTCTCCGTGAGGAACTCCGTCCTGAACCCGATCAGCCCGCGGGCCGGGACGAGGTACTCCATGCGCGCCCAGCCGGTGCCGTGGTTGACCATCTGCTGCATCCGGCCTTTGCGCAGCGCCAGCATCTGCGTGACGACGCCGACGAAGTCCTCAGGGACGTCGATCGCGACCCGCTCCACGGGCTCGTGGAGCTTGCCGTCGATCTCCCGGGTCAGCACCTCCGGCTTGCCGACGGTGAGCTCGAAGCCCTCGCGCCGCATGATCTCCACCAGAACCGCAAGCTGGAGCTCGCCGCGGCCCTGCACCTCCCAGACCTCGGGGCGCGACGTCGGCTGAACCCGGAGCGAGACGTTGCCGACGAGTTCCTGCTCGAGCCGCGCGAGCAAGGCGCTTGCGGTCAGCTTGTCGCCCTCGGTGCCCGAGAGCGGAGAGGTGTTGATCCCGAGGGTCATCGCGAGTGACGGCTCGTCGACGACGGTGACCGGCAGCGGGCGCGGATCCTCGGCGTCGGCGATCGTCTCTCCGATCGTCACCTCCGGAAGGCCGGCGAGCGCGACGATCTCCCCCGGTCCCGCCTCCTCGGCAGGCACGCGGTCGAGCGCCTCGGTGATGTAGAGCTCGGTCACGCGCGCGCTCTCGATCGTCCCGTCGGCCCGGCACCAGGCGACCTGCTCGCCCTTTCGGATCGTCCCGTGCAGGACGCGGAGGAGCGCGAGCCTGCCGACGTACGGCGAGGCATCGAGGTTCGTCACAAGCGCCTGGAGCGGGTGATCCGGGTCGTACGACGGAGCCGGAACGGTGTCCAGCAACGTCTTGGTCAACGGGCCGAGGTCGTCGGCGAGGTCGTCGGCAGAGAGGCCGGCGCGCCCTTCCCGCGCATTGCAGTAGACGATCGGGAACTCGATCTGCGACTCGTCGGCGTCGAGGTCCAGGAAGAGCTCGTACACCTCGTTCACGACGTCAGTCGAGCGGGCGTCGGGACGATCGACCTTGTTCACGACGAGGACGACCGGCAAGCGCGCCTCGAGCGCCTTGCGGAGGACGAACCGAGTCTGCGGAAGCGGTCCTTCGCTCGCGTCGACGAGGAGCAGGACGCCGTCGACCATGGTCAGCCCGCGCTCGACCTCCCCGCCGAAGTCGGCGTGTCCCGGCGTGTCGATGATGTTCACCTTCGTGTCGCCGATCTGGACGGCCGTGTTCTTGGCGAGGATCGTGATGCCCTTCTCCCGCTCGAGGTCCATCGAGTCCATGACGCGCTCTCCGACGTCCTGATTGGCACGGAACGAGCCGGACTGCCAGAGCAGGGCATCGACGAGCGTCGTCTTCCCGTGGTCGACGTGGGCCACGATGGCGACGTTGCGGAGGTCTTCACGTAGTGCGGGGTGCTGGGTGCGGGACACGACCGCGCAGGGTAGCCCCCGCTACCCTGCGCGAGTGGCAAACGAGAAGCCGGAGCCGATGACGCAGGCCCAGAAGACGCGCCTCGAGGCGGAGCTGGCCGAGCTGGAAGGCCCCCGGCGCGCAGAGGCCGTAGAGGCGATTGCCACGGCCCGAGGCTTCGGCGACCTGTCCGAGAACTTCGAGTACCACGCCGCGAAGAACGACCAAGGACTCCTTGAGCACCGCATCCGCCAGCTTCGCGACCGGCTCGATCGGTCGACCGTCATCGAGAAGCAGAAGAAGGGGAGCGACACTGTGGGGGTCGGCTCGACCGTCGAGATCTCCGACGAGCGCGGCGAGCAGATGAAGATCGAGATCTCCAGCGTCGGCGGCATCTCGCCCGACTCTCCGCTCGGCAAGGCTCTACTCGGCGCCAAGGCCGGGGACGAAGTGGAGGTCAACGCGCCGAAGGGCTCATGGCGCGCGCGCGTTCTCTCCGTCGGTGTTTGACCACGTCACGATTCGCGCCTCGGACCGCGCTGCGTCCGAAAGGTTCTACGAGCTCGTCCTGAAGACGCTCGGCAACAAGAAGACATTCGCGGACGACGGTTTCGTCGAATGGAATGACTTCTCACTGTCGGCCTGGAGCCCGGGCAAGCCGGTGACGCGGGGCCTCCACATCGGTTTCGTTGCGCCCTCGCGCGAGCAGGTGGACGAGTTCTGGCGGGTAA